>JAEEGL015345060.1_pt1 | contig 40557 bp, 38 predicted proteins | sample 9134231 | NCBI WGS metagenome assembly JAEEGL01 (sample SAMN16246548, study PRJNA631951) | gut metagenome | biome: gut microbiome; feature: rumen; material: fiber-attached | host: Bos | place: Iran: Karaj | collected 2018-10
ATCTGCTTTTGTCATGGCAAGCCCGAGGGAATCGTACCGTTTTTCTACTTCTTCATCGGACTCCGAGATAAAGCCCGTAAGTATTGCAACGTCTGCGGGAACTTCGAATTTGGTGACAAGCGTGTCCGGCTTTGTTTCGGAAGCTTCACGCGAATCCACGGGATTGATGCAGTATGCCTTGATCCTCTCAAATTCCGCGTCCGAAACAGCGCCTTCCACGATATATGTTGTAGCTGAACGGATAACGGGTTCTTCTGTCTCGTTAAGCAGTTTTACGCACTGTTCCGCAGAGTCCGCACGCTGGTCGAACTGGCCCGGAAGATATTCTATAGAAAAAGAGCGGGAGTCGCTATAAAGCGGCAGCTGTTCTTCATAAAGGATATCAACCGGAGGCTCCGAGAAAACGGCGCCAAGGGCTTTGTTATAGGTTTCGTCACTGATATTCTCGATATCGTAACGGACAAGGACACGGATCCCTTTTACAGAGTCGATGTTTAAATAACTCTTGATCTCGTCTGCAAGTTCCATGGAACGAATTGCAAATGGTGCTTTCTTTTCAACAAATACTCGTCTAACGTTTCCCATCACGGTCTCCATTCAAATGTTTACTTGTTTTGGATTGCTTTGCTCTTTAGGATATCACAAACGTTTTTGGGATGCAACAGTTAATCCTCGTTAAGATTTTTGAGCCAGTTCTTGTTTGCGTACATGTTCATATCGGCGCGTTTATAAACATCCGCAAGGCATTCGTCCCCCATGAATTCCGACATTCCGCAGGCGATAACGATGCCGTCGTTTTGAGCTGCTTCTTCATTCCTCACATTAAAGTCGCCCATCAGTGTATTCAGACGTTTGTAATCGGAGCCTTTGACAATGACCGCGAACTCATCGCCTCCGACTCTGTATACGGGACTGTGCTTGAAGGAATTGCAGATGACCCTGCAGGCATCTTTTATGTATTTGTCACCGGCCTGATGCCCGAAAGAATCGTTAACTTTCTTCAGGTTATTTACATCAAGTATCACGACCGCAAATGCAGGAGCATTTCCGGCTTTTATCTGCTTGTCAAGGTGTTCCTCATCATCCTTGAACGCCATTTTTGTCTTGACGCCTGTAAGGGCATCGGTGTTCGCTCTTGTCTGCGCCTTTGAGAGCTGTTTTGCGTACTCGGTCTCCTGCCTGATGAGTGCGTCAATATCATTAAGGCCCACGACAAGCCTGCGGCCCTCCGACTCTTCAACCATTGCGGCCTTCAACTGGACATATCTTGTGCCTTCGGCAAGCCTGAACCTGTAATTGATCGCGTAAATGCCGTTCTTGCCGATATCAGAAAGAACATTTTCCTTTGTGAACGAATTTAATACATGATCAAGATCTTCGGCATAAACCGTCGAACCAAAAAAGCTTTTTGCGTCTTCAAAGAAATCGAGTCCCTCTTTGGGAAGCCTGATATTATCTAATCCTTCCGTGGTGCTGAACTCACGGTAACGGCCGGTTTCGGGTACAACAACATAAACGCACAGGAAATCGCCTGCAAGTGCGTTGATGCGTGTATAAGCGATACGTTCTTCTTTTATGCGTTCGGCAAATCTTCTCTGTTTCATCTCTTCGTCAACATCCGTTATGCCGATAACGATAAACCTGCTGCTTTCGAAGCGTGAAACACGCATGCTCACATAAACGGGACCTTTAGGGGATTTAAGGCGGTATGCCATCGTAAATGTATTATTGCGGTCAAGGGTATCAAGCAGTGTTTTCTTGTCCATGCTGTTGATAAAATTCTCGCAATCGTCTTCAAAAACGTACTTTCTGCCTTCGATCTTGCAGGATCCGAAGAAATCCTTACCGTTCCTGATCTCGATAAGACCGCCTTTATTTTCGTCGGACCGGTATTCAACATACTCGCCCGAATCGACATTTACGTAATAAATATCCGAATAGCCTCTCGCAAGCGCCTGGGCGATATGTGTAAAGATCAGCCCGGTACTTTTTGCCTTCTCGTAGGCTTCTTTTGTTGTTGCGTTCTCACGGCGGATACGGACCATATCCGTTACATCCTGACACATGCCGAGAAGACACAGTCTGCCGACTGCATCATAAAACTTTAGTTTTGTTGTCTGGAACTGGCGCTGGTTGCCTGCCGCGTCCGGAACATCCTCAAAGAAGATGTAGGGTTCTTCCATGGAAAGTGCCATCTTATCATCTTCAACGAAATGGCTTGCCGTAACGCTGTCGAATATCTCAGCATCGGTAAGCCCCACAACGCCGTCAGGATCTTTTTTGTGGGCATACTCGGCAAAAGCCTGATTGCATGCAAGGTAAACACCTGTATTTGCATCCTTTGAAAAGCTCAATGCAGGCATATTATCAAGAAGAGAAGTTATGGACTGTTTGAGAAGTCTGATCTTTTCCGCTTCTTTAAGCTCGCTCTTGTATTCCGCTTTTTCATCACCTATTACAAAGGTGCGAAGGAGCGATGTCCCAAGCAGATAGCCTATTGTATAGAGCGGAAGGTACGGGGACCACATCTGTCCCGTAAGAAATACCGCCATGATCATCCCAAAGAAAGCTATGCTCTCATAACGGCTGTTTCTCTTTCCCGAATCCCTTCGCATTATCAAAGACGAAGCATAGACAGAGACAAAAAGGAGCAGGGCAATCTGGACCGCAAGAAGTATATGTCTTACCGGGAGCGCGTGATAGACACAATCCCGGTCAACCGTAAAGAGTACCGGGACAAAGATATTTATGATGCTGAAGACGGTAATGACGCAGGCAACGATGCGGCCTGCATAAATAAAGATACGGCCAAACCTGTTATCCTCTTCCATGTAGGCTATAACATATTGTGACCAGAAAAGGACACCCAAAGCCATGGTAATGTAATAGACCGAAGTATCCGCAAAAAGCAGCCCCGGGATCTTAAGTGCCTCAAAAACACCCCAGAGCGTATCTGTGATGTAATATAAAAGCACTGAAAAGAGAAAATATCTGTAAGCTTTTAACGCGGACCTTTCCTGCCGGTCATTTTTCCATAGAATATCCTGGTTTTCGATAAAAAGGATCAGTATTGCAAGCAATCCGATTGCCGAATAATACATTTCCGTTCTCCTGCCATATATTTATGCACTTTAATCATACCATCTTAATTGATAATTGTCATCAAAAATGTAAAGGTTTTTGTCATTGCTCATTTAATAATATTTTGTTTCCCTTTTTTGAACGATTAGTGCTATAATACACTTCACAATAAATAACTTTTAAATGGGACAAATCTATGCTGTATTTACTTTTTCAAAAACATCTTGATCTGCTGCTTGCTTTAGGCTACATATTTTCCTTTGCCGGTACCGCGCTGTGCCTTTGTCTCCTTAGAAACAGGCTTCCGCAGGATCAGGGACGTGCTTTTGCCGTAAACGGTGAAAAGTCAAAAGGAAAAGCCCGTGGCGCCGGGATCATAATGATCGCCGTACTAGCAATAAGCGTGCTGCTCTTTATCCCTTCGGAAAACCTCGAGTATCCGCTGTACTGCCTGTTCCTTGTGGCAGCAATGCTTACCGGTTTCTTTGATGACGCCTCAAAAAAGCCCTGGAACGAGTACCTAAAAGGCGCTCTTGACCTTGCCATAGCCTTTGGTCTTGCCTTTACTTTCTGTTTCTATAACGGCTCCGATATACATTTCCTGCTTTTAAGCACTGTCGTGACTGTTCCGAAGTGGCTCTTTATAATCCTTGCGATCATCCTTATCTGGGCTTCGATAAATGTTGTCAACTGCACAGACGGTGTTGACGGGCTTTGTGCTTCGCTTTCCATAGTTACGATTCTCGGTTTCTTTATGCTGAACCTTAAAACAGGAATAGCTGATGCAGTGAACCCCATGGCGATCTCTTTCGTGATGATGCTGCTTGCCTATCTTCTCTTTAATTCAAGTCCGAGCACGATACTTATGGGAGATGCGGGCTCGCGTCCTCTCGGCCTCTTTATCGCGCTGCTTGCGTTAAAAAACGATCCGATCCTGTTCCTGCCCTTTGCCCTTGTATTCATACTTGACGGCGGGCTTGGGCTTATCAAGGTTTCGCTGCTGCGCTTCCTAAAGATCTCCATCATGAAGAATATCCGCACACCGCTTCACGACCATTTCAGAAAGAACAAGGGCTGGTCGGATACACAGACCGTATTCAGGTTCACAGTCGTACAGGCGGCACTTATTATAGTGGTATTGTCGCTGATAAGATGATGCCCGGATACCGGTATTACTGACAAAGGTGTCTGAACGATAACGAAGGTATCTGCCCTTTGACAAAGTCATTTGAATAATAACGAAGGCTTGGTTTATAACAAACAAAACGGCTTTGAGAAGATCATCTCAAAGCCGTTATTTTGTTCTTTACGGGATGTCCCGTTTTTGTCCCGTGGTATCCGTGAAATCAATAGATATACGTAATGTTTGAATACAGCGAATCTTTCTTCTTCAGCTCGTATTTGTATCCTTTGTGGTAATAGCAGGAATCATAGGTCGGATCGCAGGTATACCAGGATTTTGTCGTAGGATCGTATATCTGCAGCCATGCATGATATCCATTTACCATGCTTGGATCGGGATAACCCGTGATGACCCGAACTTCGATACCGCGGCTTCTGAGCATCGATGCCATTACTACCGAATAATCGTAGCAAATACCGGTCTTTGCGCTATACACGGACTGCACGTTCGGAACATATGTCGTTACCGAGCCGGCAGTTATCTTTTTTGCAAGATCGTAATTGTACACAAAGGTTTTAATTATATAACCGTGGATCGCAGTGACCACTTCTGCTTCGGTTTTGCAGCCGTGCGTCAGCTCCGCGGCACGTTTCAGAATGTTGTCGCTCTGTTTGAAACCGACTATCGCATTTGAATACAGGTAAACCTGATTTTTGTCAGTCAGGCTAAGAGCAATGCTTTCCGATCCTATGACACTGTATTTTGTGCCCTCGAGCTGTCTGCAGACCTTGATGGTATATGTGGTATTGCCGGCGGTAAGCGGTATCGTGATGCTTCCCGCAGTCATGTCGTATTGCTGTTTGTAATTTTCGGCAACGGCAAGGATCTTTACTTTAAGTGTTGTGTCATTATTAAAATTGATCGTGACTGTTCCGTTCTTGTTATCGGTTATGACAGGTGTGGCCGCTTTTGCCTTCAAAGGCAGAAAACACACGAGAATAAAGGCTAAAAAACCGATCATCAAAGCTGTTCTATTTTTCATGATCTCCTCCTGTTTTCTCATTTTGCCGGATACCGGCCGTGTAAACCCTCTGTTTATCCGTTTTTACTCCCTGATACCCGTCATACGCTTCACCGTTTCCGGATTGATCGCATAGGAAAGTGCCGTCTGCTCGTCGATCTTTCCTGCCTTGTAAAGCTCGGAAATGCTGACATCCATTGAAACCATGCCGTCTTTTGCTGAAGAATAGATAACGGAATCGATCTGATGGATCTTGCTTTCGCGGATCATTGTCTTTATTGCGTTTGTTGCTTCGAGTATCTCGAATGCCGGTACACGCTTTCCGTCTTTTGTGGGAAGAAGCTGCATCGAAACAATTGATTTGAGCACCATTGCAAGCTGTACGCGGATCTGCTGCTGCTGTCCCGGAGGGAATACATCAATGATACGGTCTATTGTGTTTGCGGCTCCGACGGTATGCAGCGTTGAAAGGACAAGGTGTCCCGTCTCTGCGGCGGTCATCGCTATCTCAATAGTCTCAAGGTCACGCATTTCTCCGATGAGTATTACATCGGGAGCTTCACGCATCGCCGCACGGAGCGCTTTTGCATAGGATTCCGTATCAACGCTTACTTCGCGCTGGCTCACGATACTCTTTTTATGCTTGTGCAGGAACTCGATAGGATCTTCAAGAGTAAGGATGTGGCAGTTCCTGCGTTTGTTGATCTCATCAATTATAAACGAAAGCGTTGTGCTCTTTCCGCTTCCGGCTGTACCGGTAACGAGGATGAGTCCCTTCTTTTCTTCGCTCAATTCAAGTATCTGCTGAGGTATGCCCATCTGCGTAACATCCGGCAGATTGAAGGCGACGGTACGCATTACTGCGCTCCATGCGCCTCTCTGTTTGAAGATGTTTACACGGAAACGTCCCACGCCCTTGACGGAAACGGCAAAATCATCATCACCGTCGTCTCTGTAGGACACATCTCTGTTATCGGCACATTCGTAGATCCTGTTTAGTATCTGGCGCGTATCCGGAGGCATAAGGATAGGCCATTCCGATCTTTCGATCTTGCCGTGAACTTTGTAGGAAACAGGCTGTCCTACGACAACAAAAACATCGGAAGCGCCAAGCTCGTTGGCCCTTCTTAAAATCTCTTCAAGCTCGGGCTGTGAAGGCTTATTTGATGTTTCCTGCGCGGGAGCATCAAAACCCACAGCATTTCTTTCAACAGCAACAAATTCCCTGTTTTGGCCGTTCTCTTCGCTCATGATATTCCTCCGTTCAATCTTCGATTATTATATCTCCGTTCCAGATGTCACCGCCGTTGCCTTTTCCGTAATCACCGTGTTCCCCTTCGGAAAGGGCCCATTGCATGATCTTCGGCTCCGGCTCTTTTGAAAAGCGGAGCGTAACATTTAATGACTTGTCTGAAACAGCCGACTTTACCTGATATTCAACATAGATATATGATATCCCGCTCCCTGCGGAATAAACCTTTGCGCCATCGAATGTAAAAGGTTCGTAATGCTCGCTCCCATAATAATCATAATACGCTTTTTTTATAGCTGCAAGTTTTTCTGTTGCCGCTTTGTCCATCGTATAATATTCCTGTACGGCATCCCTTGTCTTTTCGGCAAGCTTCATCTCATGGAAGGAAGCCCTTACGGACAGAGCCGCAAAAACAGTAAGCGCAAACACAACAAGAAGCAGTATCATGGAAGCGCCACCGACATTCATATGATAATCGTCGCTCTTTTTCATTGCTTCTTCTCCTTTGAAACATCAAGCCTGCAATAGGTCTTTTCGCCGTCAGCCGAATAAATGCCGACATATCCGGTGATGAGCCCGGTTCCGTCATAAAGCTCTGCTTTAAGGATAAAAGCAGGATCGTCATCAGTCTTTTCAAACCCTTTCGAAAATCCGCATGTAAGGACATTTCCCGACATTTTGCAATCAAATTCCTGCCCGGTCTTTGAGAGGATCTCGGCTATCTGATCCGAGTCGCACCCTTTTATAAAATCCGCAACAGACTGGGCAAGCAATACGGATTTAGTGGTATTAACGGCATTGCCCCTCAACTTGTCGGAAGCCATGAACATCTTGAGCAGGTAAACACTTACTATCGCAAAGATGCCTATTATGATGACAAGCTCAAGCAGAGGTGCCCTGAAACTATTCTGTTTTTTGTTGGATTCTATCTTCATATGGCATTATCTCCATGCTTTTGCATGTAAGCTGTTTACTGGACCGTGCGCAGGCTCATTGTCAGGCTTTCGCTCTCTCCCGCATGATTCTTTGCGGTAAGCTTCAGGCTGTTGCCATTCAGCTGGATATTGAAATCTTCGATCTCAACCATTTCAAATCCATAGCCAAGCTCGAAGGGATCGCCTTCAAGACGCATATGTTCTCTGAGACTACCGTTGTAGTGATAGATCAAAACTTCGTATCTGTAGCCTGTTCCACCGATGTAGGACAGCGAAAGTACGGGAATCCCGTCTTTTTCGGTCATCGTGATGCTCTCTGCGGCATCCTTCTGCCTTATCCTCGTTGCAACATAATTCAGCGAAGTCCTCAGCTCAAAATTATCGTTGTTGGCCTTCACAATATTATGATAAACCTGTATTCCCACATTGGTAAGAAGGAGCGATGATATCGCGAAGGTGCCGAGTATCAGCACCGTTCCGATAAAGCCCACCCACCATATGGCATTTGAATGTCTTTCCATGTATTTAACCTCCATGCTGCGAGCGAAGCGAACAGCTAATGGTTGCATTTGTGCGAGGATCACGCAGCACAAATGCGCTGTTTGAAAGTTTTACTTTCAAACGTAACCTCGGATATTGACAAATACCTATTTGATATAAACATTTATGACCGGCATGATATTTGATGCAAAACAGTCATAAACAACATTGTATTTATCGGTATCCACCGTTACATAATAATTCTCGCAAAGATACTCAACATCGGCAGGATACATGCCTTCATTGGCATAACACTGCACAGCGGCCTTTTTTAAGGACTGTTCGGTGAGCACCCTGTTCTGCTCGTCGTTTACACCGTTAAACCAGCGCATACCGTAAAACAGGACTATGACCATTATCCCCAGCACGATGACGGGGATTATGATCTCTTTACCCACAAAGCCTTTACTTGTTTTCTTTAAGCTTTTCACAGGCTGCTCCTTTCTTGTGTTTTTTATGCGATGGATGAGATCATTCCTACGAGAGGTATCATCACAGAGAGCAGAACGGCTCCGACAAGGAGTGCAAGAACTATGACAAGCACAGTCTCGACCGTTGACGATATCTTGGAAAGCTTTTCGGTAACTTCGTTGTTGTACTGCCTTGCAAGTTTTGCAAATACCTCGTCTGTTGCACCGCTCTTTTCACCGACGGTGATCATGCGGGCTTCCATCCCCTTTACAAGACCTGATTCTTTAAGCGCAACATCAAACGGCTCGTTGCTTTCATAAAGTTCCTTACATTTCTGTATCTTTTCGCGGACATCATTGTTTGATGCCGAATTAAGGCTTAAGTCAAGGGCTTCCGTGATGTTCATTCCGCCGGAGAGCATAAGCGACATGGAGGAAATGAACCTGCCGACAGACATGCGGTTTGCGAGCTTTCCGGTAAAACTGAAATTAGTGAGCCAGCGCTTGATGATCTTCTCTCCGGATCTTGTCTTGTACCAGATGAAGATCGCGAAAAAGACAAGAAGAAGCGCTATCGTAACGATGGCGATCACACGGCCTACGGTCATACCGACGGAAAGCGAACCGGCTGTAGCTTCGGAAACATCGGAACTTAACTCCGAGAACATCTTCTCGAAGATGGGAAGTATCTTCCAAACAAGGACGATAAGGATAACAGCCATGATCGCAAACAATACAAGGGGATATGCAATGGCGCTGCGGATCGAAGTAAATACAGAGTGCTCGCGTTCATAATATTCCGAAAGACCGCGCAGAACCTCTTCTGTCTTACCTGTTGTCTCACCGACACGGACCATGTGGATCATATAGTCGGGAAAAGCCTCTGAAGCTTCAAGAGCCTCGCAGAACATGGAATTCTCAGAAAGCTTTTCATCGATCCTGTCGAGAGCGGCTTTCGTGTGTGAATCTTCCATCTCACTGTTCATTATATGGATCGCTTCAAACAGCGGAATGCCGCCGTTAAGCATCATGGCGATCTGGTCGCAGAAAACGGATAACTCATCCGAAGTAAACTTTTTTACCTTTCCCACTTTTAATCCTCCTTAATACTCCGTTGCCGTCTGCCTTAAACCTTCGTGGCCCGGAAGCTGTCTTGTTGAAGCTGTTTTATTGCATTATTTGAATACAAATGCCAGCGGCAGATGCCAGGATGCCTGTGAATACTTAAATGTTACACTTGGCTGCAGATATTCGCCGTTGTAATACATACATGTTGAAGATCCGCCGTCAAGGTTTGCGGCATTCACGGCGCCGTATTCAAGCATTATCTTGATAAGATCCGAAGCGGATGCGCCAAGATGCGAATTGTAGCCGCGGCCGTCGGTCACGAGCAGGAGCACGGACCCGTCTGCGCACTGTCCGATAGCGGTTCTCGGGTTAAGACCGCTACCCATGCCGTTAAGCTCTCTTGCTTCGCCATTGATGACAAGCTGCACGAAATGGTTGTTCTTGTCGGAGCTCTCCTCCTGGAAAGCACAGGCATCGCGTATCTTCGCGCTTTCGACATATTCCTTGAAGGATGCGGCAGTCATGCCTTTAAGAGATTTTATTATGAGGATGTTGTCCTCGTTAAAACCAATCAAAACAAGCCCGGATGCTGCCTGCGGATTGTTAAGCTGTATCTGTCCGTTGCTGACCACAACACCCGTAGGATGTCCGCCTTTAAGGCCGTATTGGTTATCGTAAAGGCCGCCGTTGATACCTGCGGTACCGCCGGCATCCTTAACGATCTGGTCCAGTGTCTTGCCGACTTCAGGCCAACCCGATCCTGTATAAACTGTAGAAATGAAAAGCCTTGAAGGGTCTGATATCTTTAAGAGCTTGGCAGAGAAGGTCCTTCCGCTGATGGTAAAAAGCTCGATATCCTTCTTGTTCTTGTCAACGGTCTGTGTCTGGTCACTCGTCTTTCCGCCGCTGATATCAACCGTATTATTGTCGATCTTTATAAGACCGGGGTCAACATCATCATTAAAGGGCTGCATGGAATTGCCGTTAACAAGGTTCTGTATCTCGTCGGGCGACAGGTAGATACTTGCTACGAACTTGAGTGCTCCGGATTCGAGCACAGTGGTAACAAGAAGCTGTTTTGCACTCTTTGACGGGCCGTTGCAGATCATCCCGACAATAAGATAGACCGCAAGCAGCAGTGCACCGAGCGTAACACCGATCACTGCGAGGATACGCAGGAATATATTGCCCTTTTTCTTAGTATTTTTATTTGATCTTCTTTTTCTGTTCACGCTTACTCCCGCGGATTCAAGATCCTGTTCTGTATAAATTTTGACTTTTGATTCACTCATTTGTTTTTTCCTCTTTGAACACCCATATTTTCTGCAGTTTATAGCTTACAAAGAACAGCAGCGTATCTACGGGCAGTTTGATGATCGTCTTGGCAAGGCTCTTCTGCGTAAGGTCTGTAGCAAGCAGCATCGAAAAGGCTCTTGTAAGGCCTGTGACGATAAGTCCCGAAGATACAAGGATCACAACTGCCAGCAGTGCGTATTTAAGTATCGAAGACTTCGAACCCGACCCGAATACTGCCTTTTTATTTATGAGAAAATTACATACTGACGATATTATCCTCGCTCCCGCTGTGGAAAGCATTATCACGGGCCTTGCGTCAAGCGACGGCACAAAGTGATTGAAGAGCACATTGAATATGAAGAACAGCGCAAAATCGATCACCGAGCACAGTCCCGAGCTCAAGGCATATCTTCCGAGATATCCGAGGCGTCTTCCGAAATACTTAAAGATCACAGCATATATCTTAAATCCGTCCCGGAAGGGATGAAAATGCGAAGTGGCATTTTCGTCGATATAGATCGTCTTTATCGTTACCTCGGAAAAAGGCATCTTCGCATGCTTCATCTCAAGGAGCATGTTCGTTTCGTATTCGTACCTCTCTCCGTAAGCTTCCGAAAGGAACCCGATCGCATTGTCGGGGAACGCTCGAAGACCTGTCTGCGTGTCGGATATCTTAATACCGCAGAGGATACGGAAAACAGCTTTTGTTATGTTGTTTCCCGTCCTGCTCTTCCAGGGAACGTCATCCTGCTTGAAATCCCTCACCCCAAGTACGGTCTCGCCGCGTTCGAGCATTGCTTTTGCACATTCGTAAACGTCCGACGGATCATGCTGTCCGTCACCGTCCATTGTGACTATGCCTTTCCCGTTCTTACGGTTTTCAAGGTAATATTTCATGGCCGTTTTCAAAGCGCGTCCCTTGCCCTTGTTCACCTCATGGACAAGGACCGTTACCTGCGGGAAGGCTGCTGCTTCCTCAAACGGCCTAAGGTGTTCCGGGCTGCTTCCGTCATTGACGACCAATATGTCCGAAAACCCGAGATCTATCATGCCTTTAACTGTAGGAATAAGCTTTTCGTCAGGGTTTAAGGACGGAATGACCACTGTTATTTTTAATATATCACTCTTGTCTGTCATCGGTGCTTAAGTAAGATCCCCCATATGGATTATGACCCATGTATTCTTGCCGTCTTTGTCGTCATCACAATATTTGAAGTATATCCTCTTGTAGAAGATATCGTCACGATGAACTCCGTTGCTTGTAACTGTAAAGCTCTTAACAAAATAGATATCACAGTAGAAGCAGTCATCTGCAAGCATAACGTAATTCTTTACGCTTTCCTTGCTGAAAGGCGGGTTATCAAAAACATGACGCCCAAGGAATGTGATATCCACGCCCGTTGCCCAGGCTTTGCAGGACGTGTCGAGGTAAGAGCCGTTATAGATATACTTTCTGATAGCCCAATAACCGTTGGTATCTCCGGCTATATCGTTGGTCATAAAATAGCTGTACTGCTTGCCGTAATAAAGCGGGTTGATCTTGCCGCTTCCGGGTTCGGTGACTCCGGCGCTGTAGAATGCCGCCAGACCGGCGGGAACATCATCAGAACCACTCTGCTCAAGTATCTTAACTTCATCAAAAGCATATCTTACCGAGCTGTCACCCCTGTTATCGGTTATGTCGAGCTTAACGGGGCAATACTGTCCTTTAAGTACATAGGTCACTGCCTTCGGAACATTTGTATACTGCTTTACATCTTCATATTCCCTGATATCTTTTACTGTTCCTTCAACATCGGGAGCGCTTCCTGCGATAAGTAGCCCAAAATTGTCAGGTACGGTTATCTCAATATCTCTTGCCTCAACTGAAACAACACCGTTTGAAAGTGTGTAAGGAACTTCGTTTCCTGCGTTATCGGTTATTGCAAAGGCGGCTCCGCTTCCGTCATCCTCGGTGATTATAGGTGCTATCGTAAAGAAACTGCATTTTAGCAGGCTGTTAACCTCGGCGTACTGCTTAAGCTCTATCGGCAGTTTCTCGGCATTGGTGCGGTCGATGGCCTTTGTGCCGATGCGTGCCGTCAATGTATCGGGACAGATGAGCGTATATTCATAATATTCCGGCACAGGTGCCCCGTCCTTGTCGATGAATTTCATCACATTACCGGCAAAATCGGTTATCACGAACTGTTCGTTCATCAGCCCCGAATCCGGCATTGTCCTAAATACGACACTGTATGTGGTAAGATCGCCTGCAGCCGTAGCAGTCATCTTTTTATCTGTATTTATTGCAAACGAAGACGGTATCGTAAAGTTCAGGATGATATAATCAGACTTGATGTTATAAAGTCTGTCCGACTGTTCGCTCTTCGCAACGGTATAGTGAACATCCTGTCCTTCGCCGTCCGTTATCTGCACTGCAGGCTCTGCGGACAGTCCTTTTACCATGTAAGCGCATACTCCGTTTTCTTCGGAAACTATATCCTCTTCAGAAAGAAGATGTCCGTTGATCTTTACGGCATACTCCTTTGGAACGGTTACTGCATAGGTCTTTCCGATGGCGGACAGGTCCGGTGTGAATTTGCTTATTGCCCATGTAGGCACTGACAGCATATCAAGCTTTATCTCTTCAGAAACAAGGTTGAGCTCAAGTTCACCCGCGATAAGATCACCCGAATGTATGATGTAAACAGGCCTGTTTGCATCATAGCTCTGGGAAGAAAGCGCATATTCAAGCTTTTTCCCGCCAAAAACAGAAACATAATTCTTTATTACGGAATCTTTGTCTTCGAATTTTGAAAAAGCCGAATAATCTATATGTTGTCCTGATGCTTCAATGTTGTTAAATACAAGATTTGATTCGAGTTCTTTTACAAAACCTTCTACAAGGTTGTAAGCCTGTGCTTTTTCGTACTTTACAAGGATCCCCCTTAAACCCAGCAGCAAAGCACCGATAACCAGCGCAAGCACAATTGCATAGATAAGAAGTCCCGTCTTAAACGTAATTTTTTTCATTGTTCTGACCACATTTCTTTTTACTTACAGATACCGTGCCTTTTAAGTGCCCGCTATCCCAATAAACAATTTTATCACAACAGCTTTTTTTATACAATATTTTTGACATAACATTTTCTATAAAAAAGATACCCGGCATTTCTGCCGGGTACCTCTTTATAAAACTTCAATGCGGAAGACTATAAGCATTATTTAAGTCTTTTCCGGGTTATGTTACTTTCTCTTCTTTGAAACAAGTGCAAGAAGTGAAAGGAGTGTAGCTGCGCCTGCGATGATTATCGAGAAGCCTCTTCTGTCGCCTGTCTGAGGAACAACCGGATCGTCCTGAGGGATATCGGGATCTTCGATGATCTCTTCGGGCTCGGTAGGCGTAGGCTCTTCGGGATCCTCCTGAGGGATATCGGGATCTTCGATGATCTCTTCGGGCTCGGTAGGTGTAGGCTCTTCGGGCTCGGTAGGAGTAGGATCATCCGGTGTGGGTGTAGGATCATCCGGTGTAGGTGTGGGATCATCCGGTGTAGGTGTAGGATCATCCGGTGTAGGTGTGGGATCTTCAGGGGTAGGAGTTATAACTGTTGCTGTGATCTCGCCCTTTACAACGATATCTTCTTCTACTTTTGTGAGATCCTCAAGTGTCTTATCCCAGCCTGAGAAGCTGTACTTTGTAACATTACCGTCTTCATCGGTCTCGTCTCCGGGAACAGTAACTTCCGGAAGCTTTTCTACATCTTCGCCTTCAAGTACTTTAACCGAATCAAAATCCTTACCGTCAAGAACGAACGATACATTGTAGTAAGGTGTGATGTAACCGAATACATCAATACTGGTTGTAACAACGTCAAATGCTTTGTCCCAATCGGTGATCTTGTATTCTCTTCCGTCTTCGGGAGCAGCAAGCGCGGGAGCGGTAGCTTTTCCGTTATGCTTTACAAACTGCTTCTTAACAAGTTTATCATTGATATAGAAACGTACAAGGAAGATGTCTGTCTGGGACATGTCGATGCCGGAGGTAACGGTTATAATCTCTTCGCCGTTCTCAGCGCCGCGTTCCTGAACTTCACCGGTTTCGCTTGTTCTTACATAAGTAAGGACAGCGGGCTGGTCAAATGCGATGTGGAGAAGGTTGCTGAGGTCATCATTAACATCACCGTAAACAGCCTTAAGTTCTTCAGCGGAAACTTCGGGATCGAGCATTGCGGTATAAACTATTGTGTATGTACCTGCTTCAAGGTCGCCGAGTTTTGCATTGCCTTCTTCGTCTGTAACCTTGGTACCGAGCTTAAGGTTAAGGTTGCCTTTTGAATCATATTTTGCTTCTACAAGACCTGTGATATCATTTCCGTAAATATCTGTAGCTGACTTAAGAACCGCATTCTCAGCTGTGTCAACAGCAACATCAAAGAACTGGGGAAGTTCATCTGCAAGAACTGCTTCGCTGCCGATCTTGTCAACCTTTACGGCATCCTTTGCAACCTGAACGAATGCATCTTCAAGTGAACCTTCTTCTTCAAGTGATGTTGTACGGTAGTATGTATCGTACTGTATTGCAATTGCATCCGCGCTTGTATAATGCGCTACATTGCTGTGAACATCATCATTTGTCAGAGCAACTGTCTCACCGTTGTTGTTTACGTAAACAGGATTCTCGGAAGATACCTTAAGCATTGTCTCGTAGTAGCATGCGGTACGGTTTCTTTCCCTTGAGGTGTTATAATAAGTCTTGTCAGTACGATAGTTGATGGAATAAACTGTTGCGTTTGTGCCGTCTGCAGCCTTGATCTTGTCTGCTGCGTTAAGTGCAAGCGTGTTGCTTCCGGAGTGAGCAAGTCCCTGTACATAAGCCTCACCATCGGAGAAGAGGATAACGATCTTCTGAACATCTTCTGCTTCACGTCCGTAAGTATCAAGGATCTTCTTAGCTTCGTCAAAAGCAGGTCCTATAGGTGTTCCGGTATGTGTTGTAAAGTTGTTTACTGTGACGTCCTGGTCAAGACCGGCGAAAGGAGCCGTTGCGCTTCCGATCATATACTGGAAAGCAGCAACCCGGTTATCGGATGTGTTGAAAGCAACACAGGCAACTCTTACGTTGCTGCCTACGCCGCTGTCTTTAAGAGTTTTTACAAAGCTCTTTGCAGCATTCGTGATATCATCACGATAATCGTACATGGAGCTTGATGCATCAAGAAGAAGTACGATGTCATACTTGGAATAAACATCGACATTATACTGCTTCTGGCTTACATCGATCGTAAGTGTTACGTCAACCCCGCCGTCGTCTGTAAGCTCTGCGCCAACCGATTTCGTTACTTTTACATAGTTCTCTGTTGCTGCGTTTGTCTTAAGGACAAAAGCATCTGTGAAGAGACCCGTGAATACGAAAACCACTGCGAGTAACAGACTTAAGATCTTTTTGGTTCTGTTCTTCATTTCTAATTCCTCCGCATAATTTTTGTTAGACCCAATAGTTACGTTTGAACTTTTTTCAAGTTTACATGCATAATATAACACTCAAAAGATACACGAGCGGATACATTTCGATATATTTTTTGATATTTTTACAAAATATTTTTAAAAATGTATCGAAAACATGTATCTAAAATCAAAAAGCCCGGTAACCATGCGGCTTCCGGGCATTTTTTCAATATGTACCTACCGCATCATCCGGCAGGTGTTCATAGGTTTTACGGCTCTCTCTTTCATACTTTCTGATCCAATCATCAAGATTGTTTTCCCACCAGGTCTTATCCGGCCAATCGGTTGTATCAAACGTCATACGGATCGCCTTAAAGAAATACTCATACTTTCTCAAAAGGAACGGATACCTGTAAAGAGGGACACTGCTATAGTATTGGTTTGCCATGATGTATTCAAACATCCTCGCACGGTCTTCCGTCGCATAAGTCCTTCCGTACTCATCGACAGAATATACATTGTCGGAGTCGTATTCATTTTTATATGTATATTCATAGTTTACACCATAATCAACATAGCTGTTGGCATAATAGTCTTCAATTGGATTAAGTGCATTAAAGCCTTTCTCAAAATCCTTTATTAAGCCGAAAGACTCGACCGAGTTTATATATCTGTCGATCCAGTGGGAAACCTCATGGTATATCGTGCCTTCAAGCTGATTTCCGTAATTAAGGTTAAGCGCAAGCGCCCGCTCGTAGCCAAGATCGTTTGCAAGACCCACGGCAGAATCCACCGATTCAGAATTCCTGCCTGTCATTGTTCCGCAAAGGTAAAACCCAAGTGTACGTATGGACCCTGTTTTCAACTGCCTGAAGAAATCATCCGGATATGTGCTCAACACACTTTTTAAAAGATCCAATGTATAATTTATATCATACTCGTCGGTTACGACCTCAAGGTCAAATCCGAAATCGACATCAGTGATCTCATAACCCAGATATATATATATCCCGTATTTTTCCTCAAGTGCCTTTCGTTTGTCTTCGATCTCATTTGAAAACTTCTGCGTGATACTGGTACGTTTTACATATATATCGTCTTTGGGTTCTACACCGTCATTGGAATAATCCCAGTAAAACAGCGTTTTTATCTCTTTATAATCCTCGTCTTCCCGGCTTGAGGTAAAATATACCATTCCGAGCTCTGTATCTATTTCGAACTCCGAATAATCGTTACTTTTTATATGTGTAACGGCATCGGATACAAGTGAACCGTCTTCAAGGGAATAACATCTTAATTCCATGAACCTTTCGCCCTGTTTGTCCGACATATTGTAGGAACATGTGACAAGAACATTTCTTTCCCAGTCGGGAGTCACATAAAACGGCTCGTCCGAATCCGTATAATTAATATCCGTGATAAGCCTGTCATCCTTGTCAAATACACCTATCTTGTTATACGGATTTATCTCGCTGACGATCTTCCGGCCTGTCTTTTCGTCATAAGAATACTTAAGGATCTTCCCGTCTTTTTGAACGGTCGTTTTGCCTGTATCAAGATCCGCTATAAGTGTACATCCAAGGTAATCGTCGGTCTCAGGTTCGTAATAATCCATATAAGCATAATATTGGTTGCCTGAAAGCCGTAACAGATTATAAACGTAATCAACATTCTCAACTTCAAAAGTAAATATATGCGATAATGACTTTGAAGCGAAGTCATACAGATACAGCTTCTTTCCGCCGTTGCTGAACAGTATCCCGCTTCCGTCGGCGTTCGGAACACAGCCGCCTATCCTTCCCAAAAGCGCAAGAGAAAAGCTGTCAAGGAGGTTGAGACTGCCGTCAAATATGTACCCTATCATATTTGTACTGTCAAATAAAAAGAGCTTATCTTCATCGATCAGCATGGTGCTTGCATTATAGAACATCTCGGCGTCATCGACCGTTTTGATCTTTTTATGCGTGACATAGTCGTAGGCAACCAGATAACAGATCTTTGTATCGGTTTCAAAATCATATGAATCATAAAAAAGCACAAGACCGCTCTTTAACCTGAAGGGTTTGATGCTGTCGCAATATTTTAATTCGTACCCCGCGTCATAATACAATCCGTTTTCCGTAGTTTCTGTAAGGTTCTTCTTCAAAGCCTCTCCGGGGGTTTCCGTAGGTGTGGGCGAGGGACTCGGTGACGGTGACGGTGTGGGGCTCGGTGACGGTGACGGTGTTGCTGTCACCGTAGGCGTGGGCGTCTGTGTGGGAGTTGGAGTCGGATTCTCTTCTCTTCCGCTCAAATTCCCGCAGGCCGTAAAAAGAAGCACAAAACACAGCAGCAGCCCGATAGCTTTTTTCTTCATGTTGATAAATATCCTCCTAGCTTAGCATTTATGCGACGTTGCGCATAAAAAATCCGCGCATGCGATCTTTCGCTGTGCATCATGCATCATTTTCCAGCCACATTGACATTATCAAAGCAGATCGCATAAGGTCCTTCGTAATGCAATTGCTTTTGGGTCTCCGATGAAATGTGCATATTCCCCTGCAGATCGAACAGGTTGCCGTTTACGGAACCTCCTGTCACCGGAATGGTCTTTTCACCGTCAAACAGGAATGCAAGCCTTATCTCACCGCCAAAGCTGCCGTTAAGCTCTTCAACCTGGAAATCGGAAAAATTGACCACATTAAGATACGGCGCTTTCTTCATATCTTCAAAAGATATGCTTCCTTTTCCGACTTCCATGGAATCGAAGCTTCCGGTAGGCTCTGTTCCGAGATAATACGCATATTTTTCGGAGCTGTGGATCCCAAGGAGCTTCCCGTCTTCAATAAGCTTCATGTCCTTCATACGTATACCTTCGCTGCTGAAGGGCGATAAAGCTTTAAGTGTGACATTAATGCTGTCTCCTTTTATATCTTCGCCCTGTATGCTATCGCCGGGCTTATAATCCGTATACTTGGCGTACAGAAAAGGACCGCTGGTCCTTGCGATGTAGAAATTAAAAATCTCCGCAAGATATCTTCCGGAAATGATCACCCTGTAATTGCCGGCCTTTGGCGCTTCTGTAGCCATGGCTCTTGCCCTTGTCGTCAGGAGCGTATCCGAAACAAGCTTCTGCAAAGCATTCGCATCCGCTGTCTGATATGCAAAATCCATATAGGTCTCAACATCCTGCGGTTCCTTGCACTGACAAACAAATTCGCCCTTTGCGACAAAACGGTTGTAGGAAACGTCTGATCCGAAGGAATTCAATATCCTGACAAGCTTTTTCTCGATAAATATCTCTGCGGAATTGATAAACGCCGCTTCATCTTTATCAGCTTCAAAAAGGGCTCTTGACATGATCCCGAGGGATTCTTCGAGCGACGGAAGCTCCTTTATCTCGGAGTCTTTTTCCCTTGCAGCGATATCATAGTATTTGTTTTTTACAAAGCCTGCTGCAATATACGCATCCTTGAATTTTGCCGTAAGTTCTTCTTCCGTCATTCCCGGGAAGACATAAACTTCCGCAGAACCGCGCATCTTAACGCCTTCATCCTCAAAAACGTTATAAACCGTGACCTCTGTCGCAGTACTTTCTTTCATTCGCTTTAAGTCAAGACGGTGCTTTACAAAAAAGGCTTCAAGGCTTTCTGTTTTTGTCTCTGTTATCCTGTATTCTTCTATGCCGGCATTGCTCAATGCCTTAAAAATATTAGCATCCATATCCGTTTCCTCCCTTAACCAAGCCTGATCCTTGCTTTAATGTAAGGACCGCCGTCGGAAACCTTTACCCATTCCTTGTAGCCCTTGCCGCAGAAGCCGCTCCCGCCTGCCTCGAAGGTGTCCGAGATCATGGAGATCGACTTGAGCAGATCCGGAACGTATCCAGTCATGACAATGGGTGAGAACACTTTGCCGGTTAACTTTCCGTCCTTTATCTCTTTTGCCATGCCGACCATAAGCTGTATCCCCCAGTTCTTCGGGTCTTCCATGCCGCTTTCCGCACCGCAAAGAAGCATACCGTATTTGATCGAAGCTATCATGTCTTCCACCTTGGAGGTACCGGCTTCAAATATGGTATTGGTCATTCGTGTATAGGCCTTGCGCTCCGAGCTTTCTCGCCTGCCGTTGCCTGTAGGCTCTGTACCGAGCATCATTGCGGACTGCGTGTCGCAGATGCCCTGCTTCAGGATACCTTTTTCAATGATCACCGTATCATGGGCAGGAACACCGTCATCATCAAAGAAATAGCTTGCTACCTGCGGTATCGTGAGCGCACCGTCATGCATGGTGATGAGTTCGCTCGCAACCTGCTTGCCTACATACTGTCTGGCAAGAGCTCTGTCCTTAACGAACATGTCCATCTCAACTCCGTGTCCGAAGGCTTCATGAACGATCATGCCCGTAACATCAGGTTCACAGATACATTCATACTCGCCCGGTTCGATCTGACCGGCATCAAGCTTTGCAAGAGCATCCGCACAACCTTCGTCGATCTTTGCCGCAAGGTTATCAAGGCATTCCATGCCGCCGAGGAGCGAAACCGGCTTATATCCCGTCTCGACCCTGCCGTTTTCCGAAGCCATGGGCATGAGCATTCCGCAGACCCACATAACGCTTTGGGTCATGTCGCGGTTCCTCGAAAGGAAAAGCTTTGTATATACCTGATAACTGCAGTTTGTAATACAGTCGATTATCTTGTCGGATACCTTCAGGGCTTTCTCCCTGATGTCGGAAAGGAGCTTTATTACAGCCTCATCTCCCATTTCGACCGGGCTTATCCTGTATTCTGTGGCCTTCTCGAAAGAAAGCGGCGAATCGTCCGGGATCCTGAAATCCGACGGTTCAACAGGCCCAAGCATCCCGTTCACGGGGATAAGAGTCTTTTCGATATCTTCGAGCATTTTGTCGATAGCTTCATCAGAGATATCGTTAAAAGAATATTCCGCAAACTCTCCTTTATCATATATCTTTACGACAAAGCCTCTTTCTGTAAGGACACTGTCCTCTGCAATTTTAGTCCCCCTGGTCGAAATGCCAAGGTCCTTGCTTACCGAATCCGTAGCAAGCACGGATGCATATTCATACTTTTCAAGAAGCCTGCCAAGGAGCTTCTTTAAAAGCGGTTTCTTTTCAGTTATAAACCGGCTTTTTTCAACCTTCATAAACTTTCTCCTTATCTGAGTCAGTGGGGTCGTTTCTCACTGACTCATTTTTTGAATTTCCGTGATCGTTTCCCGGCGGCTCATTTTCCTGTTCAAAAACGGCCGAACTCCTGATTTCTAAAGATTAATACTAACAAATGTAAGTATTTTTTTCAATATGATAAATTCAAGACCAAAAACTTTCTTTTGCTCTTTACTTTAGGAAAGTGAAGTGTTAAAATAGCAAAGTATAAAAGTATTTGGGAGAGGATCACATGAAAAACTTAGTATCACCCTCGGTAGATTTCCTTTTTGATGCAATTTTAGCCTTAAAGACCAAAGATGAATGCTATTCTTTCTTTGAAGACATATGCACTGTAAACGAACTTCTGTCTCTTTCACAGCGTTTCGAAGTAGCCGCCATGCTGCGTCAGAAAAGCACTTATCTCGAGATAGCGGACAAGACCGGTGCATCCACTGCGACTATCAGCCGCGTAAACCGTTCCCTCATCTACGGAGAAGGCGGTTATGAAGTTGTATTCGGACGCATTCAGCCCCTTCCCACCGATTATTCAAGGGAAGTTATCGAAAAACCCGAGGAAGTCAGAAAAAAAAGTGACAAATAATAGAAGGCGGGATTGCTCCCGCCTTTTATTTTTGATCAGATTCCAAAAGACCCTGCAGCGCCTTTTTCATCTTTCAAACAGCCATTCTGCCATATCCGGGCTCATTTTTCGCTCTTTGCTTCCTTAGAAGCCGGTTCCTTTGAGAATATCCCGCTCTTATCAAGCAGCTGTTCTATTACCTGGGTCTTCATATAAACATCAAAACATAGCATGCAGATAAAGCCGAAGCTCCTGAAATACTCCTTTTCGTCTTCATTCTGCGCCATTCCGTCAAAGGCCGTCTCCGATATCTTCACCTTTCTCACAAGATCCTTTACCATATCCTTTGACTGCTTGCCGACAATATTGAAGATCTCGCTGTAAACATCGGCCATGTCAAAATCACGTTCGCTGTTGAAGGCATATTCTGTAACAGGCTTTAGAAGTTTACGGATATCGCTTATGGACATGATATTCTTCATATAATAAATGAGCGTAAGCAGGAAAAGGTGGTTCCTGCTGTATTTCTTTTTATCCGGCGGCGGTATGAGGTCATTTTTAGCATAGTTGTTGATCATGGTCTTCGTTAACAGCTTATCGTTGTCGTACCTCTTCGAAGACTCAAGATACCTGTCCATGAAAGTAGTAACCTGGTCCATGTACAGTTCAATGTTTGGCACATCTTCCGTTTTGATATAGTCCATTCCGAGCGCCGCACTAAGCACCATCTTGGTAAAGCTCTCTTTTTCGTTGGTCTCTTTTTTCATGATGTAAACCCTCAAGCATTTTAAATGTTTCCTGAAACCATATTATATAGTTTTTCATACCACAAGTCAAGAAATCAACGATATTTCTTGTTTTATAAAAGATATGAAACAAATCCTTGTCTATGATTTTATGTTGTGATAGAATAAATGAAACAAATGTTTGTATGGAAGGATATTCTTTATGATAGATTATGATACACTAAATCCCGAACAGTTAAAGGCCGTTCTCCACGAAGACGGCCCTCTCCTCATCCTTGCGGGGGCAGGTTCCGGCAAGACCCGTGTTCTCACCCACAGGATAGCCCATCTCATCGAAGAATGTGATGTCAACCCATATTCGATCCTTGCCATTACCTTTACCAACAAAGCTGCCCAGGAAATGCGGCATCGTGTCGACAGGCTTGTTACGACAGGCGCCGAGGATATTTTCGTAAGCACCTTCCACTCCATGTGCGCAAGGTTCTTAAGGCGGGATATAGACAGGCTCGGATATGAAAACTCCTTCACGATCTATGATGCTGATGACCAGAAGGCCCTTATAAAGAGCATCCTCAAGGATTTCCAGGTTGATACCAAGGTCTTTAAGGAACGCACTTTTATAAATGCAATTTCCGATGCCAAGAACGACCTTATCACCGCTGAAGAATATGACAGCAGCACCGCAGGGAACTACAATCTCCAGAAGATAGCCGCCGTCTATCTCGAATACCAGCGCCGCCTTAAAGCCAACAACGCTCTTGATTTTGACGATCTCTTAATGAAGACCGTTGAGCTCTTTAAGGAAGCTCCCGATGTTCTTGAGCGTTATCGCAGGCGTTTCCGTTATATCATGGTCGACGAATACCAGGATACGAACCATGCCCAGTTTGTCCTCTTACGGCAGCTTGCCGAGCGCATCGGTGATGACGGTTCGATCGAGCATAACCTTTGCGTTGTCGGTGACGATGACCAGTCGATCTATCGTTTCCGCGGCGCGGATATCAGGAATATCCTCGACTTCGAGTCGCAATATACAGACACTACCGTTATAAAGCTTGAAAAGAACTACCGTTCCACGCAGACCATTCTTGATGTTGCAAACGGTGTGATCGAAAACAACATCGAGCGTAAGGCAAAGACCATGTGGACCGACAACCCCAAGGGTGATGCCGTTAAGCTCAACATTTACGACAGTGATATCCTTGAGGCAAAAGGCATTGCAGACGATATCGAAAAAAGGCGGTCCGACGGTGTATCCCTTTCAGACTGCGCCATCCTCTACCGCACCAACGCCCAGTCCCGTCTTCTTGAGGAGCAGATGGTAGTCCGCGGCATCCCGTACAAACTTGTCGGCGGCGTTAATTTCTATTCCCGTATGGAAGTAAAAGACATATTAAGCTACCTGCGCACAGTTGAAAACGGGCTTGATTCGCTGGCTGTCACAAGGATCCTCAATGTCCCTAAAAGAGGCATAGGAAACACTACCGTTTCCAAAGTTCAGGCCTACGCTGATCTTAGGGACCTCTCCTTCTTTGAAGCCCTTTGTGAAGTCCCGTATATCCAGGGAATAAGCGCCTCCACAAAAGCAAAGATCACCGCTTTTACTGAACTTATCACAAACCTCAGGAGCAAAGCCGCAAACGAGCGTCTTTCCGTTGAAGAGATCATAGACGAGATACTTAACGAGACAGGTTATATCGACTATATTGACGAATACGCCGACAGTGATGATGAGGTCATAGAGCGCCGTTCAAACATTGACGAATTAAAGAACAAGGCAGCGGCCTTTGAAGAATCGCTTGTGCTCTCGGATTCCGAAGCCATGCCCTTAAGCGCTTTTCTTCAGGAGGTCTCCCTTGTATCCGACATAGATGAGGTCGATGACTCCGTCGGCGGTGTAACGCTCATGACGCTTCACAGTGCAAAAGGCCTTGAATTCCCCTATGTCTATATATGCGGGCTTGAAGAAGGGCTTTTCCCCGGAAGATCCGTCCTTATGTCAGAAGACCCCGGTTCCGAGATTGAAGAAGAACGCAGGCTCTTCTATGTCGGGATAACCCGTGCGATGAAGGAGCTTACTCTCTCCTGTGCAAAGCAGCGCATGTTAAGGGGTGAGATAAACTTTAATGACAAGTCGAGATTCTTAAAAGAGATCCCGCCGCATCTTCTGGATATAACTTCAAATACAAAGCCTCACACCTATATTTCCGAGCGGGAGCGCCCGTCGCGCAGGAATTTCGACGACTCCGGTTTTGAACCCGATGTTCCTTACAGGTCTTCTTTTAAGCAGAAGCAATACGATATTTCGGATGAGTTCATCTTTGATCTTGAGACGCCGTCTTCGTTTAAGTCTCCTAAGGCTTCAAGCAGTGCAGGCCCCGCTGTTGCGCGGCAGGCTCCGAGATCCTTTGGCTCAAGAGATGCATCAACACTTGGATTTGCCGTGGGCGATACCGTATCCCATATGAAATTCGGTGAAGGAGTCGTAAAGGATATCGTCTCAGGCGGAAAGGATTTCGAGATCACAGTTGATTTCCCGACTGTCGGGACACGCAAAATGCTTGCTTCCTTCGCCCATTTGAAGAAAGTATAAAAATCTGAGAAAATTTTAAGTTTTTTGTGGTATTTCAATACAAAATGTGATACAATAGCATAAACAAAAAAGAATTAGCGCAGCTTTGGAGCTGCTGAACGGAGGACATTATGTTTGATAAAGTAAAACAGTTTTTTGCACAGAAGAAGCTCAATGAAACCTTAAGCCAGCTCAAGCTCGCACAGCTCCTCAAGAAAGAGGAAGAACCTGTTGTGGTCGAAAAGAAATCGAATCCTTTCGTTATCGTTCTCGCCGTACTCGGTGCAGTTGCAGCCGTTGCAGCCATTGCTTATGCGGTTTACTATTTTGTATGCCCCGAATATGTTGATGACATCGATGACCTTGAAGATTTTGACGACCTTGAAGAGGACGAGGAAGTCTGATCTTCCGTCCGTGACCTCTGCGATTTAACATCGGCAAAAAACAAGTCTCCCGGAACCGTTGGTTCCCGGGAGCTTTTCTTTATTCCCTATCGTCCATATCTTTCTGTAATTCATTCAAAAACGGCAGAATATTGTTCTTTATATCGCCGATATAGAATCTTTCATCGAGTTCATCCCTTCTGAAGCTCTTTCTTCCGCCCTCCTGCTGCCTTTTCCAGAAGGCATCAAGTTCGGAAAAACGCATGTAATAATACTTATCTATGTGGGAAAAATATATTATCAGGAAAGCAATACCGTCCTGCTGCTCAAAATCCCGCATAAACTCCACCTGGTGTTCGTGAACATTCTGCAGCGCAAAGGTGTCCGCAGCGCACTCCTTGGCATCAAAACAAACCGGCACCCCCTGCACAACTCCGATATAATCCACCGTACTCTTTTTATCAAAATAAGCAAGTGTGATGTGCCTTGAGGCCTTGTCCATCTCTATAGGAGTTATCGGGGTGGGTATCTTCTGGATAAGCGCAAGATGCTGCTGTCTTAACCGTTCCACCGTTATATTGATAGTTTCCTCAAGTACAGAGCCTCTTAAGCCCCTTGAATTCCAAACAGCCATACTGACCTCTCAAATATCTATCCCGTTCACCTTGCAAAACTCCCCGATCTCCTTTGGAAGCTTTGTTTTAACAGTCTTTCCCGCCAGATCTTTAATCTTGCAATCCCCGGGGAATACAACTTTGTAGGCGTGCAGCGCCTGGTGGGTAATCCCGTATTTTTTCTTCATCACGGAATTATAAGCTTTGTCACCGTACTTTGCATCTCCCGCCAGTGGATGACCTAAAGCCGCCATCTGGGCTCTTATCTGGTGGCTTTTCCCGGTAACAAGATCCACTTCGAGCAGCGTTCCGTCCTCTGTTTTAGCCAGCGGCTTATAAACGGTCACTGTCTTTTCTCCGGAGGTTCCGATCTTTACGGTATTCGTAGCCTCATTTTTTTCAAGGAAACTTTCCGTTCTTCCGGCTTTAACATCTCCCCTTACGATGCAAATATAATACTTCGAAAGGCTCCTGTCCTTTAACATTTCCGAAAGCACCCTCTGCCCGAAAACTGTTTTCCCTGCAAGTATAAGTCCTGATGTATTTCTGTCCAGCCTGTTGGAAACAGAAGGCTTAAAGCCCTGTTCTTTATCTTTCACATATTCTTCAACAAACTCTACTGCGGAGATATCCCCGGGCTTGGCTTTTTGCGAAAGAAGCCCTGCGGGTTTATCAAGTATAAGAATATGTTCATTTTCAAAAACAACGGAAGGTGCAGGATTTTCCGTATTCCACGTGTGTCGAACGCTCTTTTCGCCGTCCGTTTTTCCGTCATTTTTTCCTTCATCTTTCCGTTCAGGATTGCAAAACTTTTCAAAGGTCTCATCCGAAAAGAAAACCTCAACGCGGTCACCTTCAAGAACAGTTTCGTTTCCCTCCGCTTTCTTTCCGTTGAGGGTTATATTCTTTTTCCGCAGCATTTTATACAAAAAGCTCTTTCCCGCTCCCGGAAGCAGCCTGACCAGAAACTTATCCAGCCTTTGCCCCGCATCGGTTTCTTTTATATCTATGTACTTCATTCTACATATGTCTCCAGCCGGCAAGATACTTATTCTTGAAGTTTCCGTTAGCATACTTGCCCCATCCGAGAGGAAAGCCGTCAATAGTTACCAGTACATATCCGTTTTCCAAGTCTTCCTCTGTTTCGATCGTCTCACATTTAAGATATTTGAGTACTCTTTCATCTCCCGCCTTAAGATCGAGGCGGTTGTCATAATCAGAAGCTCTTAACGTGCAGGCAAGCGCCTGGCTCGGTTCAAACCTCTTAGTCTTTATCTCGCCGAGCAGCAGCCCCGAACGCAGGATACGGAGGCCTCTTGTCGGCAGATCAATGTCAGGCATCAGGAATAGCTGTTCCCCGCGCTGTTCTACTCTCAAAAGATCTGTCTTAAAGCGCACTTTCTCAAAAAATGCATAAACTTCGTCGGGCAGCGCATTTTTCCCGGCTTTTCCCGTCTGTCTGCTGCCTGCGTTCAAAGATGCACCCTGTCTTAAAGCCTTTTTGCCGAATTCCTCTTCGTACCTGCCTTTTATACTTATATCTTCTTCTGCAAAAGGCGCTTTTTTCTTCAGAAGTGCGACATAATGCCCTTCTCCCTTTATCTTATTGGGCCAGAGCCTTAAAGTCTTTTTAAGATCCTCGCTGCCGTTTTCTATCCATTCCGGATGTCCCGGCATAAAACCCGTAAGATCTACATCTTGCGCGTAATCCCTGGCATCTGAAACCTCCATGTCCGGAAAAGCGTCAAGTACCTCCTGCACTGTCCCCTCATCCTCTTCAGGCGAAAATGTACAGGTCGAATATAGAAGCATTCCTCCGGGGCGGAGCATCTTTACGGCATATGGCATTATCTCTTTTTGGATCGCATGATAATATCCCGTTCCGTACTGTTCCCAGTTCTTTATTATCGCGGGCTTTTTCCTGAACATCCCTTCGCCGGAGCACGGCGCATCTACAAGTATCTTGTCGAACCATCCTTCGAACACACCTGCAAGCTTCTGAGGTGTTTCGCTGACAACAAGGGCATTTGAAGTCCCGAACAGTTCAAGGTTTTTCAAAAGAGCCTTTGCCCTTGTGCTTGAAACGTCATTGGAAACAAGCACTCCTTTGCCTTTTAGCCTTGCTGCAAGTTCGGTGCTCTTTCCCCCCGGTGCGGCGCAAAGGTCAAGCACACGCTCGCCGGGACTTACGGGAAGTATGCTTGCCGGCGTCATTGCGCTCGGCTCCTGCAGGTAGTACAGCCCCGCATAATAGTAGGGATGGACCGCAGGCCTCTCGCCCTCGTAGAAAAAGCCGTTCTTTACCCACGGAACAGGCTTGACTTCAAAAGGACATATCTTCAAGAAGTCTTCAACACTTATCTTTGCAGTGTTTACGCGCAGTCCGTTTTCCGGCATCTTCTCAAAAGAGCGAAGATACTCTTCGTATTCTTCGCCCAGCTGTTTCTTTATCCGTTCTTTGTAAGAATCAGGTAATGTCATATCATTTCAGGCTTTGAGCCCTGTATCCTTCCGAGATAATATCAAGTTCCTTGTGGAAACGTTCAAGCTGCTTTAAGTCTCCCGTCTCATAGACCTTAAGGAATTCGTCCTGTATCTTTAAGATCTCGCGTTTATTCGCAACCTTGTACAGGTTCTGGATATTTGTAAGTATATCCGCAACGATCCCCGCCTTTTTGTTAAACGAGTTCTGTGCATCCATGATCTCGTCACGGATCTCGGACATACCGCAGTCAAGATCGGAAACGCTCTGTGAAGCTTCCAGAAGCTGTTTTCTTAAGGCCTGCGGCATATTCTGCTTATACTTGTACTGCAGCGAATGCTCAACGGTTGCCCAGAAATCCATCGCAAGCGTGCGTACCTGTATCTCGACGTCAAGCTCCTTTGGCCCTTTCAGCGTTTCAACAACATATTTTATGTTCATGTGATAGCTGCGGTAACCGCTGGGCTTCGCGTTTTCCACATAGTTTCTTTCGTCAATGACGATCATGTCGCTCCTGTTTTTGATAAGCTCCACGACCTTATATATATCCTCAACAAACTGGCACAAAATGCGGATTCCGGCGATATCGTCGATCTTTTCCTCAAAACGGTCAAGTTCGATCTTTTTCTTTTGGACTTTTTCAAGAATACTTGAAATCGTCTTGACCCTGCCCTGCACCTTTTCTATCGGGGAATACTGTCCCATATTCCTGTATGACGCGATAATGTGGTTAAACTTCGTTATGAGTTCATCTACCGCGATCTGGTACGGATCGAGTATCTCGCGCCAAAGCTGTATCTCCATAGTATCTTCCTTCTCTGTTAAATGTGTAAACCCTTTGATGGCTGCCGAGGGCATTCGCTTATCGCACAAAAAAGCTGCCGCAATGATATGCGGCAGCCTGATAATCCAAATCCCGATCTTGCCGCGCAAGCTCAGACTCTCTTAAGATATTCACCCGTTCTGGTGTCGATCTGGATCTTGTCGCCAAGTTCAACAAAAAGAGGTACCATAACACGTGCGCCTGTCTCAACTGTTGCGGGCTTTGTAGCGCCTGTAGCGGTGTCACCCTTGAAACCGGGCTCAGTATCGGTAACAACAAGCTCTGCAAATGTCGGAGGTTCAATGGAGAATATCTGGCCCTGATGCGAAAGCATCTTTACAGTATCGTTCTCCTTGACAAACTTGATTGCATCGCCAACCTGCTCCTTTGAAAGAGCGATCTGGTCGAAGGTCTCATTGTTCATGAAGTTATACATATCGCCGTCTGCATAGAGATACTGCATGTCACTTCTCTCGATATGAGCCTGCGGATACTTATCTGTGGGGCGGAAGGTCTTTTCCACAACGCCGCCACTCTTAATGTTCTTTAACTTTGTTCTTACGAAAGCTGCACCTTTACCGGGCTTAACGTGCTGGAACTCGATAACCTGTACAACATCTCCGTCAATTTCAAGCGTAATACCGTTTCTGAAATCGCCTGCTGAAACCATAAAATTCCTCCAAATAATGTTTTGAATGTTTGTTATAGAACTAAATCCAATTCAGTTTAACCGATTTTTATGAAATATGCAACTACTTTTTTTACCGCTGATTACAGCTCTATGAGTTCTTTTGGCGATTCGGCGAAATTATCAAAACCCTTCGCGGTAAAGGCGCCCATATCCTCGATCCTTACGCCGCCAAAACCGGCAATATAGATACCGGGTTCATCCGTAAGTGTCATGCCCGCCTTCATCTTCTTGTCATAACGCGCATTTGCGTTGGGCGTTTCGTGGATATAAAGACCAACGCCGTGCCCGAGGCCGTGACCAAAGGTTCCCTTGAATTCCGAAGCGTCGATTATATCTCTTGCTATCTTGTCTATCTCTACACCGGTAAGGCCGGGTTTAAGCTTTTTCATGACCGCAAGCTGTGCCTCAAGTACCTTGTTATATACCTTTTTCTGCTTTTCGCTCGCCTTCCCGACAACTACGGTTCTTGTCATATCCGAGCAGTAACCCAGATATTTGCAGCCAAAATCCATGGTGACAAAATCGCCTTTTTCAATCTTCTTTGTCGAAGGAATGGCATGAGGCATTGACGAATTAACGCCGCTTGCAACTATCGGATCGAAAGAGATTGCCTCCGCTCCGTGCATCTTGAGCGTGAACTCAAGGCGGGCTGCGATCTCAAGCTCCGTAACGCCGGGCTTTAAGTATTTAAGGATATCCTTGAATGCGAGATCTCCGATATGTTCTGCCATGCGAAGCTTCTCAAGCTCTTCCGGCGTCTTTATTATCCTTAGATCCGCAAGAGCCTCGCTCACATCAACAAATTTGATCCCCCTGCATTTCTTTTTCCAAGCGGAAAGCTGGGAAAACAAAGTATGTTCGCCTTCAAAGCCAACAGTCTTTACACCGCTGTCCGCAAATATCTGCTTCATGAGCCCTGAATAGCCAACCTTTGCAACGTCTTCAACTTCCACACCCTTTGCTTCGTTCTCTGCCTGGAAGATGTACCTGAAATCAGTAAGAAGATACCCTTTCTTCGCAGTTTGGATAAGGAGCCCTGTATCGCCCGTGTATCCGGTAAGGTACCTGATATTGTAGGTGTTCGAGAAAATGATGGCATCAAGCCCGTTATCCTTCATAACTTTTGAAACAAATCTGTTCATACGCCCTCCGCTAAAATGTATTTTAATTATACTCCGTTTATCCAAGATGCTTTCCCTACATTGCAAAGCCGTTATCCCTGTCGGCACAAAAGCATTTATCTCTCGTGTCTGTAGAAGAAAAGGATGATCTTCTCGAGCTTTCTTTTAAAAACGATCTTCGGCGGTTCCTCTTTATACAGCGGATTGACCCTGATATTAAAGATCCCTGCCCTGTTTGCGCCCCAGATATCCGTTATTAGCTGGTCTCCCACCGCAAATGTGGTCTTAAGTGTAGTCCCCATCAGCAGTACTGCCTTAAGATACCCGTCTTTCGAAGGTTTCTTTGCCTTAAATACATAGGGGATACCGAGTTCATCGGCAAAGCTCTTAACTCTCGGTTCATCATTATTGGACACTATCATAAGCCGGAAGCCTATATCCTTTAAGCGCATGGCAAGTTCTACCGACTCTTCCGTTGCCGGTTTATCATGCCCGACAAGAGTGTTGTCTATATCAAAGATGATCCCTCTGTAACCTTTTTTATAAAGTTTTTCATAGTCTATCGAATAGGCCGATGCTGCAAAACTCTTAGGATAAAGGTTTCGAAATATGCTCTTTTTACGTAAAATCATTAACTTCATTATTGCGGTCTCCAGATGATAAGTATAATCCAGACTATGCAATAATGCAAGACTTCCCGCAGTTTTTTATTTATGTAAACGCTTACAATTCACACTTGATTTTTATTCTTTTTTACTTTATAATTGTTTTCGAAATAGAAAAACCATCCATACAGGAGGTATCAAAATGAGTTTTATTGACAAGTTTTCGCTTGAAGGCAAGATCGCTCTTATCACCGGCGCATCCTACGGCATCGGCTTCGCGATCGCAAAAGCTTACGCAGAAGCAGGCGCAACCATCGTTTTTAACGACATCAAGCAGGAACTCGTGGACAAGGGTCTCGCATCCTACAAGGAACTCGGGATCGACGCACATGGCTATGTCTGCGACGTTACAAACGAAGAACAGGTAAACGAGCTTGTTGCAAAGGTTGAAAAGGAAGTCGGTGTTATCGATATTCTCGTCAACAATGCAGGTATCATCAAGCGTATCCCCATGTGTGAAATGACCGCTGAGCAGTTCCGTCAGGTTATCGATGTTGACCTCAATGCTCCTTTCATCGTTTCAAAGGCAGTTATCCCCGGAATGATCAAAAAAGGACACGGCAAGATCATAAACATCTGCTCCATGATGAGTGAGCTCGGCCGTGAGACAGTTTCCGCTTATGCTGCTGCAAAGGGCGGCTTAAAGATGCTCACAAGGAACATCTGCTCCGAATACGGCGAGCACAACATCCAGTGCAACGGCATCGGACCCGGCTACATCGAGACACCTCAGACAGCTCCTCTTCGTGAGCGCCAGCCAGACGGTTCAAGACATCCCTTCGACCAGTTCATCGTTTCAAAAACTCCCGCAGCACGCTGGGGCACAACAGACGACCTTCAGGGTCCCGCTGTTTTCCTTGCTTCCGATGCTTCGGATTTCGTAAACGGTCACATCCTTTATGTAGACGGCGGTATCCTTGCCTACATCGGCAAGCAGCCTCAATAAACCGCATTTTTTAAGGCAGTCCTTCCGGACTGCCTTTTTTCGTTTTTATTCTTTTTCCGGTATCTTACCGTCAAATACGGGAACAACTTCGCATGCGTCATCCGAATATGCGTTGCCGTTTATTACAAGCTTTTCGCCTTCAACATACTCTTCGTTTACCATCCAGCCGGTTATCCTGCCGTTCGCGCCGCCAAGTCCGGTCACGTCAACATCAACATCATAAAAATATCTGCCGGTAAAATCTTCTTTAACAGTCCAGCCGCCGATCGAGATCTCCGAGCCTTCGGGTACTTTTACTTTCAGGTAATACTGCCCTTTTGTAAGCTTAAAGAAACCATAGATATGAGTGATCATAAAGGACCCGCGGGATTTTATCCACTTTTTAAGATTGTCGATCTGGCCCTTAAGCTGGTTTTCCTGTATCCATCCGTCGATCTTTCCGGATGAATACATGTAATGCTGCTCGTTAAGTCTTGACTTGTTCATACTGTCAATGACCGTATTGAAATATTTCGGCGAGAACGCACCGTTGCAGAGCTCGAGCATCTTTTTGATGAATATCTCCTTACAATCCGAACGCTGCATCAGATGTCCGAAAAGCGGGGAAACATTGTTCTTTACACCGTCAAGAGAGCCTAAAGCCCAAAGCATGTTCTTGCCGGAATATGATTCGCCGTATATTCCCGAGGAATAATCCATGTCATGCAGGAGGAAATGCCATCTTCCGTCATACGGGCCTTCTTCAAAATGTTCACCCGGAGCCGGATAATATTTATATGCCTTATAATTGTTCTGCGGCCAGTCGTTATCTGCGAGAAAGATGCGGAATGCATAGGTCTCGATGTACTCTTTCACATCCATTTCCTTCAGGAGCTTCTCATATACCTCGTCATCACGAAGGTCTTTATAGGCATATTCTTCGTAAAACTTCTTGAAATCTTCAGCAGCATACTGGCTTTCTTCATCTTCTGTCGAAAGCTTCTTTTCTTCTCCTTCAAGTATCTCAAGTTTCCCCTTAAATTCCCCGAAGTGGTTTTCGAAATAAGATTTATGCCAGTTTTCAGTAAGCCAGTAGCATCCGTAATATTCACCGTTGATAAAGACTGCACACGGGCGGGAATTCTTCTGGAGATACCCTGCCGCCCCGGCAATGTTCTGGAACAGTTCCTCACGTATGAAGGCAAAGCCGTTGTCGTTCCCGTGGCCTCTTAAAACAAGCCTTTTAAAAACATCGATAACATTATTGTTTTCGTCAAGTGCCGTTTCAAAGAATGGGTAATCAAAAGTCTTGTCGCCGTATTCCTTACGCGCGAGAAGCTTTACGGATTTAAGGTTGTTTGCTCTCGACCATCCTCCGTAGGTACGGATACCGCAGCGCTGTTCAAGAAGAAGCGAACCGTCCGGATAGAAAACCTCTACATAGGCCTCTCTTTCTCCGTCCATTCCCCTAAGCTGGTTATAGTTTGCGGGAGTACCGCCGTTTACCTGCGCTCTCGGGTGCTTCTTCATATATTCGTCAAAAATGCGTCCCCTTACAAAAATGCCGATATCATAGTCCCAAAGCCCTTTCGGGTCAGTGGTTATTGAAAAAACAAGGGTATCAAAACGCTTTTCGGCATTTTTCCCGATAAGATATGTATGCACATAAGGATCCGACCACGTACCGTTCGGATAGAGTGCTCTCGCGGTCACGCAATATGCCTTCACCTTGTTTTCTGTACGAAGTGTTATCGGCGCAGTGAACTCTTTTGAAGTCTCAGAAGGGATCGAGCCGTCAAGAGAATAATATATCTTTGAGGCGCCTTCTGCAATTATGGTTATCTCTTTGGATTCAGACGAAAAATCATCATTGTCCGAAAACCTTACGGGCGCTTCAGCCCTTTCAACAGGCGTCGGAGTCACAAAGACTGTGGGTGTCGGAGTAACAAAGGGCGTAACAACTGTCGGTGTTGCTTCCCTTCCTGCGCACCCATAAAGAGTAAGGATAATTGAAATACAAAAAATGAATCGGAAAATACGTTTCATCAGATGCTCCCCGTATGTATTTTTCCACCCCAAAGCATGTTCTCAGCAAAACTGCTGCGCTAAGCGCAGCAGTTAATTACGGATAAAAACTGTATATATGATTTTACTTAAAGTGTCCTGTTTAACAGACTTCCGGTAAAGGAGTCGGTAAAACGCGAACCCGAGCCCGTATAAAGACCGGTAGGTTTTCCGAGCACCGCCTGCGAGATCGAATACACATCGGCAGCTCTTGTGGAAAGTCTTGCGGATATCGAGCTTGCGCCGTTAAAAACGGACTTGAGCGTCGAAACATCGGCATTGCGGAGCTTGGATTCATCAACGGTCATCTTGCCGTCTGTAAACTTGATCCCGACATCCTCAAGAAGTCCCGAGTTGCGCGAAAGCATTCCTGCGGTATATGACATCTTCTTATCAATAGCTGTAATTGAAATGGATAAAGTGCTGTCAACAGCGCTGTTATAGGCGTCGGCAAGAGATTTCACGGCTTTTACGATCGCATCTTTGTCAAGGCCTTTCTCGCCTTCCTCAAAAAGCGATCTTCCGTTCTTTAACGCATCCGCAGCCTTTTTAAGAGCCGCCATATCGGAGGAAATCTCGGTTGTGTTGTGTTTTTCCGTCTCGGTAAGCTCTGTCGTGCCGTTCTTTTCTTCGGCATAATAAGCTCTTAGGAGCTTATGATATGAGCCGTTCCTGATAGACGCGAAATCCCCGAGGATGCTGCCCGAACCGCCGACTGCGCTAAACAGCGAGCTTGACGGGCTTGTCTTGTTCGATGTTCCGAAAAGATTCGAAGTACCTATTAAGTTGTTGATCGAAAGTGCCATACTCTGCCTCCATGTCAAAATCTGTACGGTCTGTTCTTCGTCAAAAGTGAAATCCGTTTCACTTATTCTTGGTCTTTTTTAAGGTTTCAAGCTCGGTCTCAAGCTTTACTACTTTCTTTTGTTCCTCGATATTCTCGCTTCGAAGGAGTTTTTTCTCTTTTTCAGCCTCTTCGAGCTTGTTCTGCAAGGAAACGATCTCGCTCTTAAGCCTGAATATCTCATTTCCGGTATTGCTGTTATTTATTTCGGCTTCTTCGAGCTGTTTCTTGAGCTTAAAGTAATCATCCGCGATGTTTATCTGCAGCAATACCTGTTTCATGTCGCTCGCAAGGAGCTTGAAATTGTCCTGATCTTTTAAGTCAGAAAACTTGTTGTTGATGTAATTTGCGATCTTCTGGAGGTATTCTTCGCTCTCATAGCCGCTGATGGTATATCGTTTATTGTTGATCAATACTTCGATATCAGTGCGCTTTTTCATTCCCCGTACCTCCGTGCTGTAACTTTATGCGGTCTTCATCCGTTCTTCGCATTAAAGACCACAAAACCGCTTATAATATTATACAACAATATTTTTCTTTATGCAATCGTATTTTGTGACAACCGGAGTCAGTCAACCTGCCCTCTGCATACTCACTGTATCTCAGGTACGGGAAGCCCGAAATGCTCATAGGCCTTCGGCGCGGCAACGCGCCCGCGCAAAGTCCTTAATATAAACCCGTTCTGCACGAGATAGGGCTCATAAACATCTTCAAGCGTTCCCGGGTCTTCGCCTATGGTTGTTGCGATGGTTTCAAGTCCCACTGGCCCGCCTGCGAACTTCTCGATCATAGTTTGCAGAATAGCTCTGTCAATGCGGTCTAAGCCCTCTTTGTCAACATCAAGAAGATCAAGGGCATCCCTTGCTACCGCTTCGGTAATTATGCCGTCATAACGCACCTGTGCAAAGTCGCGCACGCGCTTTAAGAAACGGTTCGCAAGACGCGGCGTACCACGCGAACGGCGGGCAAGCTCTGTTGCGCCCATCTCTTCTATCTCAACATTAAGCACCTTTGCGGAACGCATTATTATCTGTTTTAACTCGTCCACGGTATAGAATTCAAGCCTGCTCACAACCCCGAACCTGTCGCGTAAGGGCGCCGTCAGCATGCCTGCCCTTGTTGTCGCGCCAACAAGCGTGAACTTTGGAAGGTCAAGCCTTACGGAACGCGCAGTAGGCCCGCGGCCTATCACGATATCTATCACGAAATCTTCCATAGCAGGATACAGCAGTTCCTCAACCTGGCGGTTAAGCCTGTGTATCTCGTCGATAAAGAGAACATCCCCTTCTTTGAGATTGCTTAAGATCGCAGCCATATCGCCGGGTTTTTCGATTGCGGGACCTGCTGTTGTCTTTATACCGACACCCATCTCGTTTGCGATTATGCCCGCAAGTGTAGTCTTTCCAAGGCCAGGAGGTCCGAAGAACAGCACATGGTCCAGGCTTTCGCCGCGCTGTCTTGCAGCCTCTATGTAAACATTAAGGTTCGTCTTTATCTTTTCCTGACCGATGTAATCCTTAAGCAGCAGCGGACGCAGGTTTCCTTCTATCTGCCTGTCTTCTTCGGTGAATTCGGTTGTTATCATTCGTTTGTTCAAGGTTTTTCCCACTTTCCGTTACATTTGCTTAAGCGCAGCTTTTACAAGTTCTTCTGTACCTTCTATCCCAAGGGCTTTTGCGGCATTTACGGCTTTCAAAGCCTGTGCCTGCGAATAGCCCAGTGCCTGCAGCGCTTCCGTTGCATCCGTAACATCTGCGGATACGGCATTGTCCTTCTTCTGTTCTCTTGGGCTTACAGGCAGCAGGTCTTCCATTCTTACTTTGTCTTTAAGCTCGATAACAAGCTTTCCTGCGGTCTTTGCCCCTATCCCCGGTGCTTTAGATATAGTCCTTGTATCCTCCGCAAGGATAGCGTACCTCAGCTCACTTACCGTCATCGCGGATAATATGCCAAGCGCGCCTTTCGGGCCGATACCGCTGACATTGATCAGCATTTTGAAGAAATCCAGTTCTTCGCGCGTCAGGAAACCAAACAGCGCGATCCCGTTTTCGCTTACATTGAGGTACGTAAACAGCTTAACATCCTGCCCCGTGCTGTCTTTAATTTCCTCCGCATCCGTTGCGGGAACAAGCAGCTCGTAGCCTATCCCTGCGCACTCAAGCACAATCCTTGATGCGGAAACCTCCGCAAGTTCACCTTTCATATATGCAAACATGTCCTGTTGCTCTCCTGTTTCATCTCATTCTTTTCGGTACTATGCCCGTTCCGGGCAGTTTTTCAAATGTACCGTTTGTAAGCGTAAGCCTGCCTTCATCGATATAGCCAAGTACCATTTCAATAGGCACATCAAGCCCCTGCGCGATCTGAATGGCATTACTGTTCGGAAACTTCAAAAGATACTCCTCTGTCCTGTCGAACAGGATTTCATCCGCCTCCTTGCAATCATCACAGCAATAGCGCTTTACGCTTGCAACAAACGGTCTTTTGCACATTTTACATCTGTTGATCTCCATAACGTACCCGAATCCGTTTCCGTAATGCTGCGGTACTGTCTTCCCGCCACAACATGCTACAGATATATCTTAACACTAATGAAAAAATAATCAACAAGAAAAGCCGCGATTTTACTTGTATCCATAGATCGATCGAGAAGGCGAAGCCGGCCCCTGCCGTCTGCGCGGGGCACACCCGGCAAAGCAGGAAAACACTTCGTGCGCCCCTGCGCAACAAAAAGGACATGCTCAAAAAAAGCATGTCCCTCTCTATTCTCCTTATTCATCTACAATAGATTACCTGTCCAGCATAAAAGTCTACCTATACGTACTTAAGCGAAATTTTATTCAATTTCAAACTCAACTGCAAGCCAAAACTTTTCCTTTTGAGTAACACTTTTCCCATCTTCGCGCTTTTCCTCCGTAAAGGCTTTAACCAGACGATACTTACCGTCAGAAAGAGTTCCGTATCTTGTTTCCCAGTTTATTTGCTGTTCTATTGTATCTTTATAATATTTCCCCAATAATGCAACATAATACTCTTCAATTAACGACTCTACATAATACCATTTTCCCCCTGACTGATATTCGAGATGATAATCATCATCCACACCGCCTACAATAACAATATTATCATCCTGAATAAGGTTTTCAACCACAAGAACCATTCCCTTTGAGGTCAGTGAACCCGTCTTAATTCTCATTGACATGCTGTGAGCCGTATCAATGACAAGATTACTTCTGACCTTTCCTTTCGATGTACCGCACCCCGTCAGAAGAATCATACCAATCAAGCAACAAAACAATAACCGTGTTTTCATTTTTCTCCTCCAACATTTCAATCTATAAGCTGAACATCTAACGAAGTAAAAACATTTCCAGCCTTTGTATATATGCTGCGATTAATAAACAACCAAGTATACCCCGCGCACAGTATTCCAGCAATATATGCAGAATCAATACTATTTGGATTAGTATAAACTATTCCGCCACTATCTCCGTTTTCACCATGCATATTAGTATTCACCATATCCGTAAAAGATGTATTACAATACGATGCCGAATAGCTAGTACTCTTTACTGTTCCACTTGTAACACCAGTTGTCCTTCCTCTTTTCTTAACCACGCTCCCTTGTGAAAGGACTCTATTCTCATTGATTATAAAAGTGGTGTCCGAGTATACTCTATAAAAAGGTGTAACACCCGCGGTCAATTCAAAAAAAGCAGCATCTGCATTCCCCCCGAGCGATCTATTACCGGTATGATATTCACCTATACATATATTGCTGTTGGTATATATAAACTGATCTGTTGTATCATCAACACAATGACCCGCGGTTACATAACCAATAACATGCTCGCCATTCACTATTTTTTCCGCAGGAAAAGCTACACTATATAACGCAGTACTACTATATACATCTTCACCCGGAGACAAACTACTTGTTTCTTTTATCTCACAATCACCATAAGACAAATCGCAATATATTCCATTCATTATCGTCTTTATAGCTTCCAATCGTTCTTCGCTTATACCATTCTTCAATTCAATAAAAAGACCGTTGTTATAATCATCTATACCATAACCTGTAATGTCTTTCCACTGCAAATCGCCAAACAGTTTACCCAGTTCTTCCATTTTTTCAATCAAATACGCATATGAGGCTTTAACAGGTCGGAAGCAAATGTTATTTGGGTCAATATTCAAAATGTCTATGATTTCATAATAAAGCTCGCTTCTTTCGAACTCTTTGGTGTAATACTCTTCTACAATCTCAAACACGACATTTCCAAATACATTAATATAGTTTCCACCATAGTATTCAGGAAAATACTCTCTTGAAACACCATCTACAGTATACCCCTTAACCTCATCTTTACTTTCTTTTTGTTTCAAAAGGCAATAGTTGAAGAAATTCGTTATAGCCAGGCTTGCGTTTTCTTGATTCTCCGTAAAGCGTTCGCTAACTATATCCGATCTGTTTATATCATATTTATCAGTTGCCGAAACAGGCTTTTCAATAGTTGCATCTCCTGTTGCAAAGAACAATATTATCAATATCATAATGAGTGAAATATATTTATACTTCTTCATATGATGCATCTCCTTTACAGATAGTGTCAAGAAGTTTGTGTAAATGCTTCTCAAGCGACACTGTTATTAGTTACAGGAACATTGCCTCCAGTTCGGAGCAACACTCCTTAAAGCCCTTGTGTGCACGATGATCCATGTGCTGGTTATAGTCACAGTAAA
>JAEEGL015917781.1_pt1 | contig 40556 bp, 45 predicted proteins | sample 9134231 | NCBI WGS metagenome assembly JAEEGL01 (sample SAMN16246548, study PRJNA631951) | gut metagenome | biome: gut microbiome; feature: rumen; material: fiber-attached | host: Bos | place: Iran: Karaj | collected 2018-10
GTGAATACCTAATTTAATTTCCCATTTCTTTAAAGACATCTTATTTTCGGCATTACAGTAATCATATATATCTGTATAAGATATATTGTAAGCTTCACCAAAATATGCCTTTTTATCGCTTTTAATTATTCTTTGGGACAATTTAAATAATTCTTCGTTTGTATAGCCTATTAATCTAGCATATAATATATGATTATCGTACCTTCTATTATTGAAACCTACAATTCTATATCTTGTTATAAAATCTTCAATTTCTTTCTTTGTAGGATTAATCAATTTAATTGTACTATATTTTATATTTTTGTCTGTTAACATCTTATAACATAACACAAATAAATTAGGATATACTTCAACATCAAAGAATACAATAGGTTTATCACCATTAACTTCATCGACAGATTGTGATGTATCGTCCGAACAGAAGTGCATTTTAGGCATCAAGTTCAAACAATAATCACTTTGATTTGTACTGTTTGCAGCAAATGCGAATACAGCATTATACATATCGCTGACATCGTATTTCATACCACTATTATAAGCATCTTCAAGAACTTTATAAATAAAGTCAATTGATGGCTTTGTAGCACTATGATACTCTTTATTTAAATTCTTTTTAATGATGGTTCTTAAAGCTTTCTCATTTTTAATAGTTTCAAAATTAATCACTTTACTGTCTCCTTTTAATGGTAAGCCAGAGTCTATTGATGATATAGTATCATTCGTACACTTGCTTACTTTTCGTCTTAAAGAAGAATTACCAGTAAATACTTTAATTTCTATATTATCAGCATAAATCCGACTAATTTGATTAACATCTCCATTATAAATATAATGTAAATGTATACCTCCGCCAGATTTACTTAACTCTGCATACGTTCTCGGCCACTTACTTGCAGCCTCTAAATTCTTTTCGAAACTTTTGTTTCCATTCTCATCACGAAGATCAAAGTCAATAACAATCAAATTCTCAGGAACTTTTAAATAGTGCAATTGTTTTGTATCAAGATCACTTAATACAGTATTACAATTTGACCATTTCTCTCTAGGTGTTTCTTTAGCAGATGCATATTGTGCCGGACATTCTGCACAGAATATATCAAGATTTGATGGTTGTTCTTTGAAATTCAACCATGATTTATCAGAAGATTTTTCTTTTGGCTTCTTAGGTTTTTCACTAGAGTCGTCCAAATCTAAACCTTCAAATATACTTGTCTTGAATCCAGAATAATATGATCTTACCCAAACATCATCTACTTTTGTTCGTTCATCATAATTTTCAAAATATGTTCTTAACTCTGATCTAAAAGCTCTCATAGCTAAAGGATAAGGTACTTTTGCCTCATCACAATAGTTCTTATACATTTCCCATGCTGATTTCAATGATGTTCCATTATCTTTCTTGAATACTATATAACTATCTAACATAAAGTTATAAAAGTCATTAGATTCACCTAACATAAGTGTTGGAATATAATCATCAAATGCATCAGGATCATTTTCATAAAGTTGTTTACAATAATATGCGATGTGACCTAATTCAAATTCAATTCCGCTCATTAAAGCATTATATCTTGATTTAGGTATCTTTACGCCCTTAGGACTAACATCGATCAATCTTCTAATAATACCAGATTTACTATCTGTAACTTTAACTGGCTTATTAGTACCCATAAATAAAAATGCATAAAAGTTTGCTGCATATAACGATTTATGCTTTTCATTTACAGTCATTTTTTCATGTGAAACTAAACTATTTAGTCTCGCATTATTTTCTATCTTAGATAAATCACCATCATACTGAATAGCAACTAGAGGACTTGATTTAAAAGCCTCTAACGCAAATTCATTTGTGGCTGAACCAATTGATCTGGCATCAAATACAGCAGTGTATCCAACAAATAACCGTTCTATAACCTTTAATATAGTACCTTTTCCTGTACCAGGTGTGCCATACAATACTAAGAACTTTTCTATTTTCTTAGATGCACCACTTACAATACTCCCTATAGCCCATTCAATCTTATATCTCTCCTCCTCATTATATAATGAAGATATAAGTTCATCGAAGTTATCTATAGGTCCTTCTTCTAGAGAATATGGCAATTTCTTTGATGCTAAATCTTTCTTTGTAGTTTTCTGATTAGCAAATATCAAGTTTTCATCTAATGGTTTATAATAATCTCTTAATTGACGTTGACAATATTTGTGCCAAATATCAATCATTCCAGATTCAGAATCCCACATATGTAAAACTTTAATGCTATCATTAAATCTATCTCGATTTGCTTCAGCATATTTATCTAATTCTGTGTCTATTAATCGTATTACGTCTTGTTCATCGGTAGACCATAGTCCTAATTCTTCTATCCATATAGCATAGAAATCTCCACCTCTAATCATGAGGTCACTATGTTTACCGACAATGAATTTCGGATAAATTTCAGTCACACCACGTTTAGTGCTGCGCGTTGAAATCATCAGAAAGTCTAACATAATATTTATTCACTTTCTTTGACTTCTTTATTATTGTCACCAGTCATTTTTTTAGTTGACTTTTTCTCAGGTTCCTTTTCACCTTTATTTCCACCAATTTTAATTGAAAATGCAGGTTCATCAGGGGCTCCTTTTAAAATGCGTACAATACTTACAGCAGTTGAACAAATAGTTTCTACTATAAATAAAGTAATAAATGGATGTTCATTAATAAATCTTACCATTGTCTTCCTCCTTATTCTCTAAATTGTATTAATATACCAACTCATCTGATTCCAGATATCTACATATCTTAAATCTTGTTTAGTGTCTGGTATTGTAAACAAACCACCAGAACCATTTGGATCATATATATGATTAAGCAAAACATATATCCTATGATCTATCCAACATTTATCATACCTATCATTAGTCATTCCATCTAATTTTAGACTATGAAGCATCTCAAAGAACCAGTTACTGATACGATTACCGTACGCTGGATCACTCATAAAATTCTCTTCAATCTTTAAGGATAATGCTACCATCATTTCTAAGATGGAGCAAGACCCTTTTTCATATGACATAGCGTCAATATCTTCTTCAGGTATATTGTATTCGTATCCAAAACGATACCTCAAGTCTTGACCATCGTTAAAACGATTCTCATCCATAGGTATAGAATAAGTAAAATCCATATTATCAAGATGCTCAAGCAGCATTAAGTAATCATCTCTTGTTCGACTATCACTTATTGCTACCTGGGCCATCCATTCAAAATATAAATTTCTTAACTCATTCATATTTTAATAAATATCGTCGTCTCCGTCATCACCAACAATATAATCTTTTGTTCGATGATGATCTATATAATTATCATGAATTAATATAATTTCGTAATCAATTGCTAGTTCGTCATCACGAACATATACACAATCGTCTTGATTATATTTACCAAAACTATTTAAAGCTTCAGTGCCAACTAATTTAGTTGGTTTGTCGATTCTTTCTCCATCAGAATCAGCCAAAACTTTATCTTCATAATAATATAATGTCTCGGTTCTATATGTAGATGCACTAAAATCTTGTGGACTAATTACATATGGCTTCAAATTACCGAATTCTGGTTCTTCTTTTTTTACAATTTTAGCATCAACGTCAGAGCTTCTATATTGTTTAGAATAATCAAGATATTCTTTTTCTTCTCTTTGTTGAATCTTTAAATCTTCAATAGTATTCTTTAAATGTTTAACCGGTTCGTCGGATGGTTGATCAGAATCTAATGGCGTATCTTCTACTTTAGTTTCTTCTTTTTCAGAAATAGATTCTTTTGATTCATAATGTTTCTTAAGTGCTTCTTTTACAGATTCTACTTCTTTATCAGCAAGTGTTTCATACTTCTTTTTTGTAATTTTAGCAGAAACAATATAACCTGCTGCAAAACCCAAAGCAGCACCTAAAAATAAAAATAGAGGTGATTTATTCATATTATCACCTCTACCATGCTTTTGCATGCTTCATATATGAATCCTTTAAATCACTATGAAGAATATCTCCATCAGGATTAAATTCCAACCAAACGCTAGGTTCACACTCATACTTCATTCTTTGACCAGCAGGGGTTAATTCACCATACTCGTCAAATAAACCAAATGATACATAATTGTCGCCTCGTTTATCAGGATCAGAATATGCATCTTTATCGTAAACCCAGCCGATGATTTTAGCAGACATTAATTGTTCTGGAGTTAATGTTGCAGGATCAACACCCAATGCCTTATAAACATCCTCCATCATCAAATATCCTTTTGCCTCTAATTTAAAGTTTAATGCCTTTTGCATAGAACATAAGAATTCAAAATTATAGTTTGCATTATTGACCCAATTCTTATTTGACTCGTCAAATAAATATTCATGTAATGGATCATGTTCTGTTTCAACTTTAACTTTCTTAGTTACAACTTTCTCTTTGCCTTTTTTATCAACTTCAACTTCTTCTTTTTCTTCTTCTTGAACATTATGATAAATATCATATTCTGCATTCTTTCCAATCTTTTCTTGAACACGTTTACGATATTCATTGTATGCATTATTAACAGCTGTATATGCAGCAGCAGCTGCTAATTCTCTAGCTTTAGAAATATGATGTGAAGTTAATACACTAGCAACAGATAAGCCAAAACATAAAATTGTTGGTAAATATAACTTTCCAACATTTAATGCAGTTAATGCATATGCTTTTGCCAATTCTTTTTTACCATTATATTCACTAACATAGTTAGCATCGGCAATAGCTCTTTCATTTTCTTCATCCATTCTTTTATGGATTAAATCAATTTTTACATTTGCTGGTTTCAGAACTTTTTCTTCTAACTTAAGTGTAGAAGCTATAGCTGTAGCAACAGATGCACCGATTAAAATAACACCAGAAACAATAAGCAATTCTGGAGCATTCTTTTTACCCCAGAATCCTACTTTGTTTGCAGCGTTTCTAATAAAAGTTCCAATAGACTTAAAGCCCATTTTCATTTCCTCCTGTATTTTCTTTTAATAATATACTCTGGAATATAATCTAATATTCTCTGAGTTTCTGTTTTCTTTTTAATATCTTCTATTTCTTTTTTCCACGAATTATATGATTTACACGTACTATGGCAACCAACTGAACGTTTCTTGCATTTATAACATGGACTATTTTTCATTATTCAATAGGTGTTACTTTAGGGAATGCGATAGCATAACCTGATCCTCTACGAACGACGTTGGCTGTTGATAAGTCACGCCATCCATATTTATTTGCTGTAAATTCACAAGGTTGATTAATAAATTCATAAAATTCATTAACACTTACAACATGATATCTATCCAAGACTTCTCTTAATTTTAAAAGAACTTCTTCTGCTTCTCCTCTATCACCGAATGTTACATCATTTATAGCAAATATTGCCGGTGTTGATGTAACTCTTTGAGGTGCTTGTTGAGATGGTCTAGATCTATCATAATAACTAGAATATGATACATTTCTAACACCGCCACTGTTTTGAGAAACTCCTTTTACACCATAAATAAACCAATCAATTCCATTTTTAACAATATCACTGATTAGTTTTTGTAAACTAGGTATAAATACAGAATCTATAACATGTGATCCAACAGACTTAGCATCTTCTGCGAAGATTCTTTTTCCAAATTTTGACATTTCGCTTGGTTTCTTAACTGTAACATTAGAAGTAACTGGTGTTATTACCTTTTCTTCTTTGTTATCACTATTATTTCTTTCTTTATACGAATTTCCACTAAATTCCATTAGTATCCTCCATTTCTATTTTCAAAAAGTAAAAAGACCTATGATTTTTCACATAGATCTTTTATACTATAATTGATTTAAGCTTCTTCTTCAGAAGGCGCTTTTTCGTTTTCAACTGGTTCTGGAACCACATCACTTTCAACTTTCTTAGCTTTCTTAGCTTTAGCTTTTTTAACTAATTTTACTGCTAATAAAATTAATCCGCATGTTCCAGCGATTGCTAAACCTAATCCTAAAGCCTTTCCGTTAAATTTTTTTGTTGTTTCAACTACTGATGTAGCTTCTTCAATTGTGTTTAATTCTTCAGCCATTCTTTTATTCCTCCTATTTTAGCTTTTTATCTTGAAGGTTTTCCTTCATTAAACAATATGTTTTTTTTGCGAATACCTATTCTAGGTACCTAGGTTCATTAACATAATATATAACTCCACATGGAACCTTATCATCCGGAGTTATTCCGCCATCTATACTAATGCTTAATAGACCATTCTTTCCATTAGCAGTAGTCCAACCTAAACTATCACTTACACTTGTTCTTTGTAAACCTAAAGCTGTTAGCCAATCTGATAGAGTAATTTCATCAGATCCACCTAAAGCTTCTGCATTTAACTCATTACAAGCTTGCAATATCTTATTATATGTTGATTTAAAATATCTTCCAGTTATACTTTCTAAGAACATATATTCACCTTCTCTAGGTAATAATATGTTTTCACTTGGACCAACATTATTTAACTTATCATTTGATATTGCTTCGTGAATTTCTTTTTCTTTTTGTTCGCCGACAATTTCTTTAGTTTTTTCCTTATATTCTTGTAAAGAAGTTTCAGCAATAGTATATGCAGCTGCTATTGCAGCATTTCTTTTGCTATACACTTTACTTCCAGCAATAATACAAGGCACCGATACAACTGCACTAACTACTGGTGGAATATAACATTTCCATACAGTTTTAATTGTATCTTTGAAACCTAATTTGTCTTTTTTTAATTCTAAACGTTTTGCATCATACAGTCTAACTGCTTTTACTGTTGATTTAACAGTCCAAACAGTAGCAAATATCAATCCTGAAATTCCAGTATACATCAGAATCTCAGGTTCGTGTTTAACTAAAAATGGTTTAATTGATTTAAATGGATTATTCATCTTTTTTCTCCTTTTTTTTCATAAATATTGATACTATCTGCTTTTAAGAATTCTTGTCTATCTGGTTCAGCATTATCAGATAAGAATATCTCACCATAATTTCCAGGATTAAGAATTGGATCCTCGACAAATATAATTTCTCTGAAAACTTTTCCATCTTCAGTTACTCTATCTTCTGTTACCATATGAATCCAATTATATGAATATTCGTCTAACAAATATTCAGAACTCCAACCCCATTGAAGATCTTCATTACTTACCTTTTCAGGTTCAAGCAATTTTATATTATGGTCTTTTACAAAATTATGTAACATTACATAATATGCAGTTTCTTGATAGTCATAAACTTGGATTCGTTGATTTAAGTCAGCATATGCGTACGCTAACTCCTCTCGAGTTGTCTCAAACCAACCTATATGTTCTTCATGGCATAATATAGTATCATCAGCTGAGCACTTAATATTATTATCTTTTAGTTCATCCTCAGCCAATTTACCCATAATATCTCTGTGAACATCCAATCCTAAATTTTTCTTAATTTTTCCTTTATACTTATTGTATACCTGACTTAATGCTATTGCAGATGCACTCAAGGATGCTTCAGTCTTTTTACCAATAATACATGAACTTGTTATAGATGCTATAGTAGCACCTCCCGAAATCAACGCTGGAATATACTTTTTCCAGTATTTTTTAATAAAATCTTTTTTACTAAGTTTCTCATCTTTTTTATCTTCTGCTACTTGCATAGTTGCTTTAGCTGTAAAATATGAAGTGAGAATAACTCCAGCACCACCAATTATTGAAAATATAACTGGTAAAACTTTTCTTGCTCCCATATTAACTCTTCCTCCTATTAATATTAGCAATTTTTTAAATAGTCAATTAATATTCGTAAAACCTTAATAGCATTGTCAGCAAAATATATTTTGTTGCCATCAAACGGTTTCTCTTTCTTTAATTGACGTAAACAGGCTTCATAATATAAACTTTTGTCAAATATAACATCTTCTGGATCTCTGCTTATATTATTAAAGCAATCTTCAATTGCATCAAATGCAATAATTTGTTCTTCTGATTTTCTAAATATCTTATCATCACAGGCCATATATATTGGGTCTGGGAATCTCTTTAAAACATAACTGTACAATTTCATAATTCTTTCATAATTTATTAATTCCAACATAACCAAAATATAAAAAAAAAAGAAAAGAGTCTTAATTATTCAGACTCATCTTCTTGTTGGTTCTTAATTTCAGCCGCTATTTGTTTACAGCTAGCTTTATCTAGCTTTTTTCCTCGAAATAGTTCTATTCCTGCAAATGCTACACTAACTACCATAGCAGCTTCAAAGATTAAGTTCCATACAAATAGTACTTTCTTCATAACTCTTCCTCCTTCATTAAAGTGTGTAATTTTTACGCGAGAAAATAAAAGGACTTAATTTGTCCTCTTATTTTTTAGTGAAACTTCTTATGTTTTGTCTACATTCATTGTATAATCTTGGAGTAATGCCATTATCGATATACTCCATATTTAAAGATCTCATAGCTAATCTATGATTTGAAACCACGCCTATAACAGTCACGATGATTGGACCTGCAATACTAGCAATGCCTAGAAATATTTTAATTAAATTTTCTTTTTTTTGATTTGAAGTATTTGTAGCAAATTTTTGCTTTTCAAATAATAGTTTATCTTCTTCTAAAGATAATTCCTTTTCTTTGACTTCTTTATTAAATTTACTTCTTTCTTCTTCAAAATCTTCTTTTTTATCTTTTTCAGCATCACCTTCAATTTTGCTTGCTTTGTCCATCATATTAGTTAACTTAATTACGGTATTAAGTTTCTTCTGATAATCCTCTGTTGTAGAGTCCATTTTTGACATTTCTTTCAGATTTTTTTCAATTTCTTTTTTGTAATTTTTGATTTCCATAATCAATTCCTCCTTCATTATAGAGCATGTTTTATTTGCGAGTCTTTTTATTTTTATCTAATTTTACAACATTTAATGTAACTTTTTTTCTATCTAATAAAAAATCTGGTTCATAATTTAATTGCAAATATATATTCTCAACTTTTTTATTATCATGTTCTATACATAAAGAACCAAGATTAACATTATCTTTAGAACGTCTGACTACTTCACCACATCCAACACCAAATATAAATGAACTAATACCAATAATAATAGGAATAAATACATGTTTATTCATTATTTTTCCTCCTATCCTAATAATGAAAATATAAATGCTTTTCTACAACACTCAGCTATAACAGCTATACAAACTCCAACAATGATACCTTTTAAAAACGCATTTGTTTTTATAACATCGTCCTTTAACGACTTCATAATATCTTCTTCGTTCATTTATTTTCCTCCTTTTTAGATAAATTATCTCGTATTTTAACAAACTGTTCCATAACAGGAGATGATACAATACCTTTAATATAACCGTCTTCTGTTCTAGGTATATCTCTACTAACACAAAAACACATTACTGTATCTTTTCCACTGTAAACAAAATAAAAATAATAATTATCAACTATGTTTCCTTCTGAATCGATGCTCATCATATCAAAATAGTTTGTATTTGTTTCTTTTAATTCTACTTTAATATAATAATAAAAAATATTATTTTTCTTAGGCTCTGAAACAATTTCCATGTTATGTTTTTTGTACTTTCTTCTAAACATATTTGTTAATTTCGTAGGAACCTTTAAAATAAATTTTTCAGTTTTTCCAGCAACATATTCTACTCTATTAATATCATTATTTAACATTGCTTCTGTAAAAGCAAATATATTTAGATAATCCCTAAGACCATTCATTATTTACCAGCCTTTCTCATCATACGAGCAATTTCACTTAACACATCATTTCTTTGAACAGAACGCATAACTCTACCACAACAAAATATAGTAACAATATTTGCTACTACATTTAAAGTAATGGCACAAAGACCGATTTTAACAGCTAATTTAATTTTGTCTTTAGAGTCTGCAATTAAATCATTAGCATTTTCCATAACTTGTTGTGTTGATTTAGTAACATCATCAATAGCAGTTTCTGCTTTTTGTTGGGTCTTTTTAAATAAATTTTTAAGCATCTTCCTCTCCTTTTATTTCTTCTATTTTAATGATTTTTCTAAACTTATTCTTATTACTAAAATCATACTCTGCAACTTTTTCACTAGGTGCAATTATAATTTTAGTTTTTACTAAATATCTGTGCAATGGATACATCTTACTATCTAATTGGCACGATTCATATGTTATTTTATACTTTGATATGGCCATATATCCTCCTTTTAATAAATATAAAAAAAAGAAAAGAGCCTTAATTATAAAGACTCTTTTGGTGTGAATGTGCCATCACATTCTTTTGACCAGGCAAATCTGCCTGTATGTTTTTTTCTTCTAAATTTTGTTTTAATTTTTGTTGCTGCATTTTTTACAGCATTTTGAACTTTTGGGTTTGAACCCACTATCACTAATCCTAATGCGGCTGGTACTACAATAGTAGTGATCCACATTCTAATTTCGTGTGCTTTGTAAATATTCATGTTCTTCCTCCTTCATAAATATAATTGTTATTATTGCGAAAAATAAAAGGAGTTATTATTAACTCCATTCTTTCAATTCTATCGTTTTGCTTTAATATATCGTTCGGCAGCACGTTGTGCATCCTCAAGTCTCTTCTTGCTTTCTTCACTCATTTTACCATTTTGTGCAATTTCAGCTTGAGCAATTGCTTGTGCAGCTTCCAAATTTGCAATAACAGTTTTCTTTGAACCGAATGCCTTAATTATTCCTCCTGTTACTCCGCCAGCTAAACCGGCTATAAATCCACCTAATAAAATCTTTTTAAACATATATTTTTCCTCCTTTATGTTATTTTTATTTTATTCTCATAATAGGAGATAAAATTTTCGCGAATAAAAATTAAAGGGATTTTATTTTATCCCTTTAGTTTCACCAACTGAAAACAACGATAATTGTTCTGGTTCTCTTTTTAATTGTTTTTGAAGAATCGGATTAAATTCGATGTCTGTATAAATTTCAGTGTCAAAAGAAGCTATTCCACTAGCTATTTCACGACGAAATATCCATTTTGCTCCATCAATTGCGTTTAATGTTTCTTCAGAAATTTCACCAATGTGAAATCTAGCTAATTCTTTTCCTTCTTTATTTCTTAATACATAATCTACTTTTGTTCGTTCATCATAATAAATACCCATTATTTTATCCTCCTTTGGTTTCATAAATATCAATGTTATTTATGCGAGAAAAACTAAAGGGGATTGTTAATCCTCATCTTTAGCTATGAATGCAAGGTCATCTAGGATCTTTTCGATCATTGATTCCTCACCGTTTGTTAATGGATGTCCGTTAACTACTAGTGCATAACGTTCAGCAAAGAATCTTTGATAAGATATCATAAGATCTTCGAAACTACGCCAAAGCATGCCTTGACCAAACTTATCAGGATTACTATACCAGTAATCAACTGATTCATTATAGTTTTCAGCTTCTTTTTTCAAAACTTCTTTCACTTCTTCATATCTTTTATCCTTAATCTCAACTGATTTTTTTACTAGTGTTAACATAGAATCACCCATGTTTACTACGATGTTGTTTTTTTGTCTTAGGTTTTTCATCTTTCTTTCCTCCTTATATAAACCTTTAATTCTCATAATATAACATATTTTTTTCGCGAGAAATTGGCTCTGTGAGAAGATTAATTTTTATTTTGTGTATAAATGTTCATTAAGCTTTTTGTAGGAATCGAGAAAATAAAGGCATATATTAAATATGCACCTTATTTATTCCTCCTTCATAAATATAATTGTTATTATTGCGAAAAATAAAAGAGGATTTATTTTTAACTCTCTTTTAAAAAGGAAAAAGCCTTATTGAAATTATGTGTAACATCTTCCCACACAACAGGGCGACTTTCTGTCATTTTTTCCGCCTACATCTCCTCAGCAACTATAAATTAAGTGCTGTCCAGTCCTAAGCTTCTTTATTCCTTTCATAATAAGGAAAGTTATTTACGCGAGAAAAAAATAAAAGCCCATGATAATTTCACGGACTTTTATAAAATATGTTAATTATTTTTTAGAATTCATCTAATGCATCCCAACTTAATGCACCAGTTTCAGCATCAACTCTTAAAGCATATCTGTTAGCAGCTGTTGGTAAATCTGGAAGCTTTGCATAAGTTACATTATTTCCATTTACAACAAGAAGATATGTACCATTAGCACTTGGAAAATTAGCTTTTAATGCGGCAGCCATGTCTAAATTTTCTACATCTTCCTCTGTTTTTAAACCTTCTGTAATATCATCATAATAAGGATTTTCATCAGCTTCACCACTATTATCAACGAATAAAGCATATACACCATCTATTTCTGGAATTTTAGGACCTGGCATGTTTTCAACTTCTAAACTGCAATCCTTTTCTTCTCCTACAGAACCATGAAACTTAATTTTACCTTCTAAAACACCCATTATTTTTCCTCCTTGTTATGTTCTTCAATAAATTTTTTCATTTCTTCGTAAGTAATCTTACCATCCTTCAGCATATCAAAGATCTCTTCTGAGGTCTGAGCTGCCTTAGTCCAATCATTATTATACCAATATGTTAAAGCAGTAATTACCAATGTAACACCAAAAGATATCCATTGATACACAGGAGATGAAGCAAAACTTGAACTACCAAGAATTGCTATGAACTGATTAATATAAATTAATATTTGCAATACAGTACGTATAGCTGTACCTGTACTTAAAGACTTTAATTTTTCAATTATCTTTTTTATCATAAATATCATTCGTTTCGTTGAGAACTCTTAACAGAACGTGAATGTAAAGACTTGTTTTCAATATGTGCTGTTAACGAAGCTTCAACCTTTGTGACCCTCTCTGACAATACGTCTAATTTTTCATCATGTCTTCTTTGATTTTGTTTTAAATCATCGACCCCCGATTTTATATATCCTAGGTCTGATTGCATTGTACCTAATTCGATTGCATCCTCTTTAATATCTTTGTTACCGTTTTTGTGAACAGCTACTAAAGCTACGATAACGGATGATAGAGAAGTTGCAAATGCAAGTACTGCAAATATAATTTCCCCTATAGTCATTTATTATTATCCTCCATTTTGAAAAATAAGGGCGACATTTAAAATCGCCCCTTTATTCAATATTTAATATATTTTTAATTTCGTCTTGTCTGTTACGTTTAACAGTACGTTCAGCAAGATAATCTAACCATCTTTGATCATCAACAGCCCATTCACCAGTAATTATCTTATTTGGTTTCCAATCATTTTCTTGAAACCATCTTTGAATTTGTGATAATTCTCTATGTAATTTACATTCTTCTGTTTCTGTTGAAATTATAAATTCATCACTCATATTATTCTCCTTTTCTATGGCTCATCTACATTCATTACTTTGTAAATGATAAATTTGCCATAATCAGCAGCACAATCACTAGCAGTTATTGTTACAGATGTTTGACTAGAATATGTAAATTGAACATATCCACAACTATTGCCTTGTGTTTTCCATAGTTTAAATGAGCCTTCTGTTGCTGATAATCTACTTACAGTACCTTGCCAATATCTTGCATTATTTGTATTGAAACCAGGGTATGAGTCTTCTGGTGCTACAATGTATAACCCTTCAGATAAGCCATAACCAGCAGCACTTATTTCGAACCATACAGGTGTGTTTCTGTCATCATTGAAATATAAATAACCAACGAAACCTACCTCAACACCGCCACCACCAATGGTTCCTAAATCAATAGTGCCTGATGTAGTGACAGTTCCTTTAACAGTTCCATTGATTTTAACTGATACAGATGTAACAGTACCTTTATTAGTAGTATAACCATTAGGATTTGATGCTAAGTAGTAGCTTTGAGCTAAATCTGAAGCTGGAATACCACCACTAGGTTTAGAATATTTAGCAGAAACAAGACCATATAAATCATCTATTACAGTATATAAATCATCTCCATTATATTCAACATATAATCCAGATAATTGATTAGATGATGTATATCCAGTAAAGTTACTAGTTCCTGCACCTATATTCGTTCTTGCTTGTGTCTTTTGAGCATCAGTTAATGATTGACTAACATACCTAACACAATCTGTGTAAATTGTAGGTTTATTACTTAAGTTATTGTAATTCAAATAATATGATGCAGATTGACCGTTTAATTGACCTGCATTATCTGCATAACCCGCTGATATTTTTTCCCAATCATTAGATTGCCAAACATTATTACTGTTTCTAGCAATATAAATATATTTATCATTATATCCCCATCTTAAAATTGTTCCATAACTAAGAGCATTTTTAAAAGAGAATAATAGCGAATATTCTGTTCCAGCAGTATTATAAACTAGTGCATTACCATTTGGTAAGTTAGTGGATGTTACCCAAGCTTTAGCATTAGCAAATGTAGAATTACTACCTATTCCACTTGACTGCTGATTGTATTTTACTGCATAAACCTCTCCAGCATTATAAGATGGTTTGTTTGCAGCCTTAGCCCATGAATATACATCGCTTGCTGGTAATGTAGTAGGGTAAGCTGGTAAGCTTATAACACCAGATGTAGGACTATAACTAGTACTACCTAGTTTAACAGTTGTAACAGTACCAATATTACTAGTATATCCATTAGGGTTACTAGCTAGATAATATGTTTGTGCCAAATCATTAGCTGGAATACCACCACTAGGTTTAGAATATGTACCTGGTGTATATCCTAAAGCATCTATAACTACATCACCTGTTAAAGTAGATGAAGTCAAATATCCACTATCGTTAGTTAACTGACTAGTTTTAGTAGGGATAGTGGGTTTATTAGTTAAATCATTATATGAACCACTGAAATTACTAGTTCCTGCACCAATATTAGTTCTAGCATTAGCTTTCTGAGTAGCATTTAAACCTTGATTATTAACATCATATCTAACATATCTATCATCATAATTCCAAGAAGCTTTTGTTGGAATGGTTGGTTTGTTAGATAAATCATTATAAGATCCACTTGTAGCAATAGTAGCCAAACCACTAATATAAGAAGCAGATAACTTATTACTACTAGTATATCCAGTAAAGTTACTTGTACCAGGAGTATAGCCTAGTGCATCTATAACTACATCACCAGTTAAAGTAGATACTGTCAAATATCCACTATCATTAGTTAACTGACTAGTCTTAGTTGGAATTGTTGGTGTATGCGTAAAGTTATTATAATCTAAATAATAACTAGCAGCTTGTCCATTTAATTTTACGGCATTGTTAGCATCTCCACCAGCGCTACTCGAACCAGCATAATTATGGGTATGAGCACTTGGTGGAAATGTTGAGGGAATATTCTCTATATATGCCCAAGCAGTAACTGGGTAATTATCAACCCAAGCTTGAGATTCATACCTTTTTATAACTGTCTTTCTAATAGCCATAATATCACCAACTTCTAAGCTGGATCGCTACCGAATAACCAAATATCTCCGGTTTTAGGATTTGAAGGAGCACTAGATCCAACAAATATTTGTGCAACATCTTGAATACCATAAATATCACTAGCTGTAACATCAGCCGAACCAGTAATATGTCCATATGCATCATATTTAATTTTCTTAAATGAATTAGTTGTAACAGCTGTTACTGCAGTATTGCTATGACCTAATTTATTACCACTGAATGATAAACCTCTTTCAGGTGTAATATTAGCTTGTTTACTATTATCCAAATCTACTAAATATTGCTTTACTGTTGTATCATATCCACCAACATTAATATCTTCTGCTGCAATGCTTACGTCAGAATTTAAAGCATGTCCATTAACTTTTCTACTTGTAGGAACATAGCCTGATAAATCAGTTACTCCTGTTAAAACATCCCATTTCTTAGTATTAGATACCATAATACATACAATATTAGTTCCTGCTGGATATGTTTTACCTGCTCCTTCAACGAAATCAGCAGTTGTTGTAAATGCAGCGCTTATATCGTAAACCCAACCTTCTTCTACACTAGATAAAGTAGGAATAGTAGCAGAACTACCTTTTGGTTTATAAACAGCAGAAATTGCTGTATTTATAGCATCATAAACATCAGAACCTATAGGGAATCCATCACTTTGATCTGAAACTGAGCCTGTAAAAGCAGCTTTTAATTGAGCAGCAGATTTGTTTTCAACATTGTTCAAATCCAAATTAGTTTTGGCATTAGTTTTCTGAGTAGCATTTAAACCTTGGTTATTAACATCATATCTAACATATCTATCATCATGATTGTGACCAACCAACGAATCTAATACTGTATCTACATCAGAATTTCCATAAATTACATTGGCAGCTTTTGTATAAGGGAATAAATTATCCCAATCAGTTCCGTTATAACGTCGTATTTGATAATCAATATTATAACTAGACATTTTGATTTTTCCTCCTATTTATTATTTACATTTTTAGTGAAAAGATCTAATGTAATTCTGACTAATTCTGTTGATTCTTCATTTATTTTCAAATATTTATTAAATATTTTTAAGCTATTTTCTAAATCTTCAGATCTGCAATTAGCATAAACAACTAAAGCTTTATTATCTTCAATGATTTTTTCATTTTGTTTCTTCAGCTCTTCAATAGATTTTGAAAGAGCTTGATAATCTGAATTATTAACCATTGTAGATCTTAATTCTTCGAGTTCTTTATTAGCATTAGCGTAATTCTGTTTATAGAATTCTACTTCTTCTGTTAGAGATTTAACTCGTTCAGTTAATTTTTTCTCTTTATCAGACTTAACATTAGAATTTTTCTTTTTAGCATCTTCCATTTTGATTTTCTCCTTTATTCAATAGGCTCTTCATTTATGGGTTTGAGCCATATAACCCCTTCTTTATGTTCACCTTCATCGTGACCATAATGTATAAACGATTCATCTTCTAGTTCATCAACACGAGCTTTTAATGCTTCCAATTCTTCTTCAATATAAGGATATTCAGCCATAGACTCAACATCTCCGTTTTGAACTGGGTTCTTTTCAATGTCAATTGGAATAGGTGATGAACCTGCTTTCTTTTCATCATATAATAATTCAAGAATAGGAGCGTTCGGTCCAGCATAAACTGTCATTTGCTCATTCACTTCGAAATATACAACATTTCCTTCTTCATTACAACCCATAACGTTATCTATGAAGAATGTACGATCAGGGTTTCCCCATCTAATTTGCATATTACCACTTTCTCTTATAGCAGGTGATAATATATATTCAAAGCCATTAACAAATAATTCTACTGCTATAATACGCAATCTTTTATCATATTGTACGATCTTTATATGATTCTGTACTATTCTATTATTACCAAAGTCAACTCTAGCGTTATTAATTATATGATTAGGATAATCTCTTATATCTATTGTTTGAATAGCCATAATTTTAACCCTCCCATTATTCAATTAATATATTAAAAGGCCCTAATTAAAAATATAAAAAGGGCCTTAAACTATTTTTATTCCCAATTGATTAATTCTTCCAAAACAAGCATATCACTTGGGGCTGGAATATCTTTTTTGTCTTTGAAATTGTCTTCAAAGATTGAAACTTTTTCAAAGCCTTCTAAAGGTGTATTCTTTAATTCTGTTACTTCTTTAATGTAAGCATCTTTGTTTTCGTCATTATCAAATTCAACGATACCATCTGCAGAAATAACAGCATTTCCATTTTCATCTTTCTTAGCATATCTATCGATTACTTTCTTTTCTAATTCGATATAAATTGCTAATTCAGAATCAATTTTTTTCTTTAATAACATAAGATTTCTAGATAATTTAAAGCTAGAAAAGTTAATTGTTAATAATTTGTTAAATTGAGCCATTGTTTGTAATAAATAATTATAAGTTATCATTTTTATTCTCCTTTTTTATAATTTCTTCAAGTTCTTTAATTTTATTTTTTAATTTTTGAATTTCCATTACTTCTAAAGCATGTAATTCAGCGTAATTTAAACTATAAATCTTTTCATTATCATTTAAGCATGCAAATTCATTAGATGCAATTTTATTAGATAATAAAGATTGTTTAATATCTTGAGCTATAAAACCAAGATGAGTTATACCCTTTTTATCAGATATAAACTTAAATGATGCTGGTTTTAAGTCATCAAATATACTTTCATATTTAGAAATATCATATGATATATCTTTCTTACAACGTGCGTCAGATGTTTGATCTATACCTTCTTTGGAAAATACTTTTAACCACAATTTATCTGAATTACCAAAATTATATAGTTCATTCTCATCTGGTACTAAAGACATATTTCCAGCCTGTGTACCTGTATTATATGTTTTATATGGCGGATCAATATTATCAACACTTCTAAATATAACCATTCCAGCAGTACCTAAATTAACACTAGCTTGAGCACTACTTCGATCTTTTTCAAATATAACATCGATTGAACCATTTAGTGTTTTTCTATTGTACGTATATGTATAATATACAGTTACTTTAGTTTTCTCAGGGACTGGATGTCTTACATCTGTTGAATCCTTAGATAATACTGTAAAGTTAACTACATTATAATCTGGGGCAGGTGTTAATTCAAAACTACATTCAAAATAAAGGTCAATACTAGTAGAAACATTACTTGTTGTACTTAATCCAATACCATTAATATTAATATTAGGTAAATTAAATATATTATCATTATGTTTGAAATATCTTCCATTTATTAATGAATTGTTTTTGTTAATACATATATTACTCATATAAGAATCCCCATATGTATCACTAACATAGAAATTAATATAAGAACATGTACTAGGTGTAGTAAATAAACCATTATTAACTATAATATAAGAAATATAATTATCATTACTATCGTAAAATAATACTGTTATATAACAATTAGATGGATTTTTTACATAATATTGATATGATTTATCAACATATATAGGATTTAAATTTCTTATAACGTCTTGATTTTCTACTGGTCTTCCATCAGAAATATCATAACTTCCTTTCTCATAATATTCATCCCAAATATTGAAATTAATTTTTTGAATGCTATTAGCATATATATCTGAAGATATTACTTGGTTACCAAGAATAGTTCCATTTGTATCAATATACATGTTTCCATTATCCAAATTTATTAAATATTTTTCAGTACTAGATGTTATTGATAATGAATTAGAATATACTCTACCTAATTTATCAACTATAAAATTATCACCTATTTTTAATGAGATAGGTATAATATCATCAGAATCAGTATGTTCAAAAGAATATAAAAATGTTGAATCATTACACATTATAATGTCTATTTTATCAGCATCTTCTTCTGAAATATAAAAGTAACCATATCCATATCCAGTAGATTCTGCATAATCACTTTGTTTATATACTATATAAATATAATCAAGTGCATTAAAATTCTCGTAACTTACATTAATATATTCATCAGATTCTTTATTGTATGTAGATTTATATACATCACTGCCAGAATAAATTGTAGGTTTTGTATTAGAGTTTTTAATACTAGCCATAACATAACTTCTAGTAGAATGAGATGTTTTTCCTTGTAATTTAAAGTCAAATGTTTGAATATTTGTTTTAGCTTTTATCATTACAATAGAATAACTTTCTTCTTCTATAGGAGCATTCGTCTTATATGCTAATTCTTTATATATTTCTGTTTCAGATGAATTATAGAAATATAATGAATCGGGATTTATCTCGAAACCTGCTATAATACCAGATGTAGCTGTGATAGAACCATCATTATCAACTATAAATCGATCATTAATGTTTAAACCACCCCCAAGAATATATGCATCTGTAGCATACATTGTTCCATCTGATGTTACTTCAAAACGACCATCATTAATGTTAAATGTTCCACCAGTAATTGCTACAGAATTTGCTGTAACATTACCATTTCTATCTACAATAAATGAAGGTCCATCTGCTTCAGTAGCTTTAATACTTATTGAACCAGATGTTATTCTTACATCACCAGCAACTTTAATATTTCCAGCTTCTAATGTTTCTGCTATTTTAGCATTATCTGCTACTAACAATTTTGCAACTAGATTGTCTAATACAAATTGTGAAGCTTCAATAATACCGCTACATGAAATCTTTGTAACTGCCAATTGATTAATTTGAGCATTGGTTAATTTTGCATTTGCTGCATTTATAAACTCTGCTGTAACAGTTTCGGCTATTAATTTATTAACAGTAGTAATATCAGCATAGCCAACATCATTTGATAAAGATGATATATTATCTCCATTTTGAATTGATTCATTGGATAGCTTATCTTCTTTTTCACCTAATGTAACTGTTACATATCTATCAGTTAAAGCATCATATTCTGTAGTTATAACACGTAATTCTACATCAACACCAAGATCAGAATATATTACACGTACAGTATCACCTAATTCTATATGATCAAAATTCTTATATTTGTCTTTTTCTGTAGTACTATGCAAATCTATAAATGATACTTCAGTAGTATGCCTTACAGTTCCTATTTTATTTTTAGAAATATATTCTTCAGCTTTTTGCTTTAGTTTTTCTTTAGATGGTTCGCCATCAAATTCCGATGTCAAATCTAAAGATAATATTCTATCATATTTCATAGAATTAGCTTCTGCAGTGTTAATTTTAATTATAGGATCATCTAAAACAACATCCACAACTTCTGTAACTTCAGTAGTTGTACTTTCTTGTCCAGATGGAATTACTTCAGAATAATATATAATTAAATTACTTGTTACTAATGATATACCTTCTTTTAAAATATTTCCAGAAAATATTTCATCGCCGACACCTTTTAATTCACTCCAAGTATCATCCGTTGATAACTTGAAATATCCATTCGCATTTGCTCTGCAAGTAACTATAGGAAATTTAGACCAATCTATAATAATCCAAGAAGGAGATATAACACCTTCAACTAATGTTACAGATTCATTGTATATTTTTTCAACAAATTTTTGTCTAGATTCACTCCATGAATATACTTTTTGATAGTAATCACCATCAGTTGCTATTTGTACTGGTGTATCATCTAATGGATGATAAGGTTCTCCACCTTCACTATATGCTAACCAACCATCTATAAATGGTATAGATCCGACAATATATACTTGCGTAAAATTCTCAGATGATTTTGTTTCAGTTGAAGTTCTTTCAGTATGATAATATGGAAATACTCCATTATATAATAGATCAGTATTTGTTTGATGATTTAAATCAGTCATGTTAAAGCCATAAGTAACTTTAGCACCTCGGTTTTTTCCACGTTTACTTTTAATATAAACATTAAAATTATCAAATTTTACTTCTCCTTCATATTTACCCAGCAATGAATTTTCATCATCACCCATTAATATGGCACGCATATTATATGGTTTTGTTGTTTTAAATGTTCTACCACTAGAAATATCAGTGTAGAAATTAAATTCATTAGGTAATAAGCTTTCAGTTTTGATTTGATTGCATGCATCATTTAAACCAGTAGCATCAATTTGTTTTACTGGTATTCCATTCATATCATATGAAATATGTGTAGCATAAACTGTAACAATACCTTTTATAGGTTTAGTTATACTCTGAATTCTAAAAGCTTGTTGATTATCATATGGAGTTGGTTTTGCAAACAATAGTCTTCCTATTTGTAATTTACTATAATTTGAGCCAGAGACTGGATAATTCATCTCCAGCTCAAATGTATTATTTAAAGATTCTTTTACAGTACAGTCTACAGCATCTTTAAGGACGCCAAGACCTAAATTATCGAATTTATTAGTTGATTCATCGAATAATATAATCATATAGCGTTCTCCTTTCAGCCATAGTTTATAATTTCCACCATCTAGGTTTAATTCTTATTTTTACATTATGTAAATCAGCAGAATCATTTTCTACTAAATATAAAATATTAACATCCTGATTAATTGTCGTAGACATTATTAAATCATTAGGTTTATAATATTTCCAATCAGCAGTTCCAAGTACTCTAAAATATCCTTCAACTTTAGCATATATGTTTATGCCAGTAGGATTATCTCCAGTTTCTGTATGTTCTACAGTTACATAATTAAAAGAATCATACTCTGGTAATGTACTCATATAATAAAAAGTAATATTAGTTTCATTATTAATTGTAATTAAATTAGCAGACTCACCAGTTGGTGTATGATAAACCCATGAGCCATTATTGTCCCATTTAAAATAACCAGCTAGTGCTGCTGTAAACGATACTGTATTTTCTTCTAAATCATATGTAGCACTTAACCAACTAGGTGGATTAGAACTAGCTTCTCCACCATCAACTGAGTATGATCTATCATTATTGAAATGCAAACTACTAGGATCTTCTGTTAATCTAGATATATAAAATGATTGATCTTTGTCTATTCCAGAATGTCCAGTTTCATCATTTATTATATTGCCAGCTGCTTTAGTAACCCAGGTAGTATATTCTGTATTTTCAGTATTTGTTGTATATCTATACCAATATGTATCAATGCCTGCACTTACTTTAAAATAAATACTTCCAGTATTTGGATCTGCATCAGTGCCATCATTTTCATATGCCTTTGGATCAAGCCAATCAGGCCATGAATCTTCTTCAGAATAATCTGGAATTTGTTTTAGATAATTGATAGTAAAGTTTTCAGTACCTTTAGGTCTTATATATTGAGTCTCTGTATCTCCTTGTTTCCATGCAGAAGGATCCCCATCAGCAATTTTATTTGAATACCAATTACTGTCTTTAACATATATTGATACATACATAATTCCTTTGCTATCAAGACCTGCAGATTTAACTTCAAATGGAGGTTCTATTTTATTTACAACCGGATATTGTACTTCTTTTAATACATTTGTGTTGCCATCGTTTATTGTTTCCATACCAACATGTTTATATGTCATATCGACAGCTGTTGATGTTGATAAGAACGATGAACCAAGCATGAATGCTTTTTTAAATGTACTCCATGATAATGAATTTAAAATAACATCATCGTTACTATATTTATTCCATTTTGATTTTCCTTTAGATATCAAATTATTTAATATACCTGTTCCTTGATCAACCCAATACCATCCAGGATTAGTTACAGATTTAGCTTTATACTGTATTTCAGATGGACTTCTTCTATTATCTATAGTTTTATATATTACTTCAAATGATAACCATTCTGGTAAATCTATATAATCTACATCCAATATAGGTTGAGAAGGGTTTTCACTATTTACAGTTGATGGATAATAATATATTGTAGTAGTCTTTGTTGACTTAACTTTTGCTATTAAATCATCTTGTCGATAAAATAATATGTTTTTACTATTATTCTCAGATGTCATAAAAAAGCCATCAATAGCTGCGTACAAACTTATTTCATCTTTACCTTCTTCTTGTACACCACGTAACCAAGTATCATAGTACAAGTTACCACTACTCTCTTTATTAGCTATATACTTCCAATCAGTATTTATTGTAACTGTTTGAGAATAATTATTTAGCAAAGTGTTAAATGATGTAACTGAATATACTTTTGCTAAACTATCCAATAAACTCTCATATGACATTGCATCATAAACAACAGAATGACTACTTATTAATGAATCAAAACTTTTAATAAATACTTTATCTTGTTTTTCTTCTATTAATATATCTTGCGAAGCGTATTTTGAATCACATATTGTTTGTTCGTCTGAAATCAAATTTGAATATTGAGTAACTGGTGTATTATCTTTTGTATATTGAGTAATGGAAACTCTATTAGTTCCTTTATCAAGATACGGAAACTTACCACCATTTAATGAAATAGTATCATTAGCATCTCCATTTTGATTATAGCAAGTTTGTAACTCAGAATCAATACTCAATAAATCATTTGGATTTATACTATTTATGCATATACTTGATGTTGTATCACCTTGTATATTAGTAACCGATAACATAAGAGTCTGATCATTATCTAATTCACTTTGATCCCAACACACTGTAATTAATGGTAATGCTTCATAGTTATAACTGTTTCTAATCTTCGCAGTTATTTTATATAAATCTTCTTCTTGATCTTCAAATGAAAACTCTGCTGTAATTTTACCAGAATTTAAATATTTTTGTGGCTTACATTGAAATTGAACAGCTATTGATAATGCTTTATTATAATAGTTAGTAAAGTTTCCTCTATCAACATATGTAGCCATCATATAAACATCTGATTCGTAGTCATCAGTTAATTCAACATACTTGCCTTTTGCAGATGTTAACCAACTTAAAACTGATTCTGCATTTACTGCAAATTTATAACCATTCTGAAAATTTTTGGCAAGCATATAGGTTCTGGTTACATTTTTATAACAACCATTATCTACTATTAAATCACCATTTCGTCCTGGTATATGTGTAACAGTAACGTCTCTTTCAGGATATTCATAAGTAGGAGGGGCTTGAATAAAAAGTCCAAGTTCCTCAGATGATTTTCCATTATATGTTACTGAACTTAATTTCCAAACATCTTCTGTAACTTTATAATTGTTATTATTCATTAAGCTCCTCCTTTTGCTAAATTAGCTCTTAAACGATTACGTTGAAGAAGCATATCTGTTTGACGAGCAACTTCTTCAGGATCGTCAGATGTAATATTAAATGTGTTATAATAATTCTCAGTTTGATTATTATTGTTATTAACAACTCCATTTTGATTTTCTAATGGCGTATTTTTATTCATATTACCAGATACAGAATTAGCTAATCTAGCTGATACCGATAATCTAGAACCATTGATACTATCCATCATACTATTTATGTTTCTAGTACCTTCTGAAACCTTAGATAAATCAACTACTGGTGTTATAACAACTTCATCATCTATTCCATCATTCATGCTATCACTTATAGCAGTAATAACATTATTCATAGCATTAGTTGCTTCACTAGTACTATTATTTAATCCATTAGCTAAACCAGCTACTATATATTCGCCTTCTTGTTCAAATACTTTGGATGGCGAATTGATTCCTAACATTTTCTCGAAACCATCTTTTACACTACTAGCTAATTCAGCAAACCAACCACCAACTTTATCTATAATATTTGTTTTAACCCAATTCCATGCAGTCTTAATACCATTCCACATTTTCTTTAATGGTTCCCATATCTTTTTACTGAACCAATTAAATAATGGATCTAAAACTTTTCTTATATCATCAAATACTTTCTTAATTACATCCCAAGCTTTCTTGATTCCTTCCCATACAGGAGCTAAGAAATCTAGAATCTTAGAAACTAATGGTATTGATTTAATTTTATTCCATAAAGTTGATAATACTTTTCCGACTAAAGTCCATAGTTTATCAATAAATTGTGGCACATATTCAGCCAAAATATCAAATATTTGTAATAAATATTCGGCTATGATTGGTCCATATGTAACAAATCCATCTAAAACATTTATCAACATTGTATATAATGTTGTAATTATAGTTACTTGGTTAGTTAATAATGCTTCACAAAAAGCTGATACTAACACTGTTAATAATGTAACTATGGCTTCCTTTATAGCTGGTGCAGAATCTATTATAGCTAAACTTATACCCATTAAAGCATTAGTAACTATTTCTCGAACTTGACCATTCATACTATTAATTACTCTAAGGAAATTAGTTACTGCTTGAACAAGATGCGCAAATGATTCTACCACTAATGATATAGAAAGAGATATTGCTAAGAATACACCAGCAACAACTCCCATAGCTATTAATATTGGTGGAAATGCAGCACCTAATGTACTCAATATTAGAATTATTGCAACTAAACCACCTAATATAGCTCCTGCTTTGCCAATAACACTCCAATCAATATCAGTTAGCGATTTAAGACCCTCTGCTATTTTTGGCAATATCCATGATATACTATATAATGTCAATACTAATGTACCCATCATTGCAAGGGTTTTTAAAGCTTGTTTTATATTTGTTTTAACTTTTGACAATATCAATGTAAGACTTACTAAAACTGCCATACAAGCAGCCATAGAACCACTAGCAGTTAATATATTTTGCCAAGGTACATCTGCTAATAATCTTATTGATAAAGCCAAAGTAGCCATCATAGCCATCAAGCCACTCATTGATAATATTACATTTTTGACTTTAGCTATATTTAATTTTGCTTTTGACAATATTATAATAGCTCCAGCAATTGATAATAGGAATACTGATATACCACCTAATAAAGATGCAATTGTAGTCCAGTTTACTTTCTGTAATAAATATATAGCTCCAACTAATAATGCAACATCAACCATGACTAATTGCAATAGCCATATACATCTAGTTACAGATTTTAAACCTTCTTGATTTATAGTACCAATTTCTTTTACCATTATAGCATATCCTGCAAATAATGCAGCAAAGAAGCCCATTGTTTTAATAGCATTTTCTTTTATATCAATTTTAGATAATATAAATACTACTCCAGATAAAACTAACATAGAGCTAGCTATTTTACCAATTGATTTCATAGCAGCTGTTATTGTATCACCACTATCCATAGTAGTTCCTATTAATAAACACATTGCTCCATATGCTACTAATAATGATGCAATCATTCCTAAAGCATTCCATGCATTTCCACTACCAAATTTATCAACAGTTGATGCCAATAAATATATTGATCCAGCAATACCAATTAGTGACATATTTAAGGCTGAAATAGATAATATTGTTTTGTAAATACTATTAGAGTCTTTAAATAAAATTTTATTTATTACTCCTAATGCTGATATAAACAATGTTAATTCCGCAAAATATGCAAGAATCGACAATAATGCATTTTTAGATTTTTCCCAATCTATTGATGATAATATATTTATTGATTGTGCTACAGAATACAATGCAGCCATTATTAATGCCACAGAAGCTAAATTCTTAGCCATCGATTTTGTATTTTTATCGAAATGACCTATTGTAAAAGCAAGAATTGATACCGAAAACATAACGCCCATTACACCAAGAATAGGCAAACCTAATGCTTTCCAATCATATTCAGTTAGTCTCTCCAACGCTCTAGCTACTGCATTTACTGCTAAAACAAGTCCTACCATTGAAAATATATTTGGAATTGCTTTTGTTAAATTTAATGTAATATCACCTTTGCCAAATATGCTTATTAAGCCTGCAATAAGACTTAAAGAAGTTATAAATACTAACATTCCAGCTAATACTTTTATGCCCCTATTAAATCCTTCTTGGTTAATGCTTTGTAATATTAACATTGCTGTTGAAATAGCTAACATTGACAATCCAATATTTTTAATTACTCTAGCTAAGCTCATTAATGGATTTGTATGGAATTTAAGAGTAGTTTGGAAATTCTTTATTTTAGCACCAACTTTGGCAGTTTCTTTTGCAGCACTTGTTAAACCTTTTCTAAATAGACCTAATTCGTTTACAATAGGTTTACATATTTTTGATAAAGCAATGATAGTAGCTAACAATGAAGCCAAAACAATGGCCCCTTTCCACCAACCGGATTTAACTTGTTCAAATATCATTAATGATGCTGATATAGATAGCATAGATATACCTACACTCTTTATAATATTAGCTATACCAGTCATAAACATTTTCCATCCTAAACCATCAAGAAGACCAGATAATGAATCAAATACCCCACTTAATGCGATTAATGGTGTCTTTATACTTCTAACTATATACAAAAGATCATATAATGCAACACCTATTTTTGAAAGAATTGTGCCTACTATTACTATGATCAAAACCACTTTTGCATAAGTTCTAAATTTTTCATTATCCCATACTTCAAATCCATTAATAAAATCTGCAATACCAGAGATAAGTCCAGATACTATAGATATTACAGAAGCTACAACGTTAGTTAAACTAATAACTAATTTCTTTATAGAATTCCATAAAGAAAGTAATGATTGTAATAATTTTTGTATAGGGGTTAACTCTTTAACATCTTCTTCTAAATCTTCTTTTGCATTAGCAATTGATCTAGGGTCTAAAAATGCTCCGGTTCTTCCAAGTATTGAACTAGTTGAACGCGGATTGTTTGAAGCTGATGTTTCGTCAGTCTTTTTTCCAAATAAAGTGCTTATAACTTCTTTTAATTTCTTAAACGCATTAGTTACGCCATTTAATATTTTTGAAATTATTTCGCTATCTTTTATTTTTTGAACAAACGTTGAAAAACCATTTGCTACAAATCCAATAAAAGTTTTAGTATAACCTACCGCTTTTGTTACAAATGTTCCAAATACATTTATAACTTTTCCTAAATAATACAATATGTTATCTAATAAACCTACTGGATCTATAAAATCGATTATTTTAATTAATACTTCTGCTAATTTTTGAGCAATTTCAACTATTTTTGAAATAACTCCTTCATTATTTTGTAATGATAAACCTATGTCAGAAGCTAATGTTAATAATCTATCTCCTAATCTAACAACAACTGTAATTATAGGGTCAATAGCATATCTTATAGCTTTTATAATAGTTACTCCAACTTGTAATACTGAGAATAAACCTCTAAATATATTACGTAATCGTTCACTATTTTTTAAAGCATCTGCTATTCTTTTGGTATTCTCTTGTAATCTCTTAGTATACTGCTTAAACCTATTTGCAACATCTTTTACTTGTTCTGCATATGAACTAAATAAAGATTTAGGAAAAATATCATTAAATGATTCTTTTACAAGATTAATAACTGCAACAATAGAATCATAAATATTCCAAAATGCTCCTTGATCTTCTCCACCATGTTTAAATAGATCTGCTCTACCTGCTAATGAATTCCATGTTTTAAGAACTTCATTTCTGAAATTTCCACCTTCAACAAATACATCATATAATTCATTTGCTAAGTCAGTCCAAAGAACTTTGGCTTCATCATAACTACCAAATATCTTTTCAGCAGTAGACATCCAACCAGTTGATACAGCATCTTTAATGGCTCCAATAACATCATTAAATGTTCTTGCTTCCTGAGCTGCTTTAAAAGCTGCTAAACCGAATTCATCAAATGAATCAGAATATTTCTCTAATACTTCAGTAGCAGTTAAACCTTCTTCTTTAGATATCTTATAAATATCTTCAACAGCAGCAGAATAATCTCCCAATGCAGCGACCAAAATATCAGTTGTAAACCATCTACTACTTAAATCAAAATTTGTAGAAGATATCTTTTTGCCAGTTTTTGTAACATACTCATTTCCAACTTTATTAAGCTCTTTCATTGCAACAGCCGAATCTAAAACACGTTGTTTAAATTCTGCAGTAGCCATACCAGCAGTCTGTATAGACATCCAGTCTTGGCCCATGATATAACCTCTTCCCATTGCTTGAGCTAATTGGAACATTGCACGGGATGCTGTTTGTGCATTTTTACCCGATTTAGCTGCCCAGTTTGCTATACCCATTATAGCATTAACTGATTTATCTAAATCTTGACCAGCTGCAGTAAACTGGCCTATTGTATTTACCATATCAGCGAAATTATATGAAGTTTCATCAGTAAACCAATTAAGTTTTTCTAATTGTTCATCGATTACTTCTAATCTTTCGCCGTAATCTTCTATTGACTTACCAGCTACTTTAATTGCTTGAGCTGCCATTGTACCTACAGATATAGTTTTTTCACCAAATTTTGTCCAACCTGCTGATATATTATCGATCGACAATGATTTAACAAGTCTTACTCCAATGTCAACTAATCTATTAGATATATTAGCTATTGCTGTAATTGCAGCTACTTCAAGAGCTGATATTTTAACACTTACTTTATCTAAATTGTCTGAAACACCGGAAAAATCAAGGTTTCGCTTCAACTTATCTAAAGTAGACATACTTTGCTTAACGTTTTGTTCGAATTTTCTATTATCAAACTCAAACTTAACCACTCGCTTATCAACGTCGCTCATAAGCCTTTAATTCCTCCCATGTTTCATTTATTATTCGGTTATATGTTTCAAGAGTAGGTTTTTTTAAATAATCTTTTCCAGAAACCCAATAACCATTGCTAGTACTATGACCAACATCTATTACTATGGCAATATTCACTCCATCTTTAACATAAGAATTGTTAAAAAATAAAGATACTTTGCTATTTTTACTAATTATTTCATAGCTCCAACTCTTTGCTATTTCTTCATTAGGAGAAGCATCTATAAATTTTTGCAACGACTCTTCTGCTATTTTTTCTAATTTATTTAAATCAGAAAAATGTAAAGCTTTTTGTAAATATAATTCCGTTTTGTTTCCATTTTGATTTATTTTTGTTTTAATAGGCATATAAAACTATCCCTTTGTATGATATTGTTTTCTTCTAGCTTCGTTTAAAGCTCTATTATTAGCCATAGTTTCTTTCTTTGACATTTTCTTCGGATCGTTTTTAATACTACATACTTTAATTAAAGTCATTAAACGATTTAGATGCCATTTTTGACATTCCCAAGGAATTTGAAAAGTAACCATCCAATAATATATTATTTCGCTTGTTAAAACTTCATTTTTTATGAACGGATTAGAATATTGTTTATTATCTGTAAAGGTTGTAGCTGTCATAGGAGATTGTATATAATCATTTACAGCTTTATAGTTTTCATTAGTTAATAAATAATAAGCTTCTTCTGGAACATTTTGACTAATAGTCATGCATCTTATATAATCTATCAATTCTTCTTGAGTTTTTTTATTCTTTGATAAGAATGGTTTTTGCCATTTACTTTCCCACTTAGAAATGGAGACTAAACTATGCTCCAAACAAATGGTTGTATCTTCTTTTAAATTAATAAACTCATTAAGTTTGGCATTAAATCCTTCTTCAGTTTTTGGAACTGTAATTTTTAGCATTTTATTTAGTCTCCATGATTAATTTATTTATTTTGTATTAGGAATTTGAGGTTTTACTTCATCAATAACAGGAATAATTGAATTAATGAATTTTGTTGCATAGTCTGCATCTGATACAATTTTCATAAATAATGTATTATATGCTTCACTTTGTACAAAACTATCAGTTAATTCTTTAGATTTGATAAAACGTTTACCATCTTCAGATTTAACACCATATGATTTAATTACAAGATCCTTGACAATACTAACAATTGAAGGAATATCTTGTTTTTCTATAGCTTCGCTTAATTTTTTATCAAATCCACCTGGTGTATTTAATTGTAATTCTACTAATTCTACTTTATTTAAATTGAAGTAAAATTCTTCTTCTCTTTCTAATCCATTATAGTCTACATATTTAATTTTTTCTTTTAGCATCTTTTTTATTCTCCTTTTTTTTTGTATTTTTATTTAATAAAAGAAAAAACGCCCATACCATTTTGATTTTTAATATGAGCGTTTTAAAAATTGTTAATTATTCTTATTATTCGCCGTCTTCTTCATCATTTGCAGCTAATATCTTCTTGATATCATCTGGCATTAATAATTTTGGATCAGAACCTTCAATTTCATGTTCTGCATCAGCATCTACACCATAAAGATCAGCTTCAATTAAAGCAAGCTTTTCAGAAGGAATTTTAGTTGAATCTAAAATAATGTGAGCTGTTGGTTTTAATCCTTTTACTGCAACTGGATCTGCAGTAACTTCCCAAGACATAGTCATTCCATCAGGACTATCGTTGATAGTTTCATTAGCTCTTTCAGATGGACTTGCTAAGCAACCATAAATAATATGGATCTTATATCCAAGTTCTGGAGTATTATCATTACCAATCTTAGTTTGATAACAGAAAGCAAATTTCTTTCTTTCTTGTTGACTAACATAGAAACCTTTTTCCAATTCAACTGATCCATCACAAGCAGCAAATTCATCAGGATAAGTATAAGCTTCAATAGTAGCTTTAAATTCTTCTGCTGATAATAAAGTTAAATACTTAATATTGTCAGCATATAAAGATGTTGGTTCAGCACCTTCTGGACTTTCAGTAACAGCTGTTAAACCGTTCCAAGCAACACCTTTACCATATGTACCTGGTGTATCAGACATAGGATATAAAACACCCTTAGATACACCTGCTGTAAAAAAACGTTCACCAGTTTTATCCCATTCGATTTTCATATTTTTATTTTCCTCCATTATTTATAATTTATTATAAAAACATCGTGGTTATATCCACTCGAATTAAAATGTCTTTCAAAACGAGCTGTAGGAATATTTGATACTTTATATACTATTTCTGAATCAGGATTTTTGTCAATAACTACAACCCTATAAATAGTACCTTGTAAGTATACAACATCGTCTGCATTAATCGTATTCATATTATAACGAGAGTAGACAATGGCTGGATAATTCATTTGAATATTTTCAGGCGGTTGGAAATACAAATTATTAATACCGCTTATACTTTTAAGAAAATTGTGAAAATCAATTCTATTATCTTTATTACTCATATAAGCCACCTAATATTAATAATAAACGAGGTGGAGTTGAAGCGTCCACCTCACGCACTTTCCATTTTTTGTTTTTATAGACAATATATTTTATTTCATATATATTATCTTGTATCCATGGATCAGCAATAATGCTAATTTGAACAGATAAATTTATGTTATCATTAAGATTATCAGAATTTTCTAATCTTCTATTTAATCTAATAATATCACCATAAACATTCTTTTCAACCGGATTTGTTTCCCAAACGCCTGGAGAAATTTCCTTTTGCTCAGTTAGTCCAAAACCTATTGGTCCATAGAATTTTGCCATTTTGATTTCCTAGAAATTATTCGCCTTCGTCTTCGTTACCAGTATTATTTGATGTTACTGCAACTTTTTCTTCAAATGAAATAGCTGATTTAGGTTTAACTAATGCACCTGAGCAACGAGTTTCAATTAAGTATTCATACTTATTGAAGTTGATATCGAAATCATCGAACATTGTTACTTGTCCGCCCTTGTTAGTACCGATATTGTAATCAGCTAAGTTAACCATTACAGCGATTAACTTATAATCGAAAGTTTCAGTATGTCTAACATGATTATTGAATACTTCAATGTCAACAATGTCTTTAACCATTAATTTAGTCTTTAATTGTTCTACATTTTCATAAATGCATCTACCATTAGTATCTTCAATTAATAAGCAGTTAGTTAAGAAATCTTGACTACAATATAATGTTGGTTTACCAGAGCCTTTGTATTCTTTACGAGCCTTAATAATTTCTCTAATAGTTTCTTTTGCAAAAGTATAATCAGTATCTTTAGATGTACGTGTTAAATATTTAGGAATAGTGTAAACTTCATTATCACCTAAAACTGGACGAATGCAAATTGGATCGATCTTATCGTTATCATCAACTGCTCTACCATCACCAATAAGGATAGCTCTTGCTAATTCAGCATGAAGTTTTCCACGCATTTCTCCCTTAAGCCATGCAACTACATCAAAATCAGTGATGTCTAAAACATCATCACGATCAAGTTTTTGAAGTTTGTAAATAGTTTGTGGATTTGTAGTTCTCTTAAAAGCAGCAATTACTTCTTCTACTTTTTGTCTACCTTTAACATAACCTTTTGCTCTAGCAGTAGCTGCAGTAATATCCATATATTGACTCTTTACTTTTGCAAATGGTGTATGTTTAGTAGCATTAAGTACTTGATCTACCCATTCTTCATTTTGATTTAGAACTTCTAAACCACCAACAGATTTAGCATCTGGGAATAATTCGCCGATATTTGTGATAGAATGAGCTAATGCTAATTCATCATTCATAGCATGCATAATGTCTTTTTCATTGTCATTTGCATGTTGTTCACAATAAGCTTTATAAGATTTCTTAAGTGAACCTTCACAACTACCATTCTTGGCGTTATCTAAAATAGTATTAAGAGCTGAATGAGCTAATGCTCTAGTTTCACGGACTGCTCCGCTTTCGAAAATATTTGTTTTCATTGTTTGATCCTCCATATTATTTTCTTTTTCGCTATGTTCTGCGTCTTTTGTTTCTTTATTTTTTTCTTTATTTCCATCTGCATCAGCTTCTTGTTCTGCAGCCTTACCTAATAAGAAATAAAGTACAGTAAGTTGTTCTTCGTTGAATGTTTTTAAAACTTCTTCAACAGTTGCATCATTATTATTTTCACTATGACTTACATGTTGTCCTTCGGCACCTTCTGTAGTACCTTCTTTAGTACCTTGTTCAGTAGCATTAGCACCTTCTTCAGTACTATTAGTACCTTCTTTAGTACCTTGTTCAGTAGCATTAGCACCTTCTTCAGTACTAGAATCTGTACCTTCAGCATGTTCATCTTCATGATATAATTCTAATGAATCATCACCGTATTCATGATAAATAATAGCTTCTTCATCATGATCTTCACTATGTTCGATAACTGTATCAATAAATGCTCCTGCATTAGCCCCTGCTAATACTAAACTTACTTCTCTAATGCATCCATGAATAACATTAGAACCAGCTTGTCTTAATTGATTTGCATAAATCGATAGACATCGAATATCACCATTTCTAACCATTTCTCTTGCGTTTTTGCCGTTTTGTGTATTATTAAATTTACAATAAGCATATACTCCCTTATCTCTGTTTTCAAGTAATGCATGACCAACAACACTATTTAAGTCTTTATGATCATGATTAAAAACTAAAGGAACTACACTTCCATCATTTTCTTTAAATGCATCTTTTTTAATAACACGGCCGTCAGAACATAAAATATCATTCTTTGTAGCCCATCCGGCAAAATCATAATTTGTTTTAGACATCTTGATTTCCTCCGTATCTACGTTTTACATATTGTAAAAATTCATTGTCACCATCATTTTGATCCTCGCCATTATTTGACGATTCATTAGTATTTGCGAAAGTTTGTGTTTCATTAATATTAATATTCTTATTACGTAATTCATCTGCTTTAGGATCATTAACCGGTTTCAAACCTATTATTTGTCTCATTTCATTAGAAGATAGGATTTCGTTTCTTGTAAACTTATCTGCAATCTCTGCTAAATTTGATAATGGTATAAATTTGAATGGATCACTAAAATACATGATCTTTTGGTGTTGAGTTCTAGCAGTTTTTGTAAGGAATTTAATATTCATAGAATCAACTATTTCAGTAGCAATAGGCACTACTATACGATTAGTATAATTTAACATAGTTTTCTCATCTGCTGTTCCATTAAGTACTTCTTCTGTTGTTCCTAACTGGCTATATAGCATACTCGTTAAATATTGTACAGATGGAAGTACATTATTTTCAATAGATCGATTTAACTGTGTTATCTTTTCAGTACCATCAGTATAAGCAATACCGTATTTTGAATGTGCCAATTGTGACTCAATATCATTTCTTCTTTTTTCAGCTTGATTTTGTCTAGCTGGAGTTTTAACAACATATGGTAATTGAATAATTAAATCTAATTTGCCAGATCCGTTTTGTTCGTCTATAGCATCCATAATATTCAATTTTCGTATTAATCTCTGATAAATTGAGTTTGGAGTATTCATTATTGAATATAGAGGATTTTCAATAATTGCAACCATATTTTTTGGCAATGTTAATGTTTCGCGTTGACCTTTATTATCATTATATATTTCAACTTGTACATGATCTGGATACCATTGAATTATCTTTGCTGTACGCAAAGTATTAATATCATAGGATTCAGTATTATAAGGATCTTTTGTAGTGTCAACTGGAACTACCGCTATAACACCTTCATCCAACATTGATATAACAATATCTCTAATAAATGCTTTCGCAGTTTGATCTTTATTAGCTTCTACTGTTAAACAATTGTTTAAACCAGAATTAATTTCTTTTTCAAATCTTCCTTGATCATCCAATTTAGCATGAACAATCTTTGCAGAAGATACATCAATTGCTATTCTATTAGTAATAGCTGTTACAATTGATCTCTCATTAGAAACTGATGTAAATGGTCTATCCGGTCTATAACTTGATCCGTATCCTAAGTTGATATAAGTAGGGGTTTGTATTTCTCTTTTTTCTTCTCTATCAAAAAAAGCGTTCCACGCATGTTGTAATCTGTCAAATAATCCCATAAATATACCTCACGAAATTATTTGCCTATTTTTTCGATATCTTTGAAGTTCGCAAGATTCTTAGCTTCTCCGCCAAATGATCTAGCTAAAGATCCAATGCCACCAATTGCACCACCAGCAAGAGAAAAAGCAATTATTTTTTTTCTTACTTTTTCTTCATCAATAATAGCATTCTTTAAAAATTCAGTTTTTTGTTCAGCAGACATTCCGCTAGCATCAACTGCTTTTGCTAATATCTTATTTTTTATATGATGCATAGTTAATGCACCAATACCAGTAGCCAACATAGTACCTATTGCAGTTGCACCTGCTTTTACATAAGTATCTTTCTTAGAAGCAACATTCTTGTAACTTGTTCCAGACATTCTGTAATATTGATCTTCAGCATTAAGTCTTTGATTAATTCTGTTTAGTTCTTGATCAGTTACTTGTGCTATATCTAATGGTTCACCTTTGCTATTGTATCTTGTTCTTCCAGCATCTGTGAGTGTTCCATCTTCATTTTGATATCTTCGAATACCCCACTTTTGGCCTTTAATACCATGGTGACGTAGCTCTTTAAATTTTAAATAATCCATTTATTCAAAGGCCTCCTTGTTAAGTTTATAAGCAACGAACGCATCCATTAAAGCTGCAACGTTGTCTATTTTTGCTTCATAACGCTTCTTATAAAGCTTCATATTTCCATTTGTGTCCTGCAATGTTATAGCGTTACCCATCGCATATGACATTAGCGTTTCATCAAATAGCAACATTCTGGCTTCAGACAATTTCTTAAGTTCACCTAATGGAACAGATTCTGTTTTAGCTCCCTGAATAACTTTTTCTAATCCGAACGGTCCGTTTTCAGTTTGCCATCTTTCGACAAATTCTTTTGCGTTATATGGGTCAAATCCTAAGGTTCTAACATCATATGAATTGTCTGTTATAAATTTGTCTAAATCGTCATACACATCCATCATATCAAGAATGGTTCCCTCTAAAACCATCAGAGAACCCTCCTGTATAAATTCTTCATATTTTATTCGCATAGCTGGTTGTAAGTTATGCAATGTTCTCGAACTTATATAACTCCTAACTTTTACTCCAAAATCACCATTGGTTAATGGGAATAAGAATGTAAATGCACAGAAGTCATTACCCTGAGACAAGTCTGCACCCATCGAACAAGGTAAATTCCAAAAAGTTCTCTTTTTATGAGGGAGAGTTTCTTCATATGTAAAGAAGTATGTATAACCTTCCATAGGTATACCGAATCTTTTAGCAAGAATATCATTCCTATTAGCTGGCGCATTTTGCATCTTTTCAACTTCTAGTTGATATGTTTCGTACTGGACGGTCTTGCCTAATCCGGGGTTAGCTTTCACCCATTTATTAGGATCAGCTACTTCACTAACATCATCTAGTTTATAATACCAGATAGAAACATGCGGATTAATGTATTCGCCTTTTAGAATTGACATTAATTCCATTTTGATTGTATCTCCAGCACCATTTCTTACAGTACCTTCTGAAGAAATAGCAACAATAAGATAATCATCTACTTTGGCAGCACCTTGTTCAATTGCACCTATAACGTCTTCTCTAATATCTCCTGATAACCACTCGTCAATAGTAGCTACTTTTACTCTAAGTCCTTGTAGTTTATTAATACTCATAGGTCTTATTTCTAAAAGAGAACCAGTAAGGAAGTTTTCGATACCTTTTTTAGTAGATGCCAATTTTTGCCTATTCGCTTTAGAACCTGTTGTATTCTGCATAGAGCCTTCTGTTAAGAATTTAAACAGCGGACCCCTTGCTCGGGTAATTGAAGTTCTAATAGGTGACATTACTTCTTCTGCTTGTTTCATTGTAGGGGCTGTTGTAATCTGAAAAGTAGTTGATGTATCAATATTTAGAAAATAACTCTGTATAAATGATGCATACATAGATTTTGCACCACCTCTTCCAAGAATTATTATTTGTTTATTGATCAATCTTTTCTTGATTTTAACTATAGTATAACGACCTGGTTCACCGTTCTTACCTGGTACGAATACACTTCTTTCTACGAAATAGTACCAACCGAATACTTGTTCAGCCCATAATTTAAAGTAATCTAAAAGTACAACATCGCTTCCATCAGTTAATGTTAATTCATTCTCACAATATGCGAAGAAACCATCACAAGCTTCATCATCATACCATACTCCTGGATTTTCAATTAACTGATCTATTCTATTCATTTCCATAGAGATTTCTCTACAGATAGGAATTTCACCTGCCATGACCGCATCTCTAAAACGGCCATAATATTTAGGCACAGCCGTATTAGATAGTGACATAATATCTTCCTCCTATTTATTGTTAACACAGTGGTCTTCTATTTTGATTTAATCAAGCCTTTTTGTTCCATTTTCTTTAATTCACGATCTACGTAATCGATTATTGTATGCTCATACTCTTCTTGGGTCTTAGGTCGTTTAATACCCATAGCAGCTCTTTCAATGGCATTCATAAATCCACCAAGTCCGATATCATTTTTTTTCCAACCATATACTAAATCATAGTAACCACTATCAAATAAATCGTCCATTATATTTTTAGTATCTTTTTGAAGGTTTATTATCTCTTTTCTTATCTTTGAAGTTTCATCATCATCGTCATCGTAATTACGACCGGCTTTTATATTAGCCAAATTAGTCTCTGCTATTTTTTTCTCAAGCTCTAATACATGAGCTCTAAACTCGTATGATTTTTGTCGATATTTACCATATTTTTCAAAACCTTCTTTTGTAAATGTACCATCAGAATTTATATATCGTTGTTTACCTTCAGGAGTTAAACTACCATCTTCATTTTGATAACGCCTAACACCCCATTTTTGACCAAGAATACCAAAATGTTCTAAATATGTTTCGTCTATACCAGAATGATGTAACATATCTTTCATATCACGAAAAGTAGAACTCTTTTGTCTAGCTTCTCTAAGTAAATCTTTAATATATGTATCTTTAGGTATATTTTTTGTTACATTGTTAGCTACATCTTTTCCTTTATTAATAGTTTCTTTTACAGCATTAGCCGCTTTATTAGCAGCACGTGTGGCAGCTGCTTTTTTAGCAGAATCTGAACGTTGGTCGTGAATTGTTTTTTCAGCTAACTTCTTAATTTCATCATCAGTTAGTTTTGTATCGGCAATCAGTCTTTCAGTCCTATATTTATTAGCTAAAACTGTACCAATTATTATGCCTGCTATAGCTATAGCACCGATAGTTCTTCTGATTTTTTTATTTCTTCGTTTTTCTGCTCGCTCAGCTTTGTCAAAGTCTACTTTTTCAACGGGCTCCGGTTCTTTTCGAATTCCCCATTTTTGACCTTTAACTCCATGATGAAATAATTCGTTGCTGTTATATAGTTGTTTAAATTTTACATAATCTATATTAGACATAATTAATATCCTCCAGCGCAAGTATATAATCTATACTCAAATTCTTTTATTTGATTGTTGATACTCTCAATTAACGCACTGTTTTGTGGAGGATCAAACAATAATTTAACTTTTAAATACACATAAGACTTTATAATATTGAAATCATTATTACTTAGATCAATAAATTCATCCCATGTATTATTCGCACCAGATATTGTCAAGCCACCATCTTTGCCAACACCCATTTGCGTAAGTACAGACAAAGTTGTGTTAATGTGCATAATAATATCATCATCATAAACTTCATAAGAAGGATCAATCATCAATAATTTTTTTATAGATAGCAAAATACTATCTTTAACATTAATTTCATTACTTTGATTATTCATTTTGATTTGTACTCCTATTTTATCCAAGGACATGTATCATTAGGCTTACGTTCAACAAATTCTTTTTTAGGCCTATTTGCATCTATTCCATAATGTATAGCGTTATGAGTTTCATGAGATACACAAATCAAATATTCTGGATTTAATAATTGTTCTCTATCATCTAAATCTTTAACACTTAAAGGATTCATATGATGAACATATACTTTTCCATTTATGTTCATATCACTAATACCCATATCACAAGCATTATCCCTTATGATAACTTCGTCTCTTACTTTTTTCCATTCTTTTGATTTATAAAATTGTTGATTGAGATATCTATCGAATCCGAAAGTTTCTCCACCAACAGTTCCACTAAGTTTTAAATAGTTTAATCTGTCGTCATAAGATTTAAGAGTACATAATTCGGAATATGTTTTCAACTTATTGTTCATTCTCATCCTCCGGCATAAACTTAGAGTTCACTCCAGAATATGTACGCATTGCTGCAAGAGCATTCTCATACAATTCTTCGGAACGTTCACTTGATTTAAGATTATTAGTTTTTGCAACAAGTAAATTCTTTTGTTCTTCTAATATCTGTTTCTCAAGTCTCTCTTTTGTAGAACCTAACTTTAGAAAATGAACAACCTCTGCTGAAGAAGCAGTTCCTTCTCTTAATCTTTTTTCAACTA
>JAEEGL010515771.1_pt1 | contig 40555 bp, 31 predicted proteins | sample 9134231 | NCBI WGS metagenome assembly JAEEGL01 (sample SAMN16246548, study PRJNA631951) | gut metagenome | biome: gut microbiome; feature: rumen; material: fiber-attached | host: Bos | place: Iran: Karaj | collected 2018-10
ATCCACTGCCAGATATTGAGTTTTTCACCAAAGACCAGCATGGCGCCCAGCAGCACCATCACGGGTCGCGTGGCATTGATGGGACCCACGATGGTAAGTGGCAGATGTTTCATGCCGAAATATCCGAAGAGCCACGAGAGCAGCACGATGACACTCTTGGCAATGATATAGCGATGGCTCTCCCATCCTGCCTCCACCACATACACCGGTGTCCCGTCGAGCATCTGTGTGTGACGGCTCAGCAGGATGAAAGGCAGGAAGATGAGCGAACAAAAGAGTGTGTTGAGGAAGAGCACGGGTATGACCGCATTGTTCCCCAGTGCCCTCTTTTTGAAAGAGTCATAACATCCCAGCAGAGCCGCTGATAGAAAAGCGAGAATCAACCACATGTCATGGAGTCTTTAATATTTCACATCATGGAGGAAGAGTGCGTGGGCAGGCATGCTCTCCCCCGCTTTGGTGCGTTTCCCGCTCTCGATGATGTCACGGAACTCATCCATCTTGATCCTCCCACGGCCCACATCTATCAGCGTACCCACCACGGCCCTCACCATATTGCGCAGGAACCGGTTGGCAGTGATGATCAGCCTGTAACGGTGTGTGTCCAAACGCTCCCATCTTGCCTCAGTCACCTTGCACAATGTGGTTTTCACATCAGTGTGGCTCTTGCAGAACGCCCCGAAATCCTGGTAAGTGGTGAGTATTTGCCCCGCCTCGTTCATGATTTCAAAATCCAACTGATAAGGAACATAGCATGAATAATGCCTGACGAAAGGATCTTTTCGGGTATGTATATAATAATGGTATGTGCGCTCCACCGCGCTGAACCGTGCATGCATGTCACTGTCCACTTGCCGGATATCCAGCACAGAGATATCGTGTGGCAGAATGCGGTTGAGCCGGTAGGCCACCTGCATACAGTCGATGTCGTCTGCCAAGTCGAGATGTGCCACCATTTTTGAGGCATGCACGCCAGCATCTGTTCGACCTGCCCCCACCACCTCACAGGGTGTTCTCAGGAGTGTGGACAAGGCATTTTGCAAGGCGGCCTGTACAGAATGTCCGTTAGGCTGCACCTGCCATCCGTGATAAGAAGTCCCATCATATTGAAGGGTGATGAAATACCTATTCATATTCGGGGTGCAAAATTAAGCAAAAAAACTGATGTATGAAAACAGAGTGCTTGAAATTCATACTTGTAAGCAATAGCCAAAAAATCGAAACGCCGCTATCTTTCACAGACGGCGGCGCTCATTTCCAAGAAAAATTACACTCTATTGATTATAAAGCCTAATACCTAAAACAATTGGAGAACATTATTTAGTTAGTTGAACATTTTCCGTATGTTTCACAGATATCGTTTTTATTATCTGATGCAAATATAAGGGAAAAAGCCCGAATCCCAATCTTTTCCATCGATAAAAAATGCAAAAAAAGGGAATTTGTTCTCATTTGGATAAATATTTGCGAAGAAATGGCAATTTTTATATTGTCAACTGCTCTTATTTAGCGCAATATTGTAGTTGTAATAGCGCTTGTTGCCTGTTATGTCCTCTATAACACGAATGAAAGGCGGGAACTTCACAGACTCGTCTGATGCCACGCCCTTGGTCTCAAGAATGAGGAGGCCCGGAACCGGAGCCTGAAACTCATCGAGTTCAAAATACTGTCCTTTCCAGATAAAACTGCGTCTTGTTTTCCTGATGGTCTGCCTGTATGGGTCAGCCTGCTGCAAGAGAGAACTGTATAGGTTGTTGCTGATCTGCCGTTCTGTCTGCACATACTCCACATCTGATATCGGAGTCTTGGTGGTATGCACATTCACATACTTGCCATGCCACCCTCTCCTACGCAACCTCACCTCGCATCCGGGTTCTGCCACGAGGTAGGTCTGAGTGATCTCACTGACGATGCTGTCAGGCAGTTCACCCATCAGTTCCACGATATATTTTCTCTCCTCCTCTATGGCTTGCGGCAATCCGAGCACAGCAGAGATTTCTCTCAGCACACGGTTGAGTTTCTTGTCAAAGTCCTCATGGTTGTTGATGACCCTCAGCCGTGAGTGCCCCGTCCAAGCATTGATGACCTTCTTGTCGAGCAGGCGTGCCTGTTTGAGTCCCTCCTCATCCATTTTCTCATATCGCTGAGCGTTGTTGCTGGTGGTGTAGAACTGTTCTGCTCCGTCGGCGGCCGATACGAGATGAAGCACAGCATCATAGCGCTGGTCACGCAGTTGTGAGGTGGTGACCCCCAGCGACTGTGTGATCTCCTCCCACATCTCAGGTGTCATATAAGCAGAGATGTCCATGGCTCCCCTGTCGCACACGATGAGCGTTGGTTCCTCACACTCCTCCGCCATCCGGAGGAATTTGTCCTCCAGAGCGAGTTGTATCTCCAAGGTAGCCTTCTCACCTTGATAAAACAGTCCTTTGTTGGGTGTGAGGTAGTTCATTCCCGCCTGACTGAACAAGGTAGGAACTTCAGGAATGGTGAACACCTTGTATCCCCTGCTCGAGAAGTGTTCTATCACCTTCACCAAGGCAGTGGTCTTGCCTGCACATGGTCCGCCCGTCAACACGATTCTTTTGATTTCTTTGTCCATATTTGGAAGTTTGGATATTTGGGAGTTTAGGAGTTTGGATGGATGATTTGCATGCCAGATGGTTCTATGAGGGGTCGCTGTAACAGCGACATACCGAACACGAACAACAAGGGATAATCTGTTCAGATATCTTCTTTCTCTGCCAGTTTATTGAGTAATACGATGAATACGCGCCAGATGTCGTCGACCGTGCTCATGAGCACCCTCTCCGAGGTGGAGTGCGGCTCCACGATGCGCGGTCCGATGCTCGCCATCTGTATGCCAGGATATTTACTGACGAAATAGCCCGCCTCGAGCACGAAATGCATCGCCACCTTTCTGGGACGCCATCCGAGCACCTCATCAAACACATCCGAGGTGAGTCTGAGGAAGGGCGAGTCGGGGTTCTCCTGCCATGCCGGTGCCTCCATCAGTGTCTCAGAAGAGCCGCCTGCCTTGGCGAAGACGTCGGCTATGTCGGCAGCCTGTTTTCTCATGTCATCGTCGATGAAACTGCGTGTATGGGTAGAGACCACGAGGCAGCCATCCTCTTCAAAAACGCGCCCCACATTATTAGAAGTCTCCACGGTATCCGCTATGGTCTCGCTCATGGCTATAACCCCTTGAGGAATCTGCTCCAAGCAAGTCATGAACTGATTGAACGTTTCCTCACCAATGACAGTTTCCGCAGGCGTCGTCTTCTCAATGCGGCACCTCACACCAGGGTCAGTTTCTCCATATTCGGCTTGGATCCACTCGTTGAACGAAGCCTCCTGTTCCTTCACGAACTCCGCGGGATCACCAGAAGGCACCGAGATGACCATCTCCGCCGAAGAAGCGATCGACGCATTGGCCTCTCCCACCCTGATGCTGGCCAGTTCCAAGTCCACATCATTATAAATAGCAGCCAGCAGTGCCCACGCCAGCACCACGGCACTGGCCCTGCCCTTGGCGATATCAACTCCAGAGTGTCCACCTTTTCCACCCTCGATAGTGATGCGGAACCAGCGACGCTTGCCTCCCGTGGCTGGCACACGGTTAGCCGGCAGTCTGTGCACCTGTATCAAAGCCCCAGCCGCTCCGGTGGTGATGGTGTCGTAGTCCTCTGAGTCAAGGTTGATCACCCTCCTGCCCTTGATGAAATCAGGACTGAGGGCAGCGGCTCCCGTCATGCCATCCTCCTCGTTGGTGGTGGCGATCACCTCCACTGGGCCGTGCACAATGCTTTCATCAGCCAGCATTGCCAAAGCCATGGATAGCCCGATGCCATTGTCTGCCCCCAACGAGGTACCTTCCGCCCTCATCCAGCCATCATCGCCAACATGAGGTTTCACCGCGTCCTCCAGCGGGTTGGCCATTCCCACACACACCATGTCCATGTGGTTGAGCACGACTACAGGCACAGCATTCTCATAACCCGGTGTGGCCGGTTTTCGGATGACGACACAATTCTGCGCATCACGGTCGTAACTGAGTCCCAACTGCCGCGCATAGTCACAGAGGAAATCCGCCACCCTCTCCTCATGGTGGGATGGTCTGGGAATCTGATTAAGTTGACTGAAAATGCCGAGCACCTTGTCGATGCCTTGTTGCGATATGTGTGGATGTTCCATGAGTGTCAGGGTATGTGATATGAGTGTTCGTCATTAACCATTGCAAAGATAGAGAATATTGGGTGAAGGGCAAAGAGTTTTTCCTCTTTTTTATTTAAGTACTCTAAAAAAATCTGGTTTATTTGCCCAATCCATTTTAAAAGTGTAATTTTGCATCCTGAATTGAAAGATAGGAATACCCATCCCAAACTAGGACTGAATTTTTGACATGAATTCCCAGATAAAGACCCTGCTTCTGCTTGTTGTCACCTTCTCTGCCATTTTCTTTTATGCGCGTACATCCATGGGCATTACGTTTGCCAAACAATTGCTTCGGAAGGCCGACATAGGCGTGCTGTTCCCCGAACCCGCCGACACCACCGCCACAATGGTGCAAAAAGAAGAAAAGTTGGAGCCCGACTCCACCTCACAGCGTTTTCTGTTTGTCGGAGACTCCATGGTGGAGCCTCTTGCCTACCGTTTCTATGATTACTGCAAGGAGAACGGCGACACGATGTATGCCGTCACCTGGTATGGCAGCACGACGTATGCCTGGAGTGGCGAGACCCTCGATTACTATATGGACCAGGTGAGGCCCACGTTCATCATCTTCTGCATGGGCAGCAACGAACTCACGTCGAAGAACCTGAAGATCATCAACGAGAGTCTGCTGAAGATGCGTGCCAAAGCCGGCGACTGCCCCAACGTCTTCATCGGTCCTCCCAACACCACCCCTGACGAAGGTCTCAATGATGAAATCTCGAAAGTATTCGGCAAGAAAGGCTATTTCGACTCCCGCAGCATCGAGATGGAGCGCCGTAAGGACCACCTCCATCCGACCAACGCCGGTGCGGTGGTATGGATGGATGAAGTGGCGCAATGGCTTCAGAGCGACAGTTGCCTGCACCCGCTTGTTCTTGACAAGCCAGAAGGTCCTCAGTCCTACAAGATTGAACACATAGAGGTGATGCAGGTGAAGGACAAAGGTCGCCGTCTCAGCGGCAAAAAACTCTCAAAGGCTTCGTAATGGGCATCAGCGACTACATTTCCCACTACCTGTCGGCACCCGACAGTCAATGGTCCTTCGTCTCGCTCACTTTCGCAGCAGCATTTTTGGTATTTTTTGCCATCTACATCGTGCTGCGCAAATGGTCGAAGGCTGTGACGCTGGGTTATGTGGTAGTGTTCAGTCTCCTCTTTGCCTACAAGGCCAACGGCGTGCTGATGCTGCTGCTGCCCACCACCGCCCTTCTTTCCTATTATCTGACACGAGCCATGGCAGCCAGGGAAGGTCCATCGCGCCGCTGGTGGATGTGGGCCATCATCATCATCGACCTGGCCCCGCTGCTATACTACAAATACACCAACTTCATGATTGAAATCCTCCGCGAGATCACCTCATCGAATATCTCGCCGCTTTCGATCATCCTTCCCGTAGGCATTTCCTTCTACACCTTTCAGGCCATCAGTTACACCGTGGATGTTTACCAGAAACGATTCACGATGGAAGTGAGTTTGCTCGAATACCTTTTTTTCCTCACTTTCTTCCCCCTGCTCATCGCGGGACCCATCACCCGTGCAGGCACCCTTATCCCACAGATCAAGCACCGCTACCATATCAGCGACCTGCAGGTGTATACCGGTCTGTGGCTCATCATGAGCGGACTATTGAAGAAAGCCCTGATTGCCGATTACATTGCCCAGTACAACAACTGGATATTCAACGACCCTACCGCCTACTCCGGTTTTGAGAACCTGATGGGCGTGTTGGGCTATACACTTCAGATCTACTGCGATTTTTCCGGCTACAGCGACATCAGCATCGGACTTGCCGCCCTGCTCGGCATCACGCTGAAGGAGAATTTCCGGTATCCCTACCAATCTCTCAACCTGCAGGAGTTCTGGCGCCGCTGGCACATCTCTCTGTCCACCTGGTTTCGCGACTATGTGTACATCCCCCTCGGCGGCAACCGGAAGGGAACCAAGCGCACCTACTTCAACCATTTCGTCACCATGCTCGTGGCCGGTCTCTGGCACGGTTCCTCCTGGATGTTCGTCATCTGGGGAGCGCTCCACGGTATCGGCGGCGTGGTGCACAAATTCTGCAAACAGTGGCTCGACCTCATTCCCAACCACTGGTATGTGCGATTCATCTCATGGCTGATCACCTTCAGTTATGTGGCCCTCGCCTGGACCTTCTTCCGTGCTCCCGACCTCACCACTGCGACCACCATTCTCGGGCACATTGGCAGCGACTTCAGCATCTCCTATCTGGTGCCCTTCGTCGAGACCCGCATGACCTGGACCATTTTTGTCGTATTAGGCTTCGGTCTGCATGCCATTCGCGAGCAGCACGTCGACAGACTTCGCCAACTGTACATCAACAGCCCCTGGACACTGAAACTCATCCTGCTCTTTGTGGTGCTGCAGGTGGTCATCAACTACCGTCTGAGCGACATCCAACCATTTATCTACGCACAATTCTAAGTCATGGATTTACTTAAGAAAATTCTGCTGCCCCTCATCCTGGGTCAGTTTGCCTTCATGGCCCATGCCACCTCATTTGTGAAAGCCACCGACCCCGGCTTTGCATATGTCGGGCGCATCAGTTGGAGCACCGTGGCCGGTGCTGCCGTGTGGACCTATCCCGGTGTGCAGATCCATGCCGTATTCACCGGGACATCCGCCACGATGAAGACCAACGCCGACTGCGGCTATTTCATGGTCGAGGTAGACTCCCTGCCACCCCATAAGGTGGAGTCGGTGAAAGGCACCCAACTGACACGTCTGGTGAGTGGGCTTGCCCCTGGGGAGCACCGTCTCACCATTACCTATATAATAGAAGGTTTGTTTAAGAAGCCCACCTTCTATGGTCTGCTTCTGGACGATGGCTGCGGACTGGGAGCCCGTCCGACGCTTCCAGAGAGACGCATCGAGTTCATCGGCAATTCCATCACCTGCGGATATGGTATTGAAGGAAATGGAAAGGAGAAAAAATTCCTTTTCAGCAAGCAGAATTTCTATGAGACCTACGCGGCACGCACAGCGCGTGCCCTCGGTGCAACCTGTCAGGTGTGCGCCCGCAGCGGTATCGGACTTTATCGCAACTACGCCGGTAAAATACCCGATCAGATCATGCCCAACATTTATCCACATACTTTTTATTCCACCACGGGCGAGCAATGGGACTTCAGCCGTTACCAGCCCGATGTGGTGTGTGTGAACCTCGGCTGCAACGACACCTCGGTGGGTGTATACGACCCAGAGCGACTCACAGAGGCATTCAAGCAGTTCACACGGACGCTCCGCGACTATTACCCCCATGCCAAAATCGTGTATATCATCGGAGCCATCCCTGAGTCAAAGAAGTTGCGTGACATCCGCAGCGCCCAGCAGGCAGCCATCGACGATGCTGCGCTCCGTGGTGACCGCGCTGTTTACCGCATGGACTTCACTCCTGAGGACGGCAGCCTTGGCTGGGGTTCACAGGGGCACCCCTCGATGAAACGCCATGCCCTTATGGCCGAGGAACTCACGAACTTCATCCGTCAGATCACGGGATGGGAGTGATCATGAATTTTTCATTGTCCTTTCATCATGAATTATAGAATGAGAGAATTATTTGTGGCACGGAAAAACTCGGTTAAAAATTTGGCTTTTCACTTCCTTATTCGTAATTTCGCCACCGAATTGCGAAATGTAAGTAGATAATGAAAAAATTACTTTATTTTATATGGGGCATCATCGCCCTTGCCATCGCCGCCTCATGCGGTGAAGACAAGAAGAGCGCCGAACTGCTTCGCGAGAGCACTGAGATTGCCATGCAGCGCACCGACTCGTTTGTGAAGATTCAGAAAGACTCGCTCGCCAAAGTAAAGATTCGCGAACAGCGTCGGTCGGACTCGCTCCGCCGTATTGACTCCCTCCGCCGAATCTATGAGCGCAACAACATCAAGATTTCCGGTAAGGTGGGTGAACACACTGCCTCCCTGACACTTCGCCGCAACAACGACACCGATGGTGTGGGTGGCACCTTCAGTTGCGATGGAAAGAACATCCGTGTGAATGGCACCTTCGGCGACCGTGTGCGCCTCAGCGGCAAGCAGCAAATCGACAGTGTGTCTTCCTATAAGGTAAGCATCAGCCTTACCCGTGTGGAAGAGGACAAGTTCAGCGGACAAGTCACCTTCGATGACAACGGCAGCAGTTATACCCGCCAGGCTGTGTTGCACAGATATTGATCAATTACGGCAACACATAGGAGTGGGAGTTGGCTACCTCACAACTACTTTTTTGGACGACGCGCCTCTGCGGATAATATACAGTCCTCGGGGAAGATTGTTCAGGTCTGTGCCCATGCGGATGCCGTCGGGGCTGAAGACTTGCGGTGTCGCATGATCCTCTGCCCGTCTGACAGCGATGGACGCGTCTGCTCCGCGCAGTGCGATGTTCACATATAGGTCATCCGTCTGATCAGCCAGTTCCGTACCCCAATTCGATGTATCAGACAACATGCTGTGGAGCATATTTTCAGCATTGTCGAGGACATAATAGTAGAGAGAAAGAGCCAGGAAAGCCTTTGTATCCGGAGTCTGCTGGTCGAAGACAAGTTCACATGCTGTCGCACAGTCCGACTTCAACTGACTGAAAATGCTCTCCTCTGCGACCTTAAGGTGCTCATTGCCCTCATAGAAGGTGAAGATGAGTTGCTTGAGTGTCCCCGAGAAAGCCAGTTCGGCAAGGGCAGCCAGTTCATCCGGATCCTGAGGCACATCCTCTATCACACCGGCGAAAGCGGGATCTCCGGCAAAACTTGCAAGCATTTGGTTGAATGCATACATATATCGGGGCACCAGATCGGAAATAATCTTGCCCAGCGTCGCTTCCACCTTGTCGTGTGCAGCCTGTTGCACATCGCTGATATTTGCCGAACTGCGCAGGGAACGGGTATCGACCGACAGAGAGGCAAGGTCATCGCTCAGTGTGAGGATTCTGTATTGGACAGGATATGTCACCGTAGAGGGGCAAGCGATCTCAGTGATGACATCATCAGTCTCAAATCCCCTGATACGCGAGATGTTGGGTGTATGCATGTGTCCAGTGAGCACCACCCTGACACCATGATCGGCCAATGTACGTGCGATACTCTCACCCTGGTCGGTAGCAGCCGACGCCATCAGTCTTTCCTGCCCCACATAGTGATACAGCAACTGATGATGGATGGCAACAATGACCACCTTGCCTTCCGCCGTTGCCTTGTCGGCCTGTGCAATCACCCATTCGAGTGTGGCCGGTGTGATTCCACCGAATTCCGCATCTCCCACCTTTGTATATCCCCTGCTTGGCGTATGGCAGTCATCTATACCGATGAAACGCACACCATCGAAGATGTCGCAGGCATAAGTAAGCGAGTTGGGGTCACGCTCAGAACCCAAGCCCCATCCAAAATCTTGATAGAAGGCAGCAAACTCATCGATCGACACATTTTCGGTCTTTTTCAATCCGCTGGCGGTGAACGCATAACTTGCGATACACTCCAAATCATGGTTGCCAGGGATGACGAGGGTCCGAATACCCTCACTGGCCAGTTGTTGCAGATAGGCGACAACCAATTCATGACTGGCAAGTTCGCCATCTTTTGTCATATCTCCCACTATAAGGAACAGGTCGGGCCTGAGAGCCCTTACTGAGTCGAGGACAGCAGAGAACAGTTCAAAACTCTGCGGCAGGAGTTTGCGTTCCTGCGACATGACATACTGATATCTCTCGTTGGTGGGATCCTCCACCAGTTCGGGAGCCATGACATGAGGGTCGGAAATGACAACGATCCGCTTACCAGCCGGCAAAGCATAGTCGCCAATGGTGAAGAAGGTTTGCACCTTTCCCTCCCCGTCGGGACCGACCAGCATCGCCCTGTAATTTCCGGGCTGGAGTCCCGTAGGAATGAAAGAGCCCGACTCGCCATTCACCTCACAAGCCTGCCTGAGAGGCATCATGGAGAGGTTGTGATACAGAATGATTCTGTCGCCTTTCTCGGCGCCACTGTAAGTGATGGCCATCTGTTCGTCCGGACTGAAAGAGGTGCGGTTTTCAGTGAGCAAAAGTTGCTGAGCCTGGACAGTTCCCGACAACAAGAGCACACATGCCACCATAAAAAATCTGATATCTCGCATATTCTGTTCTGATTTCCGCGCCAAACCACCAAAAGGCAGCAGGCAATGATTACAAGGCACAAAAATAATCAATCTTTCTCAAACAGCAACAGAAAACCCGGCAAAAATGCCGAAATTGTCACAAATTGTCAGACAAAGTCAAACACGCTGGGACAAATTGTCAGCATCAAAAGGTTCATGCAACCTGCAGTCTTAGTAAAGAAACGTAAAATAGTATTTAAAACCCCCAAACTATCGTTAACATGCCGCTTATGATTGTTAAAAGAGGACAAATATTTGAGAAAAATTGACGATTAACAATTTTTGCGTCTATTTTTGCAAGTGAATTCGACGTATGAGATTATGATTGAATTGTATAAAAAAGGAAAGAAAGGAAAATCAATATGCAATTTAAATTCAGCAACACAATGAAGACATTAGCAATCGTTGGCGCGCTGGCATTGTCGGTGGGCGCCTACACCAACACGCTCGGCGCCTCGCCAGTGCCTGCCGGTCAGGTAGACCTTACTTATGCTGCAGAGAAGGCTCTTCCCGCAGTGGTTCACATCAAGTATGTGCAGAACTCCAAGATCCAAACCGTAGAGGTGCAGGATCCGTTCAGTGACTTCTTCAGTGATCCGTTCGGATTTTTCGGAACGCCAAACGGTGGCCGCCGCCAGCGTCAGATTCAGACGCAGCCCCGCGAAGCCAGCGGCTCTGGCGTCATTATCTCCGATGATGGATACATCGTCACCAACAACCATGTCGTAGAAGGTGCAGACGAACTGACCGTCACCCTAAACGACAACCGTGAGTTCTCCGCCCGCATCATCGGTACCGACAAGACCACCGACCTCGCCCTCATCAAGATTGACGGCAAGGGACTTCCCACCCTCGCTGTGGGTGACTCAGAGAAACTGAAGGTAGGAGAATGGGTGATTGCCGTCGGCAACCCGTTCAACCTCAACTCCACTGTGACAGCCGGCATCGTCAGTGCCAAATCCCGCGGATTGGGCGCCAATGGTGTAGAGTCATTCATCCAGACCGATGCAGCCATCAATTCCGGCAACTCCGGTGGTGCTCTCGTCAACACCCAGGGTGAATTGGTAGGCATCAACGCGATGCTCTACTCCCAGACCGGCAGTTATGCTGGCTATGGATTCGCCATCCCCACCACCATTATGAACAAGGTGGTGAGCGACCTGAAGAAATACGGAACCGTGCAGCGTGCAGTTCTCTCCATCGCCGGTGGTGATGCCCACACCTATATCGACAACGAGAAGCGCAAGGGCAACGAGGTGGATCTCGGAACCAATGAAGGCGTCTACGTGCAGAAAGTGGAAGATGGCGGAGCCGGTGCAGAGGCAGGTCTGACCGAAGGAGACGTGATCACCGCTATCGATGGAAAGAAGATCACCAAGATGTCTGAACTCCAGGAATATCTGGCTGGTAAACGTCCGGGCGACAAGGTGAAGGTGACCTACCTGCACAAGAAGACCAAGAAGGAGAAGACCGTCACGCTGAAGAACGCCCAGGGCACCACAGAAGTAGTGAAAACTGCCGACCTTGACTTGCTGGGAGCCAACTTCAAGCCCATCACCTCAGAGCAGAAAGAACAACTCGGCATCAGTTATGGTCTCGAAGTGACCAAGATCAACAAGGGCAAACTTCAGGACGGCGGCATCACCAAAGGCTTCATCATCCAGACCGTCAACGACGAGCCTATGAAGACGGTAGACGACCTGCAGAAGATGGTCAAGGAATCCTCCACCAACAAGGAGCCAGTGCTCTACATCAAGGGCATCTATCCTACAGGCAAGCGTAAATACTTCGCCATTGACCTGAACGATTGAGTTAGTTCATAGTTCATAGTGCATAGTTCATAGTTAACGGTGCATAGTTCATAGTTAACGGTGCACAGTGACTGACAACTGACAAAACTGCGAATAAAAACGGACAAATGCGCAAATATTTGCGCATTTGTTTGTTATTTCGTCAAAATAATCGTATTTTTGCAGTCTCTTAGAATAATGTTACCATGAGACAACTGAAGATTACACAGTCGATTACGAATCGTGAGAGTGCCTCTCTCGATAAGTATTTACAGGAAATAGGTCGCGAGGAGTTGGTCACTGTGGAAGAAGAAGTAGAACTGGCACAGCGCATACGAAAGGGTGACCGCAAAGCCCTGGAGAAGTTGACTCGTGCCAATCTGCGGTTTGTTGTCTCAGTAGCGAAGCAGTACCAGAACCATGGCCTCAGCCTGCCCGACCTCATCAACGAAGGCAACTTGGGCCTGATCAAGGCAGCAGAGAAATTCGACGAGACCCGCGGGTTCAAGTTCATCTCCTATGCCGTCTGGTGGATTCGTCAGAGCATACTGCAGGCCATAGCAGAACAAAGCCGCATCGTGAGGCTCCCTCTCAACCAAGTGGGCTCGGTCAACAAGATCATCAAGGTGCAGCACCATTTGGAGCAAGTCAATGAGCGGCGTCCCAGCGTTGACGAAATTGCCGCCATTGTCGACCTGCCAGAGGACAAGATAGAGGACGCACTGAAGGTGAACACCCGTCATGTGTCGGTCGATGCCCCCTTTGCAGACGGAGAGGAGAACAGTCTGTTGGATGTACTTCCCGACGACGACTCCCCGATGGCAGACGACGAGTTGGTGATGGAGTCACTCCGCAACGAGATCAACCGTGCGCTGCTCACTCTCAGCGAGCGGGAGCGCCACATCATCGAGGCCTTCTTCGGCATCAACCAGCCTGAGATGACCCTTGAGGAAATCGGTGACAAATTCGGACTTACCCGTGAGCGCGTGCGGCAAATCAAGGAAAAGGCCATCCGCCGTCTGCGGCACAACACAAAGAACAAGTTGCTCAAGTCATATTTGGGCAAATGAGGGTGAAGGCACCCTGGATTTTTTAAGGTATAAGGATTCTTTTATCAGATGAGAAATAATTATTTTGCGCTAACGCTGCTGATTCTGCTTTTCCATAGTTTGGGAATGTCGGGAAAAGTACGCTGCACCCCTATCTATATCTTTGGCACATCGGCATCTTTCAATGATTCGATCGTCTATTTCACAGACATACAAATACTTGACAGCGCCTGGATTGAGGAGAAGACCGACTTTCTGCTCAACCGCAATGAATACTCCAACCAACTGCGAGAGCATTTCAATGCCACCGGTCATCCCAACCGCACCTGTCTGGTATCTTTTGCCACAACGGAAAAGGAGATCCTGAAGAAATATGCCAAGATGCATAAACAGTTCAAGGGCACGTCCAAAAAGCCCAAGAATTACGCCATCCGCGATATAGATGACGATGAGTTCCACTTCAAGGCCATCAGGATGTACAACCTTGACGAAACTGAGATCGTCACGAAGTCAGACAAGAAGACAGCCAAGCGTACAGAGAAGTCAAAGAAAAAGAAGGCCAAAGGAAAACTGAAGGAGAGTGTCCAACCATCAGAGTCAGCCCCCTCTCCCACCATGCCCCCACGTCGCTAAAAAAGGCCTACGACCAATAAAAATATTTTACATTACATAATTCAGATGAATAACGTAGAAACGAGGTACTTCTGCATTGCAGAGCATTACTTGAGAATCAACTTTGCCGATCCAGAAGTCAACAACATGAAGTTGATCCCCTCCTTCTTCCCCTTTATGTGTGATCCCGTCCCGGAAGACGACCTTGTGCTGTCAGTCACCGTGGATGACAGTCTGAAACCCATCAAAAAAGAAGACCGGGAGCGTCTGCGTGTCTTTGAGACCGGTAATGGAGCCGTTGTGGTCGACCTGATCAAAGATGGTGGTCAGCAGTTTATTTTTAAGGATTTGCAAGGCAACGAATGCTCCATGTTTCAGATCAACAAGGACAACAACGAGGCGAAATGCGCCCTTGCCGGCAAACACGACCGCCGTGTCTTCGGCTTGCAGAACACCCTGATGCTTTCGTTTGCCATGGCAACCAGTTTGCGCCAAACCATCTTTATCCATGCTTCTCTGATCCGCCAGAATGGATACGGCTATGCATTCCATGCACCCAGCGGAACAGGCAAGTCGACACAGGTGAGCATGTGGATGCGCTTTCTTCCCGGTTGCGATTTGATGAACGATGACAATCCTATTATCCGCATCATCGACGGTGTTCCCTATATTTTCGGTTCTCCCTGGAGCGGCAAGACCCCTTGCTACCGTCAGACGAAAGCCCGTTTGGGCGCCATGACCCGCATCGACCAAGACGACCACAACTGGGTGGAGACACTCAACCCCATCGAGGGTTTTACATCTATCGTTGCCTCCGCCACTACCCTCCGATGGGATGTGAACATTTTCAGGAATGTGTGCGACACCGTGACGAAAATTGTGGAGACTACTGGCAGTTACATCCTTCACTGTCTTCCCAACCGTGAGGCAGCAGAAGTATGCAATGCAGCCATAGCCGTGAAACCCTAACCAAAGGCTCCCGAACATGTCTATCAACAAGTCTTTCAAGAAATGGCTCCACAATCATGATGGCGGCAGACACTTTGTTCCCTCCAAGGGCAAGCAGATAGAAAACGACAAGTGGTTTCCCTTCATACTTGAATACTTCAACCAAGGCGCCAAGACCATCACGATCAACCTCAAGGGTATCAGTATGCGCCCCTTTCTGGAGTCGGACCGCGACAAGGCCATTCTCGCTCCCGTAGGGAAAGTGAAGGTTGGTGATCCTGTTCTGGCCGAGAACTTCCCTGGGCATTTCGTGCTTCACAGGATTGTGAAAATTGAAGGAGAAAACGTGACACTCCTGGGTGACGGCAACCTTGAGTGCGAGCATTGCAAGTTGGAAGACCTGCGTGCCAGTGTTGTAGGCTTCTATCGCAAGGGCAGCACCCACCTGGACCGCACCGACGGAAAGAAATGGAAGATCTACTCATGGTTCTGGACACGTCTGCGCCCATTCAGGCGCTATCTACTGGCATTCTACCGTTATGTCTGGCTCAACATCTTCAGGCCCAAGTCGCCGAAAGAGAGAAAATGACAAGGTAACACCAGAATCAGTTTCAAACAGAGAATCAAATCAGCAACAACAACCCAATTTAGATACAATTATGAGAGCAAGAAAAGGATTCAACCTCCGCGAGGTCTGCGGCGAGCAGATCATTGTAGCAGAAGGCAAAGAGAACATTGACTTCACCAACATTATCAGCATGAATGAGTCATCGGCATTCCTGTGGAACAACATCCAGGACAAGGAGTTTACCATTGAGGACCTGGCCGACCTGCTCATTGGCGAATACATGATTGACGAGAACACTCCTCTCGACCGTGAGACCGCTCTGGCCGATGCCAAAGCAGTGGCTGAGAAGTGGATTGAAGCAGAAATCGTGGAAGAGTAACCTCTCCCACATCACAACATGCAAAAGGCTGTCGTAGGACAGCCTTTTTTGCATGATGCATAAAAAAAATGACCCCCTCCAATTCCTGCACCTCACGGCGGAGGAATTTTCGGGTGTCACAGAATTAAAAGATCAGCATTGAAAATTTTCTTTTCTAAGATTATACCCTGAAACTAACACTCAAATTATCCTGTCGAGTAAAAAATATGAATTTATCTATGAGAATTATCAATGAAAATACGCACTACGCTTAGCAGCGCAATGAGGATTCCAACGCAGCCCAACACATTATCTGATGCGTCCGCACGTGTAAATGTATTTTCCCTGTTGAAAAAGAAGTATTCTGAGACGGATACAATCCATCCTCTGCCGAACCCTTCAAATCAATCTTTAATGCTGTGTTTTATTTCCTCAATCAATTATGCTGCAAAAATAGCATATAAAAATGTAATTTCCAAATTTTCCAGCAACAAATTGCAAGAAAACATCAAAAAATAATTGTGAATATGCATTTTTGTCGCTATGATTGATATCAAGAGGCTTGAAATCTTGTTTGTTTGGATATTATTGTTTAACTTTGCGACATATAACAAGGTTAAGAATCATGAACCACTTGATCAACATGACCCAACTAATATAAATGACAGATATGAGAAAGCACATCATCACCCTTCTGCTCTTTTTCTGCTGCATCGCCGCATTTGGAGCACGTATTGAAAGGCCCAAACTGATTGTGGGCATAGTAGTAGATCAAATGCGCTGGGACTACCTTTATTATTATTATGAGGAATACGGTGAAGGTGGTCTGAAGCGACTTCTGAACAACGGCTTCAGTTGCGAGAACACGATGATTCCCTATGTCCCCACCGTGACCGCCATCGGCCACAGTTGTGTCTATACCGGTTCTGTTCCCGCCTTCACCGGTATTGCCGGAAACAGTTTCATGCTCAATGGCAGATCAGTGACCAGTGTGACCGACACTACTGTTTATGCTGTGGGCAGCGACGTCACCAACCCTGACGGGAAATGTTCCCCCCGCAACCTGCTTGCCAACACCATTGGTGACCAACTGAAGATAGCCACTGACTTCAAAGCCAAGGTTATCGGTGTGGCCCTCAAAGACCGCGCCTCCATTCTCCCCGCCGGCCACAGTGCCGACGCAGCCTACTGGTGGGATGGCAAAGCAGGGCATTTCATCACCAGCAGTTATTATATGGACAAACTTCCCAGATGGGTAGAGAATTTCAACAAATCGAATCATACCGAACCAAATTTCGACATCAAGACTTCTAACAAGGGTGTGACGATGACGTTCCGGATGGCAGAGGCAGCCCTGACCCACGAGAGACTTGGAAAGGATGAGATCACAGACCTTCTGGCAGTGAGTGTGTCATCAACCGATGCCATCGGCCATACTTTCAGTACCCGAGGCAAGGAGAACCACGATGTCTATATGCAACTTGACAAGGATCTGGCTCAGTTTTTCCGCGTCCTTGACCGTGAGGTAGGTCAAAGCAATTATTTGGTGTTTCTCACCGCAGACCATGGTGCCGTCCACAACGGCAACTTCATGAATGAGCACAAACTCCCTGGCGGCGGTTTTCCCTCCGCCCCCACCATCGAGCAGGTGAATCAGCATCTTGGCAAGAAATATGGTGCAGGAAAATATGTCAAGAAGATATCCGACTGCCGCATCTACCTCGACCATGACATCATCTCCAGCCGAGGACTCGACCTCCGCGAGATAAAGCGGGAGGCTGTCTCCGCATTGCGTCAGGATCCCCAGTTCGCCTATGTGGTGGACTACGAGGACGCCGCCAACTCCACAGTTCCGCAGTTCCTGCGCGAGCGTATCATCAACGGATACCACCGCCTGCGCAGCGGTGACCTGATGGTGGTGCTTCAAGGCAGCCACCAGCACGGCTCAGTAGGTCCTGACTACAAAGGAACATCACACGGCACCTGGAATCCCGATGACTCACACATCCCATTGTTGTTCATGGGATGGAAGGTGAACAAGGGAGCCACCAACACCCCTACATACATGACAGATATCGCTGCCACCGTATGTGCCATGCTTCACATACAGATGCCCGACTGCTGCATCGGCAACGCCATTCAAGAGGTGTGGAAATGAGGTAACAAGGAAAAAATGCGGTGTCGGCAGGCATAATACTGCCACAGCAATGAGAACGGCGCACGGTACTTCATCTGAGGTGGCGTGCGCATTTTTTGTATACGTAGCCGGTCTTCCCAGAAATCCTTTATCCATCTGCGGAACTCCCTTCTCGCCCTGAAAATGGCCTTGCAGTCAGCCCAGTTGCCATTGAGGACAAGAGTCTGGAAGGCCGCCAGATAATCCAGGAACCATCTGGCCACCATCACCCACCTCAGTTCATCCTCAGGCAGGTTTTTGTAGAGCATGGTCAGGTTGTTCCTGAAATTGAGGAAAGTCTTCCTTGCGTTCCCCTTAGGCAGTGTTCCTCCGCCAAGGTGATATACAATGCTTTGAGGCAAGCAATAGATATGCCTTCCCATGATGCGGAGTCTCCAGCAGAGGTCAATTTCCTCATTGTGGGCGAAAAAGCGTCCATCGAGTCCGCCGCTCTCCCGATAATCCGTGGCCCTGATCATCAGGCAAGCCCCCGTGGCCCAATGAATTTCCATCGGCGTGTCATACTGTCCGGCATCATCCTCCACAGTCTCAAAGAGTCTGCCTCGGCAAAAAGGATACCCATATCTGTCGATGAAGCCCCCTGCCGCCCCCGCGTATTCAAACGCCTGGCGCCGAACCACCGACAGCAGTTTGGGCTGGCATGCAGCCACCTCGGGGTGTTCATCCATGAATGAGAGGAGCGGAGTCAGCCAATGAGGGGTCACCTCGACATCAGAATTGAGCAGGACGAAGTATTCCGCCTGAATCTGCTCAAGCGCGCGGTTGTAGCCATCGGCGAATCCCCAGTTGCGGTCGAGCCTGATGAGGCGCACATCCGGGAAATGTGTCCTGACGTAGTCGAGTGAGTTATCGGTCGAGGCATTGTCTGCCACATAGACGACAGCATCCTTTGCAGAGCACTCCACCACCGATGCCAGATACTGTCTCAGCATCTTCTCTCCGTTCCAGTTGAGTATGACAATGGCCACTCTATCCATTTTTCACCTTATTTAATATGTGCCATGAGGGCTGTTGCATCATGATTGAAATTCCCCAGTTCGACAACAACAAGTTGGTTGTCGAGGGAAGGGAGCGCCTCGCTGGCAGGAAGTTCCACCCTCACATAGTTGCGTGTGAATCCATGCATGGCCCTTCCCCTTGTCGCCTTTTCCATCAACACCTCGGCCTCTCTGCCTATCCACTGCCGATAGAAAGCATCCGTCTTTTTGTCGGAGAGGGCCAGCAGTCGCGCCGACCTCGCCTTCTTCTCCTGATCAGTGACAACCAGAGGGATTCGGAGCGCCGCCGTACCAGGCCGTTCTGAGTAAGGGAACACATGAAGTTGTGAGATGTCGAGGCTGTCGAGGAATCTGTATGTCTGCTCAAAATGCTCCTCAGTTTCGCCGCGCATTCCCACGATGACATCCACCCCGATGAAAGCATCGGGAATCATCTGCTTGATGAGATGAATCTTATGGGCGAAAAGGGCAGTGTCGTAGCGCCGGTGCATGATGCGCAGCACCTCATCCGCCCCACTCTGCAAGGGGATGTGGAAATGCGGCATGAACGCCCTGCTCTCTGCACAATAAGCAATCAGTTCATCGGAAATCAGGTCGGGTTCAAGGCTGCTGATGCGGTAGCGTGAGATTCCCTCTACCTGATCAAGAGCACGCACGAGGTCGACGAACCGCTCTCCAGTGTTTTTTCCGAAATCTCCGATGTTGACCCCAGTGAGCACCACCTCACGCCCGCCTTCTACTGCTGCCTGACGCGCCTGTGCGACGAGATCTGCGATGGTAGCGCTGCGGCTGAATCCACGTGCATAGGGGATTGTACAATAAGTACAGAAATAGTCGCAACCATCCTGCACTTTGAGGAAGAAACGGGTGCGGTTGCCCCGAGAACAACTGGGAGCGAATGAACGGATATCCTTGGTCTTCACGGTATGATACTGATGCAAGGAATCGGTCTTCTCCTTTCCACCCCAAGCCTCAGACAAATACTGAATGAGTTGCGCCTTCTCGTTGGACCCCAAAACAAGGTCTACCCCATCCATCTCACTCACAGACTGCGGTGAGAGTTGGGCATAGCACCCAGTGACTACCACAAAAGCCTTCGGATGACGGCGCACCATCCTATGAATCGCCTGCCGGCACTTCTTATCAGCCACGTCGGTCACCGAACAGGTATTGATCAGGCAGATATCAGCCGACTCCCCCTCCTCTGCATTTACCACTCCCAGTTCCTGAAGCATCTTGCCAAAGGTAGATGTCTCAGAAAAATTGAGTTTGCAGCCCAATGTATAATAGGCCGCTTTCTTGCCTTGAAATGCAGAAGAATCTATCATATATAATAATGGTGAAACCGCTTGTGGTGACCAAATGCAAAAGTACGATTAAATATCGACAACGGCAATAAATTGGCAAAAAAAATAAGGAAACCCCAAAGGCTGTGTGGGTACACAATCAAATTAACTTTTATTATACTTTCGTAAATTATTAATTACCAACAACTTGCAAAAATGTTACAAATTTCTCAAAAAAAATATCCAAAAAACTTGTATGTTATTCAAAAAATATATTTACCTTTGCGCAGTTTTATTAAACAACTGATTGTTTTACACATTTAAAAAGCAAAGAAAATGAAGAAGATTGCATTTATGTTCGTTGCCGTTGCAGCTATGGCTTTCGCTGCTTGCACCGAGAACAAGCCCGCAGAGGCTGCTACTGACGCTGCTACTGAGGCAGTGGAGGAAGTTGTTGACAGCGCTGCTGCTGCTGTTGAGGAAGTTGCTGACAGCGCTGCTGCTGCTGTTGAGGAAGTTGCTGACAGCGCTGCTGCTGCTGTTGACGCTGCTACCGACGCTGCTGCTGAGGCCGCTCAGTAATATCCAGCACGGACAAATGACAGAACAACGCCGGGTCGCGAGACCTGGCGTTCTTTTTTTATACCTCTCCCCGGCCCTCCCCAAAGGGGAGGGGGATACCTCTCCCCGACCCTCCCCAAGGGGGAGGGGGATGCTTCTGGAGGGTTTTTTGTGAGGAGGGAAACGACAAAGGTATGACAAAGGTACGACACAGAAATAACAAAGGAGCGGACATGAGTCCGCTCCTTTGTCTATTTAAAATAAGGGAATTGCTTATTTCTTGTTCAAGGCGAGGTCGACAGCAACGGCGATGGCCACGGTAGCACCTACCATGGGGTTGTTGCCGATACCGAGGAATCCCATCATCTCAACGTGAGCAGGAACAGAAGAAGAACCTGCGAACTGAGCGTCGCTGTGCATACGTCCCATGGTGTCGGTCATGCCGTATGATGCAGGACCTGCAGCCATGTTGTCGGGGTGCAGTGTACGGCCCGTACCACCACCGCTGGCCACAGAGAAGTAAGGTTTGCCAGCCAGCACGCGCTCTTTCTTGTAGGTTCCGGCCACCGGGTGCTGGAAACGTGTAGGATTGGTAGAGTTACCCGTGATGCTGACGTCGACATTCTCGTGCCAGAGGATAGCGACACCCTCGCGTACATCATCAGCGCCATAGCAGTTCACCTTCAGGCGGCTGGGGTTATTTCCGTAAGGAACCGTCTTTACCACCTTCAGTTCTGAGGTATAGTAATCAAACTGAGTCTGCACATAGGTGAAGCCATTGATGCGGCTGATAATCTGTGCAGCGTCCTTGCCCAGACCGTTCAGGATGACACGGAGAGGTTTTTGGCGCACTTTGTTGGCCATCTCTGCGATTTTGATGGCACCCTCAGCGGCAGCGAATGACTCGTGGCCAGCCAGGAAAGCGAAGCACTCAGTCTCCTCACGCAACAGACGGGCAGCCAGGTTGCCATGACCAATACCCACCTTGCGGTCGTCAGCCACAGAACCAGGAATGCAGAATGACTGCAGTCCGATACCGATAGCCTCAGCGGCGTCAGCAGCGGTCTTCACACCCTTTTTGATGGCGATGGCAGCACCACAGACATAAGCCCACTTTGCATTCTCAAAGCAGATGCCCTGTGTTTCCTCACACATCTTATAGGGATCGACACCTGCCTTGTCGCAGATCTCGTTAGCCTCCTCGATACTGTTGATACCATTCTCTTTCAGTGCAGCAAGAACCTGATTGATACGGCGCTCCTGACTCTCAAACTGTACTTTTCTTATCATCGTCGTGTCCTCCTTATTCTTTACGTGGGTCAATAGCCTTTACCGCACCCTGCTCCTTAGTCGTACGACCATAGGAACCAGTGTTCTTCTTCAGGGCCTCATTAGCATCCATGCCATTTTTGATAGCCTCCATCATCTTGCCCAGATGTACATACTCGTAACCGCAAACCTCATCGTTCTCGTCGAGGAACTCCTTGGTGATGTACCCCTCAGTGAGTTCAAGGTAACGAGTGCCCTTAGCCTTTGTGCCATAGAGCGTACCCGTTTGTGAACGCAGACCCTTACCCAGGTCTTCCAGACCGGCACCGATAGCCAGACCACCCTCTGAGAAAGCGCTCTGTGTGCGTCCGTAGACGATCTGCAGGAACAGTTCCCTCATGGCGGTGTTGATAGCGTCACACACCAAATCGGTGTTCAGCGCCTCCAGCAGCGTCTTGCCCGGGAGAATTTCGCTTGCCATGGCAGCAGAGTGTGTCATACCTGTACAGCCGATGGTCTCAACGAGAGCCTCCTCGATGATGCCTTCCTTCACATTGAGGCTCAGTTTGCATGCACCCTGCTGAGGAGCGCACCAACCGATACCGTGTGTGTAACCCGAAATGTCCTTGATTTCCTTTGCCTGAATCCATTTTCCTTCTTCTGGAATGGGAGCAGGACCGTGGTAAGCGCCTTTGCAGACGCTACACATGTTTTTGACTTCTGTTGAATAAATCATATTTGAAAATAAACTAGGAATAAAAAAATCCATATCAAGTATTTGGCAAAGATACACATTTTTCTCCAATAAACTTGCTTATTTTCCAAAGATTTCTGGTTGTTTTTTTCGAATCTCTGATGATTATCGGGCATTTTAATCTTTTTTTGCTATATTTGCAAAATATATCTTGCAAATAAACCTATTCACAAGCATGTCATTGCAGCAAAGCATAGTCTTCCTCGCCGTGGCGCTGTCGGTCGCCTATCTGGCCTACCGTATATGGAAAGCCTTCCGCGACGCCTCCGACCCATGCCATGGCTGTCCTGGATGTGCCCTAAGAGACGAGTCTTTGGCACGCCAAAAGAGACTGGGAAAAAACATGAAGAATAGGATGAAACCACCCTACGAAGAAAAAAAGTAGTGGAAAAATTTGGCTGCACGGGAAAAAAGTTTTAATTTTGCATCCGCATTCAAATCATGGTGCGTTGGATGAGTGGCTTAGTCAACGGTCTGCAAAACCGTGTACGGCGGTTCGAATCCGCCACGCACCTCACAAAAAAGCCTGCAATTAGTTGCAGGCTTTTTTATATGAATGACAGAATAAAGAGAATGGTCATTCGCCCCATTCAAACAATCTGGATCACCATATCATATCACGGATGGAGAGCAGGGTGGCGGTCTGCTCCTCTGACAGCAAATTCTCCCTCATCCTTTTTTTCTGGTCGCTCAGCCAATCAGCCAACATGACCTCTGCTGTGAACAAGGCAAGAGGCTCACGAGCATTTTCCTCCACGAAAGAACGCACCTCAGCAGCCATGACAGCCCACTCATACGAAGAAGGAGAAGGAGCCGAAGAAGTCGGATGAACGGGATTATTCGGAAGGTCCTGAGAAGTTGGAATTTCCGGAGATACAGGAATATCCGGAGATTCTGGAATTTCTGGTGTCACTGGAATATCCGAAGGCTCCGGAATATCCTGAGAAATCGGAGATTCAAGGGAGACTGGAGAGTCTGCAGCGACCGGAGATTCAGGGGCATTCTCTACCTCATTCTTCATTTCCTCCAAGGGCAGCGGTTGCAGGGCAGCCACTGCAGCATTATATTTTTCCAGAAGGAGAGAGAAAACCTGTCTTTTGCTTTCACTCCAGTTGTTGTTTCCCTCCCATTCCTTCTTTTTCCTGACGAACCAGGTGTGCAGGCGCATCTCCTCCTCAGTACCCTTCATTAGCGGCACCCGATGATGCTTGTCGATGAATGCCGTCATGGCATCCACCTCCGCATTGAATGCCCTTTTTGCGGGTTGGATATCCTCCGAAGGATAATCCCTTCCCACCAGACCGTAATATCCCAGGCCGAGTTTTCTAAACAAGTTCTTTCCCAAGGAGATGACGGATGAAAGATCATTTTTGGAAAACTGGCTATTGTAACTGTATGCGGAAAGGATTTTTACAATTTCCTCGCTTCTCATGGGGCGGTTGGCCTCATCGAGCACTTTATAGACGATATCAGCATTGCTCCCGAAATAAGGCAGTTGCCAGACACTCAGGGCATAACACCCTTTTTTCCCACTCCCCTGAAACCTGTCATCCTTATTCAGAGCCAATGAAACCGATGCCCTGACATACCTTCTTCCATCTCCAGCATTGATTTGCTCAGTAAGGTCATCGAGCATCATCGGTTGTTTTCTCTCATTGAGAATAGCATACAACCGGTCAGCGAGAGGTTTGTCACGCTTGCGTGGTATGACGACAAGCCCCTCCTCATCCATCTCCAGGTCCAGTTCACCCACCACCATGACTTTCATTATAGCCACAATTTCCTCCATTCTTTCAGAGGCAGCGGGATATTCATTTGTGATGACAGAGGTCAGGTAATCCTTCATGTCTTCCCTGAAAGTCTCCGTGCTTACCCTGACGACACCGTCTCGGAACCTCCAAAGTTCTTTCTGGAAATCAAAAACATCAACCAACTCCTTGTCTACGACATATGCATGTTTCCACCGCTCATCCATCGCTATGCCGAAACTCCTCGGATACCCCCCGAAACCAGTCTGGGAATGGGCGAGCAGTCTGCCCAGCATCACCGTCACGCAAAGAGGCTGAAGCATCAGATGCTCATCCTGGATAATCTCTGCGACACAATCAGAATCCTCTGTCACCAAGTTGCCCCTTACTTTCTCCGAAAGATATGCGACATTGACATCATTTGAAATCAAATCGCAGACGAAGTTGCCCAACACCTCAGCAGAAGCACCCGGAGTGAACAGCGCGTCAAACACCATATTGGAATAGGTGGTGATAGTGAAGGCAGATTTATCAATCTTATTCTCATCAATCTCCACTTGTCCTCCAAACACATCATACCTTTGCAGGAACGCCTTGACGACCAGGCTGTCACGGTTGCCCAACAACGCCTTCTGCATGACATAGAGCACCGGCAGGTGTTGATGCTCAAGAAAATAAGACAACACAAACCCATCATCATCCAGCAGTCCTTCCGCCTGATAGGAAAGGATACGGAACGGCACAGGCACCTCCCCCTCTCTGATCAACTCCACCTCCTTATTGATGGCAGCCTTGATGGAAGCCACCTGGGGCATTGACGTCTCCCCCACCTCGTTGAGCATAAGGATACGCTCATCATCCTCCAGAAGGAAGTCACGTATGAAATTGCTCACCGGAACCAAACTGAGTGCATTGGCAATCTTTGTGGCCGTCCGCTCATGGCTCTGGTACAACTCAGAGATACCCTTTTTGTAGACGAAACCCAGCAAAGCCAAGTCCTCATCAGACAGTGAGGCCAGCAATTGCTCACCTTTTGACAACTCCAGTTCGGTCATGGCAAAGAGCATGGACGACATCTCCGGAATATTGTCAGCCGATGACAACTCGCTGAGCAGCGAGGTAATTTCACGCATACCACTTGTTCCTGCCCTGAAAAGCCGTGGAAGACCCGTCTCATATCTCTTCAGGTCAAACACATTGCGCATCCGCGCTCTCATCAAGGTGTTATATGTCTTTCTTGATATTTTTCCGCTTGAGAATAAGTCATCAACGGAGATGGATTTCATTTGTTGCTCAGTCATACCGCATGCTTTTCTGCAAAGATAACGACTTTTATACAAAAGCACAAGAAAAACACGGGGAATTTTTGCAAGAATCTCACTTTCTTACCTATCTGAAAAAACGAAACATCCGAAAGGACAAAAAAATAGCCGCCACTCATCATCATGGGCAGCGGCAATCAATTACCTGCATGAATCAACCATGCGGTATAAGAGTTTTGAGGTTACTCATACACATCCTCGATACCGAAATCGAACTGATCAGGTTTGTCATTGCAGGTATCAAAGTCTTTTGGCACATCAAACTTAGCGCTCTGCGAGTAGTCGAGACTGGCGTCAGAATAAACTTTCTTCATAAATTTTGCCCAGACAGGCAAAGCAGCGGCCGCTCCCTGTCCTAAGGCCATTGACGCAAAGTGGATGTCACGGTCCTCACCGCCCACCCAGCATCCGCTGACGAGTTGTGGTGTGACCCCCATGAACCATGCATCTGCATTGTCATTGGTTGTACCCGTTTTGCCACCAATCTCACCCGAGATGCCATTGCCCCTCACTCTGTGGGCTGTACCGCCATCGACCACGGCCCTGAGGAGTTCCAGCATCTTGTATGAACTGCTCTCGCTGATGACCTCATTGAATTGGGGAAGGAAGTTGGAGATGATGTTTCCCTCGCTATCCTCGATACGGGTCACCATGAAAGGAGCGCAGCGGATGCCCTTGTTGGCAAACGTGGTGTAAGCGCTCACCATCTCACCCACGGTCACCTCACACGGTCCAAGGCACAGCGCCATGGTCGCCTTGATATTGGGATTGTAGATGCCATATTTATTGAGCAAATCCTTCAGAGCCTGTGGAGTGAATTTATTAATAAGGTATGCCGATATCCAGTTGTTGGATTGCTGTAGTCCCCATTTGAGCGTCACCATGGCACCATATCTCGCCCTACTTCCGTTGCGTGGGGTCCATCTTCCACCGTTCTCATAATAGGTCTGTGCACGGTTGGGAGCCTGGTCGCAAGGGGTGAAGCCATTCTCCATCGCCAGAGAGTAGAGATATGGTTTGATGGTAGATCCCACCTGCCGACGCCCCACCATGGCCATGTCGTATTGGAAATACTCATAGTTGGGGCCACCGACATAAGCCTTGACCGCTCCATTGTGCGGATCCATGCTGACGAAACCAGCCCTGAGGAAAGTTTTGTAATATTTGATGGAATCAAGCGGCGACATCACCTTGGTCACCTCACCGTTGTAGGTGAACACTCTCATTTCGACAGGTTTGTCGAAGTTTTTCTTGATTTCCTCCTCAGAGGCGCCGGCCTCCTTGAGCGCAAGATATCGATGGCTCTGCTTGATGGCACGGTTCATCACCCTCTCATAGTCCTGTCTTGACATCTTGCTGGAGAACGGTCCGCGCGAACTGTTTCTTACCTGAGAGTTGAATGCAGGCTGCAAGGTCTGTGAAAGATGCTCCAAGACTGCCTCTTCTGCATATTTCTGCATACGGGTGTCTATAGTGGTATAGATGCGCAGTCCATCAGTATTGATATTGTATGGCTGTCCTCCACGTCTTGTGTTTTTGTTGCACCATCCATAGAGAGGGTCGTTCTCCCAATAGATGGAGTCGATATGATACTGAGCCTTCTTCCATGAAGGATAATCCTTCAGGTCAGGTTTTTTGGCCATCATGTATTGTTTGAGATACTCCCTGAAATAAGGAGCGATGCCCAATGTTGTCTCCCTGTCTCCTGAGCGCTGGAAGTCGAGTTTCAATGGCTCCACCATGTTTTTCCTGCACTCATCTTCACTGATATAGCCGCTTTTGTACATCTGTGAGAGGACGATGTTGCGTCGTTCCAGGCATCTGCTCGGATATCTCACTGGGTTATAGAAAGAAGGATTCTTGCAAAGTCCGACCAAAGTTGCCGATTCCACGACAGACAGTTCCTTTGGATCCTTGTTGAAATATGTCTTTGCCGCGCTTTTCACACCAATAGCATTGTAGAGGAAGTCGAAGTAGTTGAGATACATCGTGATGATTTCCTCCTTGGTGAATGTCCGCTCCAATTTGACGGCGATGACCCATTCTATAGGTTTTTGGAAAAGTCGCTCAAGTTTGCTGTGTGCCACCTCAGAATACAGTTGCTTAGCGAGTTGCTGTGTGATGGTCGATCCACCTCCTGCACTTTCCTTGCGCATGATTCCTGTTTTCACGATGGCTCTCCCAAGGGCTGTGAAGTCGATTCCGGAATGATCGTAGAATCGGGAGTCCTCCGTGGAGATAAGCGCATGAACCATGTTGGGTGAAATGTTGTTGTATGGTGTGGAGATGCGGTTTTCCCTGCTCGACGCATAGGTACCCATGAGTTTACCGTCAGATGAGTACACCTGTGAAGAAAACTTACTGATAGGATTCTGCAATTCTGCCATATCTGGCATGTATCCTATCCATCCATTCCAAATGGCTACGGCGCCTACGGCTGCTATAATAACCAGTCCGAGGAGGATTCCCCAGAACACGTTGACTATTTTTTTCCTCATAATGTAGAATTGAAGGGGACAAACATCCCACGAAAAAGAAGTTGGGCTTCTGAGAGCCCATAAAACCTTGATACGGTCATAATGCGGTGCAAATTTACAATTTTCTTTTTAATTATGGCAAATAAATTAAAAATATTGCGTAACTTCGCGGTCGAAATCAAACATACACATCCACATGGATAAGCGCAACTTTGTGACGATAGCCGATTTGTCGCGTGAGAAGATTCTCTACATGATAGAATTGGCTCAAGAGTTTGAGAAACATCCCAACCGTGAGATCCTCAAGGGCAAGGTCGTTGCCACCCTTTTCTATGAACCCTCCACCCGAACCCGTCTGAGTTTTGAGACAGCCGCCAACCGTCTTGGTGCTCGAGTGATAGGTTTTTCCGATGCCAAGGCCTCAAGCGTTTCGAAGGGAGAGACATTGAAGGACACCATTCTGATGGTCAGCAACTATGCCGATGTCATAGCCATACGCCATTACATCGAGGGAGCCGCCCAATATGCGAGCGAGATATCCCCCGTGCCCATCATCAATGCCGGTGACGGTGCTCACCAGCATCCCTCACAATGCATGCTCGACCTCTACACCATCTACCAGACCCAGGGCAGTCTGGAGAATCTGACCATCTGCCTTGTGGGAGACCTGAAATATGGCAGGACGGTTCACTCCCTTCTGATGGCCATGCGCCATTTCAACCCCACCTTCCACTTCATTGCCCCAGAGGAACTTTCGATGCCCAACGAGTACAAACTTTACTGCAAGGAGAAAGGCATCCGCTTTGAGGAGCACACCCAACTGACAGAGGATATCATCGCCCATGCAGACATTGTCTACATGACCCGTGTTCAGAAAGAACGTTTCTCCGACCTTATGGAGTATGAGCAAGTCAAGAACAGTTGCATTCTGAGGGCAGACATGCTCAGCAAAGCCAAGGAGACGATGAAGGTCCTTCATCCCCTACCCCGTGTCAATGAAATAGCCTACGATGTGGACTCCACCCCTCAGGCTTATTACATCCAGCAGGCACAGAACGGGTTATATGCCCGTGAGGCCATCATCTGCGATGTGCTTGGCATCACCCTCGACGATGTGAGAAACGACACTACCATCATCCATTCCCCCTACCCTGCCCGATAAATCCATGAACAAGAAAGAGAGACTTGTAGCCGCCATTGAGAACGGCACCGTGATAGATCACATTCCTTCCGACAAGACCTTCCAAGTGGTCAATCTTCTAGGACTGACCCAGTTGACAGCCCCTGTAACCATCGGTTTCAACTATCCCTCCAACAAAGTGGGACAGAAAGGCATCATCAAAGTGAGCGACCGCTATTTTACAGACGATGAGATCTCACGTCTGTCGGTTGTGGCGCCCAATGTGGTGCTGAGCATCATCCATGATTACGAGGTTGTGGAAAAGAAAACCGTCGTCACTCCTGACGAATTGCACGGCATTGTGAAGTGCAACAATCCCAAGTGCATCACCAACAATGAACCTATGTTGACGGTGTTCAACGTAGTGGATAAGGCACGCGGTGTGCTGCGCTGCCATTACTGCGACAAGGAGCAGGACATCAACCATGTGGAGATAGTATCTTGAGAGGTGAGAGGTGGGAGGTGGGAAGTGAGAGGTGAGAAGTGAGAGATATCATAAAGAAATACAGAAACAAATAACATATTTTATAATAATAGAACAACAATGAAAAAAGACCAAGAGATTTTTGACCTCATTGAGAGAGAACACCAACGTCAGTTGAAAGGCATGGAACTGATTGCCTCAGAGAACTTCGTCAGTGACGAGGTGATGCAAGCGATGGGCAGTTGCCTCACCAACAAATATGCAGAAGGACTCCCCGGAAAGCGCTATTATGGCGGCTGCCAGGTGGTGGACGAAGTAGAGAATCTTGCCCGTGAGCGCGTGAAGAAACTTTTCGATGCCGAGTGGGCCAATGTGCAGCCCCACTCAGGAGCACAGGCCAATGCCGCCGTACTTCTGACAGTTCTCAATCCCGGCGATACCTTCATGGGTCTCAACCTTGCCCACGGCGGTCACCTCTCGCATGGTTCATTTGTCAACACGAGCGGTATTTTGTACAAGCCTGTGGGATACAACCTCAACAAGGAGACGGGCCGTGTGGACTATGACGAGATGGAAGCCCTTGCCCGTGAGCACAAGCCCAAACTCATCATTGGCGGAGGTTCTGCCTACAGCCGTGAGTGGGACTACAAGCGGATGCGCGCCATCGCCGACGAGGTGGGTGCCCTGCTGATGATCGACATGGCACATCCTGCCGGTCTCATCGCCGCTGGTCTGCTTGACAATCCTGTAAAATATGCCCATATCGTCACTTCCACCACTCATAAGACCCTCCGCGGTCCGCGTGGCGGTATCATCCTGATGGGCAAAGACTCTGAGAATCCCTGGGGCAAGAAGACCCCGAAGGGAGTGGTGAAGATGATGAGCCAGTTGCTCGATAGCGCTGTGTTCCCCGGTATTCAGGGTGGACCGCTCGAGCACGTCATCGCCGCCAAGGCAGTAGCATTTGGAGAAGCCCTTCAGCCAGAGTTTAAGGAGTGGGCCAAGCAGGTTCAGACCAATGCCCGTGTACTGGCCGAGGAACTGGTGAAGCGTGGGTTTGGCATTGTCAGTGGCGGCACAGACAATCATTCGATGCTTGTAGACCTTCGCACGAAATATCCCGACCTGACCGGCAAGGTGGCAGAAAATGCCCTGGTGGCAGCCGACATCACCGTGAACAAGAACATGGTTCCGTTTGACAGCCGTAGTGCCTTTCAGACTTCCGGCATCCGCCTCGGCACACCCGCCATCACGACCCGTGGCGCTAAGGAAGACATGATGGTTCTCATCGCTGACCTAATTGAGGAAGTGCTCAATGATCCAGAAAACGAGCAGGTGATTGCCCGTGTCCGTGCCAAGGTCAATGATACGATGAAGGACTACCCGCTTTTCGCATATTGATTGGATGAGGAGAAAACGCCATCACCAACCCGACCCCAACCAACTCATGCTGTTCACTGAAGACGAGATGTCAGGATCAGCATGTCAGGAAAGTCCTATGGAAGAGTCACAGGAGGCAGTGGTACAGCCACTGCCTCCTCCACTCCATGTAATGGAATCATCCGATTCTGTGGTCAGTCTGTTGAAAGAAGTGATGGGGATTCTCGACCGATTTGACGACAATCAGATCCGTCTGATAGCGATGCAGACCGCTGCTTTGGTTCAGGGAGGCATCGACTTTTCCCAGACCTACCGCATCCCCGCTATTGCCGACTATGAGTTCCGGGGCAATGTACTTGCCGGCCTTGCCTATGTGAGCATTGCCCGATCGTTTCCCAACATGACGGAGAGTATCGGCCTTCACTGGTCAGAAGAATACCGTGAGGCGGAAACGTCTTATCTCAACTCATAGAATCCTGTCGGACTTTTTCTTTTCAGGATTTCCAATTTGAAATCCTTTCCCGGTATGATGCCATGCTGCCGGAGCACTTGCTCCACAGTGATCCTTGCCAGTTCGGGGTGATTGTTTTCCTCGCTCAGGTGGCAAAGCCATACGTGGCGCAGTTGCGGTGTTGCGTTCTCCGCCAGTGCCAATCCACAGTCACGGTTGCTCAGATGTCCGTTCTCACTGCTGATTCTCACCTTCAGATGGTGCGGATAAGTACCCCCCTGCAGCATTTCCTCATCATAATTGGCCTCAATCACCAAGTAGTTGGCCTTTTGTATAAACGATTTGATTTCATTTGTGATCATACCGACATCGGTGATCAAACAGAAGTTAACACCTTCGTGAGTCACCATAAATCCTACATTGTCGGAACTGTCATGAGGAACATGGAATGGGGTCACCTCAAAATCGCCAATCACAATGGTTCTGTTTTTCTCGATATACCTGACATGCGACATTTCCACCTTGTGGCGCACGCAATAATTGTCGCGCACCCCTTGATGCACTTTCTTAGTGGAATAGACAGGCAGGCCAAGTTCATAACTCAGGCTTCCCACTGATTTCACATGGTCAGCATGGTCGTGTGTAAGCAAGATAGATTTGATGCTGTCGTTTGAAATCCCATATTCGTTGAAAAATTTCTTCAACAAACGAGTCCCTATTCCGGCATCAATCATCAGTCCATCGTTTTCGGTGAAAAGACAATAGCAATTCCCACTGCTCCCACTTCCGAGAGAAATAAACCTCATCATAGGGTGCAAAAGTATTAAAAAAAGATGTGTGCGACAAATTTTTATTGGAAATTAACTCATCTCGCTCCACATTCACCAATATTCAAATACCTAACACACCTTATTATTATGATCAAAGAAATTGGAGTTTAGAAGGGAAGTCCCACAGCGAAATGGAAGGCGAAGTCGCGGCTTAAATCTGGATGGGCAATGGGATAATGCTCCTTACCATCCGGATAGGCGGGATCGACGGCTTTCATTCCCATATCAAAGCGCAGGACAAAATAGTCGAAGTTGAGTCTGAGACCCAGTCCATAGGCCACTGCGAGTTCCTTGTAGAACCGGCGGAAACTGAACTGTCCTCCCGGCTGGTCTTTGTAATCGCGGAGAGTCCATATATTGCCTCCGTCCAAGAACAAAGCTCCATATAATTTCCAGAACAAGCGTGAACGGTACTCCAGATTAAGGTCAATCTTCATGTCTCCCGTCTGATTGATGAAGTCGATGGCACCATTATGTCCTCTGAAAGATCCCGGTCCCAGTCCTCTGACCCTCCATCCTCTCACCGAGTTGGCCCCACCAGAGAAATATCGCTTTTCGAAAGGCAGCATTATGCTGTTGCCATAGGGATATGCGACACCCAAGCCAGCATGCATCACCAATGCGTTGTTCTGATCGAAGTTAAACACCCTTGTGTAGTCGAAGTCACACTTGACGTATTGTGCGAAAGCGACATTGAAAAGTGTATACTGTCCGTTCTCATTCTGCTTGAAATTGAGTGCAGAAGCCACAGTCCTGAGCAGGTTTCCGCCCAACTCCACATTGGCTTTCACTGCATCGATGCGGTTGTTGTAGGTAATGCCGAATCCTGTTCGCAGTATGAATAGGTTCTCATAGTTGTATTTGAGGATGGCATTTCGGTTGTCTACGCTGTCGAGGTATTCGCTTTTGAATGTTGATGAGATCCACGGCATTCGTATATAGTTGAGGTCAAAGGCATCAAAGCGATAAGTCCACCTGTCACCCGGTTTTCCCCATCTGTATTTCCATCCCGCCGACACCACACGACGGTGGAACTCCGGTCTGTTCTGCAGGTTATAACTCAGCGACACCTCAGAGGTAGCCCTGAAGTTACGTTTGAAATCTGTAGAAAGGAAGGGGGCGACGAATCTCGGGAAAGTGATTTTCGACTCCACGCCATACTCCACGTAGTTCTGGCTCTGATAACCCTCCAGTTTGGTAATAGCCTCAAATGCCCCACGCAACTGGACGGAGAGTTGTTCTGAACCGTGAAAGAGGTTTCTGTTCTGATAAGTCACCGATGCTGCTGCTCCCAAATCTCCCGCCGTGTTGGTTCCCTCCGGCTGGAAAAGGATGGTGCTGGGTTTGTTGACACCATACTGAATGTTGCAGTCGAGCAAATTTGAGTCTGGCACCTCGGTGAAGCGAAGGTTGGCATATTTCACGGCTTGCAGTCGACTGAAATTGTTGTAGGTTTCCTGAACAGCCGAAGCGTTGTAGGGATATCCTTCCTCTACCAATGAATTATTCTCCAACACACTCCGTCTGATATGCGAGCCTGTGGTATCGGCAGCGACGAAGTTGACGTTTCTTATCCGATATCTGGGGTGCTGCGTCTCTGGAGCATCGTTATTGGCTCGGAATCTGCGCAGATGCATGGTGACATCGACCAAGCGGCTGCCCCTCATGGTGTCAGCCTCAAACCTGATGAACTCCTTATGAAATTTCCAGTACCCCCTGTCCATGAGGAGCGACGTGATGCGCGAGCGCTCCCCATCGAGTTCGTTGATGGTGAAGGGCGAGCCATCATGCAGCCTCAGCAAGACGGAGTCATTGGAAGTAAGGATGCTGTTGATCGTATCGTCCTGAATGTCATAACGCATGTGCCTGATCAGGAAAGGTTTTCCCGGATGCAGTGTGTAAATGGCTTTCAGTTTCTTGTCTTTTGTCTTTGTCTTATGTTCCACGCGAGCATCCATATACCCCATGTTCTGCATGGCGGTAACCAGGTCAGTAGTTGTGAGCCTTGCCTGAGCAGAGTCATAGAGCACCGGTTTCTCACCGATACGATGAAGTGTGCGGTTGATCCATTTCGTAGTGTCCCTTCCACCCAAAGCATATACCCCGAGAGGAATTTTAAAGAGAGAGAACCATTTGGAGTTTCCTTTTTGGCGGATATACTGCTGGAGAGGTCCCGTTTCGAAGTCATCGTCGTCACTTTCCATCTCCACTCCCTGCAAGAGGTATTGTCCGTCGGGAACATATCTGGAAGAAGAGCACGCCACCATCCACATGGCAGCGGCAACCACCATGATAACGACAAAAATATTGCCTGCGAAAACTGCAAATCCCCTTTTTCCCATTGCGAGTGCAAATTTAATTAATTTTCTGAATTTACACACCAGTCATGATGAAGAATTGCATTTTCGTTATACACCTATTTATGATGAAGAGTTGAAAAATATGGGCATTTGGCATCATCATTTCAAGGTATTTTGCAACAAAGGGAGTTGCGAGTCAATGGTTTAATGCTTTTTTTATGTACTTTTGCAATGCAGAACCAACTGACTGACGATATCAGAACCAACAAAAACATGAGACTATCTGAACTACAAATAGGCGAGAAGGCCGTTATTGTGAAAGTTTTGGGTCACGGCAGTTTCCGCAAGCGCATTGTGGAGATGGGATTCATCCGCGGCACGGTGGCAGAGGCATTGCTGAACGCCCCCCTGCAAGATCCGGTGAAGTACAAGGTAATGGGCTACGAAGTATCACTTCGCCGAGATGAGGCTTCCATGGTAGAGGTCATCACCGAACAAGAAGCCCGTGCCCAGGCCAATCTTCAGCATGCCTCCGACCAACCAGGAATGATGGTGGAGGAAGACGAGGCCCCCCTCACCGACCGCCAGTTGCACGATGCCGCCATGAAGCGGCGCCGCCATATCAACGTTGCTCTCGTCGGCAACCCCAACTGTGGCAAGACGTCTCTGTTCAACTTTGCCTCGGGCGCCCATGAGCGTGTGGGCAACTACTCCGGTGTGACCGTGGATGCCAAGGAAGGTCGCGCAGAGTTTGAGGGGTATGAATTCTCCATCGTCGACCTACCCGGCACCTACTCCCTTTCCGCCTACAGTCCAGAGGAACTGTATGTGCGCAAGCAGATAGTGGACAAGACGCCCGATGTGGTGATCAACGTTATTGACGCGAGCAATCTGGAGCGCAACCTCTATCTGACGACCCAATTGGTGGACATGAACCTCCGTATGGTATGTGCGCTCAACATGTTTGACGAGACGGAGCGGCGCGGTGACCTCATTGATTATCAAAAACTGGGTCAGTTATTCGGTGTGCCGATGATTCCCACCGTCTTCAAGACAGGCCGAGGTGTAGACCTTCTCTTCCACATCATCATCAACATCTATGAAGGCCATGATTTTCTCGACCGCGACGGCAACATCAATCCCACCGTCGCAGCAGAGATAGCCGAGTGGCACAAAGCATACGAAAACCACCACGGCGGTGACCACAGCGACGACTATGCCCATGGTCTCCGTCCCAACAAGGCCGTCTTCCGCCACATCCACATCAATCACGGTCAGTATGTGGAGACAGGCATCAATACCATCCAGAAAGCAGTGAAGAAGGAAGAGAAGGCCCGCATGCGCTACTCCACGCGTTACCTTTCCATCAAGTTGCTTGAGCGAGACAGGGATGCCGAGCGCTTTGTCCAGAGTTTACCCTCCGGCAATCGCATCCTCTCCATCCGTGACAAGGCAGCCAAGCAACTCAAGGACGACACCCAGGAAGACAGTGAGACTGCAGTCATGGATGCCAAATACGGATTTATCCGGGGAGCACTGAGGGAAGCAGGGTATCTGGAGGGCGACAACTCCGAAGCCTACCGAGTGACGCATTTCCTCGACAAGGTCATCACCAACCGTTGGTTGGGCATACCCCTATTCATCATTATGCTCTTCGTGATGTTCCAAGTCACCTTCTCCCTCGGACAATACCCGATGGACTGGATAGATGCCGGTTTCGGGTGGTTGGGTGACTGGCTGAGCGCCACCCTTCCCGACGGTCCAGTGAAGGACATGCTCGTCGATGGTGTTGTAGGTGGTGTGGGATCTGTCATCGTTTTCCTTCCTCAGATTCTCATTCTCTATGCCTTCATCTCTTTTATGGAAGACTCAGGCTATATGGCCCGTGCCGCTTTCATCATGGACAAGTTGATGCATAAGATGGGACTTCACGGCAAGTCGTTCATACCCCTTATTATGGGATTTGGCTGCAACGTCCCAGCGGTGATGGCAACGCGCACCATTGAGAGCCGCAAGTCTCGTCTGCTCACCATGCTCATCCTGCCATTCATGAGTTGCTCGGCCCGTCTTCCCATCTACATCATGGTCATCGGCACCTTTTTTGCCGTACGCTATCAGTCGCTCATTATGATCTCCCTCTATGTGGTAGGAATAGCCATGTCGGTTCTCATCTGCCGTTTGTTCAGCCGTTTTGTAGTAAAAGGCGACGACACACCATTTGTGATGGAACTGCCCCCTTACCGGATTCCCACTGGCAAGGCCATGCTTCGCCACACTTGGGAGAAAGGCAAGCAATATCTCAAGAAAATGGGCGGCATCATCCTTGTGGCCAGTATCATCGTATGGGCATTGGGATATTTCCCGCACCATGAAGGTCTCACCAAGCAGCAGCAACAGGAGCAGAGTTATATCGGTCACGTGGGAAAGGCCATCGAACCCCTTTTCAGTCCTCAGGGCTTCACATGGAAACTTGACGTGGGTCTCATAGCCGGTGTCGGAGCCAAGGAAATCGTCGCCTCCACCCTTGGAGTTCTCTATACTGGCGAAGAAGAATTGGCCGATGACAGTTCATCAGAAAGCGATGAGCGCTACCCAGTTCTGCGGAAGCAGATGACATCAGAAGGCATCACCCCCCTTACGGCATATTGTTTTCTGCTGTTTGTGCTGCTTTATTTCCCCTGCATTGCCACGATAGCCGCCATCAAGAATGAGACAGGCAGTTGGCGCTGGGCCATCTTCACTGCGGTCTACACGACTGCTGTTGCGTGGGTGGTCTCCGCCTTGGTCTATCAGATTGGAAACCTTACATAAGAACCTCCCCTAACCCCTCCAGAGGAGGGGAATGAAGATACAAAAAGCCCCTACATGCATGCCATTGCCATCCTGCTGCAGACACATGTAGAGGCTTTTCTATTTACTTGAATCATCAGTTGCCATCCACCTCCATCCCCTGTGGGAAGAGTTGGAGACAGATTTCTATTTCACCGTATATTTCTTACCATTGCGGATATAGATGCCATGATGCGGAGAGGTGACGCGCTGTCCCTGCAGATTGTACCACTCACCATCAGAGGCAGAGCCATCAATGGCGAGGCCATCGATGCCTGTGGCGATGCCCTGAACGCCCTCTATGGCAATGGTTTCCAGATCAGCAGAAGTCATGAGGATATCGCTTACCCTCACGCCATTACCATAGTTGCTATCCAAACTGAGATGGATGAGGGCTGTACCGCCATTGCCGAACGATTTTCCGTTGCTGCCCATCACCACGAGGCGATAGACCCCATTTCCCAGATCATTGACCAGCAACTCGTGGCCTTCGCTGCGTGCGGGATTCAACACCGCCTCATGCAATGAGCATCCCTCTGGCAACACGAGAGTCATCTCCGCTCCCCTAAATGTGCCTGTACCCTTTAGATGAAGGTCCAATTCGCTTCCTTGTCCGGAGAGGAACATGACATTCTGTTTGGAGAACTGGGGCTTGGCTGGAGCATAGGCTCTTCCAAGAATGATATCCACAATCCTCAATGCGTCAACGAGTCCTATTTGATTGTCCTTATTCATATCAGCATTGGTGAAAGAGAATTTGAGTATAGGTCTGTCAAGCACATAGTCCACAATCGTCACAACATCAGTGATATTCACCTCACCGTCGGCATTGGCATCACCCAGGTGTGAGGCAGGCTTGCCATCCTTGAAGTAACCGTATTTCCACATATACCATCCTGATCCTGTCGCCATTTTTTCAGGAGTGAAACTTGATGGGAAGACCAGCGAGCAGGGAGCCGCTGCCGATCCTACGTTGGCGCAGGCTGTCTGATCAAGTACACTGGCTGTTGCGGGGATGGTCAGCGTCTTCAGACCAGATTTTGCCATCATGTACTGGGTATTCTGCGATGATGTCAGCGTGAAGTTCGAAATATCAAGGCTGGTAAGTGCAGAACAAGTATAGAACATGTGGCCTATATCTGTCGCCTTTGACGTGTTGATGTTGCTCACGTTGAGTGAAGTCAGACTCGTACATTCATAAAACATCGAATTCATACTGGTAGTCGACGACGTGTTGAGGTTGGCCATGCCCGTGATGGATGTCAGATTGGTCAGTTTATAGAACCAGTAGTTGCATGTTGTCGGACGGGCATTCTTGAACGAACTGTCGAACACAACGGTCTTGATGTTCGTGTTACTTGCCCAGTTAGGAGCAAATCCCGCCGTGTTCATTGCGTACTTCGTGCCCGTGCGCGACGATTTGTTGTAGTCGTAGTAGAAGGTCAGCGTACTGCCGTTGAGCACTGCGTACATCTCTCCTGTTGTGGGTGTCGGTGTTGTGGAGTCCTTGAAATAACCGCCTTTCCACACCATATATCCATTGCCTGTGGAGGTCGGCTGAGGCGTGAAGCCAGAGTAGTTGAGGGTGATGGGAGCGGAAGCAGTACCAACACCCTTGCAAGCATCAGCAGCAAGATTAGCAGCAGAAGCCGAAACTGTCAGCGTCTTCAGGCCTGAGCATCCATTGAGCATCAGTTTGCTGTTGGTGGATGAAGTGATTGTGAACTTCGAAATGTCCATAGAGGTCAACTTCTTACATCCCGAGAACATCGAGGCATAGTTGGTGACATATTCCGTATTGAGGTTGTCCAATCCTTCGATGGCAGTCAGATTGGTCATGTTGTAGAACCACTGGTAGCAGGATGTCGGTCTTGCATCCTTGAAGCCTTCGTCAATCACCACCTTTTTCACCTTTGAGGCGAACTCGGATACCCACTCAGGTTGCGCAGAACCTTCATTGAGGGAATAGTCATGCATTTCAGGCATGAATGAACCCATAAATCTGGAATAGCAGAATGTAAGAGTACCTGTATCCTCCATAAACACCACATAAGTTTTGCGATAGTCCTTGAAATACCCGGCCTTCCATACGAAATAGGTAGGTGTGCGGCTCGTCTCTCCCGAAATCGTGGCCTCATCGAACTCCAACACGCAAGGTTTGCTGGTGGTACCCACACCGGAGAATGCAGAAGCATTGACACCAGTCCAGTTGCCTTGAATATGCAATGATTCCAAACCAGAGCAGCCCTTGAACATATCGGTTGAGGTCTTCGAGGTTGTGATTACAAAGTCTGGCAGTTCCAGATTCTTGAGGCCTGTACAGCCAGAGAACATGTTGCGCAGGTTGGTCGTAGCCGTTGTGACGAAGTCAGAGTAATAGGTGGTTATAGCCCATGGAGAAGTTGACGATTCGTTATAAAGAACCAAGTCGGACAGTTTGGTGCAACCGTTGAACATATAGGACATGTCGGTCACTTTTGCCGTATTAAAGTCTTTGAGATCGAGACTGGTAAGCAGCGAGCAACCGCTGAACATATACGACATATTGGTCACTTTCCCTGTATTCAGATAATTCAGCCCTGTGATGGTAGTCAACTTGCTCATGTTGTAGAACCACCTATAGCATGAAGTAGGAGAGGCACTGGCAAAAGTGCTGTTGAACACCACCTTGGTGACACTTGTCGCACTGCTGTTCCAACCTGGCGCATTGGAACCAGTGTTCAGGCTGTACTTCGTGCCTGAGCGTGATGACTTATTCTTATCATAGTAGAATGTCAGCGTGGAACTGCTGAGCACAGCGTAGGCCTCAGTAGTGGCCGGAGCCGTGGAGTCCTTGAAGTAGCCGCCCTTCCACTGA
>JAEEGL013113899.1_pt1 | contig 40555 bp, 39 predicted proteins | sample 9134231 | NCBI WGS metagenome assembly JAEEGL01 (sample SAMN16246548, study PRJNA631951) | gut metagenome | biome: gut microbiome; feature: rumen; material: fiber-attached | host: Bos | place: Iran: Karaj | collected 2018-10
AAGCACATGTCTGTAAGAAAACAGCATGTGCTTTAAATTTTGTCAAATTCTTTAAAATACGGAAAAATACTGAAAAAATTTCCAAAAAATTTCCAAAATTTTTTAAAACAGCTATCTCTTATCCAGACTGGGTTAGGAGGAACGCATGTTAAATTTTGTACCTCATAAATTTAACGAAAACTATAATAAAGTAAAATTTTATCGTGTAAATAAAGAGCTTTGTGAAAGCAAAGTATATAGCAAACTATCTCCCACTGCTATTCTATTATATTCGCTTTTATGTGATAGATTATCACTTGCATATAGTAACGCTAATGATGAAAAAATCTCCAAAAACAATAAATATTGTGATGAAGATGGAAATATGTATGTAATTTTCACGAGAATCGGTTTACAAGAGAAATTACATGTAGGTAAGTCTGCTATAGCTTCTGCATTTAAACAACTTGAAAACGCCAATTTAATTAAAGAAAAATTTCAAGGTCGAAATAGACCTAATAAAATTTATGTTGGAAAAACATTTTCAGAAATAAGTGGAGAATTTATAAAAGCGACATCTGAAAATCAGTCTTCAGGAGATACGAATTTAGGCTCTCCTGATGTCCGAAAATCAGATGCAAATAAGAATAGTATATTAAATTATGAGAATAAGAAAAAATCTTCTGCAAATTTTGAACAACGAGATTGGTCTGATTATGATTGGGATAGTTTGTATACAAATAAAGATTAAAAGAAAGGTATGTGAAAATTTATGAAGAATTCAAATTTTAAAATAACTTATCATCAAGAAGGTGATTATTTAATCCCTGATTTAGTTATAAAAAAAGATATACATCATTATCAAATTGGTAAATATGGATACTTAAGATTAGGCTTTTTAAAGAATCATAAACGAGGATTATATTGTGAATTAAGTCTTAAAAATGAACTTAATAAACATTTAATTGAGGTAGATAAAGAAGCAAATAAAAGAGTTAATACTATAATTAATCAACTAGCTAAAAAGGAAAATGTGAGCATACATCCTGACGGAAAAGAGCCTCTATCTTGGACTCAAAAAATGAATAATATTAAAAATAGAGCTGAAGAAATTGTACTAAATGAGATTATATATTGTTAATAAAAAATGGATTTTCTTTGTATAAGCAAGCACTGAATTTGGGGACTGCAGATTTTGTCCCCCTCAAATTCTATGCAATGGGATTTAATCCCAAACCCTATAAAAAAATTTTTAATTGGAGGAATTTTAGATATGAATAATTTTAGAGAAGTTAATGATGATATGTTGAAAGATTGGTTGGAATTTAGAGACCAAACTGTATTAGCCTATACTACAAAAGAGGATAAAAAACATACTATTGAATTTGATGAGATTTGTGAAAAGATTTTGAATAGTGTTCCAAAACAGAATAGAAATTTTATTCAAAAACAGTTTAATCAACTTGATGATAATTTGATGGATTATATTTCTTATTGGAACGAGAAATATTATAGAAATGGATTTTGTGATGGAGTGCAACTTATTGTGAAATGTTTTGATGAATAGCAAAAATACCAGAGGATTTTTTCTTCTGGTATTTCTTTATAAATATTATCAGTATATGTTTCTTTATATTAAATATCAATCATATTTCTTCTTTTATTACATTTTTTCTTCTCGTTTATTTATAACAATAAATCCTTATATTCTCCTATATCCTGAGCTAAAATAGCCATATAACCATTTTTCACTCTTTTTTGATTAGATATATCTTCTCCTAACCAATCAGGGATTTTATAAGAATTTGCTTGTTCTTCACTTTTAAATTCTATTTCAGCAAAACATACTCCATCAAAAAAACCTTTAAATTTATCAATCTCAACTTTTAGTCCACCATCTAAAGGAATAACATATCTTGTTTTATAAATAGTTCTTCCATCAATTTTATTTCTCAAATGCTCATAAGATTCTTTTGATAATGGTAATTCTACTTCATCACATATGCTTAAATCATCTTTATATTCATTTTTTCTTGCTTTATATGAAAGAATATACTCATCCTCATTATACTTTCTCAATCTTAATGTTGGTTTAGAACCGTGATTCAAATATGATTGTTCTATTTCGATTTTTTTATATTTTTCTATATCTTCTGGCAATTTTATAACTCTATATTTTTTTTCTATTTCTACTCCTTGCATAAAAATTCTCCTTTATTTTTTATTTATTATACAAAATACTTCTAAAAAATTCAACCATTATCTTAAATTATCTTTTTCTAATATGTTTTTTCTATTTTCTGACAATCTATGTGATTTCACGCTTTCAACTGATTTAAGCTGCCTTATAAATTCTTGTCTTTTGTCTTTTGTCCTATATGGATTTTTTAAATAATCTTCTACATAGGTGTGTATTTGTGTTATTTCTTGTTCTAATGGTTGTGTAGCATCTACATCTACAACCTCCGACTCAGGGAATTTCAAATTTTCTACTATCGTATGCTTTGCCTTTATTTTGTCAATATTATTGTCAGGCTTTCGTCTCATTGATTCTTCTACAGACAAATGTAGCTTTATAACAATATCTGGTTGTATATTTACTGCATTTTTTAAATATTTCATCTCCTTATTTTGAAAATATGGATAGAGTATTTTCGTTAAACTATTTTTGCTATCTCCAAACTTTGATTTTATTTTAGGTCCATCATTTATTCCTTCAAATTGAATTTGTGGACATCTATCCCAGAATACTATTGTACCATTTTTAGCTAATTTTCTAGATTTTTTTGCTTTTCTAGCACACTTTTTAGCTACTTGAACATAAAATAGCATTCCAGATATATCTTTTAATAATGATTTATTGTCTTTCCTTTCTGCTTTTTTATAAATTTTTTTTATTAATGATGAATAATTTTCTCCCGATCCTAAGTACATACTTTTTACATTATTATTCTTTTTTAACCTTTCTAGCATGATATTTGATATTGTCGTTTTTCCAGCACCATCTTGTCCAACAAAAGCTATAATAAAACCATTCTTATTTTCTCTCATTATTTTCCCCTCTAAAATTTTGATTTTGTTCTTTTAGTTATATCATTATATTTTCTTTTGTTGTTTCACAGTTTTTTATAGTTTCAAATAATTGTCTTTTTAAATTTTTTTCATCTAAGCTATTATCAACCTTATATTTATTTTTAATCTCTAATCTATTAAGTAATTCATCGCAATAATAGAATATACCATTTTGAAAATACAAGGCTTCTAATAATTTTTTATCGCTTTTTATCTTGGGTAATCTCCCATGTTGATTTTTCCTATTTCGTAGTCTTATCAATGCATTATCAATTTCAATTTCTAAATGAATATAACATATCTCTTTATAAATAATATTTGCAGCATATTTTGAGAATTTTTCAATTGATGGTATTGGATTAATATATACAAAAGAAATCAAATTTTGAATAATTCCATGATGAATTATTATAATATCATCTTTATATTTTTCTTCACAAAACTGATACAAAGCCATTATCTCTAATGAGCGAACAAAAAAGCTAAAACTTGCTTTTAACAGAATCCATAACTTACACCAATAAAAAATCGCTTTTTTATCTTTTATATAAATAAATAATTCAATTAATTCTTTAAGTGTAGGCTTTTGTGGTGCAGATTTCTTCAAAGTTCTATAATGTCTAATCTTTGTCTTCTGTATTTCTTCAATAATATCATATGAAGAATAGATTCTTTTTTTAGATGAATATTCTTTTTCTATAATCTCCGTTGCTGTACTCTTTCCACACCCTGGTACTCCGTAAAATTCAATAATCAATTAGTTTTCCTCCTATATATTATATATAAATTTAATAACATATTCGCAACATTCTATGTATTGTTTATTTAACTCATCTATATTTAATATTTTGAATTTATGTATCTTTAATGGATTGATTTTGTTTAATATATTAATCTGTTTATTAGCATCTTGAATATATTTTTTTAGAGCATTTTTATCAAATTTTGCTATATCAAGATCTTTTACTGCTTTGTAACACTCTTTATTTTTAAATTTTAAGACCTTTTTTTTATATAATAAGTATTTATCATACAACTTAAAATCATAATGTTTCATATCTTTTATTGTATCTTTATCCATATATCTAGGTACTTTATTAATTTTTATTCCAATCGTATTATTGTTTGAGTCATACAAATAATACCTTTCATATATATACCTATTAAAAAATTCATCGGTTAACAAATGTATTAAATATCCCATTATAATTGGATTATCCATATTTTCTTTATATTTATCTAGAAAAATTTTAGGATTAGCTAAACCTTTTATTCCATTTTGGTTATTTCTACAATGACTCACTCTATGTTTATGATCTATTGATAAATCAGGAAGAACACTACCTAACATTATTAAATCATTGTCAAAGTTCAAATATTTATTAGCTTCAATTGCAATTGACATATGTGTTTTATGTGATGGCATATTTCACCTCTTATCTTTCTTTTTTATACCACTCAACAAATCTTTTTATTCCATCTTCAAATGTCGTTCTTGGTTCATAATTGATTAACTTTTTTTCTTTTGAGATATCTACAAATATTTTTCTCCATATCTCATCCAATCAGAAAAATTTATACAAATTATACCACACTTTACATAATTTGTAAAGTGTGGTATAAAACCATTTGTCAAATTAGTAATACTATTTTTGTTTAATATATTGGTTAGAATATAGAAAATCTCTATTAACATAAAAAATACCATTAAAATATCTATTGAAAATTTTTGCCTTTTTATTCAAAACTTAACAAATTCATTTTACTTTCAGACCTATATTTTTAATTTTGTTGGTCTGAAAAATATTTTATTTACATATCTTGATTTTTTCTAAAAATGGAGTATAATAATATCAACAGATTAATTCTGTACAGAATTGAAAAACATTCAATTAGAAGCCATTTTTCACTTGAAAAACAGTCGTTTTGAATAAAAAATGCTTCATTAATTCGTTTTAACGGTCTCGATTCATTCGAGGTCTAGAATTAATGAAGCTTTTTTGTTCTATTTTTTATTGTTTTTTTCTACTCTGCCATTACTCTGCCACAACTCTACCATATTATATTTTTTATTTTCATATAAAATTTAATTCGACCGTTTTTGGTTGTATTTACGGTCGAAATTAAAATAATTGTTGATATAACTATATTCTATCGACCGTTGTTTTAAATATTTATATCAAAATAAATGATTTTAATAAAATATCTTCAATATCTCTTCGTAGAACGGGAACTTTAAATTATTGATTTTATCTATAATTTCTTTAACATTGTATTCAACATTAATACTGTTAAATTTAATTTTTCCGTCGTTTATTTCTAATATACCAGCTCTTGCTATATTACTATCCTTAGGACATCCAAGAGAGCCTGTATTTATATACCATTTATCATCAATATTGTTTACACTAAATGTATGTGTATGTCCATATAAAAATATATCTGCATCATTTTCTTTAAACATTTCTATATTATCCATAATGCTTGGATTTTTAGTATGCTTTTTATAGGTTCCATCAGCCTGTTGCGGATAATGAACAATATAAAATCTTTTTCCTTCTAATTCTATATTTTGAGATATTTCTAATTGGTTTAAAAATTCAATTGATTGGTCGCTTAATTTACTATGATTCCATTTGTGATTTTTAATTTCTATTTCACTCATTTTTCTTTTATTATCATGTATTTCTTTTGGTAATCCATTCAATAAATATTGTTCATGGTTTCCTCTTACTGCTATTAATTTATCCTTAATTTTTAATAATGCTTGTACAGTTTCTTCTGAATTAATTCCTATTCCAATTATATCTCCACAACAGATAATTCTCTCTACATTTTGTTTATCAAATTCATTTAAAATAGCATTTAATGCTTGTATGTTACTATGTATATCTGTTATTATTCCTATTTTCATATAATTCTCCCTAATTAGTATTATAATTTTTATAGTATTCCTATAAATCATATCTTTTTAAGTTCATTTTTTCATCGATAATAAATACATCTAAATTATTAATTTTAAGCGTCATATATTCAGCTAAATATTTTTTATCATTAAAATTATCTCCATTATCTAAATAATATTTTATCATTCTTATAGGTCCACCATGAGTTACAACTAAAATATTGTTATTTGTATTATTAGATTTTATATCATCTATAAAGCTTTTTATTCTATTGAATATTTCTTCTTTTGTTTCTGCATTAAATTGTTTAGCGTTTTTATTAAAATCATCCCATATTTCTTGAGTTATTTTGTCTCTTGTAATTCCTTCTAATGTACCAAAGCATTGTTCTCTTAACCTTTTATCTTCTTCAATTGTTTTATTAAATTTTTTATTTATAATTTGAGCAGTCATATATGCTCTTTTTAAATCAGAAGAAATAATATTATCTATTTTTAAATTTGCAACTTTTTGAGAAATCAATTCTGCCTGTTTTATTCCATTTGTATTTAATGCTATATCTGTATGTCCTTGTGTTCTATGCTCTATATTCCAGTCTGTTTGTCCATGTCTTATTATATAAATCATAAAAATCCTTCTTTCAATTGTAAATATTATACTATTTTTTCCTATTATACTACAATAATATCTTTTAAACAATACAAAGAATAAAAAATAAACTAATTGCCACCATATGTCCATATATATGGGGTAATTAGTTTATATAACATATTTATATATTCTTATTTCTTATAAAATCTCCTTCAAATTCTTCTGCCAATATATCCATACTTATACTATCATAGTATATTCCATTTACAAATTTGCATTTTCTCCTTCTACTAACATCTCTTTTAAATACTTATCAGTAAGTATTTTTAATGTATCTTTATTATTTTGTAATTTATTCATTAATTGTTTTGCTTCATTATATGCCATTTCATAATCTGATTTGTTAACTTCAAATCTATCAAATGCATCCTTTAACTCATCTTCGTCAAGTAATTTTATATCTCCTTCTGGTGTTAAAACTACATCTAAATATAAATCATCTTCATAAGGCATTCCTTTTTCTTTTCCTATTTTTCTAGCTATGTCAAAATACCATTCTATAATTTCGTTATTTTCATTATACATAGCTGTTAATCTGTATTTTTTATTATAATCATAGAATTCTAGCCATTTATAATTATCATTTGCCATACATAAATTTATGTTTTCTATCATATATGGCTTGTTCATTTTATTAAATTTAATTAATGCAATATCTCCAACAAAATCCGAATTATTGAAGCTCTTTATTTTAAAACTTCCATTATCAACAAATTCCATATTATAAGGATTAGTAACATATCTTTTCTTTAAACTAATCCAATATCTTTGGACTAGCTCATTTTCAACATATATTTCATTTTCAAGAACACCACCATTATTTTGTATAGCTTTAGCAGATCCGATATTAGTTTTGTCACAATCCATTAATACATTATTTATTCCTAATTCTTTACACTTCTCTAATGCTAATCTTATTTGTTCTGTTGCATAACCTTTTCTTCTTTCAGATGGTCGTACACTATCTCCAATATGCCCTCCATAATTTAATAGTTTTTCATTTAAAAAATGCCTTATTTGCAAATTTCCTACTATTTTTTTATCAGACTTCCTTATGGTTAAATATAATGTTGCTGGAATTCTATCTTTATCTATTGTATCAACAGATAAGTCATTTTGAATTTTTTCTAACCACTTGTCAAAATCTCTAATTCTGTCAAGTCCGCCATCTCCTGCAATTTCATTTTCTCCATTATCTATAAATTCTTGTAAATATTCTTCTACATCTTTTTTATATTCTTTAGTTGGAAATACTAATTCTAATTCATCATTATTCAATTTTATCACTCCATTCTATAAATTCTTCTTTTAATAATCCTGTAATACATTCATCTACATATTCATTTGTTGCTAGACATAAGAATTTCTCTCTTCTTATTCCTTCATCTTTATATCCTAATTTCAGTTGCATTTTTCTTGACTTTTCATTTCCACGAAAATATCCGTTTTCAATTCTTCTTAATTTCAAAACTTCAAAACAATACTTATTTCTTATGCTAAATGCTTCTGTTCCATATCCATTTTTTTGATATTTTTCATTAAGCCATATTCCACCACCTGCTGTACCATCTTTTCTATTGATATTTCTAATTTCTGTACCACCTATAACTTTATTGTTTTCTTTTAATACTATTGCTAATGAAATTTTAACATTTTCATCTTGATCTTTCGTATGTTGTATAAATTGTTTAGCATCATTTTCTGTATATGGATATGGAACTCCTGCCATCCATTTTGCAACTTCTATATTATTTAATCCTTCTACTATATCTTCTATATCTCCATCTTCCCAATTTCTTAAAATAAGTCTTTTACTTTCGATTTTCATAACTATCACATCTCCTATAAAAATAAGCCTTACAAAAGAATCTACTTTAAGACTCCTTTGCAAGACTTTTATATAATCTTACTTTCGTGTAAACAATCAATCTATTTTAATTGTCCTTTATCGCTCGGACTTTGTAATCCTAGATAAACTCTTAAATTATGTTTTTAATTGTAACATATTATTTCAGATTTGTCAAATTTACATAACTTTACAGACATTTATTACTACAATCTATTAATAAATCGTAACTGATGTTCCTGGTTTTAGTGTTTTAAGAATAGTTATCATATTTTCTTCAGACACAGCTACACATCCGCCTGTTGGATAATCTGGCTCCTTCCAGCAATGTAGGAATATTGCATTTCCTGCATAAGGCGCACACGCTTTATTATATCCCAAATCTATTAAATATGAATATCTAATAGGATAATCCATAAGATGTTCATCCTCTGAATAATCAGCATTAGGATTTTCACTACGATAAATTAGTGTATTATATTTTTTTCCGTTATTTCCTGTTGCGCACCAGTACATATCATCAGTTATTTTTGTATATGGTAAAACACTTCCCGGATTATCTTTTATTCCATATGCTTCGCCTATAGTCCATGTACCTAAAGGCGTTTTTGTATCACCTTCAGCATGTTTAACAGGTCCATTTTTTCCAATCATTGCTGTACAAGAAAAGATTGAAACATACTTTCCATCTTTTGCTTCATATATTGTTAGCTCAGCATAACTGTCATGAGTACATTTAATTCCAAGTCGCATTTCACCATTTCTTTCTTTAGAAATTGGTTGACCAAATAAAGTTTTTTCATATTCATCTTGTTTACAAATTTCTTTATCAGTTATGTATCCTTCACTAGCTCCAACTGCCATATCTTTATTATTATCGCCTTTTTTACTATTGTTCAAAATAATCACTCCCTCAACAATGCATATAAGAATAAGTACTATTATTAAAATATAAATTAATTTTTTATCTTTTTTCATATTTTTCTCCCCTTTTTCTCCTATTATGATATCAAATAACAATTTTTTTTACAATAATTTTACCAATATTTTATACTTTTCTTTCTAAGTTAACTAAAAATACAGACTTTCACAGCTAATTTATTATTAAACTATCTCCTACAATGCTTATAATTTCACTTATAGGAATTTGGGTTTTATCGTCTAAAATTAACAGTTGTTTATATTCATCTATTTTTTTTATTGTTCCTGAAATTTTTATATATTTGCCACCTTCTTTTTTTAAGTCAGGAACAAAATACATAACTGAAATTTCTGGATAAATTTGCACATGCATTTGTTCTTTTAACATTTGTAATTTCATATCTAAAATATTTTTTTCTTCTTCATTTAGTTCTATTCTTTTGGTAGTTAGTCTAGCTGTTTCTTCAACTGCATCTTCATAGCCAACTAATGCAGCAAATGGTGCAAATTGAGCAGCTCTAGACTCCATCGTCATCTGTGGATGTTTTTTTGATATATGATGTGGTAAATTTATAATGTCTTCGTATTTCCCTGTACTTTTCATTTTTCCTATTCCCTTCCTATAATTTTACTATGAACGATGTCCTCCTATCTGCCTATTTCTATCTCTAGTTGTACCTGCTTCTTGTAAATTCATTCCTTTTAAAATTGCATTTTTTCCATATTTATTTTTTATTTCTATCATTGCTTTTTGCAATTCTTTTTCTGTTTGTTCGTTTTTACTTTCTTCATCTTTCTTTTTATAATCTGAAAACATATCTATCTGTTCATATAATTGTTCTTTTTTTGCTGTTTCTTCATCTATTACATTATTTGCTACTACATAAATTCTTCTGGCTAAAAGATTTTTATTCATAATCCTTTCATATAGTTCCATTACAGCTTTTGTAATTGCTTTTGTAGATGATGTTTTGTGATTTAAATTTATTGTTCCATGTGCATGTTTAGGAACCTTTCTGCCATATCTGTCTATTGTTACTTCCCCTTTGTATAAGCTTTTTAAATTAAAATCTGTTAAATTTTCTATGTCATAACCTATAGTTAAAACCATCTGATTTGTAACCAAATTTTTTGAAACTAAGTCTAAGCTTAACAATTCTGTCATTTCCTTAACAATAAGTCTTGTATCTTCGTAATTATATGGGCAGTGCAATACTTGTCCTGAACTTATACTGTTTGTTGTTGGCTTATATGCCTTTATTTCCTTTAATGTAACAGGTTCATATCCCCAAGCATGGTCTATTAATAACTCTGCATTTATTCCAAATAACTTGTACAATAATTCTTCATTTTTAATTGATGTTCTTGCAACATCTCCCATTGTATAAATTCTATTTTTTTCAAGCTTTGTTGCATAGCCTTTTCCAACTCTCCAAAAATCTGTTAAAGGTCTATGTTCCCACAATAATTTTCTATATGCCTTTTCATCTAGCCCTGCAATTCTTACTCCATTTTCATTTGGCTTGACATGTTTTGCAACAATATCCATTGCTACTTTGCATAAATATAAGTTAGTTCCAATTCCTGCAGTTGCAGTAATTCCTGTTGTATTATAAACATCTTGTATTACCTTTGTAGCAAGTTCTCTTGGTTTCATATTATATGTTTTTAAATAATGCGTAACATCTATAAATACCTCGTCTATCGAATAAACATAAATGTCTTCTTTTGAAAACCATTTTAAATATATGTTGTAAATATTTGTACTGTATTTCATATAATACCCCATACGTGGAGGTGCAACAATATAAGTTAATTCTAAATCTTTGTTTTTCTTTAAAGCAATATCATCATAAGAAGAACCTGTAAAATTACCGTTTGGTGCTTTTCTTTTTCTTTCTATATTAATTTCTTTTACTTTTTGTACAACCTCAAACAATCTTGCTCTTCCTGGGATTCCATAAGCTTTTAAAGAAGGGCTTACTGCAAGACATATTGTTTTTTCTGTTCTACTACTATCTGCAACTACTAAATTTGTTGTAAGAGGATCTAAATCTCTTTCCCTACATTCTACAGACGCATAAAAACTTTTTAAATCTATTGCTATATAAATATGTTGTTCTGTATCTTGCATAATGCACCTCCTTTTTTATTTTTCAAACCTAGTATAACATAAAAATTTTATTTTGTAAACACTTGTTTGTATTTTGGCTCTAGTATTTTTATTTACGAAGTTTGAAATATGTTATTTTGAAATACAAAAACTTAATCTGTTTGTATAAAATTCAATTTAGAACTATGTGCTCCAATAAAATCTTAATACCTATAAAAACTAAAATAAGTCCTCCAATAAGTTCCGCTTTTTTACCATATTTATCACCGAATTTGTTACCGATTTTCACTCCAATTAAAGATATTATAAAAGTGATAACTCCAATTAAAACAAATGAAAACATAATATTTCTAGCATCTAAAAAAGCATAAGTTATACCTATTGCTAATGCATCTATACTTGTAGCTATTGCAAGCATTACCATTGTATTAAAACCAACTTTATCGTTTATATTTTCCTCTTTATCAAATGCTTCTTTTATCATTTTTATTCCAATAAATCCTAATAGCATAAATGCAATCCAGTGATCTATATCTTTAATCCAGTCACTAAAGCCATATCCTAAAACATACCCAATCATTGGCATTGACATTTGAAATAATCCAAAATATATTGCTATAATAAATGCATTTTTCCAATTCATTTTTTTCATAGAAAGACCTTTGCATATTGCAACTGCAAATGCATCCATTGCTAATCCTATACTTATAAATATCGTTTCTAGTATTCCCATAAAACTCCCTTCTATAAAATTTTATTCTTATTATACTTTTTTATTCGTTAAAAATTTATACTAATTGCTTGCTGACTTTTCTCATAAAACTGACAAATTTATGTAATGTAATTTCAATAATCAAAAAAGATTTTATTTTTGATATATATTCTATTTAATAAAATTTTGTATGAACACCATTTTTTTCATCTATTTTGAAAATCAACTACAATCTAATTTCAGTATATTTTTAGTTTTTTAAAACTCAGCTAAATTAAAATGCATCTTATTTTAGCTTTTTACACTCATAGCAGTCAATTATTTATATGGTTTCTTAACTCTTGTTTGTTTTTTAACATTCAATACAATTTTTTTTGATTTATATAATATTAAATTTTAAAAGAACGCTGTTAAACTTTATTAAAATAGCTAAGCTATTTTGCAAAGTTAAGCGTTCCTATCATCTATCCATTCTTTATTATAAAAAAATGCTTTACATTTATACAATATTTTTTTAAAAAACTCTATATTTATACAATATACAAAATTTCATTATTTGGAAAATATTTTTTCATATTTTCTATAAAAAATCTTTCTCCCTCTTCTCTTAATTTTGATTTATACCAATACTTTCCTCTGCCTCTTCCTATCATAAGCTCTTTATCATACAAATTAATTGCTTTTGGAAAAGCCTCTTCATTTATTTTAGTATGAACATAACTATAAGTCATAAAAATGATTTCAAAAAATACATCTTTTTTTACTTTATTATTTAATTCAGATTCTAGTCTTTTTATAAGTTCCAAATATTTTTCCTTCCAATTCTCTACAAAAATAACTGGTGCAATTAAAATTCCAACTTCATATCCCGCTTCTTTTAATTTATTTATAGCATTAATTCTTCCATTTAATCTAGAAGTTCCAAATTCTACATTATTAATAATTTCTTCTGGATTCACACTAACTCTTACAATAAATTTACCCTGATGATTTAAATTAAGTAGTGGCTCAATCATATCAAATTTTGTAGGAAATGTAAGTTTTCCTTTTTTAGAATTTTTAAAATTCTCTATTGTCCATACAAGATTATCTGTTATTGTATTTTCTAAAACTAAATCACTATTACTTCCTATCTCAAAAGTCAAATCTTTGTCAGATTTTTCAGCAGTTTTAATTATTTTTTCTAACATTTTCTCTCTATTTACAAATAGCCTTAAATATGCACATTTGTTATAGTTACAAACTAAATAACAATACATGCAAGATGCTGTGCAACCTGAAGAAGTATATGGTACAAGAAAATCTGATACTTTATGATTTTCTTGATATTTGTGTGTTTTTCTTACTCCTATTATTAGATTTGTTTTCATCTTCAAAAATTCTTTATTTTCTTTTTTTCTCATTTCTTCTATATTGTTATGATTATCAATGACTTTTTTTGGAACGTCTTCATATTTTTCAAGTAATTTTTTACCTAATTCATAATTTTCTATTTCTTTTTCATAATATATTCCATGTGGCTTAAACATTACATTTCCACCTCCACATTGAATATTTTTCCTGTTCCGTCAAGTTTTATACTATTTTCAATCTCTTTTCCATCTAAAATTACTTTAGTTACTCCTGTTTGTTTTCCATTTGGATTTATTATTTTAATATTATATACACTATTTTCATATTTATATCTAATAGTATATTCCTTCCAATTCTTTGGAATACATGGATTAAATAATAGTACATTTTCTTTTATATTAAATCCTAAAATATATTGAATACCAGCTACATAAAACCAACTGCTAGAACCCGTATACCAAGTCCAACCACCTCGTCCTGCTAAATTGCCTGCACCATACACATCTGCTGGTATAACGTAAGGCTCAACCTTATACTTCTTAGCTGCTTCTTTAGTTCTTGAATGTTCTATCGGATTTATCATTCTGTAAAGCTCTGTTGCCTTATCTCCAAATCCTAACATTGCTTCTGCAATTATACCCCAAATTGCACCATGTGTGTATTGTCCACCATTTTCTCTTACTCCAGGTAAATACGCTTTAATATATCCAGGTTTTAGCTTTCCATTTTCAAAAGGAGGATCAAGAAGTTTTATAATTCCATTTTCTCTATCTACTAAATGATTTTCCAGACTTTCCATTGAGATAAATTTTTTATCATTATCACCTGCACCAGAAATTACAGACCAACTCTGGCTTATTCCATCTATTCTACATTCTTCGTTTTCAATACTTCCTAAAATTTCTCCATCATCTGTAAATGCTCTTTTAAACCATCTTCCGTCCCATCCATTTTTATTTAAGTTTTTCTTTAAAAGTTCTGAAATCTCTGTAAAATATTGCACTCTGTTTTCATCTTGCATTTTTTTACATAGTGGAATAAATTTTGTTAAAACCTCATATATGAAAAATCCAAGCCAAACACTTTCTCCTTTTCCTTTATTTCCAACAGTACTAAATCCATCATTCCAATCTCCAATGCCAATTTTAGGTAATCCATGCTCTCCTAAAGATAAAGTTCTTTCTATTGCTCTTACGCAGTGCATATAAATATTTTCCTTTAGTTCTGAAGATTTGTATAAATCATATTTTTCTTCTTCCGCCTCTTGCAAAATTTTTCCGTCTAAATATGGTGTTTCTATTTCTAATATTTCGTAGTCTCCAGTTGTCTCTATATATTGCTCTACTAAAAATGCAAGCCATGCCAAATCATCTGAAAATTTTGTACGTATTCCTCTTCCTGTTTCTTCATGCCACCAATGTTCAACATCTCCTTCTATAAATTGATGCTTGCTATGCTTTATAATTTGATTTTTTAAAATTTCCGGATTAGTAAATTTAAATGCTAAACTATCTTGCAACTGGTCTCTAAATCCAAAGGCTCCACCTGATTGATAAAATCCAGTTCTTCCTAAAAGTCTACTACTCATTGTTTGATACAGTGTCCAACCATTTAGCATAATATTCATAGATTCTATTGGGGTATATACTTGCAACTTTTCTAATAAATCTTTCCATTTCTTTTTTACATCTTCTAGCTCTTGCCTGCAATTCGAAACTCTACTATACTTATATGCCAAGTTTTTCATATCTACAATATTTTCTTCAGTACCAAAACTTAATACAATTTCTTTACTTGACATACTTTCAAGTTCAACTTCTACTTCTATTGCAACACAGGCTTTTTTTCCTAAGCTATTGCTGTTATCTAATTGATATTTTTTTAGTGCATCTGGATTTGAAATTCCACCCTTTCCGAAAAATGCATTTTTATCTCCGGTATAGCTCTTTATTTTTTCGCTACTTGATACAAACATTAAATCTTTAAATTCATTTTCGTATAAATTTTGTACTTCAATTAAATTTCCATTTCTATTAAATTCACTATTAATATATCCATTAGACTTTATCTCATCTTCACCTAAAACAGGTTTTAAATAATATACAATTCTCAATTTTTTTCGTGCTAAAGATTTATTGTTTAGTTTTAAAATCCCTATTTTTACACTATCTTCATTTGGCACAAAAACTTCAAGCTCTTGTGTTATTTCATCACTTGTGTGAATAAATTTTGCATATCCAAATCCATAAATTACATTATAGTTGTATTCATCTGGCATTGGGTTTGAACCTAAAGACCAGGTTTTTCCACTTGTTTCATCCTGCATAAAAATGATTTCTGAAGGTATATCTAAAAAAGCCTTATTATGCCAACTTGTTATTCTATTTAACCTACTATTTTTGTACCAACTATATCCTCCCATGCTTTCTGTAACAACAGTTCCAAATTTTTGATTTGCTAAAATATGACTCCAAACTGTAGGCGTTCTGTTATTTTTATTTATACTAATTAAATATTCTTTTCCATCTGCAGAAAATGCACCATATTCATTGCAATATTTAAGTTCATCCTTATTTTTTAATACATCATCTTGCTCTGTTTTTTCTTGATTTATTGCTAAATTCTCAAACTCCTTGTTATCGATTCTCTTAACAGATGAAAGATATTCTTCTTCCATATCATTTATTACATGTTCTAAATCACCTTGACGTGTATCTATTGTAAGAGTAGCTACAAATTTTATTAAATCTATATCATTTTTTGCTATCTCATTTTTGGAAAGAACAAAAATTCCACCACTTATATTTTTCATATATTCTAAATGTTTGTCTGCAATTTGTGCATCAATTTCACCATGTACATAATTTTGATAACTATAGTTTTCTTCATCTAAAAATACTACATCTACTTTAATATTTTTAGTTCTGAAAAATTCGTACATTTTTAAAATACTTTTTACCATATAAATATCATTTATATCTTTAATTCTTACTAAGATTATAGGCAAGTCCCCTGAAATACCATACTTCCACAATTCACTTTGGCTATATACTTTTCTCGTTAACTTTTCTATCTGCTTTGATTTCAAAGGATTTCCAAAAACTATATATGATAGAATTTTTTGATATAAAATTATATCTTTTCCCTTTATGCCAAGATATCTGTTTTCTGCATCAATTTTTGCTCTAGAAATTGCAAATGCTCTTTTTACACTTTCTGTGTTATTATATTTTTTCAAATTTTCATATGCAGTCTCTTGTTCTTCATTTACAGATATTATAAAACTTAAATAAATCTTTTCGTTGGGTTTAATCTTTATAGTTTTTTTCATTGCAACAATTGGTTCTGTAACTAATCCCACCTTATTTGAAAATGGTGTTGAATTTTCTATTGCTGTTGGTATTCCAAAATTTCCTCTTTTATTTAGTTTTTCTTTCGAAATTTCAAACTCGTTATCCACAATTACTTCCGCTTCTGTGGAAAACTTAACCAACATATTTGTTTCTTTCTCGTTTTTTCCTCTTTTTTTTCTTTTTATTTGTAAGAATTTTTCTTCATCATTATATTCATATTTTAAAAACAAATTATTAAAAGCTGGATGTGCATAATCTTGCTCTTTAGTTGAAAGTACAGGCTCAAATATATTAGAAATTTCTAACGTTTCTTCTTGCTCACCTATATTTTGCAATTCCATTAGCCTAATTTCTACTGGTTCTTCTGCATCTGTTGTAATTTTAAGTGTTGTTTTTATATTGTCATCTATTCTTTCCATTTTACTTTGATCTGGAGTAAATGTAGAAATCGTATTTTCAGAATTGTTTGACCATATTTTATTTGTTTTTATATTTTTAATATAGAAAAATATTCCTTGATTATATTCATCTGTATTTTTAAACCTATTTATATAAATATCTTTATACTTGCTAACGCCTTGACCTTTTTGATTTATAGCAATCATATAATTTTCATTTGAAATCACATTTGCTCTTATCAAATTTTCATCTAACTTATTATATGTTATTTCTGCATAATTCTCATAATCTTGATATTTTAATTTTTGTGGTACCTCTTTTTCCTCTTTAGTTACGATAAAGGTTTCTGGCATTTTTTCTTGAAGTAAAATAGAAACAGCTTCTATTTCTGGATTTTTCATAAATCTTTTTTGAAAAATATTGTCTTTTAAAAAGTTATTTATAGAAAGTAGAGAAAGTGCTTGATGATGTGCCATATATGTGCTAACTACACTTGAAGATTCTCCTTTTTTTTGCCTAGAAGGAGTTAAATCTAAACTTTCATAAAATCCATATTTATCGTACATTCCATATTGTTCTAATAATTTTAGGTTATTATATACCTCTTTTGGTTTATCTGTTATAGCAAGTACACTACCATAAGTTGCAATTACCATTTCATCTGCAAGTCCTCTTTTTAGTCCAAGCCAAGGTATTCCAAATGCTTTATATTGATAGTTTGAGTGTAAATCTTTAACATTAAATGCAGCTTCAGAAATTCCCCATGGAATATTTAATTTTTTTGCATATTCCATCTGGCTCATAATTGCAAATTTGCTTGACTCATCTAAAATAGAGCCTTCATATCTTGGAATATTTATATTTGGCATAAGATATTCAAAAGCAGTTCCAGACCATGAAATCAAACCTTTTTTATTGTTTAAAATTGTAAGTGTTCTACTTAAAATATTCCAATGCTTACTAGGCACATCTTTTTTAGCTATAGCAACAAGACTTGCTTGTCTAGCCTCTGATGCTAACAAATCATAATATGAATCTGTTAATTTGTTTTCTTCAATATTAAATCCTATAGAAAATAGCCTGTGAGATGGACTATATAGTTTAGAAAAATCAGTATTATCAATTAAACAAGATACTTTATCTCTTAGTTTTTTTATAATCTCATATTGGTTTCCAACATCTTTATTTTCTTCATATTCTTGCTCCAAAACCTCATTTAAAAAAGCCTTTACAACATACAAATATCCCACAAAATTCCCACTATCTACTGTTGAAATATATCGTGGAATAAGAGGTGCTTTTGTTTTTATGTTATACCAGTTATATAAATGTCCATTCCATTTTTCTAAAGAATCAATAGTTTCTATCATTTTACTTAGCAAGCCAATTCCTTCAGATAATGAAATAAAATTCAAATCAACACCTGTAATAACAGCTAAAAAAGAAAGTCCAATATTTGTAGAAGATGTTCTATCTATATATTTTTGTTTTCTATCTTCCTGATAATTATCTGGAATTAAGTAATTATTTTCTTCTGTTAGATTATCTTTAAAAAAGTCAAATGTCTTTTTAGCAACTTCTAAAATGTATTTTTCTTGCTCCTTATTTAAGTTTTTCTTTGTTGTTTTTAGAGCAGAATTTTTACTAATTTTACACATAACATAAGGAATAATAAGCCATAAAAATCCTAATAAAAATATAAAAAGATTTTTGTTAAATGCAAAAATTATTAAGAAAGCTACTCCGTGCAATAATATTAGCATACATATTTTTATAATATGATAAAACATCATCTTTTGAAGCCTTTTCTGCTTCTTCTGAAGTCATCCACTCTAGCAATTTTTTCTTAGAAATTTTCATTCTGTATATGCTTGTACATATACTTTTTAACGAAATATATGCTTTAAAAGGAATACAACCTATTGTTAAAATAGCTCTATATATTGCTCCAAGCATTCCACCAACTTTTGGAGTAAATGTATCTTGCTTGTGCTCTCCTTCTTTTTTGAAAATTATAATATTTGCAATTTCAAGTAAAAAAGGTAATATCTCTACAACTGCCAAAAACGTAAATATCCCACATAAATTTAGTTTATATGATATTTCTAAAATAAAAAAATAAATTGCACTCAAAATTACAGAAATATCAAATAAACTTCTACGTAAATTATCTAAAATTTTAAACTTAGAAAGAGCATTCATTTTTTTAGATTTAAGCCAACGGACTATTTGCCAATCTCCTCTTATCCACCTTGAAAGCCTATTCATAAAGCTTAAATACTTTGTAGGATATCCATCCATAAGCAAAATATCTGAAGCAAGTCCACATCTTAAGTAACAGCCTTCTAACAAATCATGGCTTAAAACTGTATTTTCTGGTATCTCGTCTTTTAACACTTTAGAATACAGCCTTAAATCAAAAATTCCCTTACCTGTAAAAATTCCCTCTCCAAAATTATCTTGATATGTGTCAGAAATAGCATTTGTATATGAATCTATTCCACCACTTCCTGCAAATATTTTTGTAAACAAATTTTTATAGCTAACATCAATATTTACACCTACTCTTGGTTGAATTAATCCATACCCATCTACTACTCTTCCATCCTTTATTTCTGGTTTATTTAAGATATGTGCCATTGTTCCTACTAACTCAAATGCAGAATTTAAAATTAAGTCTGTATCACTATCTAGAGTTATTAAAAATTTCAATTGGTGTCGGTTCTTTTCTGTTGGTGTCGGTTCTTTTTTGTTGGTGTCGGTTCTTTTTTGTAAAAAAATATTTGAAATGGTGTTAACATGATAGCTATCTTCAATTTGCTTTTGAGTCATATTTCCTAGTAAAAATTCAACAAATTCAGTTAAAGCTCCTCTTTTCCTTTCCCATCCTAAATATGTGCCTTGTTTTTCATTCCATTTACGCTTTCTATATGCAAAATTAAAAATTTTTAAATTAGATGTTTCTTCTTTTTCCATTGTAGAATTATCTTCTTGTTTCATCTCATAGCAATATTTTTTGTTTAATCTTTCTGCCTCTTTAAGACCCTCGTTTATTATTTCTTGGTCAAAATCTTCGTTTTTTTTGCTACTTTCTGAGCAATCACCTAAAAGGCAAAAATACAAATTCTCACTTTTATTGGCTAAATAAAAAACCTCTAGTTTTTTCATAAGTTCTTTAACTTTTTCTTTATTTTTTAGAATAGTTGGAATTACTACCATTGTTTTATTTTCTTCATCAATTCCATTATATAAATCTATTTTTGGAATAATTTTAGGTTTCACAAATTTACTTAGTATATATTGAAAAATCTGTATTACAAACTCTGTTACAGGTATTATTAAAACTAAAAAAGCTATTATTAAACACACTACAGAAATTTTATTTAATAAACTTAAAATTAAAAGCATAGAAATAAGTATTGTAAAAATTGCTATCATACTAATATAATATTTTACTTTTTGCTCTTTGCTCATAATTTTTTGACTTTTACAATCTATTTTTTTATATAAAATATTTTTGTTTTTTCCAAATAAATAATAACCAATATGATGTGCTTTTCCCTTTCCATTTTCTGCTAGTTCAAGTAATTTTTTCGCAATGTATATTTCAGAAATCTTCGATTTTTGAGCTATCTCTTTAATTGTTTGTCTATAATAATCTTTTGTTTTATAGTCCATCTTATCATACACATTTGCTGGATCTAATTTTAAAATTTCTTCAACTCCATTTATCTTTTCAAATATTTCTAAAAAATTAATTCTCTGAATTTTCTTTATACTAATTATGCAATTTCCTATAGATACTCTTTTATTTGCAATATCAAAATGCTCTTTTTTTATAATATCAGAAACTGAACTTCCTGTTTTTTCAACAATTTCTTCTAGTACCTCAAGATACTTTTCAGTTTTTTTACCATATCTTTTTAATTTATATGACATATACTCTATAAATGGATATTTCATATCTGAGAACTTTTTTAAATTTTTATTTAACCTGAAGGTTTTGAATCTACTTGTTGGCTTATTTTCTATCAAGTTCTCTACTATTATTTCCACTTTATATTTTTCCATTTGAGAAATATATATTCTTTCACATATTTGTCTTATATTTTCAATAATTGCTATATGCAAAAAAAGACCAATATTCCATATTTCGTCCATATTTAAGGTCTTTTTTGTTTGATATGCTGTTAAATATTTTTCAAGATTTTCAGTTTCAATTTTATTATCTGTATAATTTACAATTTCTGTTGCTAACACATAAACCCTTGCAAATCCTTCATAGGCGCCATTCTTTAAACCCACAAAGTTTTTATACTTCTTAAGTGTTAATTCTTGCCTTATTGATTTTACTGTTTCTTCTATTATATAGAAATTATCTAAAATCCATTCTCCTGCTGGATGTATAGAAATACCTTGTTTTACATGTTCATTTAGTATTTCATATACATCTTTAATTAATTCATAATTTTCTAGTAACCTTGGTATTGGATATGTTTCTTTCCATGACTTTGCCGTTAAATTATGTGTTGTTCCTATTTTTTCTAAATATTCTTCAAGCTCTCTTGTTGTAAGTATAACTCCATTTGTGCTCATTATTCTCTTTTCGCCCATAACAAAAAATCCCTTTCTCTGCTTACAAATCAGTTTTCCTTATTGTTTGCAGAAATTGGGATTTTATGCAAATATTTAGTTAATATAAATTTGTATAATACATTTATTATTCTACAACTGTTACTTCTTTTACACCACAACCCACAAATATTGATGTGTCTTCATTGTAATCTAAACTCCAATCTTTACTTACTAGTATTTTATTTAGATTAGCATCATTTCCAAACATACTTGCACGTCGATTACCTTGAATACTTGCAGTACTAAAACTTTGTAAATCTAAAGTTTCTAAACTTGAACAATTCATAAACATATACTGCATAGTTGTAACTTTTGCTGTATTAAAATTACTTACATCTATTTTTTCCAATAATAAACAATTACCAAACATATAACTCATATCTTTAACATTGTGAGTATCTAAATAGCTTGTATTTATATTTTTAAGTTTTTCACATTTTTGAAACATTCTTTCCATACTTGTAGCATTTTCTGTATGTAAATAGTTCATGTTTTCTATACCTTCTAAATTAATACACTCACTAAACATTCTTGCACATGTTTTAGGAGCAATAGGCTCTTCTATTACGACCTTTAATATATCAGGTGAATTCCACTTTGTTTCTTCTTCATAGCCTTGTAATGGAGTACTTCTTAGCTTAAGAGTACCATCTGTTTCTAATTTTGCATAAATAGCTGTAGGTTTGATTTCTTCAATAGATTCTGATTCACCATTTGAATTTATAATATATTTTCTATTACTCTTTTTAAATGTTAATTTAAAATTTCTTCCACTTTTTTCTACTGTTACATCTTGATTTTTTAAAGTTTCTTTTAAATCTTCCTCTTCAAGATTACCATACTTATTTCTGCCCATTGCTTGTATTGTTGCTGTTTCAATAATCTCTTTTTCTTCTGCTACTTGAAGAATTATCTAAAACACCTAATTATCCAATTAAGAAATGCCAAAATTGTGGAATGTATTTTATACCAACTTCAAAAGTAGATGAAATCTATTGCGATTATCCAAAAGAAAACTCGAAAACTTGTAGAGAATTAGGAGCTTTTCAATCTTATACAGAAAGATTAAAACAAAATAAGGCTATGGGAGAATATAGAAGAACATATCAACAAAAATTTATGCAAGTTAGAAAAGATAAGGAAAATAAGAAACTTGCAAAAGACTTCGATACTTGGAAAAAACAAGCTCTTTCATATAGAAGTGTTGAACTATTCTATCTCTAAATTGTGCAGCATATATTTCTCTTAAAGCAGGATCTGTAATAACATAGCAATTAGATGCCTGTGGTTTATATGTTCTATTATTTAGCGAATCTAATAAATTTATTAAATTTTCGCATAAATTGCTGTTAACAAAATTAAAAGTTCCTGCTTTTCTCTTTTTGTTTTTTAAACACAATAAATATGCATTATATAACTCTTCAAATTTTAAAATATTACCCATTATTCTCCTCAAAAAAATCCTCCATAATATGGAAGATTTTCTCACATTTATTATAATGAAACTCGTGCTCAGGCGGACATAGTTGTTGTTGTTTACATTGTTGTTGTTAATATAGCCATTGTTGAAGTTGGCGTTATATGCATTGTTTGTATTGTTCTGCGAAGAAGACCAGTACCAGTCACTAAGCCCTAAAACTCAAAGCTATGCCTCACGCAATTTGTTATTGCTCAACTTTTGAAAATACCAATTATTTGGTGGAGCAACCACTTTCATTATATTAAATTTCTTTTATTTAATATACAAAAGCTTGCTAATCTTATCTACAAGGCGGATATAGCATTTTGAATACTTTGTATCCATCGATTTAAGTCTTTATCAATTTCACTTTGCCTTCTAATTAATTCTGTTATTTCTCCTGGAGTTATTGCTTTATTTATCATTAAAAATCTTATATCAGACCATATTTCTATTTTTATAATATTCTTAACATCAATTAATATTTCATTTTGCTTTTTTAAATCTGACTCTAAAAGAACTTGTATAGTTTTCTTTTCAGCACTCAATATATTTTCATTCAAATTTTCTTGTATCGAAACTAATCCTTTTGCAATTCCTCTTCTTGTTATTCTGTAATTTATAAATATAGCTAAATCGTCAAGTTTTATTTGAATTGGAGCTTGTCTATTCCTCTTATATATTTCATTATTTATTTTCTTTGTTGCTTCATCTACATTGGCCTTTGTCCAATGATTTTTTTTAGTTTTGTTTTTTTCTTCCATAATTATTATTTCTTTTTTTATTATAATTATCTTCAATCTGATGCTTCTTACGAAGCTCATTTCAGATTGAAGATACACGCGTTATTAACATAATGCTTTTTTATGTTTCTAATTTCTTACGAAATTAGAAAGTCGTGCTCAGGCGGACAGAGTTGCCGAGGTAGTTGTTCACATTGAAGTAGTCAACATAGTCACTGCCGAAGTTGGCGTAATATGCATCGTTCGCATCGCCCTGCGAAGAAGACCAGTAGCACGCACTAAGCCCTTTGCTTTTATAATTGCCTTGTGTTATTTCAAGTTCTTCGCCGAAAGCACTCCACTCTGATTTTGATGGAATAAACCATTTTTTACTATCCGATGCTGTACTTACTATGTTATATTGACCATCTTGAATTGCTCCCCATAAATCAATATAATCTTTTCCAGAAGAAGCTGTTGTTTGTTCTCCATATTTTGCTGTATTGTTATTCCAGTCATTTATCATATCTATTGTTTTTTGCTTTCCTTCCCCAAAATCAATTGCTGATGTTCCTATAATTCTATTTAGTTTTCCATATGCATTATAATACCAATAAAACTTATTTTTAGAATTATTTGTAAAATCTTCAAGTGCCATTACATAAAATCTATCTTTTGTCCCTGTGGAATTAGTTGCAGGTACTAGCACCTCTTTTTCCCCAAATCCAGCATTTGCTTTATATATTCCTGCTGTTGTTTGTCCATCATAAATTCTAGTAGATACTACATAATCTTTTACCGTTGTTACATCCGCTATTGTTGTAACATTATAATCTGCCCAATCATCATTATTCCAACGTCCACTTTTTGTATTTCCAACTACCATATCTGCATAGATTATTCCATCTACATCTCCATCATTGTTTATATCTGCATAATATCCTACATAACTGTCTGTTTTTTCTGTTGATTTTGCAATATGAGTTTCTTTTACTTCTTGCTTTATTGTTACACCATTTAGTACCTCAGATAATTTTACGGTATATCCACCACTTTTTGTTTTCATTACCTGATTTAAATCTGATAAGTCTTCTGGTATAGTATCTTCTTTAAAATATGTTCCCAATATTTCTATTATTTTCGTTTCTGTTGGATCTTCTCCTTTTTTGTCTGCTAACTCCCCTAATATGTCTAATCTTGCTTGTTCTACTATTTGGTTCTTGTCTGTTATTTCTTTTGCTTCTGTCGCTTTTTGCAAAATACTATTATCACCAGATAACATTGATATAGAAATTCCGAGCTAAAATAAGTAAAACGATGACTGTAATAACTAATGCGATCAAAGTAATACCAGCACTTTGAACGTTTTTATTTTTTCTCTTTTTCAATTGATTTTTTCCCATTTTCTTCCTCTTTCTTGTCTTTGGTTAAAAGACATATAATTAATGTTTATATAAAGTATAATATTTTATTATTTATATGTCAACATCTCTAAAATACCTGTGTGTGTGTGTGTGAGTACAGTCGCAATGGGTTCAGGTTTTATTGCATTTGTATTATTTTTTTTATTACATTTTTATTACATCTTTGTTGCATTTTTGTAAAATTCTTAAATCACCACTGCTAAAATTCTTATCTTTCTAAATCTAATTCTTTTTCCTTATCTTCTCTCTTCACTTGTTTTTCAACATCTAGCAAAACATGATTTTCTCTTTCAAAATCTCTAATTAGCTTATTTTCATCTGCAATATCAAATTTCTTGACTATCCAATGAATGAATTTATCAATAGTATCATAAAACTTGTCTATAATCTTTTTAAGTTTGCTATTTTCTTTTTCCAATCCTTTAATTTTACTTTTATATTTCCATTCATTGTCAAACTCTTTTTGTTTATAATCCTTTTTTATCTGCTCTACCTCATTATGCAAATTCTCATTATCTTCCATAATTTTATTTCGTTCTTTTTCATATTTAGTTGCTTTTTTCTACAGTTTTTTCTTGTCTTAATAATTGTTGGTACATTAGCCAATTATCTTGATATAATTTATTTATTAAATCATCTTTTGGTTTTATAATATCTTCTAAAATCTTTTCATCTCTCTTTTTTGACCATCTTGCTATTTTAATATCATCAATTTCTGGAACAAAAGAAGATTTACAAAACATTGAAAATAAGCAAGAAAATAGAAAAAATCAAATAGAAAATTTAAAAGATTAATAAATTTAAAACCCTATAAAAATAGAGGCTGCTGAAAAAGCAACAATTATTTTTTATTTAAGTATTCTTTAATAATAATATAAAAAATCCCTTTCTCTGTTTTATACAGAAATAGGGATTTAGTTTAGTTTTGTTTACTTAATTATAAATCATTTTTGCTTTTCTTTTTTGGTAATTGTATCAATCTCTTCTTTTGTTAATCCTGTTATTTCAATAATCTCTTCTAATTTAGTTCCTTTATTTATCATTTTCCTTGCTATTTCCTCTTTTGCTTTTTTCTCGCCTATTTTTTCTCCTTTTTTCTCTGAATTACTCATACTTATGTTATAGTTCATTATTGCCATTTGCCTAGATCTATATAGCTCCCATTCTTTTGGATCCATACTCATTTGGTCAATTATCTCCACAGCTTTTTCTATTTTTTCATTCTTTTTAATAGCCATTTTGATTCTTTCCTCCTCTCCAATAATTAGCCATAACCACTGATTTAACTTATTTTCTACATTAGGATTTTGTTGTTTGAATTTTGGTAATTCTATTGTTATTATCTCTAATTTATCAGTTGCTAATTCTTCTTCTTTTTTATAGCCCATATCAACATACATTTCAGGCTTACTTTTTTCAAATCGCATATGTGCTATATTTAGAAAACTATTTCTTTTAAAATAATTGAATTTTAATAAACTTATAGTAATTAGTTTTCTAATATCTTTATATACCTCTCCCTTTTTTAATTTCTTTTTCTTCTATATTGATTCCTTCTTTATTATATCAGGTAACTCTAACTAATGCAAGTAGTTTAATATAATTTTTGCTATTTTTGCAGTAAATATTTATAACTATTGCTTATACTCTTTTAAAATATTACTTTGTTTCATTCAGCTAAAATTGCACTATAAACTATTAAAAAGTGCCCATTTAAAAGTTTTAAAAAATTAGAATATTTGACAGAAAGTAAAAAAAATGCTAAAATATTACTAGAATATGAGTAAAATATAAAAATACTCATATAATAGTAATAAAGAGGTGAATAAAATGAATTGCTACAATATGGTGTTAGAATATATAAACAAAAATGAAAAAGGAATACCAATTTTTATTGAAGAGATAAAAGAATATATTATCAAATTTTACAATGAAAAAGACAAAGAAAAGGTATTTAATAATGTTAAAGCAATTTTAAATAGAATGAATAAAGAAGGTATCATAGAAACAGCATATAAAGGTATTTATTATATTCCAACTGAAAATATATTTGGCAAAATGTTATTAGGAAATAGGCAAATTATTAGATATAAATATATAATGGATAAAAAAGGAAATATAAAAGGTTATATTACTGGGGCGAAGCTTTTTAATGAAGCACATTTAACTACTCAAGTTCCGAATGTTATAGATATTGCAACAAATGAGTGTAAAAACTTTAACAAATATGAAAATAAAAATTTAAATGTTATAATTAGAAAACCAAAAATTGAGATAAACAGTGAAAACTATAAGTATTTACAATTATTTGATTTAATAGAAAACAAAGACAATATAGGAATTGAAGTAGATAATCCAGATGAAATAATTTATAAATTTATTGAAGAAAATGATTTAGATTTTGAAAAAATAATTAAATATGCAAGGGATACAAAAAGCAGAACAGTTATTAACAAAATACTTACCTTAGCACGATAGGAGTCAAAAATGAATTTACATTTGAATAAAGAATTATTTAGAGAATTTATAGATAACTTAAATACAAGAACTGGTATAGATTCAGATATTATTGAAAAAGATTATTATGTGTGTACGATATTGAAAGAGTTATCAAAGAATCAAGATGAATTACAGGCATATTTTAAAGGTGGAACAGCAATATATAAAATATTAGATACAATGAATCGCTTTTCAGAAGATATAGACTTAACAGTAAAAGTTCTTCCCAAACAATCAAATACTAAGAATAAAAACAGATTAAAGCAATCCGCTCTAAGTTATAAAATAGACGGATTAGAATTATCAAAAGATGAGTGCATTAATAATAAAGGATGTGTTACAGGAATATACAGATATAATTCTATTTATGATATTAGTAAAGATCCATTACATAGAGCAGGAATTATTCAAGTAGAAGCAACATCTTTTACTGTTAGTGAGCCATATAAGAAATATAATGTAGAACCACTTATATTTAAACTGGCTAATGAAGGTGAAAGAAAAATCTTAAAAGAACAATTTGGAATATCCGATTTTGATATAAATATTATAAAACTTGAAAGAATTTTTATAGACAAAATTTTTGCAGCAGAATTTTATTACATTAGAAATATGTATAAAGATACATCTAAGCATTTATATGATATTACAATACTGGCTCAAACAAAGGAAATCAAAGCACTATTAAATAATAAAGAAGAACTAGATAAATTAATCTCATATAAAAGACAAGAAGAAAGTATTAGAAAAGGTGGAATAGGTGCTAATATTAAAATTAAAGATTTTACATATTTAAAACAGCAATTTAGTGAAGAATTATTACAAGAATTTGAAAATATGCAAAACAAATATGTATTAAATGATAAATATAAAATAGAAATCATCAAAGTTAAAAATACTTTAAATGAATTTATAAAAAATAAAAATATTATATAAGAAAAAAACTTTATTTTTTATTTTACACTATCAATAATAAAGCCATTAACTTCAACTTTCAATTTAATTTAATGGCTTTTTATATACATTCTATCTAATATTTTTCTTTCAAAACCAAAATCCACAAATATATCAAAATAAAAAATATAGCGATATTTTTTAAGTACAAAATAGCAATACTTCCAGCAAAAGTAAGCAATGCTATAGCTGTATTTGCAATTATTTTCATATTTTTATCTGCTAATTTTTTTCCTTGAAAAATTCGCAATATGCTTCTTAAAATTCGTCCACCATCCAGAGGATAAATAGGTATAAGATTTAAAATAAATAAGAAAAAGTTTGAATATATTATTAAATCTTTTATTGTTTTTTCTATATTTAATTTTTCAAATAGAATTACCATAATCAAATTAAATAAAGGCCCTGCTAATGCTACAAAAATGTATTTTAATTCTGTTATATTTGATTTTATAATCTTTCTTTTGTAATCTTCTTCCTTTGGCTCTAGGTCTATCCAAAATCCAAATGGCATCATTTCTATTTGCTTAGGTCTAAATTTTAAAATAATACCCACCAGCAAATGTGCAATCTCATGTAAAAGTGCAAATAGCATGACTATTAAATATACTTTTAATTGTCCAGTTAAAAAAAATAAAGCCAAAAAAAATAAGATTTTTAAATCTATTCTAAATTTCATACTTTCCCCTTTTTATAATTAAAATCAAACTAAATATTGTACGCCTATGCAATTTTTTTATAAATTTTTAATATTAGCTAAATTTTACAATAATTTAAATATCTACAACTAATTGTGGATCTATCTTTTTACCATTTCTTCTAATTTCAAAGTGTAAATGTGGTCCTGTAGAATTTCCTGTAGAGCCTACTTCTGCAATATTTTGTCCTTGCTTTACTGTATCTCCTTCTTTTAAATATAGCTTTTTACAATGTGCATAAACTATTATTACATCATCTATTTGTATTTGATAGTGGTTCCCATAATCTCCTGCAGATGAAGCCATTATTACTTTTCCGTCTGTTGCAGATTTTATTATTGTTCCTTCATTTGCTGCAATATCAACTCCAGTATGATATTTTGGAACAGATGCTGTAGTTGGATTTCTCCATCCAAATGTTGAACTTATTCTTCCCTTTATTGGTGCAATAAAACTTATTTTTTCTTTTATCTCTTTTGCTTCTTTTTCCATTTGTTCTTGTTCTGAAAGTTCTTTATTTTCTTCCTTTTTTTCTTCAGTTACTTGTTTTTGTTCCTCATTTGTTTGCTCATTGTTTTCCTGTGCTCCGCCAATATTTTCATCTTTGTTTTCCGTTGTTTCCGTTTTATTTTCAGTTGAATCTTTATTTTCTTTATTCTCTGCACCTGCATTATCTGTATTTGTGTTTTCTGCATTATCTGTATTTGTGTTTTCTGAATTTGTGTTCTCTGCATTTGTATTTTCTGCATTTTCGTTTGCATTATTAAATTTACTTTTTAAAAATGCTTTTGCATTTCCATAGAACTCTGAAATTTTGGTTTTTTCATTAAAAAATACTCCAACATCTTTCCTGAAATCTTGTGAAAAAACGTATTCTCTGTTTGTTACAGCATAAAAAATTATATATATAGATAAACACACAAATGCCTGCATAAATAGCCTTTTTACGGTTCCTTTTTTATTTTTCTTCTTATATGAAGTCTCATTTGATGTAGCTCTTGAATATCCGCCATTTCTCTTATTATATATATCTTCTGCTCTTCTTATTCTTTCTTCTACAGACATTGCTCTTTCCATACTTACCTCCCAAACTTGTACATCTTTTCTTTTTAATTTATATTCTAAACAGCATTTTTTATGATTTAATTTTTATATTTATCTTGATTTTTCTTCTTAAAGAAAGTATAATCAATTAAAAGGAAGGGATTTTTGTATGGTTTTAGGAATTATTGCTGAATACAACCCATTTCATAATGGGCATTTGTATCATCTATTAAAATCTAAAGAAGAAGCTAAAGCAGATACTGTTATTGCAGTAATTGGTGGAAATTTTACTCAAAGAGGTGAGCCATCTTTAATAGATAAATGGACAAAAGCTGAAATGGCACTTGCAAACGGTGCAGATTTAGTTATTGAACTTCCAACTCTTTATTCTGTGTCTAGTGCAGAAAATTTTGCAGATGGTGCTATTAAAATTTTAAATTCTTTAAAAATTGTAGATACCATTTCCTTTGGTACAGAAACTGATGATTTAAATAAACTTAACATTATAGCAAATACATTATATAAAGAACCTAAAGAATACAAAGACTATTTAGCTTCTGAATTAAAAAAAGGCCTATCTTTTCCTAAAGCGAGAGAAAATGCGTTAGTTAAATATTTACAAGATGATAATTACTCAGAAATACTTTCTACGCCAAACAATATTCTTGGAATTGAATATTTAAAATCTTTAAAAAAACATCGTTCAAAAATCAATCCAATTTGTGTAAAAAGAAAAAATGCAGGTCATTTAAGTAAAGATTATATTGGGCAAATAGCTAGTGCAACAGCAGTAAGAGATTTAGTTTACAAAAATCGTATGAAAGATGTAAAAACATATTTAACTCCTGCAAGTTACACAATATTAGAAGAAGAGATTAATTCAGGTCATTTTGTAGTTGATTTATCAATATTTGAAGAAATTATGATATATAACCTAAGAAATATGTCTACTGATGAAATTGCAAATCTTCCAGATGTTTCTGAAGGTTTAGAATATACAATAAAAAAAGCTGCAAATTCTTGTAATACAGCTGATGAATTTATAAAATTAGTAAGCTCAAAAAGATATACAGAAACAAGAATTAAACGCATTTTGCTTTACTCTTTACTTAAAATTACTAAAAAAGATATGGCTATTTCTAAAAAAACGGTTCCATATATTAGAATTTTAGGATTTAATAAAAAAGGAAAAGATTTAGTCTCTAAAATATCTAAATCTAATCCTAGACTTAACATTATTACTTCTGTTAAAAGATTTGAAGATGCAAATATAAACAAAAATTTAAAAACACTTTTAGAAAAAGATATTTTTGCAACAAATGTTTATACTTTAGGTTATATGGAAGATTCAAAAAGTAACTTAGATTATACTAAAAAAATAATTAATTAAAGAAGCTACTTGTTGTAATTAATCAACTCAACATGTTTGATTAATTACAAAGTAGCCTCTTTTTTAATCTAATTTGCTAATTTCAGCTCTTGCAAGCTCATCACATCGATTATTTAATTCTACATCACTATGACCTTTTACTTTTATAAAAGTAACTTTATGCTTTTTTGTTAATGAATAAATTTCTTGCCAAATTTCTTTATTCTTAACTTCTTTACCATCAGCTGTTTTCCATCCTTTTTTTATCCAGTTATATATCCATCCTTGATTAAAAGCATTTACAGAATAAGCACTATCGCTATATAATTCAACTTCACACTCTGCTTTTAAAGCTTTTAAAGCCTCTAAAATTGCTGTTAGCTCCATTATATTGTTTGTTGTTTCTTTGCTTCCTCCAGATATTTCCTTTTTATGTTCCCCTGCAATTAATACTGCTGCCCATCCTCCAGGGCCTGGGTTTCCTGAACATGCTCCATCTGTATAAATAGTAACTTTTGTCATAATATCTCCTTTTTTTAATTAAGGACAGTTCTTTTTTGCTTAAGAATTAATACTTTAACAAAACTAACTGTCCATATTTTAAATTATTTTTCAATCCATTTAACTAAGTCTAAGTTTTCGCTGTCTAAAAGCATTTCATTTTGTGGCATAACTCTGAATGTATATCCATAATTTCCACCAGATACTAAACTTATTTTTGCATAATAGTGATATCTTTTATATTGCTCCTCTTCACTTACAAGTTTCATAGGAACAACTATTACATCTTCTACTATTCCATTATCTGAAACTTTTCCACAATATGCTTCAACTCTTATATCTTCTTTATTCAAATTTGGAATTGTAACATTACAACGAACTTCAATAGAATCTCCTGCATCTATATTTATGTTTTCAGGATTATCTTCTTGCTCTATTGTTATGTTTTTCCAATTTGTATATAAATCTTTCTTCCATGTAGTGTATCTTACAGCATTATCTAAATTTGAATAATAGTAATTTGTTAAATTAATAAGTGGCATATATAGCTTTGTTGTATAATCTACAAGCATTCTTGCTGTACTATATTTACCTCCTGTGGTGATAATTGAGTTTTTCATTGTTTCAAGCCATCTGTCTGATATTCCGTTATTATTTTTATCATAATACATTGGAATTATCTTGCTTTCTAATGTTTTATAAATACTTTGGCTATCTGCTAAATCTTGTTCTTGATATGAACTATATTCTTGATTTGTTCCTATGCTCCATCCATTTGTTTGATCATATCCTTCTGCCCACCATCCATCAAGAATACTGAAGTTTATTACACCATTTACTGATGCTTTTTGTCCACTTGTTCCTGATGCTTCCATTGGTCTTCTTGGTGTGTTTAGCCAAACATCAACACCACTAACAAGATATCTTGACATAGCTATGTTGTAGTTTTCTAATAAGAATATTTTTCCTTTAAATTGTGGTTTCATAGAAAGCTCGTGAATATACTTTATTAAATCCTGACCTTGTTTATCTGCTGGATGTGCTTTTCCTGCAAATACTAATTTAACTGGTCTTTCGCTATCATTTAATATTTGTGTAATTCTTTCTAAATCATTAAAAATTAATGTAGCCCTTTTGTATGTAGCAAATCTTCTTGCAAATCCTATTATTAAATCATTTGAGTTAAGTGAAGATATAATTTCTCTTATTTCTTCATAACTTACTCCTGCTCTTCTTAATCTTTCTGTAGTATTTTCTTTAATAATATCTATAAGTTTTTCTTTTCTTTCTAGATGAACTCCCCATAATTTTTCATTTGGAATATTTTTTATTCTTTTCCATGTTTCATCAAGATAAATTTTATCTTGCCAATATGGAGTTGTAGGTGTTGTTAAGTATTCGTTATACAAATCTTTTAATTTTGGTGCAAGCCATGTGCATGTATGAATACCATTAGTTACATATGTAATTGGTGATTCATTTGCTGCAATATTTGGCCAAACTTCTCCAAATAATTCTCTTGAAACTTCACCATGAAGTTTACTTACTCCATTTTTCTTACCTGCAATTTTAAGAGCTAAAATACCCATATTAAATGATGTGTCTAATTCTTCTTGAGGCTTCATTCCAAGTCTTAAGAATTCTTCTCTTTCTATTCCTAACAATCCCCAGAAATTTTTGAAATATTTTTCTACTAGTTCTATTGGGAATATATCATTTCCAGCAGGTACTGGCGTATGTGTTGTAAATACTGTTTTTGCACTTGTAATATCTTTTGCAACATCAAAAGATACTTGTTTTTCTTCTATTATGTTTTTCATTAATTCTAATGTTAAAAATGCTGAGTGTCCTTCATTCATATGGTAAATTGTAGGATTTAAGCCTAATACTTTTAGTAGCTCTACTCCTGACATTCCAAGAACAATTTCTTGTCTAATTCTCATTTCTTGGTCTCCACCATATAGTCTTAAAGTAACATCTCTATCTTCTGGATTGTTATTATCTATATCTGAATCTAATAAATATAGTTTTACTCTTCCAACATTAATTTGCCATACTTTTAAATATAATCTTCTTTTTGGAAATTTAACATATATTATTAATTCTTCACCTTTTTCATTTTTAACAGGAGTTATTGGTAGATTTTCTAAATCAATATCTGTATATTCAGATACTTGCATTCCACCATAGCCCTCTATTTTTTGATTAAAATATCCATTTTTATATAATAGACCTATTCCAATTAATGGAATTCCCAAATCACTTGCAGACTTAAGATGGTCTCCTGATAAAATTCCAAGTCCTCCTGAATAAATTGGAATAGTTTGGTCTAATCCATATTCTGCTGAGAAATATGCTATTAAATCATTTCTGCTATTTGGATATTTTTTATTGAACCATGTGTCTTTACTAGACATATAGTCATCAAAATTTTTTACTACTTTGTTATATTCTTTTAAAAATTTTTCATCTTTTGAAGCCATTTCTATTCTTTCTTGTGATACTCTTTTTAAGAATTTAACAGGGTTTTTGTCAACTGTTTCCCATAAGTCATTATCTATTCTTTTGAATAGTCTTAAAAACTCTGTATTCCAGCTCCACCAAAGATTATTTGCTATCTCTTGTAATCTATTTATATTTTTTGGCAATTGTGGATTTACTGTAATTTTATTAAATACGTACATCTTTTTTGTTCCTCCTTAGTATCTTTTTATACAATATATATTATCTATTAAAACATCTTTTTTGTCAATAAAAAAATTAAATTTTAATAAAAAAATCAGGAGAAAAGTAAACTTTACTTTTCTCCTTTTTGATCACTTGTCATTTTTTATTTTTTCAATTATTTCTGAGGTTGAAATCCCTTTAAGCCGATCTGCTGCGACTCCTTTGATACCATACTTTTCAAAAGCTCTTGTTCTAACATCCTCTAACACTGGATTTATTTCATGATAGAAAATATCAGGCTTAAGCATTTTGAAAACTTCCTGGAACATAATAAGCCATTCCTTTTGAGATTGATTGTCATATACTACTTCCGGAATAATTGACGGATCATAATCAACTATAATAACATAGTCTACATATTTAATTCCGTCAACCATAGCTGCACGATCCTGTTCTCCAAATATAGGGCGATTTTTCCCTTTCAAGTGAACACATTTGTCATTCTTAACTGCAACTACAAGGATATCCCCTTGTTTTTTTGCATTTTCAAGAAATATCAAATGGTTACGATGAAGCAAATCAAAGGATCCCGGAGCTACAACAACATTCTTTCCCTTCCGTTCTTCTTCAAGAATGTTACACAAATCTTCTAAATAAGTTATCATTTATTTGCCCTCCTAATAACATCAAAAAGTTAACAAGTCACTTTGGTTAAAACCTTAACCATATATTATAAATCTACATATAGTAGAAAATTAAAAACTAATTTACAATTACTTGTCGTGTTTGTACGAATTTTTTTACATCATTTATAATTGGTCTATTTACTTTAAAAATATTTTCAGGTAAATTGTCTAAATCAAACCATTGTAAGTCATTAACTTCTCCATCTGTAAAGTTAATCTCACCTTTATATTCTTCACAGAAAAATACATGATTTAACACATAAACCTGATCTTGACTTCTAGGATATACATTGAATAATTCTTTACCAGAATATATTCCCATAAGTACTGGGTTTATTGGTTCAATATTTAATTCTTCCTTTATTTCTCTTTTTAAAGTCTCTATATATTTTTCTCCTAGCTCAATTCCTCCACCATGAATTGCCCAGCATCCGTTGTCTGATCTTTTTTGTAAAAGAATTTTTCCATCTTTGTATATAACTAATGTAACAACAGGGCTATGCATTGGAATATGTCCTACTTTACTTCTAATATTTGCAATATAATCACTTTTCATTTTAGCTCCTCCATAGTTTGAATTATATCATATAATTTTAAAAATTCAATATAAACCTTGCATTTTTGCTTATAATTTTGTATAATATTCACATAATTGTAATATAGACAATAAGGAGGATACTTATGGAAAAATTATGTGTAAAAGATTTATATAAAGATTTTTCTAAATTTGAAAATAAAGAAATAATAATAGAAGGATGGGTAAAAACTCTTAGAGATTCAAAAACATTTGGATTTATCGAATTAAATGACGGAACATTCTTCAAAAATATTCAAGTCGTTATTTCAGACAAACTAAATAATTTTAAAGAAGTTGTTAAGCTTTCAATTTATTCAACAATAAAAGTTACAGGAACTTTAGTAATTACTGAAAATGCAAAACAACCTTTTGAAATACAAGCAACAAAAGTTGAAATTTTAAGTGAATGTGATAGAGACTATCCTTTACAAAATAAAAGACACTCTATGGAATATTTAAGAACAATCGCACATCTTCGCCCACGTGCAAATACTTTCCAAGCTGTATTTAGAATTAGAAGTGTTGCAGCATTTGCAATTCACGAATATTTTCAAAGTAATGGATATGTATATGCTCATACACCAATAATTACATGTGCTGACTGTGAAGGCTCTGCAGAAATGTTTAAATTAACTACTATGGATTTAAGAAGTGAGCTTCCTAAAAACAAAGATGGTGAGACAGATTTTTCAAACGATTTATTCGGAAAAGAAACATATATTACAGGTTCTGGACAGCTTCATGGAGAAACATTTGCATCTGCATTTGGAAAGATTTATACTTTTGGACCAACTTTACGTTCAGAAAATTCTAACACAAAAACACATGCAAATGAATTCTGGATGATTGAACCAGAAATATCTTTCTGTGATTTAGATGAATTAATGGATATAGAAGAAGATTGCTTAAAATATATAGTAAAAAGAGTTTTAGAGCAATGCCCAGAAGAAATAGATTTCTGTGATAAATTCATAGAAAAAGGATTAAAAGATAAACTTACAAAATTACTTGATTCTGAATTTGTAAGAATAGACCATAAAGAAGCTATAGATATTCTAAAAAAAGCTGATAGAAAATGGGAATTTGAACCTGATTATGAAGAAGATTTAGCAAAAGAACATGAAAAATATATTACAGAATATTTTAATGGACCAGTATTTGTTAAAAATTGGCCAAAAGATATTAAATCATATTACATGAAATTGAATGAAGATGGCAAAACTGTAGCAGCAGTTGACCTAGAAGTTCCAGGTTCAGGCGAAATTATGGGTGGTTCTCAAAGAGAGGATGACTATGATAAATTACTAGAACGTATAAAAGAAAAAAACATGGATGCAAGTCAAATTCAGTGGTATTTAGATTTACGTAGATATGGATCTAATGTTCACTCAGGATTTGGACTAGGATTTGAAAGACTTCTTATGTATATAACTGGAATAGAAAATATCAGAGATGTAATTCCATTCCCAAGAACACCAAAGAATTGTGATTTTTAAGGTTCTTTTTGGGGACGGAGGAAAAAAGTAACCTCTAAAAACATTAAAACTGACAGGTATTTGCCTGTCAGTTTTTGGAGTTACCTGCTGACTACAATAGCCCAGCAAGCCTTTTCCTGCACGTAATATGTCGTGCAGTTTGTAAGGCCTGCCTCCCGGATTTCCCGGTAAGCCTCAGACTTATCAGTAAACCCACACCAGTGAGCTAACCGATAAAGCCTATTGTCTATGTCGTTTTCGTTAACAATTACGATATCATTCATGTGTATTTCCTCCATTATGCTTGGTTATTACTATACTTATATTATACCATATTTTTACCTAATTGTAAAATTTCATGTTGTTTTGATGGAAATTGGGACGGTTCTCTTTTCTAAAGTTTGGAAAAGAGAACCGTCCCAATTTCCACCAATTTCCAATTCACCTTCTAATAACCAACTTATCAAACTTTGAATTAATATACTTTTCAAGTTTTTCCATAAATACTTCTGGCTCTATTTCTTTTCTTGCTACCATACCTAATCCTTTTTCCCAACTTGCTGTTAAATCTGGGTTTAGCATATCTGGCATCGAAGAATTAATAACATCATAAATTGCTTCTCCTTTAATTGTGGGAGTAATAACTTTTGTTTTATCATTTATTTGAATATATTGAATTCTTACTAGTTTTTTTATTATCTCTCCACGCGTTGCAGCTGTCCCTATTCCGTCTCCTTTTATTTGCTCACGAAGCTCTTCATCCTCTATTAATTTTCCAGCACTTCTCATTGCTAAAATAATATTTCCAGAGTTATATCTTGTAGGTGGTGAAGTTTCTGCATCTTTTAATTCAAAATTATTTACTGCTAATTTTTCATTCTTTTTCAATGTTTTTAAAATCTCCAAATTATCTTCTGTTTCTTCTTTATTATTTTCATCATCACTATTTTTCTCATTTTCTATTAAACTTTTTTGCAAATTTTCAGAACTGTTTTCCACATTTTGTTCAACATTTGTGGATTGTTCATCCTTTTTTTCTGGTTTTAAAACATCTAGATATCCTCTACTAACACACACCTTTCCACTTGCATAAAAAGTCTCATCTTCTATATTTACAGTAACATTTACTTTACTATATTCTGCAGGTGGATAAAAAATTGCAATAAATCTCTTTACAACAACTTTATAAACCTCTTTTTGAAGTTCTGGAAGACTATCGTAATTTTCAAATCCTTGTCCTGTTGGAATTATTGCATAATGGTCTGTGATTTTTTTATCATCTACATATTTTGTTTTAATTAAATTTGTAGAATATTTTTCATCTATCATCTTTTTTATATCGCCTTGAACTTCTATATCTTTATAGTTTTTAGCAAGTCCATTTAAATTTTTAGTAATTTCTTTTGCTATAGCTGTTGATAATACTTTTGCATCAGTTCTTGGGTATGTAAGCAATTTTTTCTCATACAAATTTTGTATTATTTCCAATGTCTCATCCGGATTTATTTTAAATCTTTTTGTACATTCATTTTGAAGCTCTCCTAAATCAAATAAAAGTGGTGCATTTACTTTTTGTTTATTTTTCTTCATTTCTGTTACAACCGCTTCTTTACCGGCTAAATCTGCAATAAACTTCTTTGCATCTTCTTCCTTTTTAAATCCACTTTCATTGTATAATTTTGGTGAATCAAACATCTTTGATTTCTCATTTACTTTCCATTCTGCCTTGAAACTTCCTTTGTCATTTCCAAATTCACCTAATATTTTATAATATTTTGTTTTAACAAAATTTCTAATTTCTCTTTCTCTTGAAACTACCATTCCAAGTACACATGTCATAACTCTTCCAACTGCTATTGTAGCTTTTTCTTCATTTATTTTTGAAGCCATTCTTCTTCCATAAATAATTGTTAAAAGTCTTGAAAAATTGATACCTATTAAATAATCTTCTTTTGCTCTTAGATATGCACTATCAGAAATACTATCATATTCAGTCATATCTTTAGCTTCACGAATTCCTCTTAAAATTTCTTCTTCTGTTTGTGAATCAATCCAAACCCTTTTCATTTTAGCTTTTGGATTAGGTTTTGCCATCATAAATACAAGCCTCTGAATGTATTCTCCTTCTCTTCCAGAGTCGCCTGCATTATATATCTCCGTAACATCTTCTCTTTGCAATAATTTCTGTACAATATCAAATTGTTTTGAAACATTTTTTATTACTTCATATTTATATTCTTTAGGCATAAATGGAAGTGTATCTAGTCTCCAAAATTTTAAATTTTCATCATATTTTTCCGGGTAGCTCATTGTTACTAAATGACCTACGCACCAAGTAATAATCCATTCGTTAGATTCTATATAACTTCCTTTATTTGTTGTATTTATTTTTAAAGCCTTTGCAAATTCTCTTGCAACTGATGGCTTTTCTGTTATTATTAATTTCAATTGATTCAGTCCTTTTCTCTTTTTTCTTTATTATACTATAATTGTGCTATATATTCAACCCCTTTTTAGTTATTATACAGTCAGATTTGCAA
>JAEEGL012733491.1_pt1 | contig 40547 bp, 34 predicted proteins | sample 9134231 | NCBI WGS metagenome assembly JAEEGL01 (sample SAMN16246548, study PRJNA631951) | gut metagenome | biome: gut microbiome; feature: rumen; material: fiber-attached | host: Bos | place: Iran: Karaj | collected 2018-10
CTTCTGCCACTAAGTCCAAGTCCTTTTCAATATTTGCGGTAAATTTGTAGTCTACTATATTCTTAAAATTATCGGTTAGAAACCCACTTACTAGTTCGCCAATCGGTGTCGGCACTAGTTTCCCCTTGTTTGCGCCAAACTTCTCTTTGGCCATTTTCTTCTCGACTAATCCAGATAGTGTATTCTTCCCCATCGCCACTAAAGCTCCGTCTGTAGTTTCCCGAGCATCGCTACTCATCGGTACAACCCTCAACTCAACAACGTCCCGTTCTTCCCCATCGGATTCGCCCTTCACGACATAACCACGTGCTTGGATCGCCGTCATAATGGAGGCGTAAGTAGATGGCCTCCCAATCCCTAATTCCTCTAACTTCTTTACTAGCGATCCTTCGGTATATCTTGCCGGCGGCTTCGCAAAAACCTGTTTTGCCACTAACTCTAGACAAGTCACTAGGTCACCTTTTGCAACCTTTGGCAGTTCTAAATCTTTACTTTTCCCATATACTCTCAGGAACCCCTCAAATATTACCACTTCTCCCTTGGCTACAAAATCATGACTTAAGCGAATCGTGGTCTTGGCGACCTTAGCATTTGCCATTTGCGTTGCCAGTGTTCTCGCCCAGATTAATTGATACAAACGTTTCTCGTAATCATTTTTTCCGGCCGTCGTCCGATAAATATCCGTCGGGCGAATCGCCTCGTGTGCCTCTTGTGCAGACGCATCTTTAGTCTTAAAATGTCGTGTTTTAAGATAGCTATCACCGAACTTTTCCTTAATATAAGTAGCCATCGCCCCCACTGCCTGTGAGGATAGATTTAGTGAATCAGTTCTATGGTAAGTAATTAGCCCTGCCTGATATAATCCCTGTGCTGCACTCATGGTTGTGCGTGACGAGAACCCTAGCTTCGCATTCGCCTCAATTTGTAAAGCTGCCGTAGTAAACGGCACTGGGTTAGCTTTTGCACCCTCCGTTTCTTCTATATCTTCTACTTTAAACGACGAACTAGCCAGCTTTCCTAGTAATTCTTTTGCTACATTCTCGTCATCTGGGTTACCTTTTTCCAAATTAGCTACGAATTCTCCGCCCTTCGAGAATGTCCCACTGACCTTGAAGCTACTTTTACTTTCAAATTTCTCAATTTCTTTCTCTCTTTCAACAATCAAGCGCAGAGCCGGACTTTGCACTCGTCCAGCAGAGATAGCACCAGGCACTTTCTTGCGTACCATATCTGATAAATCATACCCCACCAGCATATCTAGCGTTTGCCGTGCCTGCTGGCTCGATACCATATCCATATCCACTGTTCTTGGATGTAGAATTGCTGCTTCTAGTGCCGGCTTCGTAATCTCATGGAACGTAATCCTAGCCGTGTTTTTTGGTAGCTTTAATACTTCGCACAGGTGCCAAGAAATCGACTCTCCCTCGCGGTCTTCATCTGTCGCTAGCCAAACTTTGTCTGCTGCTTTTGCCTCGCGCCTCAGCTCAGTGATAATTGATTTATGTCCTGGGTCAATCTCGTAAGTCACATCAAAAGTCTCTTTATCAACTTTTGTATCCCTTCGGATATGCCCCACGCTCGCCAACACCTTGAAATCACCCCCAAGATATTTCTCGATCGTATGCGCTTTTGCTGGGCTCTCTACTATCACTAAATTTTTAGCCATAATATTATCATACCACACTCGTCAAGCATAAGGTTAAAAGTCATACAGCCCACAAAAAAGCCTCAGGTAAGGGTGGGCATCACCTGAGGCTATTTTGGCCCTCTAACTCTTCACTAACTATACCGGGTGAGCCCCGGAAGCGCGACCCACCTCACACAAAATCGGGGCCCGCCGGTTAGAGGGATTGCTATGCTTTCGAAATGCTCCCTTTCAAGTGGAGGTAATACTTATAAAAGTTTTAAACCTTTAAGAAATTTAAAACCCGAGGGGGTTTCAAAAGCACGCAATTTTTGCTACGCTAAAAATAGTGTAGCTAAAATTATAATTTATTTAGGTGCGGTGTGGGGATTTCTCCCCAACTGCTTCTCATTATATCACGGAGCGAAAAAAATGTCAACACCTTTTACACACTTTTTGTATAAATTCAACCGGATCTCACCCCTGGAAGCAGATTTCACAGAGGTGTTAAATACTATTGCGCTTAAGCCTAAAATATTGTATTTTTATGGAAAAATGCCGGAAAATGTGTCTCTAGACGATAAGATACAGCGACCAAAAACCGTAGCGATTGTGGGCTCTAGACATAATACTAAATATGGGGAGGAAGTGGCTTATAAATTGGCTTTTGACCTGGCGCGGCACGGGGTAGTAATTGTTTCTGGGTTGGCCTACGGGATAGATTCAATTGCGCACCGTGCAGCGCTTGATGCGGGTGGAAGGACGGTGGCGGTGCTCGGTACCCCTATAGACCAGATATATCCGCGCTCACATGAGGGGTTGGCGCGTGAAATTATAGAGAAAGATGGGGTGGTAATGAGCGAGTATGCACCAGGAGCTTTGGTTTACCCAAAAACTAGTTTTTTAGAGAGGAATCGCCTAATTTCGGGGCTTTCAGACGTCGTAATCGTAGTAGAAGCGGCGGCTAGGAGCGGTACTTTGAATACTGCGACGCATGCACTAGATCAGGGTAAGGAGCTTTTGGTGGTGCCTGGCAATATTACGAGCCCGCTTTCTGAAGGTTGTAATAGACTGCTTTTTCAGGGGGCGAACCCCTGTTTAGGGGCGGAAGATGTACTAGATTTGTTATTCCCGAAGCGTAGCAAAAAAGTGGTCAAACAACCGGTGTTGTTTGGTGATGCAGAGGAGGAGGTGGGAATTTTGCAGGCTTTAACGGATGGGGAGCGAGATGGTGAAAAAATAATGGGGCGACTTGGGCTGACGCCTTCCCTGTTTAATCAAACAATTACTTTGATGGAGATTAAGGGTTTAGTGCGTAGTCTCGGTGCTAATCGATGGGCAATGCGATAGAACGGAGGATTTCTGGGAGTTTTTGGCGTTCTTCCTCTGTAAATTTAGAGAGCACAAAGTCCATATCGCCGAGTTTGTTGCGAAGTTCGTCGTTCCCTGTGCCCAGGCGTAGCCTTGGGAAATCCTGGCTGCCAAGGTTTGCGATAATAGATTTAAGGCCATTATTGCCGCCGGCGGAGCCTTTTTCACGGTAGCGTGTAACGCCAAAAGGCAGGTTGAAATCGTCGCAAATCACTAAAATATCAGAGAGCGGTATCTTATAAAAGTCGGCAAAGGCGCGCACGGCGGTACCAGAATCGTTGTAATAGGTTTGCGGTTTAATAAAAAGATAGTCACCGTGTCTTAGATAGATGGCGCCGAATTTTGGGTGTGCTTCCCAGGCTAAATCGTGGATTTTGGCATAAAAATCTAGGGCCAAAAAGCCAAAATTATGACGGGTGAAATTGTATTTTGTCTCTGGATTTCCTAGGCCGACAATTAGTTTCATAGGTTAATCCTTGTCTTTATTGCTGTCACTGCGATAAGAAATCATAATTGGGGTGCCCATGAATGGGTATTTTTCGCGGATTTTGCGCTCCAGGAAGCGTTTCCAAGACCAGTGTAAAAGCTCAAGATCGTGGCCATGTACCACAAACCAAGGTGGGCAGGTGTCGGTTTGGACGATGTATTTTGGCTTTGGATGGGTGTTTTTGAGCCCAGCCGGAGCGTGTTCCACGATGGCCTCGGTAAGTATTTTATTGAGGTCAGAAGTCTTAATTTCTAGGTGACGATTGTTTTTAATCTCGGTAGCAAGCTCAAATAGTTGAGTGACATTTTGGCCGGTTTCGGAGCTTGTAATAATAACTGGTGCGTATGGCAAAAAGTCGAAATCTTTTTCAAGGCTATCTAGCAAGAAGTCGGCTGCGGTGCGGTTTTTGATGTTTTGTTCGCCGAAATAATTGGTTGGGTTGGCATTTTCGAGAAGGTCAGATTTAGTGACGACCATAATGATTCCCTTGCCAGCTTCTACGATTTGTCCTGCGAGCGATTGGTCGAGCTTTGAATGTGGTTCGGTAGAATCGATTAAAAGCGCGCAGATATCGGCTTCTTCAATGGCAGCGAGGGTGCGAATAGCGGAGAATTTTTCAATGCCGACTTCACGTTTGCCTGGTTTTCTAAGACCAGCCGTGTCTAGAACTTCGATTGTTTGGCCTTTGTAGCGGATTTCGACGCGATTGATGTCGCGCGTGGTGCCCTGTTTGGAGCTCACTACGGCTTGCTGCTTTTTAGCTAGCGAGTTGAAAATGCTAGATTTGCCAACATTTGGACGGCCAATTAAAGCCAGTTTGATGGCTGGGGTTTCATCTTTCGCAGATTTAACTGGAACAGTTTTTAGTAATAAATCGATACCAGATTTAAGGGCATTAATTCCCTGTCCGGTAGTGGCTGAAATGCGGAAAATATCCTTTTCTTTAATACCAAAACGCAAGAATTCGTCGTTTGGTAAGCTTTCTTTTAAATCGCATTTATTCAAAACGAGGAGCACTGGTTTTCTAGACTTTAGGGCGTTTTTAGCAATGTCTTTGTCTCTGTAATCTGGGAATTTGGCGGAGTCTACTGTAACTAAAATAATATCAGCCGATTCAATAGCGTCGTTGATTTGATCTTGGATTGAGGCTTCAAAATCATCCGAAGGATCCTTAAGACCGGCAGTGTCGATCAAAATGAAACGGTCGTCGATTTTGGTGACGACGTTGTCGCGCGTGGTGCCCTCTTCACGGGCCACAATGGCGATATTTTTATGAGCCAAACGGTTTAAAATGCTGGATTTGCCGGCATTGGTTTGACCAATCAACGCTACGATCGGGAGTTTGTTCATGATAAATACTATAACACAAAAATTGAGATTTGTACAGAGGTAGTGTTAATTACTTGCCGATGATTTGCTTAATTTTGGCGGCCTGCTCGTCGGTAACTTTGTAAATATTGAAACCAATTGGTTTGCAATTAATAAAGATGGCAGTTTGCCAAGTTTTCATGATGGCGACTTCAGTGATATCGGCATAGTTGATGTTTTTGACCTGCTTGCCTTTCTTATCATAGGCCTCGAGATGGTCGGCGTAAAAGACAAATTCAAGTTTTGGTGGCAGAAGAAAAGTGACGCCAGCCGATGAGGCAGTAGTAAATCTTAATAGTTCGTTATTTTCCATATGATTCTCCTTGTGGCAATTATAGCATAAGGGCGGGAGGACGCTCGCTAGCCGCCTATGGGAGGACGCTCGCTTCGCTCGCTAGTCGCCTTCGGCGAGCGAACCCGCTTCGCGGGTCCGCTCCCTCGCAGTAATCAAAGAAATAAAAACAAGCCCTGCGGGCTTCTTTTTATTTCTTTGGTGATTCCGGCGGGAGTCGAACCCGCGATTTTCTGGATGAGAACCAGACGTCCTAGACCACTAGACGACGGAACCGAGTGAGCTAAAAATCTAAAACTTGTTTTAAATTTTTGAGCGAACGAGGTTACGTATAAAATTTATGTAATAAATTTTATACGGAACTACCGTCTTATTTTACCATATCTTTAATTAGTATTCAACCCGGCCGTAGTTTGGAATGGCAGAAAGGATAACTTGGCCAGGGTTCAAGGCGATTTCGTTGTTGTTCTCGTCGTAGAATTTGATTTGGTCGGCGCGAGTGTTTTTAGTCCAGGTGCCTTTTGTGGCGGTGCCATTTTGGAACACATAGGCTACGCCGGATCCGGTAGTTGTAATGTCTTCATGATAATTATCGGAGGCTTTGCGCTCATTTACCATCATAGCGATAACAACTGATGGCGATAGTTGCTTGATTTCGCACACATTTTCTGGGTTTTTGTTGCCGAGGCTTTCTTGCGGGCAGCTATAGATTTCATGTTTGGCGCCGGATTCGTAGGAACGGTCATACGTATTAGTGCTTACATTATATGAATATACTGGGTTGTAATTTGGCATGTTGCCAAAGTAAAAACGGATATTAGAAACTTTTGGTTGGAGATTTTTGGTGGAGTTTGTAGCTGGAGTTGTGATTGAAAGTTTTTCTTCAACGAGACTATTTACGTAGGTTTTTTCAGCTTCTTCAGGTGTTTTGTGAGTGAAGCCTTGAGGGTTTGATTCGTTATAACCGCGTTCGTTATTAAATGATTTTAGATATTCACCATTCGTGAAGAGATTATTCCAGCGCCTTGTTCCGACTGTCCCGCGGTACATATAACTATAATTTTCGGTGAGGTCTCTGTAACCACCGTTGCGCACTGCTACGAGAGCGTCGTAGGCGCCGCCGGCGTGCACGATTGTACAATCAAATGGCGTATCCCATTCCAAATAGTAAAGGCGAAGCGAGCGAATCGGGCCAACAACAGCGGAAGTTGGGTTTTGATAAATTGCGGCAAAGCGCGTGATGCCGGCCTCAGCAATAGCTTCGAAAATTACGCCAGCATTATTTAGCCCAGCCTGTGGGCGGGCGCCATCGGTGCCATTTGGGGTTTGTATGCAATAAACCGGAGCTTTGTTTTCGTTTGCGTCAGCAATTTCCTTGCCGGTTAGGGAGCTGTAGATTTTTTCGGTGGAAACTTTTGATGGGATAGTTGGAAAAGTGATGGCGGCTTTTTCTTCTGGTGGTTTTAGGAATGTTAAAACTAAAAGTGCGCTACCGGCGCCCAAAAATACGATGCCAAATAGCAAAAACACAAGCCAGGATTTTGATTTTTTAGAATCTTTGGCTGGTTTTTCTGCTGTTTTTTCGGCTTTAACCGGTTCTGATTCTAATTCCGTTTGCGTCTGTTCTTGCGCTTCGGCTGGGGGTGTTGTTTGTTCCATAAAAAGCTCCACTTACTTTTAAATAATTTTAACATAAACTTAATAAGTCTGTGTTATAATTTATTTATGATAAGCACAAGGTCTATCTCCGGAGGCGTCAAGCGCTTGATGTTGCTTGGCTGTTTGTTGATTGTGGGTAGTTTATTTGGCGTCTTTCTAAGTAACAATACTTTTGCCGCTTGTAATTCTCAGGGTTATTGTTATGGCACTGGTGGTAACCCACGTGGTGGTAGTTGTGGCGACCCAAATAATAACGGCCCTTGGTGGGATACTTGTTTTGGTCTTTCTTGGCAATACTATGAGTGGCCAGAGGGATATACTGGCGATATTGCCTTTCCTGGTTCTACAAATGCTGGTCGCGCCACAGTGAGTGGCCAGTGTGCTGAATATGGTGGTTTTTGGTTCCTCGGTTACGAAGTTTATAACCCACATACTCATGAAAGCTTAGGCTATCAGGCTGGTGCACCAAGAGTGGGTATGTTGGCTGATTATAGTCCGAATGGTTATGCGCAATTATATGTAGGCGAGAGTCCAGCGCCAAACCCATCAATTAATTTGACTAAAACTAATGGTGAGAGGGTCAGGCTTAGTGGTGCTAAATATGGCAACGTTGATGATATGAATAATGAAATCGAGGAAAGGTTGTTTAATCATTATGCTGAAAACGGAACATTGATTAGTGGTTCTGGTAATGGTGCTACTGGTACTTCCTTCGCAGATGTTAACTGGTTCTGCGCTGCTGCGCCACCGCCGCCGATTCCTGAAGACCCTAAGATCATGGGTAGGGTTGAAGTTAAATCTGGTAATAGTGCGAAGACTACTTGGTGGAACGAGACAAACGAAGCTACTATCAATATTTCTATTAATGAGGGCGAAACTGCCACAATAACCTTTAATGATTATATGGTGGGCGATGGCACGGCTACTACAAAAAATTATACGGTTAGTGGTGATTTTGTTGGTGAGCCGGCCGAAACTGGTATGTTTGTAGCATTTGAGGATGATCGCGAACCGCAGATAGTTGGCACTCACACGCAAACTGTTAATACTGCTGGTAAATACTGTGAGTTTCTTGAGTTTAATGACAAAGGCGTTGAGCGCATCATGCATGCCTGCGCTAATGTTAAGGTTATCCCCACCCCACCGGATGTTTTCGGTCGCATTGGCGTAGAAGCTACTATTTATGATGAAGACGGTAGTGTGAAAAATACAGTATCACTAACGGAAACTGCTTGGAATGATACCAGTGAGCCTCCGTTGACTATTCCGGTCCACCTCGATGACAATGATTATGTTTCGATCCACTTTGTCGATAGCATGAAGGGTGAAGGCGCTACGGCTGCAGATATTGACTACGCTATTTCTAACAATGCAATTGCTGGTGTTTTAACCGAAGGCATCTTTGCTTACGCTGGCGGTTCGGCTTCCGGCCAAGCTACAACAATTAAAACGACTGACGTTAATGATGTGAACCAGCGCTCATTAATATGTGAGACGCTAAACTTTGGCGATGATTTGAATGGCCATACCATTGTGGCTTGCGTAGAGGTTACGAAGGATGATTATCCAGATCTTGAAACTCCAAAAAACGGTGATGGTGAATTTGATTTTAATGTCGATGTTGCTTTGAAGCTTTCAGTTACATTGAGCAATAACTGGATTAAAGATTCGGGTGTCAATGGTGAATTCTTGCGCGATTATACGACGCTTGGTGTTTCATCTAATAATCATGCTGGTTATATCGCTACCTTTACTACGGATAAAAAATCTACTAATGAAAATGCTACTAATTTGATCCATGATTATCGCGATAGTATTTTGCCAACACTTGATACGTCTGTAGTTCGTAGTGAGTTTCCAATTGGAAAATGGGGCTACTCTATGGATGATACGCTTGAGGGTGATGATACTAGTACTTATGGCCCACTTGTGGCGATGGATTCGGTCTCCCCAATTGTTGTAATGGATACTAATGAGCCAAGTAGTGGTAGCCAAGACATTTATTTCGGTGCTAGGATGGGTCCAACTCAGCCAACCGGTACTTACTCGAATTCAATCGTGTTTAAGATTGTAGCTAAGGTGACGGAACCAGCTCCTACTACGATCCAAGAAATTGAATATATGCAAGAGATTAACGATGATGTCATCGCGTCTATGGTGCCTGAACAGCAATATCAGCTTACTGATAAGCGTGATGGTAAGAAATATTGGATCGTGAAGCTAAAAAACAACTATGTAATTATGTCGCAAGATTTGGACTTTGAGTTGCATTATGGCGATGTGCTAAGTAGTGATACTACCGACATTGGCTATGGCGATCTTCATGGCGGTTACAAGAGCGGCAGGAGCTATTGGTTTGTTGATAGTACTACACAAGTTAATCAATATGGCAGACCTGGCATGCCGCCGTATTATGTTAGTGGTAGCACCTATTATGAACATGGCGAGTTTGGCGAGTATTCATCCGTCAATGACCCGACAGTGTATAGTTTTCATACCGAAGGTAATAGTAGTAGAACTGAGAATTATTTGAGCGACGCGGAGTGCTCCGTCTCTGAAGGGGTTAGTGAAGAAGAATGTGCCCATGCGCGCGTTGGTGTATTATATAATGATGCGACAGCGATGGCTGGACAGCAAGTGGTAAGGTATTCATATACTATAAATTCCAATGTTTATTATATGGTGCAAATAACTGATTCGGTATGTCCTAAGGGATGGAGGTTGCTAAATTATGGTGAACGCAATATGATTAATTATCGTTTTAGATCTGAAGATCAAAACCTCATGACGGCGCCATTCTATCTTCGTTCTACTTGGCTTACGAGATCTTATTACGAGGATATAATGCTTGTCTTTTATTCGGATGGATATAATTATAGTTATGGTGAATCAAGTCTTGGCCCGGTTCGCTGCGTAGCGCGGTATGGAATGAAAGAATAAAAAAATAAGCCTCTCGAGGCTTATTTTTTTATATAGCTTTTGCGGTGTTTTCTAGGCGGCGAAGCGAGGTTTCTTTGCCGAGTGTATTTAGAGTGAGGTTTAATGCTGGGCTAAATGGGGCAAAGCTTAAGGCAAGGCGAATCAAACTAAAGAGTTCGGCTGGCTTCTTGCTGGTTGCGGCAAGCAAATCGTTAAGAGCGTTCTGGAGTGCATCCTCGTTCCATTCCGTGGCGGAAAGCTTGTCGATAGCTTGCTGAAGAAGACTGCGGAGCTCGTCCGTGGACGTGTTTTTAAGAAACTTATTGCTTGTAATCATTTCGGTATTAATGGCTGGGTCTTCAAAGAAGTAGCCGGTCATTTCGCGAAGATCTGAAAGGGTTTTGAGGCGGTCATAGATGATACTGAGCACCTGTTTTTTATAGTCGTCTGAGGCATTAACAGCGCTTTCTGGCCAGAAGCCAGCAGTGCGGGCGTAAAGTTCATCAATCCCCTTTTTGGTGACTGTTTCGCCGTTTTCGGTGGCAATACGGCGGATCCATTGGCCGTTCATCCAGAGGAGTTTGGTTTCGTCGTAGCGAGCGCCGGAGTTTTGAATGCGGTCTAGTGAGAACTTTTCGATAAGTTCGTCCATTGTATAAATTTCTTGTTCGGTACCGTCGTTCCAGCCGAGGCAAGCGAGGTAGTTGAGCATGGCTTCGGCGAGGACGCCGTCGTCACGGTATTCAGTAACGGATTTAGCACCATCACGCTTACCGAGCTTTTTGTTGCCCGTAGGGGCCAAAATATGCGGCAAGGAGACGAATTTAGGATGATTAATACCGAGCGCTTCATAAATTGCAAGATAGTTTGGCATAGAAGAAAGATACTCGACGCCGCGCATGATATGGGTAACGCCCATTTCGGCATCGTCTACGATGTGAGCGAAGTTATAAGTCGGAAGACCGTCTTTCTTGATCAAAATGATGTCATCGAGGACTTCTGGACCAGTGTGCATATCGCCCATGACTTCGTCGTGCCAGCTGTATTCTTTTGGCTCAGTCTTGAAGCGAAGTGGCATACCTGGCTCCCATTCTGGGGTGTTTTCTGGACGGAAGTTGCGATAAAGAAATGGAACTTTGTTGGCGGTGCACTCGGCGCGGTATTTTTCGATTTGCTCTGGAGTGGTTGGATCGGCATAAGCGCGGCCGGCAGCGATCAACTTGCGAGCCCATTCATGGTAAATGTCGCGGCGTTCAGTTTGGAAATACGGAGCGTTTGGGCCGCCTACAACTGGACCTTCGTCCCAGTTAAGGCCAAGCCAAGTTAAGGTGTCTTCCACGAGTTCGGTAGCGCCTTCAACAAAGCGTGCTTGATCGGTATCTTCGATGCGCAAAATCATTTTACCGCCAGTTTGGCGAGCTAAAAGATATGGATAAATTGCGCTACGAACGTTACCGATATGAATGTAACCGGTAGGGCTAGGCGCAAAACGAGTAACTGCTTTCATGCCAAAATTATACCACTTTATAAGAGGGTGAGCAACCGCAAGCAGGTTGGGCTAAAGCGAGAGCGCAATAGTGCGAATTTGTTTTTTGGTGAGGGTGCCAGGTTCGGCGAGAATTTTATGCATAACGCGGCCATTGATCCAAGCGGCGTTACTGTCGCTAATATAGATAGTAATTCCCTGTTCGCGAACAGTGGAGAAGTTAGCTTCATAGGTTGGTTTGACGTAGTTTGTGAGGAGTGCATTAGAATCCCAAGACGAGCGCTCTTCGATGATAGTGAAAGAGGTTTTAGTGCCTTTGTTAGTGTATGCTAAGGTCATTTTGCCGTCTTCTGAAACAATATCGGTAAGCTCATAGCCAGCTGGGACCTTTGGTGTGTTAGTAGTCTCGATGCCGGCAGATCTTGCGGCGTTAGCAACAGAGAGATTAAAAACATTTTGATTAATAAAATAGGCAATGGCAAAGATTGCGGTGGCGGTGCATGCAAAAGCTAGAATAATGCGACCAAGACCAAAGTGCAACTTATTTGGGCGGGCGGTTTCTTCGTCGGTTTTGGAAGCTGAGCGAAGAGCCTTTTTAATGGCAGCTTCTTTGAGCTGTTCTGGAGTAGGCCGAGAAGATTTTTGGGCAACTTGTACTGACACGGCCTTTTTTGCCTGAGGTCTAGTGACATATTTACGATTAAGAGTAGCGGAGGGTTGAACCTGCCGGCGGACGACTTTTATAGGCTGAGCAGAGTCAGATTTTTGCATTATTTACCTCGCTTTTTTCTTATACTTAAATAATACGCTTATGCGAGCGAAAGCGCAAGAGCTAAAAACGAAGATTTTTATGGTATAATTAACCTACCATGGACTTCCAGGAAAATAAAAAACGTCAAACTGTGAAGGTGCTTATTGCAGAAAGTTTGATGACAATTACTGCTATTTTGATGGTGGTGATTTTGGTTTTTGTGGTTTCTGGATATTGGATTAACGAAAACTTTGAAATGGCGCGCTCTGGTATGCTGCAGATTTCGTCCATGCCAACTGGCGCTACAGTGACCATTGACGAGGATACTTTGTCTCAGCACACCAATACGAGTCGCGTAATCCCGGCCGGTGAACATACGGTTAGAATTGAAAAAGACGGCTATGATAGTTGGTCCAAAACAGTAACCGTAAAGGATGGCTTGCTATATAGACTGCATTACCCGCGTCTTTTCTTGAACGAGCGTGAGCTAGAAAATGTACCACTTGAATACAATGCCAAAAAGGTTAGTATCTCGCCAAAGCGTGAGTACGCTCTTCTTATTGATGGTACTAATAATTGGGCGCTTTTAAATCTGGATGAAGAAAAAAATACTATAAAACAGATTGATCTAGCGGTCGCGTTTTCAAAGAACGTTTTTAGCGGAGAAATAACTAGCATTGAGTGGAATAATGATCAGAATAAGGTGCTTATTGGCTTAATTGCTGAGCCGGAGAAAACCGACTGGTTCTTGATTGATCTTTCTGATGTTAAACGTAGCGTAAATATTTCTGATGAATTTGGTGTGGGCTTTTCGCAAATAAAAATGGCGAATGGATCTTCGGATGTTTTGTTTGCTCTTCGTAATGGCAATTTGCAAAAGATTAATCTTAGTAATAAGTCTATTTCAGCGATTTTGGCCGAGAACGTTAATAATTATCGTTCATGTGGCGATGGGATTATTTTTACGGCAAAAGATCAGGCCGAGAAGAAGTATGTCGGTGAACTGAAGTTTAATAAGGACGAGGCTAAGACGCTTCTTGAAGTTGATGACGATAATGCAATTGCGTTTTCTAGTCGTTTTTATGATGATGATCTTATTACTATACTCGACGGAGATAGCTTGAAGGTATTTAAACGAGATAATCTTGGCGAGGTCAAACTTGATTTGAAGCTGAGCTTCGTGCCGGATTCAGTAAAGATGGGCCATTTCGGCGAGTTTTTAGTATTAAGGAAAGGCAGCCAGTTGATGACTTTAGACATGGAGTCCGAAACGTTGCGTGAGTGGACGGTAGAAAACCAGAACTTTGGTTGGCTTGATGATGATATGGTTTATGCAGTTGTTGATGGAGAATTAATAGTCTACGATTATGATGGCCTCAATCGCCGTTCTGTTACTAAAGATGTTAATGAAAAGTTCCCTGTCGTAGTCGTAAACGACAAATGGCTTTATTATATGAGTAACGACGCGTTTGTGCGCGAGTGGCTAGTTCAAAAATAATTAATTATTATTTGTGAGCCAACCCCAGAATCCGTCGAAGAAGGTTGGTGAGTTGGCCGGGAGGGTTTCTCCGGCTGGCTGGATTTCGGTTGGAATATCGATAGTGTTGGCGTCTTCATAACTTGGCGAAATTTGCTCACCGATTACGAGAAGACGATAACGTGAGGTGCCAAGTGGCGTACAAGTGACCAAGGTGATTAGTGGGCGGTCGGTTTCCATAACGAGTGCGGCCACATTGGTTGGTTCGATGACTTCTTTTTTGGTGACTGAATAAGTGTATCTTACGGATTCGTAGTTGACGTAGATAGTGTCGCCGGCTTCGAGGCGTTCTAGACCTGAAAAGATATATTTATATGGATTGGAACTATAAATATCGCCGGCGGAGTGACCCGTAATTACGAGGTTGCCAATTTCGCCTGGGTAGGCATCGGCACCTGGAATGCGGTAGTGAGCAACGCCGTTATTCATGTAAGACATTGCCTCTGATGGTTGAATACCAAAATGTACTGGCACGTCGACGTTGAGTTTTGGAATGATCAAACGTGGGTCAGCTGAGATCGTGCGGGTGACGGTAGGGTCGATAGCATCGAGGCTGGAGCTTGGCGCATTGCCTGGCGAAACATAAGCCATGATTGGGGCAAAAATCAGACGGTTATATTGCAAGAATAGAATTATGAGAACCACGGAGATGCCAGCCAGGATTGGGATAAAGCGGCGATGGCGACGGGATTTTTTGGCGCTTGCGGCAGCTTTCTTGCGGATTTTTTTGCGAATGTTCGATTCTTCTGGATTGGTGTTTGTGGCCTCCGCGTTAGAATTACCGAGCACCTCTTCTTCCTCGGCTTTGGCGCGAGCATCTTTAAGGCGCTCTTTTTGAACATAATTTCTGGCGGCGTTTGAATAGTATTCACTATAATACTTTTGATAATAGTCTTGCCAGGCGGTGTGATAGCGACGCCATGATTCGGAATCGATTTGAGAAGGAGTCTCCTTGAGACGACCCAGGCTGGCAGAATTCTTTGGGGTGTTGTTAGCGTAGGAGGCTAAAACTTTGCGACGCATAATATTAGCAGCCGCCTGCATTTGCAGATTACTGGCTGTTTGAGCTGGGTTCGGTGATGCTGTCGGTTGTTGCGGCGCGACAGGTTGATTAGGTTGCCCACTACTATCCATACGAAAATTATAGCATAAACCGGGAAAATATGATAATATGTAAGATATGGGCGAGTGGCGGAACTGGTAGACGCGCTAGACTCAAAATCTGGTTCTCGCAAGAGAGTAAGGGTTCGATTCCCTTCCCGCCCACCACATAAAAAAAGAAGTCTTTTAGGACTTGTTTTTTTATGTGGTGAATGGAATTGACCCAAGGGTTCGAATCGAGCGAGCGAAGCGAGCGAGATCCCTTTCCCTTCCCGCCGAGCAAAGCGAGCGTCTTCCCTTCCCGCCGAGCGAAGCGAGCGTCTTCCCGCGAGCGAGATCCCTTTCTCTCCGCCCCATTTCTTCTAGACTTTAAGCATAAAAATTTATATAATGAAGAAAAGGAGCGTAATATGAAAAAATTTTTTGCATTGGTTGTAGCCGCTTTTGCGGTTATTGGCCCAGCATTGATTTCTCCTGTAGTCTCGGCGGCCGAAAAGGATCTTAGGTTCCAGGCTGATTACGAGTTAAATACTACGGGTGAATACAATACAAACACTTTCTTCTCTGGGAATAAACTAAAAGACAGCTCAACTACCCGTGGGATTGGCTTCCAATTTGGCGGCGAGATCGAGAATAGCGGTAACTATGAATATGGTTTCCATGCCGCGAATAAAATCGTCGTAAATGGCAAGTATGAAAAAGACTTGTTTGCCTTTGGCAATCAGATTGTCATTAGTAGCGAGGCTCAAATTGCCCGCGATTTGTATGCTGCTGGTAATAAGATTGAGATAAAGGCGAATATTCCTGGCACGGCATTTGTTGCCGCTCGCAGAATTGTTCTCAATAATGTTACGATTGATGGCGACTTAAGAGTGGCCGCAGCGGAAGTCGAGATTATTGGTGATGTCAAAATTACTGGTACTTTTGCATACAATGAGGATCTCAACATTATTGGCGAGAGCGATTTTGTAGCTGGTCATACCGAGATGTATCAGCCTTTAACCTTTGGATTTAGGCTTGGTAAAAGTGCAAAGATCATCTTTGCAATCTTGTCGCTTGCGATGTCAATCGTAACTTCAATCGTATTTATCTTGATTGCAAAGAAGTTCTTTAACTATCTTAAAGAGCGTACTAAAGAGGCGGACGGAATGTTCGTGTTGAAGAAGTTCGGCATTGGTTTGCTGGCGGCAGTCGTAACACCAATTGCAGCTGTGGTGCTCATTGCAACGATTATCGGCATCCCAGCAGCGATAATTTTATTATTCGCTTTCATGATTGCGTTGGTCCTTTCGTTGACGATTTTTGCCGCATTTGTGGGTAATAAAATTATGCAAAACCAAAGCACGATTCTTAGTGCTACGATTGTATTGGTCGTTTTGGCGCTGGTTGGCATGATCCCGGTTGTGGGTTGGGTGCTAAATACTGCAGGGGTATTGATCGGTTTTGGTATCCTTGTAAGCGCTATTTTCGAGAAAAACGCTGAATAAAAATTAGATAAAAAATAGCTCCTTTTGGAGCTATTTTTTGTACAAATTATTTGTCCCAGTCGAACCCTTCGCCGTAGTGTCCGTAGCGAGCGGATGCTTCGTAGATTGGGCGTTTCAAATCGAGGAACTTGATAATGCCGCGTGGGGTGAGATCGTAGCCTTCGATTTCTTCTGGTTTGCCGTCGATAATTACGGTTTTTTCAAGTGGTTCAGCGTAGCCAATGGCGTAGGCAAGGCGCACCAAAACTTCGTGGGCGCCGCGTTTGCGCAAATAATCTACGGCAATACGGCGAGCCATGTAGGCGGCGGAACGGTCTACCTTGGATGGGTCTTTACCAGAGTAACAACCACCACCGATTGCTACGCGTGGGCCGTAGTTGTCGACGATGAGTTTGCGGCCGGTAAGGCCAGTATCGGCATCGAAACCACCTTGGTTCCAGTCGCCAGCTGGGTTGATATGAAGCTCTAATTTGCCGGTAAGGCCTTCTTTGGCGATAAAATCGCGCACTAATTGTTCGAGCTCGGCCTTTGACGCATTTTGGAAGCTAGCCACGATGGAATCAATCGAGTCATCTGGGGCGATCGTAACTTGGGTTTTGCCGTCAAATGGGAATTTTTCGTAAATAAATTGGTTGAGGCGGCGCGAAAGTACGACTTCGCGTGGGAGGAGTTCTGGGGTTTCGTCGCAGGCATAACCAATCATAATTCCCTGGTCGCCGGCACCACCAGTATCAACGCCCTGGGCGATTTCTGGAGATTGCTTTACGATTTTGGTGTGGACTTCGAGATCGTCTCCAGCGATGCGCTTAACGATTTTTTCGATATCGATACCTTCAGCGGTTGATGTAATTTCGCCAGTTACAAAAACGACGCCGTGGCCGCCACAGGTTTCGGCAGCTACGCGGGCATTTGGATCTTTGGCGAGATATGCGTCCAAAATAGCATCGCTAATTTGGTCACAAAGTTTGTCTGGGTGTTTCGGAGAAACGCTCTCCGCAGTTCGATAGAACATATCTTTCCTTTCTTTGGTCGGAATTACCACCTTGCAAATGTAGGTTGGTAGGGGGTCGTCGGGCCGCTCCCTCGCCCCTTCTTGATATTAAATTGTTAATATATCTATTGTAACATGTTAAAATAAAAAGTATGAAAATTGCGATTTTTACGGATGTTTTTCTAGATATTACTGGGGGTATTGTCACTTCGATTCGTGCACAAAAGAACCAGCTCGAAAAAATGGGTCACGAGGTTTATCTTTTTACCTGTGGGTTTAAACGCAGCGAGGCGGAGCTTAAGAAACTAGCTGATAAAAATATTTTCGTGGTGCCAACTTGCAAGGTTTTCTTTAAGCCACTCGTGCCAATCGCACGTCGTCCGGCTAAGATTGAAAAATGGGTGTCAAAAAACTTCCCAGATTTTCCAAATTTTGACGTGGTGCATGTGCATTATGAAGGTGGTTGTTCGATTGCTGGTATTCGCTTAGCTAAGAAATTCAAAATTCGCTTGGTCCAAACTATGCATGGGCGCGAGGACGAGGGCGTGCACGATATGGTGCCAGCGCCGTTCCGCTTAATCGTCGCTACGCTTCTTAACTGGTTCCATTCCTGGTATTTGCCACATAATTACAAAGTCAAAAAAGATAATAATCTTGCAAAAAATCGTGCAAGCGCCAAGATGTGGACGTTGATGACTAACCATGCTAATCAGGCAGACGTGGTACTTACGCCTTCACATCATTTTGGTGCTAAGCTCAAGGATTACGGTGTAAAACGTCCAATGGATGTGGTTTCGAATGGCGTGGAGGATGATTTCGTGCTCGAAAAAGTACCAGTACGCGAGCTAAAGCCTGGCAACAAAATTAATATCATTTGGAATAGTCGTCTTGATAAGAACAAACATATTATGCAGTTCCTCGAGGCTCTCACTATGGTCAAGTGTCCTTATTCCCTCTCGGCTTTTGGTGATGGTTTGGAAGAAAAAAAGGCCAAGCGCTACGCAAAGAAACATAATTTAAATGTGAAGTTTTACGGTCACATTGAACGCGATTTGATCCTTGAAAAGATGAATAATTGCCAATTATCGGTGCTCGCTTCGTACCATTTTGATAACCAGCCAATGACGATTGTGGAGGCTGTGGTGCGTGGCATGCCGGTTTTAATTTGTGATCCTGATATGCAAGAAATCATGCCAAGCGGCGGCTATGTTTTGGCTGATGGCCCAGAGCCAGCAGATCTCGCTAAAGCCATTGACGAGCTCTATGAACATCCAGAAAGAATCGCTAAGATGAGCGAAATCATGATTAAGCACCGTGGCGAGAAAAAACAATCGATTCAGGTTGAAAAGCTGTTGAAGATTTATAGCGGGAACAAAAAATAATAGGGGTAAAATTGACAAAAATGGCAAAATGTGGTATAATGAGAAGAGTAGCCAGTTACTTTGCTGATATTTTGACTTTGACCCGCTTTTTACTAGCGGTTTTTTTAATGATTCTCATTATTATTGATGGTAAGCCAGAATTGGCGCTTATTATGTTTTCGCTTGGCGAACTAACTGACGCTTTTGATGGCGCCTGTTCCAAGAAGTGGCCATTTGAAAAAGGCAAAGCGCCAAAGTATCGCAAGTATGCCGAGAAATACGACATCTTTACGGATCTATTTTTACTTTCGATGATGGCGCTATATGTCGTAATCCGCGTGAATGTTTGGATGTGGTTCATGATCGGCATAGTAGTGGTTTTTTGCACGATAATAGAGCTAATTGCTTATCATCGCATAATGGGTCACCCAAACGATTGCTCACCAAGATCTTTGTATGCCAAGAACCCAGAGTTCACTGAGAAATTACTGCTTTTTAGGCGTAAAATCGCTTATATTCCTAGTATTATCACTGGCATTATTTTGACGCTGCTTGCCACCAGTTGGTCGTGGCCGGTGCGCGGCATTATTTTGGGTGTGGCCGCTGTAATTGGAATTTTCCTTTGGTTCTTCCTGCGGACCCGTCGTAAAAAAGTAGCGCGCGATTAAAACAGCGCGGCCGTGGTTGCGGCTAAGTAATTGTTTGGATTGTACAAATTAAGTAGTACAATTTTGGCGGCCAAATCGCCGGTCCAAAGCGTCAAAGGCGAGTAAGAAGTTTGTTCAAGCGAGACCGAATTCACGATGCCGTCTTTTGCCACAATGATATTTCCGCCGTGAAAAGTCACCACAGTGAGTGGATAGCTGAGCGTAAATTTATGCAGGATTTCGACAATTTGCATCAGCGGCATCGATAGTAAAATCATTTTCGGGTAGAGTGCGGCGTGCAAAAGTTTTTGGAGTTGCGCCATGGAAGCCAGGATAATTACGGACTCTTTTTCGAGGATTTTTTCTGGGTTTGATTCGGCGATTAAATCCACTGCGTCGCGGGTAATAAGAAGCGGTTTTTCGGCAGAAACACAGGCGCCAGAAACAGCGCGGTTAGTGATGGAATTCTTGGAAAAGTCGCCAAGAAACAGATTAAAATCAGACATGTTGGCGGCGGCAGTGAGCTCGGCTGAGGCGTCGAGCGAGCCAGAATCGGTGGCTTTTAGAAACAGAAAATTATCCATTGGCGGGAGTTTGTTTTTGAGGGTTTCTGGCAGTACGATTTTAAGTTCTTTAAGTGGGCTGGTGCCAAGAATCTTTTCGGCAAAACGGATTTCGTTATTGAACGATTTATCGTTGCCGCCAAAAAGGCATACACTTCCCTGCTTCTGTTCTGGCAGGTTCCAAAGCAGGTTTTCGTGCGGGTTTTTGGTGAATTTTTGCCAGTAGTCCATTAGTCCTCCAATTCGATGCTAACCGGGCAGTGATCTGAACCCAAAATTTGTTCATGAATTTCTGCCGACTTAACTTTGTTGAATAAATTTTTTGATACAAAGAAGTAGTCGATGCGCCAGCCAATGTTGCGAATGCGGGCGCCGGCGCGGAAGGTCCACCAGGTGTAGCGGCCGGTTTCCTCTGGGTGCAAAGCGCGGAATGTATCTACAAATCCAGTATTTACGATATTGTCGATGCCGCGGCGTTCCTCTTTTGTATAGCCGGCGTTTTCCTCGTTGTCCTCTGGGCGAGCGAGGTCGATGGCGGTGTGGGCGGCGTTAAAATCACCACAAACCACCACTGGTTTTTTGACTTCAAGTTGTTTTAGATAATTCAAGAACTCAGGATCCCAGGTTTTCTCGCGGAGCTTCAAGCGTTCCAAGCTGTGCTTAGAATTAGGTGTATAAACGTTAACCAGGTAAAACTTTTCAAACTCGGCGGTGAGTACGCGGCCCTCTTTGGCTGGGTCACCAAATTCATCGGCAGCGGCAGTCAGGGTTGGTAAGTTATTAAACACAGCTAGTGGTTTTACCTTAGTAAAAATCGCGGTGCCAGAGTAGCCAGGGCGCTCAGCAGAGTTCCAAAGTTCTTCGTATTCAGGCAAATCAATCTCGGCTTGGCCTTGTTTAGCTTTGGTTTCCTGGATACACAAAATATCTGGATTAGCGGTTTTGATAAATTCTTCAAAAGCGCCTTTATTGATGACGGCGCGCAGACCGTTTACGTTCCACGAGTAGATTTTCATGCTTTCCTTTCAAACGCATAGCGATTTAGTGTTAGTTTGTCGACAAACTGGATAATTTCGTTAATATCCCCGTTAATTCGTTTGATTTCGTCGGCTTCGCTGACTAATTTATCTGGATGAGGCGGTTCAAATGAATCACCGTTGTCGTTTAACGCAACGATTAGTTTTTTATCCATGAAGGAGAATAGAACGCGGTCTTTATAGGTTTCGGCGATGGATTGCAACTTTTCGATAAACGATGGATCAAGAATATAGAACATTTCGAAGCCGTCTTGGGCGTAGATGGTGAAATGCTTGTTGAACTCGGTAGATTCGGTTTCCATGCGCTCGAATTTCTTTTTCTCGCCAACGAATTTCGGCAGGCGGTCACCAATAAAGTTTTTCCCAGCAAGTTGCAGACGAAAGCTAAAGTCGCGGTTAAAGTCAAAAATCAAAAATCTTCCTTTAAAAATTGTAGTGTAAGTAGTGGTTGTGTGGCCATCACTGTCGGTATGACGGTGTTCGCGCTCAGTGTGGACGTCGGCACCGGTGAAGCGGATTTTATTGTAGGTGCCGGTAACGTAATCATTGGAGTGGTAGCGATCACCACCGGTCATCACAGTTTGTACGACGAACCTAGGCAGTCCGGCTTCTGGCTGGTAGGCCAAATCAGTAAAAATCTTTTCCAGGCTTTTCTTTACAAAATATTGTTTGTAGGCGGCTTGATATTTAGCCATGGATTTTTTGGCTGGGTGAAAGAGTGTGACTAAAACGGCGAAAGTCACAATAAAGAATACAGCAAACGAAAAAGTGAACATGAATGGGAGCATGGCGCCGGTGCGACCAAAGCGTGGGCGGCTGGCTGAGGCGATGATTGCAACAATAACAGCAAGTACCAAAATAACAATAATACCGCAGATAATAAGACGCGTGCGATTTTTGGATTGCTCAGCGGCTTCGCGACGGATCTTTTCGAATTCGGCTTTTTCCATTAGAACCTCCCGCGGTCTAGGTCGCGCTGCTTGATGGTTTCGCGTTTGTCGTATTTTTTCTTACCTTTACCAAGCGCAATTACGAGTTTGATGTGGCGGCTGCCGCCAAGTAATTTAACTGGCACAATGGTAGAGCCGGCAACCTTGGCTTTAGTAAAGGCTGCAATCTGTTTTTTGGTAGCTAAGAGTTTAATATTTCGTGCTGTATCGGCGCCAAGCGTGAGGTTATTAAGCCAGAGTTCGTCGTTTCTAATTGTCACAAAAGAGCCCTGAAGCTGCACGTGGTGGTCGCGGATTAAGCGCACTTCCGGGCCGGTCAAAACCATGCCAACAGAAAGCTCGTCGCTGAGTACGTAATCAAAGTGAGCGCGACGGTTTATGGTCGTTAAATCTGGGGTTTTAACCTTTTTCATACCTTAATTATACCATTTTGACGTTATCTTTGCCGATAAGCTCTTCAAGTTTTGCGATGAGCTCTGGCGTGGCGTCTACTTTAAATGGCATTTTGAGCGGATGCTTGTCTTCGCCTTCCTTCAAAACTAGGATAACATCTTGGAAACCGAGGTTGATATCGCAAAGGCGGCGAATGGCGGCCAAAGTATCGGTATCGTTTGGATTCTCAATCAAAAGGAAGAGGCGTTCTTTGCGCGGATCTTTTGGCGGTGTGACCGGAGTGGCTGGAGCGGCTGGTTCGGCTGGCTTTTTGGCGCCCGAATATACTCTTTCGGCGGAAGATTTGGAGTAGCGGCGTTTCTTTGGTTCGGCAGCCACTGGTTCTGGTAATTTCTCGCCGGTAGGTTGGTAGTTTTCGAGCATTTCATCTGAGATGATGTCTACAGTTTCGCCCATCAACTTGACTTCTGAAGTTGGGTTGCCGTCTTTGTCGGTGGCGTTGACTTTGCCGGTGACTTTGATCACGTTATCAACCACTAATTTGGCGCCGCAAGTTTCGAAGAGTGATGGAAACACGATGACTTCGCATTCGCCGGTCTTGTTTTCAATTTTTACGAAGGCCATTTTGGTGTTGGATTTAGTCAAAATCGTGCGCACGGCCGTGATGATGCCACCTACAGAAATCAATTTGTTGTTGTTCTCTGCTGCGACATAGCTTAGTGGATGAGTTTGCTCGTTAAAGTAAGTATCGTATTTATCGAGTGGGTGAGCAGAAAGGTAGAGGCCCATGAGGTCGCGTTCCCACAAAAGTTGTTCTTTGTCTGAATAGGAAGTTGGGGCTTTTTTGATCTCAACTTCTGGCACCGCGCCGGCTTCGCCCATCGCGCCAAAGAGATCGGTCTGGCCGGAGCCAACGTCTTTTTGAACTTTGGCGCCGTAGGCTTGGATAGCTTCGAGATTGAATAATAAGTCGGAGCGTGAATAGCCAAAGCGATCAAAGGCACCGGTCTTGATGGCGGCTTCCCAAGATTTCTTGTTGAACTTGGTAGAGTCCACGCGCTTGGCAAAGTCGCAAACGCTCTTAAATGGGCCGTTTTTGTCGCGTTCTGGAATTACGATGTCCTCAATCAAGGATTTGCCCATGTTTTTCACGCCAGAAAGGCCGAAGCGGATGGTTTTTTCGCCGCCTACGATACCAAAGTCGCCGTAGGATTGGTTGATGTCTGGGCCAAGCACCTTGAGCCCGAGGTGTTTACATTCGGCGATTTCAATGGCGAGGCGGTCGGTCCAGCGCATGTCGGCTGTCATGAGGGCGGCCATAAAGGCGTCTGGATAATGGGCCTTAAGATATGCGGTCCAATAAGCCACCAAGGCATAGCATGCGGCGTGGGACTTGTTGAAACAGTAGTTAGCGAAGTCGAGAAGCTGGCTCCAGAAGGTTTCGGCAATTTCTTCAGTAGCGCCACCAATTTCCACGGCGCCCTTAATGAATTCCGGCTTCACCTTCTTCATCAAATCCACCTTTTTCTTACCCACAGCCTTACGCAAAGTATCTGCCTGGCCACCGGTAAAGCCACACCATTCCTTGGAAATCTGCATGAACTGCTCTTGGTAGATCATAATGCCATATGTGCTTTTAAGTGCGTTTTCAAGGCCTGGGTGAAGATAGGTGATAGCTTCTTCCCCGTGCTTGCGGCGAATAAACGAATCAATAAACTGCATTGGGCCCGGGCGATAAAGCGCCACCATAGCGATGATATCCTCAAACGACGAAGCCTTGAGGTCCTTGAGATAGCGTTTCATGCCGGCAGATTCAAGCTGGAAGACGCCGGTGGTGTCGGCCCGTTGCAAAAGCGCGTAAGTCTCTGGGTCGTCGAGCGGCACGGAATACATGTCGATATCTTCGTGATAGACTTTGCGAATCATGCGGAGCGCGTTGTTGATCACGGAAAGGTTGGAAAGGCCGAGAAAGTCCATTTTAAGTAGACCTAGCTCTTCTACGGTACCCATTGGGAATTGGGCGGCGATTGGGCCTTTGGCGGAAACTTCAAGCGGCAAGAATTTAACGAGGTCGTCTGGCGCAATCACCACGCCACAGGCGTGAACGCCGTGGTTTCTAATGGTTCCTTCAAGGCGGGAGGCGAAGTCGAGCACCTCTTTAGAAATCGGGTTGGTTTCGTATTCGTTTTTGAGGTCTGGCACATCTTTGATGGCGTCTGCCAAGTGGCAGTGGTGGCCCATCACTGGGTCTGGCACCATTTTAGCTAGGCGGTCGGCTTCGGCATAAGGCACCTCGAGCACGCGCGCCACATCGCGCACGGCGTTTTTGGCCATCATTTTACCAAAGGTAGCAATATTAGACACGCGGCCTTCGCCATACTTTTCGGTACAGTATTCAATCACTTCGTCGCGGCGAGTATCCTGGATATCGGTATCGATATCTGGCATGGAGATACGATCAGGATTCAGGAAGCGCTCAAAGAGCAAATCGTATTTAAGCGGGTCAAGCTCGGTGATGCGAAGGGCGTAAGCGAGAAGTGAACCAGCGGCAGAACCACGGCCAGGCCCGTACACAATATTTTTGTTCTTACCCCACATAATAAAGTCTTGCACGATAAGGAAGTAGCCGTTATAGCCCATTTTGTCTACGACGGATAGCTCATAGTCGATACGTGGCAAAATTTGATTTTTTTCGTCGCGGTCTTTGTCAACCGCTTCAAGGATTTTACGGCAATCTTCGATTGAGAGTTTTTCGGCTTCTTCTGCGGTTTTGCCTCCGTAGCGAAAAACTAGCCCGCGAAAAACCAATTTATCAAGATAAGACTTCTCGTCTTCGCCATCTGGCACTGGGAATTTTGGAATCAAAATGCGACCGAGTTGCAAGTCTACGTTGCAGCGATCGGCAATGCGTTTGGTGTTTAACACGGCTTCTGGGCAAGTGTCTTGCCAGTGGTCGATGATCTCCTCAGCGGAGATAACATGGAGGTCAAAATCCTTCAAAGTCATGCGATTTGGGTCAGAAAGGTTGGCGGCGGTACCTACACAAAGTAGAACCTCGTGGGCGTCTTGGTCTTCGTGTTTCAGGTAGTGGGCATCGCAGGTGACAACAAGCGGCAGGCCAAGCCCCTCGGCATGCGCCATTAGCCAATCATTAACCTTCTTTTGCTCGGCGGAGTGAGTAGAAGATTTTGGATGGCCGTGATCCTGCATCTCGAGATAAAAACGATCCTTAAAAACGTTGCGATACCAATCAATAAGTTTAAGGGCGCGCTCGTCGTCGTCGGCGCGGATAGCTTCGGAAATCTCGGAACCCATACAACCGGAAAGACAGATGATGCCCTCGTTGTATTTTTCGAGTTCGTCGTGGTCGGTGCGCGGTTTGTAGTATTTGCCGTGAATTTCGGCGTTAGACATGATGCGGCAGAGGTTTTCAAAGCCGGTATTGTTCATGGCGAGCAAAGTAATGTGGAAGCGCTGCTTATCGTGGGCCGGGTCTTTGTCGGTCATTTTGCGAGCAGCCACGTAGGCTTCAAGGCCAAGAATCGGTTTGATGCCAGCGTCGTTACAGCATTTATAGAGCTCAACCAAGCCGCTCATGGTGCCATGGTCGGTAACGGCGACCGCTTCCATTCCCTGCTCTTTGACATAGCCAACGAGCTCTGGAATCTTGGTCAAACCATCCAAGAGCGAATAATGGGTGTGATTATGTAAGTGAACATAGTCACTCGGTTTTAACTCCACTTTTGACATATCTTAATTATAGCACAGGATTAATTAGGGCTGCGGCCAGTTTGGCTGGTTGTTGACGACCGAGGCGTTGGTCTCGTTTTCGTTTAATTTAATGAATGAGTAGTAATTTTCGCCAACGTTTGAGACGTCCCATCCGCTAATATCGCCGATATCCCAAGTGGTGGCTTCTTGGCCAGCATCATAGAACATAAAGGAGATGTTTTGCACTTTGCTAGTATCCCATCCGCGATGATTTGCGTCTACGTAACCAAGGTTTCCGATGGTCCATGAACCGGCATTTTTACCCGCTGAATAGAACATTGAGCACATGTCTGTAACTTTGCTCGTGTTCCAGTTGCTAAGGTCCGTGAGTGTCCAGGTAGTAGCACTCTCGCCAGCCTGGGCGAAGGCGTATCTCATGTTTGTAACATTGCTGACGTCCCAACCATCAAGATTCATGGACCAGGTCTCGGCGTTTCTGCCCGCATCCCTAAAGGCGTCTTCTAGAGTAGTGAGATTACTAGTATCCCACCCACTAAGATCAAGCGACCAGGATTCGGAGGCGCTACCGCCAGCATATTGGAATACCCATCCGAGATCCGTTATATTACTAGTATCCCACCCGCTAAGATCAAGTGACCAGGTATGCGCAGATACACCGGCATGATCAAAGAGTCTGGAGCTATCACTACTACTAGAAATGCTGCCATTGAATGCTAACCCCCCATGTACATTCCAGCTACTAAGATCAAGTGACCAATCATCCGCTCCCCCTCCAGCATAGTAGAACATCCAATGTGCATTTTCTAGGCTGGCAAGATCCCAGTTATCAACACTCAGATTCCATGTATCTGCATATCTTCCGGTATGTGCGAACATATTGCTCATATATTTTACATTGCTAACGTCCCAATCGTCCAGTATGAGTGTCCAGTTGACGTTATACGCTTCTACGCCGCTTTGATAAAACATAAAAGACATATTTTCAACGTTGCTTACATCCCAGCTACTAAGGTCTAGATAGAAATCGCTTTGAGGTCTTCCGCCAGCGTCATAAAACATGTAAAGCATATTGGTGACGTTGCTCGTGTCTAGGTTTTGCGGGTTTGTAATAGTCGTTAAGCCGGTACACTCGTCAAACATACTTGCCGTTGAGGTTGGCTTGTAATCATAGAACGAGCTATCGAAGTTTGCTGTCGTAATTGTACTATCGTTAATGTAATAGAGTGAGGTATATATTCTAGTAATTTCGGTCTGGCCAATATTATCTGTGTAGGTATCGCCTACCGTATAAGTGTTGCGGTCGTAGACAAAATTTACGTTGCCGTTATCGCCGAGGATCGCTTTTGGCGTGGCTGGTGGAAGAATAGGAAGAACGGTATACAAAATCTCGGTTTTGTACATGCCTGGTTCTAGGCTTGCGTCCGTATTAATACCGTAATAAATGTCAACGGAATCATCCGAAATGGCTGAGGCGTTACTGTGGATCAGTTGTTTATTGTCGGAGGTTGGGACAGCGGCGAATTTTGAGGTGGCGGATGGAGTATAAACATTATAGCTAGCATCGAAGTTATCGAGGCCAGCAACGGCAAAGCCCCAGGTAGCGCCGTTGGTTAGATCTAGCGCAGCTGGAGTGGCATAGGTGCCGGTGGTGGCGAGGATTTTTTGATTCTCTTCCGTATTGCCTGGGTCACCGTTAAGATAAATGTCGTTTACGGTTTCCGAGTTGGTAGAAATATAAACTTCGTAACCATATTGTGAATTAGTGGCACCAACGATAGTGTCTTTAACGATACTTAAGGTGCCATTATCGGCTGGGCGGATGGTGGTTTCGATGGTTTGGTTGGTGACAAGGCTAAGGCCGTCCGTATAATCTGGTTCGTCCGTGGCGCTAGTGGTGGTTGGGGCTGGCGACAAGAGGATTAGGGCGCCAAAAAGTAGCAAAATAGAACTACAAGCAAAAAACAAAATGTTTGGGATAAAATTCTTCCCTATTTTGAAGTTTTGTTTTGACACTTTTTGACCCTTTTTGTATTAGTTTTTATACTTTTTTGTTTTCGGGCCAAATAACATTACACTCTAAAGCTAGATTAACATAAACCTTTTAAAAATGCAAGTATTATTCCATTAAAAAAGTTACCATTTTTGGTGGTAACTTTTTTAGCTTTAAGCTTTCTTTGTAGTTTTTTTGGAAGCTGTCTTTTTGGCTGCTGGTTTTGCTGCAGTTTTCTTGGCAGCAGGTTTGGCAGCGGACTTGGTGGTAGCAGCTTTTTGGCTAGACTTCTTTGCTAAGGCTTTGCCTGCAAATACGCCAGCGACACCGCCGAGCAATGCTCCAAGGAAAAACTTTCCTTTACCGCCCTTTTTCTTCTCTTTGCCCATCGCTTTTTTCCTTTCCTTTATTTTCGTTTGGACCAAATTTGTCTGCAAAGGATTTGACTACGCCGCCGATTGAAGTCATGTCTTTGACGTTTTCTACGACTCCGTTGGCGTTTTCGGCAATGTCTTGGCCTTTGATGATGATTTTCTTGGCTTCTTTGGTGATGCCAATAAGTTTAGCAAGTAGAACGATACCAAGGATCAGAAATACTAGTAAAGCTACACTTAAGAATATTACTAAAATCCATTCTGCTACGTTCATATTTTCTCCTTATGCTTATTATATCACATTAATTCTCAGCGACAAATTTGCGGACGTCGTCGGCATAGTCGCTATTTTTGAGAACATATTCAAGGTGAGCTAGGAAGTAGTTCTTTGGATCGCCGGTGGTCATCCATTTGCCGGTGGTTTCCTTAACAAAGACTTTGCCGGATGGTACGAGACTGGTGATGGCGTCAACTGTCCAAAGCTCGCCGTCTAGGCCAGTGTGATTTGGATTTAAGAATTCAAATACACCTGGGGTTAAGAGATAACGGCCGTAGGATGCGAGGTCGGAGACTGCGTCTTCTGGATTTGGTTTTTCGACGATACCGTTGAGTAAACCAGTGTTTTTGTCGTAATCAATACAACCGTATTTTTTGATTTCTTCGTGTGGCACTGGTTGGCCGGCGATGATAGCAGAAGCATCTGGGTGCTCAGCGAAGCAGTCCATCAAGTCTTTGACGGCGGAATTACCAAAGACCATATCGTCTGAATAAACTACGATAAAGGCTTCGTCGTCGTTGATAAACTTGCGGGCGGAAGCGATTGGTGAACCGTTGCCGTATGGAAGAGTTGGATCCTGCTCAATAACGGTGATCTTTGGAAAATCTAAGATTTCTTTAACTGGCTCAAAACGTTTGGCTTTGCCCTGTTTTTCGAGCAAGGTGCGGACGTTATCGGCTGGGTTATGGAAGAAATCTTCATAGATTTCTTTGGATTTAGAATTTGGGGTAGCTACAATAATAATTTCTGTGATACCGGCTTTGACGCATTCTTCTACGCAATATTGCATGACTGGCTTGGCGCCAATTGGAATCATAGCTTTTGGAATCGTTTTAGTGATAGGCAAGTAACGGCTAGCAAAACCAGCGTCGGTAATGATAGCCTTAGTAGGGGCTTTATAGTTCATTTAGATCTCCTTTGAGACTTAATTATACCACTTACTTAGTTTTTTTAGAAGCTGTGCGCTTTTTGGTGGAGTTTTTGATCGCCTCTTTTCTAGCGACAGAATCTTCGGTGATTTGAGCCTTGTTGTGGACACCATAAATCATGCTAGTAACGCCAACGACCACGGTATAGGCGCCAAAGAAGCGGATGAAGGCGGTGTTGGTGCCATTGAAGTCACCAGTGTTGAGGATTACGAAGCTCATAACACAGCCACAGATGCCAACGAGGATGCGGATAAAGCGATCGGTTGGATCGGAAGTGGACATGAAGCTATGGAAGACGTCGACGACGCCAGAAAGACAGGCGTAGACAGAGAGTACAATGAGTTGGAAGACAAATTCGTTGTTGGCGAGGAAGATCAGGACGAGGGCGGCGAGGATGTCGATGCTGGCATCAACGACGGAATTCACCCAGCCGTGCTTTTTGGTGGAATTATAGAGTGCGCCAGCGGAATCAATGATGCCCATAGATAATAGATAGACGCAGAGACAAGAAAAGACTAGTTGGCGGTTGTTTTCCATATTGCCATAGAGCAGCGCACACAAGCCAAAGATAAAGGCGAGTGCACCCCTAAAAATAAACACCAGCCAGTGGCGATCGATGAATCTTCTATTAATATGAGCCATAATTATTCCTTGATTAAAATGCTTAAGGTTATTATAACACATTTTTGCCGCATAAAAAAGAGCCATTTGAATAGCGTTTTCTTCGGGTACGCTCAAGGGCGCTCGCCCGAGCTTATGCCCCTCAGAAAAGCTATTCAAATGGCTTTGTTTATACGTGGCGAAGATGTTTTCTAATATCCTCAATCGTTTTGTTCAATAAATATTTTGGTTTATTTAATATAAAATCATGGGCTGGAGTATATTTTAATTCAGAGCAGCCGAAGCTGCGTTTGAATTCGGAGACGCCGTAGAAGCGGTGCTTGGTTTCGTCGGTGCCGACGATTCCCCACAAGTTGTAGCGCTTGATACCACGGGATCTAGCTTCTTCCATAGCTTTGAGATGTAGAAGTGGGGCGGCGGAGTATTTAGTGCCAAGATCTGTTGATGTGCCGTAGTGATAGGAGGCTTCGTCGCCGTAGAAGATCATGAAGTTCTGGGCCAAAATGTCCTTCCCCAGTTTTGCAGTATACATAATGGCTTCGCCATTTTCGGCAAAAGCGGTGAATTGTTTGGTGAGAAAGCTTTCTGAAAAGGCCACGAATTTTTGACGTTTGGCGTGTTTAACTTCGATTTCGTAGAAGGTTTTGACAATCTTTGGGTCGGTTGAAGTTTCGACGGTGATGCCGGCTTTTTCGGCTTTGCGGAGTTTGCGGCGGAAGCCTTGTGAAGCGCCAGCTAAAATTTCTTCTTCGGATTTAGAGATATCAAGGATACCAGCGTATTCTACCGAGAGATACATTGGAGCTTTTTTAAGGCCAAGGCTTTGCATGAGTTTTAATGATTTATCAGAGAGCTCGAGCTGTGGGCGGACGCGCACGAACACGCACTTCTCATTTTCACCAGCTTTTTTGATGTCATCAAAAATTGCTTGAACAAGTTTTTTGTTCGTCCAGTCCAAAATTGGGCCACCGGCAATGGCTAAATAACGACCGCGCTTGGCGGTTTCGACGACGCCAGCGTAGGCACCGAGGATTTTACCCTCGTCATCAACGGCTAGGCGGCGAACAACTTTTTTACCACGGGCGATGTGAAATTCATAAAAGTCCCAGGATTGTAGGAAGTTGGACTCTTCGTGCGAGGTGATAAAATCATCCCAAGTTCTGCGATCGGTTGCGTCAATTATGTTCATAGGTGCCTCTTTTTGCGGCGGGCGGTTTCGACCACCAGGTTTTTTAGATATTTTACTTTGGAAATCACGAGGTCATGAGCCGGAACGTATTCGGTTTTCTCGCTAGTAAAACCGGTTTTGAAGGTAGTAACGCCGGCATAGCGGTGATGTGGTTGGTTTGGTGGGGCGATACCGTAAAGATTGAAGCGCTTGATGTCGGTCTTTTTAAGATCTTTTACGACTTCCCAGATCAAAGCGTAGGCGCCAGGCAGGCGGCGGTTGAGATCGGTGGAGGCAGCTTCGTAGTATTCGGCTTCGTTGAGATCTTTCAAGATAAGGCCATAGGCGATTGGCTCGTGTTCGGCGGTGTAGGCGACATAAATCAAAGCATCGTCGCCAAAGGCTTCGCGTTCGGCAAGCAAGTTTTCGAGTTTTGGTGGGATGAAACCTTTGCGCTTAGCGGTTTCGAGCTGTACGGCGTGGAACTCCTTAAATAATTCTTCGGAGTTGCTTTTTTCGAGTACGATTCCCTGTTTGGCGGCTTGTTTTACTTCGTAACGGGTTTGGCGGCGCATGTCAGAAAGGAGCTCTTCTTCGGATTTTGTAAGGTCAATAATTACGGTGTGCTCAGCAGCCAGGTGCATTGGGGATGGACGAAGACCGAGATTTTTTAGAAGTTTCAAGTTTTCAGGTGTGGCGAGCAGCTGTGGGCGGAGGCGCACGAAAACGCAACGGTTTTCTTTGGCGATTTTGGTGATTTCTACGAAGGCCTCCTTGATGGCGGATTTGTTTTTCCAATCGATGATTGGGCCACAAGGAATTTCAAGGTAGCGACCGCGCTTGGCGTTTCGAACGATTGCGAGAACTAGACCATCATTCATAAGGTCTTTCATAATGGCTTTGTCGCCAATTAATTCGTTGACTTTGGCCCAGTTTGGCGATTGATAAAAGTTTGCTTCAGGATATTTGGCGCAAGTTTTAGCCCAGTTCATCTTGTGTATTCCTTAATAAGTTTAATTGCTGGTTGGAGTTTTTCGCTAGAGTAATGGGTTGGGATGTTAATAATAGAGGCGGCAACCTCGGTAGCTACCGGGCAGGCGACTTCATCGAATTTTACCTTCTTATAGTAGCGTTCTGGAGAAATTGGACGTTCGTACCAAAAACCGTCAAAGTAAAAGCCTTGCTTTTTGAGTTTCTTCAAAAGCTCTTCGCGGTTATTCACGAGGACGAATTTGCGAAGTGGCATTTTGCTGCCAGATTGCAACTGTTTTAGGGCAAGTTTGGCGGCAAAACGGTTTGGGCGGCGGGTAAGGTCAAGTTTGTTGTCGGCGGAGCGCTCAATAAAATGGAGTTTTAGCATCAGTTTTAGCCATGGGCCACCGAGTTTAATATGCTGCAAACCGCGGGAGATGCCGGCGATCAAAGGATAAAAACGGGTGCGGAAAGTATCGGCGAATTTCGGAGCTTTGCTAGGCGCTGCAATTGGCGTTTCAACAGGGGTGCGGACAATGAGAGCGCCACCCGAAATAGTATCGATAGATTTATCTTTACCAAACGATAATATGGTGGCGGCACCAACGGTGCCCGCTTCGCGGCCATCGGCGTATTTGAGGCCAGCACAGTGAGCGAGGTCTTCAATGATGATGAGGTCGTTGTCTTTGGCAAATTTTTCAATGGCTACGATGTTTACCGGATTTCCCAGAGTATTTTGAATAATAATAGCTTTGGTGTTTTTGGTGAGCACCTTTTTGATGCTTTCGATGGTAAAGTTGAGGTCTTCCTTGTTGATGTCGGCAAAAACTGGGGTCATACCGGCAGTTTTGACGGCTTCGTAAACAGCATAGCACGTAAAGCCGTTTGCGATTACTTCGGAACCTTTTGGAAGAAGGTTTTTGAGTGCCAAACAGAGAGCGGAACGGCCGTTTTTGGTCAAGATTGCGGTGCCTTGGTAGCGTTTTTCAAGATAATTGGTAAGGTTTTTAGCATCCTTTTTGTGGCCCACGGCAAAAGTATGAGCCAGGCGTTCGCGGCGGGAGTAGTGAGCGGCTTGGCCGAGGAAGCAGTAACCCATTATTTTAATCCTTGCATTAGTTTTAAGATTACTTTGGCAAGTTCTTCTGGATGGGAGATATATGGGGCGTGGGTCCAGTTGTCGAAGAAGTTGAGCTTGGCTTTTGGCAGGGCCTTGGCCATTTTCTCGGCGTGACGCGGTGGGGTGATGGTGTCTTTTTTGCCCCAAATAATGCGGGTATCCGTAGTGACGGCGGAGAAATCAAGAGACTTATCCGAGTTTAGCATGTTTATGAGGGTGGCCTGCATATTTTTAGGGGCGCGGCCATAATCCGAAGAGCCAGTAAGACGATGAAAAACCTTGCTGATCAGTGGCACTTTTTTAAGCGGATGACCGATTTTAGCCATGGCTTTAACGAAGGATTTTCTCTTGGATGGTTCATAAACGCCGGCGGCGCTGAGTAAGATTAGGTGGCTGAGTTTTTTCGGTTTTTTGGCGCAGAGATTCAAAAGGATGCGGCCGCCATTGGAATGGCCGAGGGCGATGGCGCCATCTGGAATGCTTTGATCTGCCCATTTAACGTAATCTTCGATAGTCCAGACTTTTTCGGATGGTTCGGTGAGGCCTGGTACGTGGAGCATTTTAACCTTGAGACCGTATTTCTCGAGGATAGCAATGGTTTTGGTCCATGGCTCAACGGTGTAGGTCCATCCGTGGATGATATAGAGGGTCGGCATATTAGTCTAGCCCCCATTTCTTACGGCGAGCCACAGCGGCTTTTTCGCGGCGGCAGAGCTTATCGGCGTCTTCTGGGTTTTCGAGGAGTTTTTCGATAATCCATTCAAGATATTGGCTACCCTTAAAGATAAGGGTTTCGTTGCCAGTGGTGTGTTTTTCGATGTATTCGAGAGCTCTATGTGGGTCGAGAGTGGTGTGGGCAGAATAGCCGAGCTCTTTAAGGCGTGGAGCGGTGTATTTTTTGGTACGGCGACCAACTAGGATAATATTATCTGGTTTGGCATCGGCGATTAGTTCGGCGAGTTTTTGGTGCTCGTCGCCTTCGATAGAGCCTTGGTCCACGATATCGCCAATGATCAACCATTTCTTCTCAGCATGGAGGCGCCTGACCATATCAAGGATCGACGCAACAGAGATAATATGGGCGTTGTAGCTACTATCGATAATGTTGAGGCCATTTTTGCCACGTAGATAGTTGCTGCGGCCTGGTGGCATCTTGAAATCGGTGAAATCTGGGTTAAATGGCAGCTTAAGATAGCGCATGAGGTCTTGGGCGACCAGGAGTTGGTAGGCGATTTCGCGCGGTTGTGGGTGGTTGAAGTGGAAAGTAGTGCTGCCATAGGTGAAATCGGTGGAATCTGGGTAGACGACGTACTTTTTGAGGTCTGATTTCTTGAAAGCAATAACCTTGGCTTTGATATCTTTGGTAGCTTCGCGCATCAGAGGCTGTTCAGCGTCGATATAAACCAATTTTTCGGTGTTTTGTGGCAAGGTGGCGAATTCGGCGGTGATAGCGGAACTTAGGCTATCAAAGTGGCCGGATTTGACCTCGTTTTCGAACTGTACGGCATGGGACAAACCAATAGAGACCCAGATAGTAACCTCTGGCTTGAGCCAGGTAGCAAGAAACTCGGTTTCGTGTGGGCGTTCACCATCGATTTCTACTACATAGAACGCCTCTTTGTGCTTGTAATAAAGCGATTTAATAGGGGCGGCAAAGAGTAAGTAGATCCAGCGGAGCTTGGAGCCTCTGATTCCCTTAATGCCGAGGATATCAAAAGAAACACCAAAGGCTGAGTTTGCATCGTGCGAATAGTGGGCTTTGCCATTTAATTCGTGCTCGGCAATGTGAAGCATGGTGGTTTTGCCAGCGGAGCCAGTAATAGCGATAATGCGGGGATGCCAGCGTTTCAGGGAGCGTTTTGCGAAGTGTCGGAAATATTTTGCAGCAGCAAAGTAAAAACGCTTCTTAAATTTAGCGATCAATTTCATAGAAATATTATAGCACAAAAAAGAGCCCGGTTAAGGGCTCTTTGATGTAGTTTTATTACATTTTGATTTCGGCATCGACGCCAGCAGGAAGGGAGAGATTTTGAAGGCTCTCGATGGTTTTTGGGGTGGCGTTGTTAATGTCGATCAAGCGTTTGTGAACTTTCATTTCGAAAGCTTCACCACCGGTCTTGTAGACATGTGGAGATTTAACCACGGTAAAGGTAGAACGCTTGGTTGGTAGAGGCACTGGACCAGATACAGAGGCGCCGGTGCGGATAGCGGTATCTACGATTTGTTTGGTGCTTTGGTCGATGACACGGTGGTCATAGGCTTTTAAGCGGATGCGGATTTTGAGTCCTTCTGCTTTTGGGGCAGCTTTTTTGGCTTCAGCCATGAATTCCTTTCTTTTCTCATAACCTCAGATGAATTCTTAGATGATCCGTCGATAAGTTTTTGAGAATGGATGATTAATATTGGTTTATCTTTTAATTATAGCAAATTTTATCAGAAAAATCAAGATACGGTGGAAAAATGGGGTAATTTATGGTATAATATGGATACAAAAACAAATATAAGGGGGTGTCGTCATGGCACAAGAAAACAAAAAGGAGTCGTCGGCCTTGGTATATCCTGATTTATCAAGGTATCGTAAGGAGTCCGAAAGGACTGGTAGTTACACAATTTTTGGCCACGGTGATGTGGCGCGGGACCATCACATTACGGAAGATCTTACCGAAGATCATTCTGTAGATGATCCGGCTGCGGTTACTGAGGCGTGTGTGCCTCAACCTACCGAGGCCAAGTCTAAGGCAAAAGAGGAAGATCCTCGTAAGAAAGCCATCGAGAAGATGGAAGAAGAGGGCTTTGAGCGCTTCGCGGAGGAGCATTCCTCGAAAAGCAGAGGCGATATTGGCGATTTCGTACTGGCAATTTTGTTAGTGCTGGCGGTCGCTACAGTTATCGCCTTGGGATGGGGGTTCTTTAGATAACCTATTCCATTGGGGTCCGTAGGGCCCCTTTTTTCATGCTATAATAGAAAAATATGAAGAGGTTTTTAGGTGTTATCTTGGTAATGGCGGCAAGTTTGATATTTGCGGCGCCAGTTTTTGCCGACGAGTGTACGGAGACGGGTGCTGGGGTTTTGGTAACACCGATTGCTAAAAACCTGACGATTGACGGTGGTGGGGCGCGCATTGATGATACTTTTACGGTGCAAAACCAGGCCAATAAGGAGAGCGTTTTTAAGATTTATGCGGCGCCTTATTCAGAGGGCGAAGGCAAAAAGGATTTCGAGAAAGAAACAAATTTCACGCAGATTAGCCGTTGGATTAAGTTTTTGGATGCAAGCGGCGGGTTGGTAGATACTCTGGAAATACGGGTGCCGGCTTGCTCTAAGCGTGAAGTGAATTTTAGGGTGATAACACCGGATAGTATTCCGGATGGTGGCCAATATGCCGTGATTTTTACCGAAAGCAGCGACGAGGGATCCTCGGTAATTAACTCCGCTTCTAGAGTCGGGATGCTGGTTTACGCCCACGTTAATGGCGGCGAAACGATTCGCGAAATCTCTATTGACGACTTAAAAATCGGCAAGAAGGTAGACAGTTCCGATAAAACCGTAATCTTTGCTGGCGCAAAACTCAAGAACGGCGGTAATATTGATCTTGATGTCACAACTACTCTTACGATTAAGAACATTTTAGGGCACGAGGTTTACAAAAACTCCTCTGGTGTTTCCCTGTTGCCGGGCTCGGCGGTAAAAGAGATCAGCGATGTTTGGGATAGTGCGCCGTATCTTGGGCTTTTTGTCGTGGACTATGAAATAATGGTAGGCGGCGAAGTGAAGGCTTCTTCTTCGCAAGTGGTCTTGTTGTTGCCTCTACCGGTGTTGATTTTGGTGGTGCCAGCTTTGATCGTGGTGGTAGTTGGCGTAGTTTTGTTTATCAAAAAACAGCGTAATAAAAGGCGCGATTGGCGCGAATTTAGAAAAAGAATTTAACGAAAAAGGCTCGCAATTTGATTGCGAGCCTATTCTTTAGTCTTCTTTGATTATTCCACTCCAGCCCCATACGAGACTGCGGGTTTTCCAGATTGGTGCCCAACCCGGATCATGGCGAGAACATTTAATCTCGTCACTAGGATTGGGCCCGTAGACCTTTCCGTCCCATACAACGCATGCAATGTAAACAACTAATGCTATTACAAATAGCAGAGTTTCCCATTGCATGGTGACCCCGGCGATCCATGGAAACCCGTTCTTCCATTTGAAGAGTACGGGCGCTCCGAACGTTACCAGATATGACGGGATTATAATGTATCCCGCCACATCGTGTAGAATCTTCGTGGGACTGAAGATCTGCCGCTCGTGCTCATACACCCCGGCGTCGCCCTTTCTTACTTGGAAGAAAATATATAGGACGATTCCCATAATTATGGGAATTCGCCAAGGCGACCAGATCCACGTCACGGACGTGGCAGGGCCATAGCCTTTCTCCCATAAATTCATTACTGCGAGGACCATGGGTCCAATCGCAAAGTCTCCCGGAATAAATGCCCGGGATTGCTTCTTCCAGATAGGAAGTATCCGAGATTCGAATATTATAGCAACCCAAAACATGGGACCGGGCCAGATTAGAATCCAAAAAACTATCAAAAACTTTATGTACGACATAAGGCCACCCTCCTTGTGCAAAATTTTTACTATTTTAGCACATTTTGCTCAAAAAGTCAATATTCTTATGGCCAGTTGTTTGGTTTTTGAATTTAAGTCCAACCGCCTGGTTGATTGTTGACAACGGAGGCGTTCGTGGAATTAGAGTTTAGACTGATGAAGTTGCTATGGTCGGTGACATTTGATACAATCCAGCCGCTGATATCGCCAATTTCCCAAGTCGTAGCGTTGTAGCCAGCGTTGTTAAACATGCCGGACATATTTGTAACGTTTTTGGTGTCCCAGCCTCCGATATCACCAATGCTCCAGGTAGTGGCTGACGTGCTGTTATTGTTGAACATTCCCTCCATGGAGGTAATTTTGCTAACGTCCCATGTGCTAAGGCCAGTAATGACGTAAGAGGATGCCCCGTAGCCGGAGTCATAGAATAGATTATTCAAAATCGATACATTGCCAAGGTCCCAACCGGTAACGTCTAATTGGAAATTATAGTTCTGTCCAGAAGAGCTACCAAAGTCATAAAACATTGACGCTAGCGAGCCTCCACTAAATGTCCAGTCACTAAAGTCTGCTTGGAGCTTGGTATGAGTGCCGCCACCTGTGTATGCGAACATGTGATCGGTATTTATGTAGCCGAATGACCAACCACTAAAGTTTAGAATTACGTCGCCTTGAACACCGTAACCAAGATTGTAGAACATCCATTCTGCATTTAAGCCACCGCTCGTGCCTAGGTTCCAATTTTCGATTGTGAGCTCTAAGCTGTCGTTTTCTCGGCCCACGCTACAGAAGGCGTATGCCGCATTGTTCACTGTGCTTACATCCCAGTCACTCAAACCAACCAAGGTTAGTGATGAAGCGCGATACCCTACGCAATAGAAGGCGTTACGCAGATTTTGCAAGCTTCCAAGGACCCAGCCGCTAACATCAATATATACTGTGCCTCCGTCGGAAAAGTCACCAAGATCATAGAAACCCATATAAAGATTAGTAAGATTTGGAACGTTCCAGTTTTTGAGACTAAGTGTAATATTGGTGGCTTCAAAGCCGAAGTTGTCGAAAATATCTTGCATCGTGGTGACGTTTTCGAAATCCATATCGTCTAGATTTAGGGATAAATCGGTGACTTTGTAGCCAACGCCATAGAACATGCCCCTCGCGGAGAGCAAATTACTAAAGTCCATCAATTTGACGTTGCCCATATCGAGAGTACTAACTTCGCTTCCTAGATAGTGGAATAGGTATTCTGCGCTTTCGGCCTGGCTAGTGTTAAGATTCTCGATATTTGTGACAGATGTAACATAACGCATCTCGTTAAACCAGTAATTCACGGTGCTTGGCTCGAAATCTTGGAAGGACGCATCAATGTTGATAGATTCGATTGAATCTTTTTGGCTATAAGCAATGTTCTTGTCGTTTTCAATTGCGCCGTCTGCCGGGATATTGAAGACTTCAACGATCTCAGTGCTACCAAGGTTATCAGTATAAGTGTCGCCAACCGTGTAAGTGCTGTAGTCATAAACAAGGTTGAGGTTGCCATTATCGCCAAGAATAGCCTTTGGAGTAGATGGTGGAATGATTGGGAGTGCTGTGTAAAGAATTTCAGTCTTGTAGATGCCTGGCTCAAGAGTACCATCAGCGTCAATACCATAGTAAATATCTAGAGTGTCATCAGCGACGGCGGTGCTACTAGAATGGATAAGCTGCTTGTTGTCCATAGTTGGCATAGCAGCAAATTTGGCAGATGCAGCAGGAGTATAAATGTTGTAGCTAGCATCGAAGTTATCTAGGCCAGCGATAGCATAGCCCCAAGAGGCACCATTAGTTAAATCAAGTGCGGCTGGAGCATTATAAGTACCAGTAGTAGCCAAGATCTTTTGGGTGGCGGCATCGTTTTCTGGGTTACCATTAAGGTAGATACTGGTTTCCGTATCTGAATTAGCCGAGATGTAAACTTCGTAACCATATTGTGAGTTGGTACTACCAACAATAGTATCTTTGATGATGCTAAGCGAGCCATTCTCTTCTGGGTGGATGTTTGCCTCAATGGTTTTGTTTGTAACCAAGCTGAGGCCATCTGTGAGATTTGGAGTATCTACAGCGCTGGTAGTTTCTGCAACTGGCGCAATAAGGATAAGAGCAGCAAAAAGTGCTAGCACGGCGCTAGAAGACAAAACCAAAATGTTTGGGATGAAGTTCTTCCCTATTTGAAAGGTTTGTTTTGACACTTTTGTTTGACCCTTTGTTTTAGTGTTAGTTTTAATCTAGGGCCAAATAACGTACACTCTACCGTAAATATAACATAAGCTTTTTAAAAATGCAAGAGCAAAATCCAGCAAAAAATCGCCCTGAAGGGCGATTCTTTGCTGTTAAGATATCAATTATTTGATAACCTTGGTGATTACACCTGAACCAACCGTCTTGCCACCTTCGCGGATAGCGAAGCGGTCGTTGTTGTTCATAGCGACTGGGGCAAGAAGTTTGACGTTGAAGGTGACTTGGTCGCCAGGCATGACAATTTCTTTGTCAGCTGGGAGCTCAACTTCACCGGTAACATCGGTGGTGCGGAAGTAGAATTGTGGTTTGTAACCCTTTGAGAATGGAGTGTGGCGGCCACCTTCCTCTTTCTTAAGGATGTAAACCTGAGCTTCAAATTCTGTGTGTGGGGTAATTGTGCCAGGAGCGGCAATAACTTGACCACGTTCAATTTGTTCACGTTCGATACCGCGAAGGAGAAGAC
>JAEEGL011729906.1_pt1 | contig 40546 bp, 38 predicted proteins | sample 9134231 | NCBI WGS metagenome assembly JAEEGL01 (sample SAMN16246548, study PRJNA631951) | gut metagenome | biome: gut microbiome; feature: rumen; material: fiber-attached | host: Bos | place: Iran: Karaj | collected 2018-10
TATATGGGTGGATTCCCGAGTGGCCAAAGGGGACAGACTGTAAATCTGCTGGCAATGCCTTCGAAGGTTCGAATCCTTCTCCGCCCACTGCCGAAAGGCTTTTCTTTTTGTAAATAATGACGCGGGGTAGAGCAATCCGGAAGCTCGTCGGGCTCATAACCCGGAGGTTGCAGGTTCAAATCCTGTCCCCGCTACTAGAGTTGGTTTAAGGCACTTGCCTACCTCGCAGCGAAGCTGCTTCGGTAGCCATCTGGCGTCCCATTGTCGCTTATCCAGCCGCTAACTGCCTTCCCAGAACAACTCACTTGCCTAGATAGCTCAGTTGGTAGAGCAGAGGACTGAAAATCCTCGTGTCCTTGGTTCGATTCCGAGTCTAGGCACAAAGAGATCCGTGATCATGGAGATCACGGATCTTTTTCGTTATCAGGCCTTTTTCTTACAGAAACAGTTCGTCCAGTACGGATCCTTTTCCGGTTTTACCGAAGGATTCATTGATCAGCAGTGCTTTGGTCTGCACCTGTGAAGAATTCAGGTCTTCGATCATCTCCCGAAGGGTGTCTGCATTTGGAGATACGATGGAAAGATAGATCCGGAGAAATTCCACATCTCCTTCACATTCCTCCTTTAAGGTTATCCATGCCCACTCTTCCGGGCACCCGAAGGCACGCTCTTTCAGATAATCTCTGATCTCTTTTTCCGTTTCTACACGAAGAAATGCATTATGCCGCAGTCTTAAATAACAAAGGAAGCACTTGTTGGTTGCGATCCTTTTTACGTAATCATTGGTCTCGCCGGGCATTTCTCCGTCAACGGATCCCACTCCGTCATAGGAAATATCTTCTTCACCGCTTACCGCTGTGCTGATGGTGCTTTCGGCGTTGTCCGTGTGAAGTAGCGAAAGCAGGCTGATATCCCACTTTTCATACCAGAATGCCTGTCCGGGATCTTCCGCGCGCAATAAATGTTCGTTTGCCATTCTGTTTGCAGTGGTGGCAAGAAGAAGGGAAGCGCTTTCGTCCATTTCATGAAAATTGATCCTTACCAGGCGCTCACATCCTTCAAACACGCCTTTTTGAAACAGAGTTCCGTCGGTTTTGCCTTTGACGGTAACCGAAGAAAGAGCGTTGCATTTGGAAAAAGCCCAGTCTCCGATATGATCCGTACCCTCAGGCAGGATCACGGTTTTTAAGGATTTACATCCCAGAAAAGCCTTCTTCCCGATGGCAATGTTTTGTTCTATGCCGGAAAGATCGAGAACGGCGCCTTCTCCTTCATGTCCCGTAATGACAAGAAGGCCGTCTTTTTCTTCATATAATAGATGAAAACCGCCGCTTTCCATATTCATTCCAGAATTTCCGCGATCTTCCCGTGAAGGTCCTCTTTCCGATCGCCTACCATGAGCAGGGAGTTATATTTTTCATAAGATTCGGATCCGAAAACCGTGAAAAAGCCGGCGCAGTCTTTGGAAAGTGTAAGTTCTGTAACAAGAACCAGCATCTCATTGGAATCGTCACCGAAAAGATCCGACATACCGGAAAAAAGGTTTTTGATCCGGGACTGTTCTTTTTCCACATCGGCCTTTAATTCCGATATCTTTTGATTATAATATGCTTTTATCTCTTCGGGCCCTTTCTTATCTTTAAGGATTTCCCGATACATGGCGATCCTGGTTTTGCCCCCGGTCTTATCCTGGGGTGTCAGAGTTCCCGCCTTTTTCTTTTCATCCAGTTTCCTGTCGATATTTTCGATCAAAGATGAAACAAATCCGGACGGGTCTTTTTCTTCACCGGTGGAGAGCCTTTGGATGTCACTCCGGATCTCTTTTAACAGGGAACTTCTCTGCATAATATTCCGCATCCGTGTTTTTGCGGTGTCGGATAAAAGGCCTGTTAAAGCAAGCCGCTCATCCACCGGAGCATTCTGTGCCGTCCTTCGGATATGTTCGTCCAGCCTGCCTTCGAAAACGGATTCAACGTCATATTCTCTCCTGTATTTGTTATAGAGTTCGTAATAAGCGCAGAACTCCCTGGCGATGGTATCGTTTCCGATATATTGTCCGATCAGGCTTTCCGTTACTTTTTTCCCGGCATCTTCATACAAACGGATCATATCGGAGAGATCCTCCCAGCCCCGTGCGGTAACATATTTACGCCCATAGGCCGTCGTTTCCACTCCGTAGAAATATTCCCGATCGGATTCGATGAAATTCAGGATCGCTCCGTGTACGCCCGTGTCGGATGCGTATTTTTTCCAGGCGGGATAGTCCGCTTCAACTTCGATCACTTTGAGCCTGTCGAGGGTAACCACATCAAATTCCCGAACCGCTTTGTTGAATTCCGGCGGGTTCCCTGCGGTTACAATGACCCATCCTTCCGGTACGGTGTGTTTACCGAAAACCTTATACTGCAGAAACTGGAGCATGGAGGGGTAAAGGGTTTCCGATACGCAGTTGATCTCGTCCAGAAAAAGGATCCCCTCCCGGATCCCGCTTGCTTCCATGGTGTCATATACGGAGGCAATGATCTCGCTCATGGTATATTCGGATACACTGTAAGATGTTCCGCCGTAGGTTTTTTCTTTAATGTAGGGAAGACCGAGAGCGGACTGTCTGGTATGATGGGTCATGGAATAACTGACCAGAGCAATATCCAGTTCCGATGCGATCTGGCTCATAATGGCCGTTTTGCCGATCCCGGGTGCCCCCAGCAGAAAGATCGGGCGCTGCTTTACCACAGGGAGGCGGTAATCACCGAACTCATCTTTTGTCAGATAGAGTTCCACCGTATCCTTAATATATTCTTTTGCTTCAGCGATATTCATCTTCATCCTCCAGTACTGCTTTGATCGCCCAACCCGGTACGGGTATCCTGTTTTCGTCTTCGCTGTCGAATACGAACATTGTATCATAATCCGGCGGATTATCCGGGTAGATTCCGTAGCCGTCGGTAAAATAGATCAGTCCTTTCAGATTATCAAGGTTTTCCTGCTTTTTTAACTCTTCCACATAGGAAAAGACCGGTCTGAAATCCGTTCCTCCGAAACCCCGGATCCGGAAATGCCGTGCCGCTTTTTTTAATTCGTCTTTTGAGGTGATCCTGGTATCGGTAGTAACTTCCGAGTCGCATTGTACAATATGGATATTGAAGTTTTCGGCGATGGAATCGGATTCCGTCAGGATGTCGTAGGTTTTCTGAAGGAATCGTTCCACCCGTTCTCCCCGAACCGATGCCGATGTATCTATGGCAATAATGAAGGTCCGGATCTTTTTATCCTCGGCATATTCCAAAGGCTCTATGAGAGGCATATTGCCGTATTCCCTTAATCCGTAGGTATAATAGATATAATCAAACTCGTCCGGATTCACACGGATCTCTTCGGTCATAAGCGTAAACCGTCTCAGGATCTCATCATAGTCATACCGTTTTTTTGTACTTTCCCAAAGATTTTTTAAGATCGTTTCCGCTCCGGAGATGTCTTTGGAAAAAGATTTGAGGTCTGCCTTTACCCGTTCCGTGATCTTTTCCCAATCCTGTTTCGTGAGGATCTCTCTGGGCTCATTCCGGTAGGATTCCCGGGATCTGTGGGTGTCAAAGGAAAACAGTTTTGCGTAGCGGATCTCCGATTCCTTTGAGATCCCGCCTACCATGAATTCCCGGTATAAAGCATCCGCGGAAAGCCGGACTACCCATTTTGACAGGCGGTTTAAGATGATCCGTTCTTCTCCGTCACGAAGGAGTTCCGCTTCCGGAATATCCAGACCCAGTATGATATTTTCCACGGCAATATCACAAGCGATATTCCAGTATTTTTCTTCGGTCCTGTCAAAGCGGTACGGGTGCATCAGAATGCCGTGAAAAAGAACATGCAGAAGAAGCCTTGTGGCAAATGCGGGTTCATCCCGGTAATCCAGAAGCAGTCGGTACGGGTCGTAATAGAGAGCTTTGCCGTCAAAGGTGTATCGATCCGTTCCGGGACGGCCGATGAATTCCAGATGATGCATTGCCGCGTCAAAAAAACGGAGACGCACCGTAACGGTATCTCTTGTCAGGTTCAGAACCTTTTCCGCATATTCGCTTATGAGTGTTTCATCGGTCATAATTTCAACAATCCCGTATGATATGCGATCAGATCAAGGATCATAAAGTGTAACGGATAGAATGCATAAAAGATGTATTTTGCACGGACACCCCGTTTACCGTTGTATTTTGCGATAAACGGGATCACAAGAAATGAGGTACATTCCGCAGAATGATTCAGTAACAGAGCACCGCATCCCACAGCTGTCCCCAATACTCTGTCATATCCGAACAGGTACATCAGGACTATGGTAAGAACCCCTGTGGCGTTGTAATCCGTTTTCAGAAGATAGGCCAATCCCATCCCGGCGCAGGCTGTAAGGGTCCTGAGGATCATTGCGACTGATCCCTCCAGATGAACCCGGATAAGATCCATGAGTATAAGCGTCAATAATCCGATAAGCAGCGTCCAGAAAACATTCTGGTATCTTAAAGTAAACCATTTGCTGCGAAAGGCAAGATCAAAAGGTACTTCCGTGATCAGGGCAAAGAGGAAAAGCCGCAGAGCATATTTAAGGACACTTTTTGTTTTATGAAATCCTTCCACCAGCAGGAAGCAATAGATCGGGAAAGCGATACGTCCGATAAGGCGCATGATCCAGTACATGATCGCATACGGATCGTGGCAGGAAAAGATCTTTGTAAGATCCGAGGGATCAAAACCCGGCGTATTCGATTGTCTGAGATATCGTTCGATGAGTACCGCGGCGATATGATCCATCACCATTGTGATCATACCGATGATCTTCAGGGTGCTTCCCGATATCCCTTTTCTGACTGTTTCTTCCATTTACTCCGTAATCGGCCGTGTCAGGGAGAGCCCCGCCTGCTCCAGATGTTTTGCGATCTCTTTCATATAAGGGGTGGCTTTATGGTAGACACGGCTTTTCGGCCAGGGGATCCCTTCAATGTAATCCCATTCCTTTACATATAGTGTGTCTTTGATCTTCTGCATGGTGCTTTCGTCCAATGACCCGAGATCACAGGGGATATACTCCGTATCTTCGGGTTCTTCCGCCGGGGTGACCACGCGTCTGTAGCTTTTTCTTCCGTATCCGTTTTCATCCAGCACATAGGTGACCCGATCCTGTTTCAGACCCTCCTTCGGTTCTTCCGTCAGAATGATACCCGTCTCCAGTAAACGTTCATAGGCGATCCTGCGTACCGTCTCGTAAGGCGCCGGATAGGTCAGTTTTTCACAGATCTGACGCACGCTGAAGCCGGCATCCGTAAGATGCCGGATCGAGGAGCTGTATGCGACTTCCCGGGTCATGTTTCCCAGGGCGTTTTGGAAGGCGGATCCACTGTCCGGCATGGTGTCTGTGAGCTAATTAAACCTTGTTATTCGCTGTACTGTCGTATTATAATTATACAGCATGGATCGTGTCGGAGACAGGTTTATGTATATTTTGAGAAGAGAAAATGGAGGGACTTATGGCTAAAACATTGCAGGACATCAAAAAACTGATCGAAGATGAGGGGATCGAATTTGTAGATTTTAAACTGACCGATATCGATGGTCGCTGGAGACATTTAAGCATTCCCGCGGAGCGTCTGAGCGAGAGCACCATGGAACACGGGATCGGTTTTGACGGATCCAACTACGGTTATGCTCCGGTGGAAAACTCCGATATGGTCTTTATTCCGGTACTTGACAGTGCCGTGATCGACCGTTATGCCGAGGTTCCGACGCTTTCCATGATCGGTGATGTACGTGTGATCGATCTCCCGAATAACCGTCCGTTTGATCAGTATCCCCGCAACGTGGCGATCCGTGCGCTGGAATATATGAAGGAATCCGGTGTTGCCGATCAGATGATCATCGGTCCCGAATATGAATTCTATATCTTTGACGAAGTGAAGTTCAATACCGATTACTACAACATGTATACGGAGATCTTCACGCCTCAGGCCGGTTATGCTTCCGGTTATGACGACAACAACAACGGATACCAGGTACTTCCCGGAAGCGGTTATCATAATTCCCTTCCCACCGATATCCGTAATGATCTGAGAAGCCGTATGTGTGTTGCCATGAAGGACTGGGGCATCGATGTGAAATATCATCACCCCGAAGTCGGCGGCAGCGGACAGATGGAGATCGAAGTAGAGCTCGGTGATATGCTGAAACTCGCGGATGATACCATGTCCGCCAAGTATGTGGTAAAGAACGAAGCCGTGATGGACGGCTGTACGGCAACCTTTATGCCGAAGCCGCTGGCAGGTGAAGCAGGCAGCGGAATGCACGTACATATGCTGCTCTTTAAGGACGGAAAACCTGTTTTCTATGATCAGAACGGCTATGCACAGTTGAGTCAGGAAGCACACTGGTTCATGGGCGGACTCCTTTCCCATGCCCGTTCCCTCTGCGCCATCACGAATCCTTCCACGAATTCCTATAAGCGTCTCGTTCCCGGATTTGAGGCTCCCGTGACCATCGGATATGCCATGTCGAACCGCAGTGCCGTGATCCGTATCCCTGCCTATGCCAAGACTCCGGACACAAAGAGATTTGAACTTCGGAATCCCGATGCCACCTGTAATCCCTACTATGCTTATGCGGCGATCCTGATGGCCGGCCTTGACGGGATCAAGAACCGGATCGATCCTCACGAAAAGGGCTGGGGACCTTATGACTTTAACCTTTACAATCTGTCGGATGAGGAAAAAGCGAAACTTACCGGACTTCCCGCTTCGCTGGATGAAGCCCTTGCGGAACTGGAAAAGGATCACGATTACCTGACGGCCGGCGGTGTATTCCCCCAGAGACTTCTGGATCAGCTGATCGCCCGTTACAGAAAAACAAATTCACAGATCACCAAGCTTCCTCATCCCATGGAGTTTGCAATGTATTACGATCTGTAAGACAGGAAATCATACTTTGATCTATCAGACATTTGCCATCCAAGAAGAAGGGTCTTCAAAAGACGCCCGGCTGACGGTTTATATACAGGATCCTTCCGGGGAGATCAATATTGATAAACGCCCCATTCTTCTGATGTGCCCCGGCGGGGGATATGAATATGTTTCGGACAGGGAAGCGGAGCCTATGGCGTTTCCGTTTCTTGCAAAAGGCTTTCATGTAGCCATACTCCGATATTCTGTCTTTCCCGCCGTTTATCCTGCCGCTCTTCTGGAACTGGGCAGATCCGTGCTTCTGATCAGAGAGCATGCAGAGGAATGGCATGTGGATGAAAATGCCGTTGTGGTACAGGGTTGCAGTGCCGGAGGACATCTGGCCGCAAGTTATGCCTGCATGTGGAAAGAGGGGATCCTGAGACACAATCTTTTGTCCGGAAATGATAGGGATGCGGAATTGTTAAGACCCAACGGCCTGATGCTCTGCTATCCGGTGATCACCTCCGGAGAAAAGGCTCACAGAGGTTCTTTTGAGCATTTACTGGGAGACAGATACGAAGAGTTAAAGGATAAAATGTCCCTGGAGTATGCGGTGAACGGGGATGTTCCCAGAACATTTCTGTGGCATACCGGTACCGACGGATCGGTACCCGTGGAAAACTCCCTTTTGTTTGTGGACGCACTTAGAAAAAACGGGATCAGTACGGAATTTCATATGTTTCCGGAAGGCGGACACGGTTTGGCTCTTGCCAATAAACTCACATCTTCCCAATGCGGAAAGGAGATCGTTCAGGCTTGCGAGAAATGGATCGATCTGGCAACGGCCTGGATGGACGGATTCTTTCGAAATGTCTGAAAAATAATGCGAAAAACCAGATTACAGAAAAAATACGATAAGCATAAGGAACTCCACAGGAAACTTCGAGAACATGCTTCGGATATCCTGGATTCGGAGAAGTTTCAGGGAACCCGGAATCATGTTCAGCATGGATCCATCCCCGTACACCGTCACTGCATCGATGTTGCGAAACAGAGCCTTCTGATCAGTAAATATCTGCATCTTCCGGTGAACGAGAAGGAGATGATAAGAGGGGCGCTGCTCCATGATTATTTTCTCTATGACTGGCATGACCGTGAGCGGAAGGATTACAAAAAAGATCACGGCAGTCTTCACGGTTTCTATCATCCCGGAATCGCCCTCAGAAATGCCTCAAAGGATTATGATCTGACCAAACGGGAGCAGGATATCATCAAAAAACATATGTGGCCGATGACGGTTATTCCGCCCCGCTATAAGGAAGCATGGGTTGTTACGCTGGCGGATAAATACTGTTCGGCATTGGAGACGTTAAAGCTTCGAAAGGGAGCGGTAGGATATCAGAACGGACGGGACCGGAAGTAGATGTCGTACCTTGAGAAGCAGTTAACGGAATATGCCGGAAGCGACAGTTATCCCTTCCATATGCCCGGTCATAAGCGCGGCATTTCGGAAAGGATATCAGCCGGAGAAGCGCTGGAAGCATTCTATGGGATCGACATTACGGAGATCACGGGATTCGATGATCTTCATCATCCACAGGGTCTGTTAAAGGAAGCCCGGGAAAGGGCTTCGGATTTATACGGCAGTGATCATTCCTATTATCTTGTGAACGGAAGTACTGCCGGGATATTAAGCGCCGTGTCTTCCGCGGCGCTTACATTACGAAAAAAGACTGGTGACGATGTACCCGGTACGCTTTTGATCTCCCGTAACTGCCACCGGTCCGTATATCATGCATCATGGATCAACCGGCTTGATCTGAACTATCTTTATCCCGAATATGATCCGGAATACCGGATCCTGAACGGGGTTTCACCGGAGAAAGTAAGGTATGCCATTGAGAAAGCGCTCGGAGATGGTGCCCATATAGCGGCAGTGGTCATAACTTCTCCCACCTATGAAGGGGTCGTATCCGATATCGGATCCATCGCAAAGATCGTTCATCAATATGAGATCCCGTTGATCGTGGATGAAGCACACGGTGCACATTTCGGATTCTGTCAGGGATTTCCGGATCATTCCGTTCATCTCGGCGCTGATCTCGTGGTTCATTCCGTTCATAAGACACTGTACGCACCCACACAGACGGCGCTGATCCATTTAAACGGTATGCGGATCGAAAAAGAGGATCTGGAAAGATACCTCCGGGTCTATCAGACCAGCTCTCCTTCTTATCCTCTGATGGCCGGGATCGACACGGCTCTTTGCCTGATGGCGGACCGCGGGAAAGAACTGCTGGAGGAAGTAAAAAACCTCCGGAGCCGTATTCAGTCCGGAATTCGGGACCTTCGGTATGTCAGGATATGTCCGTATACGGAACCCGGAAAACTTCTGCTTTTCATCGATCGCCACAGAGCGCTTTATTATAGGGAGAACGGGGAAAAGAAACCCTTTCACGGGAGAGCGCTTTTTTCCCTCCTGCGTGACCGATACCTGATGGAAGCGGAAATGTCCTCCCCGGATCATGTCCTTTGCATACTTACCGTCGGGGATACGGAAGAAGGAGCAGACCGTCTGATCCGGGCGCTTTGTGAGATCGATACGGAGATTGAAGCGGATGAGGGGGAACAGAAAACAGAATACAATAACGAATGTTATATATCAGAACCTGCTCAGACAGCCGTCCCCTTTTTCCGGGCAGTGGAAATGACCGGAAAAAAGTGTCCGCTGGATCAGGCAGCAGGACATACGGCAGCGGATTTTATTCACGTTTATCCGCCCGGAAGTCCCATGATCGTATCCGGAGAGATCCTGACAGATCCCATACTCCGTGGGATCAGGACTTATCTGGATGCGGGATTTGAAGTACAGGGCGTAACCGGGGATACGGTGAAGGTTCTGTAAGATTTGGGAAGGTTTTACTTATATGGGGAAAATGGTATACTTGATAGGGAAGAGTTCGTCGGGAAAAGACACGGTTTATCGTGAACTTTTAAAGACCGACGGCTTTAAATTCAAGAAGGTGGTTCTGTACACGACCCGTCCTATACGGGATCACGAAGAGGACGGAGTACAGTATCATTTTGTGGATGACGAGGAATTCCACAGACTGTGCCGTGAAGGCAAGGTGATCGAAGACAGGGTTTATCATACCTATCACGGATTATGGCGGTATTTTACGGTAGATGACGGAAATGTGGATCTTGATCACCACAATTACCTGATCATCGGGACTCTGGAGTCGTACGAAAAGACCGCCGATCATTACGGCAGGAAGAATGTGGTACCGATCTATCTTACCGTGGATGACGGGATCCGGCTGCAGAGAGCCATTAACCGGGAGATGCGGCAGGAGGAACCGAAATACGAAGAGATGTGCAGGAGATTTCTGGCGGATGCCGAGGATTTTTCGGAGGAAAAGCTCTTCGAGGCGGGGATCAGGATCAGCTTCAATAACGAAAACCTTCAGGAATGTCTCGCCGGCATAAAGGACTATCTATCGGAGATCATTTGATTTGGATATCAAGGTAAGTCAGACAACGCCCATAGTCCAGACAGAGGCGCCGCAACAGGTCAGGGAATCGGACGGCACCTTCAAGTTTACGCTGCTCTCCCAGATCGGAGAGGAAGGGCTGGAAGAGAGACTTACCGCCATGATGGAAGAGATCACGCGGCAGGGCGACAAGCTGGCCAAGAAGCGTGATATCAAGGATATGCGGCGTTATCGTACGCTGATCAAGGATTTTATGAACGAGATCGTTTCCAGATCTCATGAGTTTGCCCGGGAGAATTTCCTGGATAAACGGGGCAGACACAGAGTGTATGGCATCGTGCGTCTTGTGGATGAGAATCTCGATGCCCTGGCCCAGGAACTGATGAAAGACGAGCAGGATCATATGGCGATCCTTACCAAGATCGGGGAGATCCGGGGACTCCTGCTTGATATTTTGACATGATGTGAGGAAGCTTATGAGCAAATTCAGCGATATTGTCGGACAACAGCAATTAAAGGAGCATCTGCAGAATGCCATCCGGACGGATCAGGTTTCCCACGCTTATATCATAAGCGGCGAACGGAATGCCGGTAAGGAATTTATGGCAAAGGTTTTTGCCCAGAGCTTGCAATGTGAGAACCGGGAGGATGTGGAGCCCTGCGGTGTCTGTCATTCCTGTCTGCAGGCTCAGAGCCTGAATCATCCTGACATCATTTTTGTCTCCCATGAAAAACCCAATGTGATCGGTGTTGAAGATATTCGGAATCAGATCAATTCGGATGTGGCGATCAAGCCTTATCAGGGACCAAGGAAGATCTACATCATCAACGATGCGGAGATGATGACGGTACAGGCACAGAATGCTCTCTTAAAGACTCTGGAAGAGCCCCCTTCCTATGTCGTGATCCTTTTGCTTACGGATAACATGGAGATCTTTCTGCCCACCATCCTGAGCCGCTGCGTTGCCCTTCAGATGAAGCCGGCCAAGGATGAGGAGATCAGGGACTTCCTGATGGAGTCCATGCAGATTCCTGATTACAAGGCTCAGATCTGCGTGGCATTTGCACGGGGAAATGTGGGAAAAGCCAGACTCCTTGCGAAATCCGAGGAATTTGACAAGGTAAAGGATGAAGCGCTTTCCCTGCTGAAGAATATCTCGGAGATGGATATCTCCGATCTCGTGCAGTCGATCCGCAAGATCAATGATTATAAATTTGATGTCAACGATTATCTGGATATCTTCCTGATCTGGTATCGCGACATGCTGATGTTCAAAGCGACCCACGATGCCAACGGTCTGATCTTCCGCGATGAGCTCCAGGGGATCAAGCGTGCCGCGGATAAGAGTACCTATGAAGGGATCGAAACGATCATTGACGGGATCGAAAAGTGTAAGGCAAGGTTACGTGCCAACGTGAACTTTGATCTGTCCATGGAATTGTTACTGTTGACGATTAAAGAAAATTAGTGATAAGCTATTGCGACGCGAATTCGTATTTCCTATGCTTGCATAAGGAAATACGAATTCATGTCGCAATGCAACATAAACGAGAATGTAGCGCGAACAGCGCGGAATTCGAGTTTATGTGAGGATTGCGGGAGCACGGAGTGCGGAGCAATCCGCAGCTTATCAAAAATGTGGTTGATAAATTGTGGTTTATAGATGGAGGTTTATAGATGGTTAAGATTATCGGAGTCAGATTCCGCACGGCAGGCAAGATCTATTTCTTCAGCCCCGGGGATCTTGAAGTAAAGCGTACCGATCACGTGATCGTGGAAACGGCCCGTGGCGTAGAATACGGATATGTGGTGGGAGACCCCAGAGAGGTCAAGGAAGAAGATATCGTCGCACCCTTAAAGACGATCCTGAGGATCGCCACGGAAAAGGATGACGAACAGGCCGCAAAAAATAAGCAAAAGGAAAAAGAAGCGTTTAAGGTCTGTCTCGAAAAGATCAGAAAACATAACCTTGAAATGAAACTGATCGACGCCGAATACACCTTTGACAACAATAAAGTGTTGTTTTATTTCACTGCGGACGGACGTGTGGATTTCCGTGAACTGGTGAAGGATCTGGCATCCGTTTTCCGGACAAGGATCGAACTTCGGCAGATCGGTGTAAGGGACGAGACCAAGATCCGGGGCGGCATCGGGATCTGCGGAAGACCGCTGTGCTGTCATGCTCATCTTTCCGATTTCATCCCCGTTTCCATCAAAATGGCGAAGGAACAGAATCTGTCCCTGAATCCTACCAAGATCTCGGGTGTCTGCGGAAGACTGATGTGCTGTTTGAAGCATGAAGAGGATACCTATGAGGAACTCAACAAGTCCCTTCCCTTCGTAGGTGATTATGTGACTACCGCCGACGGAAAAAAGGGTGAGGTTCATTCCGTTAATGTGCTCCGTCAGCTGGTAAAGATCGTTGTTGAAGAGGACGGAGAAAAGGAGATTGAGGAATACAAGGCTTCCGATCTGAAATTTACCCGTAAGAAAAAGCGTCATAACAAGAATCGCGTATCCAAAGAGGAAATGAAGGAACTGGAAAAAATGGAAAAGGACGATTCTTCGTCCAAACTGGATTCGGATTGACGGATGGGAGAAAGGATCGACTCCCTGCTCCGTAACGGTTACAGGATCATACAGAATACCCGGCTTTTCTGTTTCGGGATGGATGCGGTACTCTTATCTTCCTTTGCAAAAGCAGGCAAAGATGATGAAGTGGCGGATCTGTGTACGGGAAACGGTGTGATCCCGATCCTGATGGCAGCCAAGACCGAGGCAAAGTCCTTTACCGGAATCGAGATCCAGGAAGAGAGTGCGGAACTCGGAAGACGCAGTGTGGAACTGAATCATCTGACGGACAGGATCAGGATCGTCACGGGAGATATCAAAGAGGCACCGGAATTATTCGGAAATGCCTCTTTTACCGTTGTAACGGTGAATCCTCCCTATATGAACGAGAATCACGGTCTGATCAATCCGTCTTCCGCCAAGGCCATCGCCAGACATGAACTTCTGTGTACGCTGGAGGACGTGATCCGGGTTTCTTCCGCATTGCTGAAGGAATCCGGCAGACTGTATATGGTGCACCGTCCCCACAGACTTGCGGATGTGATGGAAACAATGCGCCGTTATAAACTGGAACCGAAGCGGCTCAGAATGGTTCACCCCTACGTGGATAAGGAACCCAACATGGTCCTGCTGGAGGCAGGCAAAGGAGGAGGACCTTTTCTTCGTGTGGAGGCACCGCTGATCGTATTTAAGGAAGAAGGCTGCTATACGGATGAAGTTGCGGCCCTGTATGGGAATGAGGAATGAGCGGGATCCTGTATCTGTGTGCAACGCCCATCGGTAATCTGGGCGATATGACGAACCGGTGTATCGAAACTCTTCGGGAAGCGGATCTGATCGCCGCCGAAGACACCAGAAACACCGTAAAACTGCTGAATCATTTTGGGATCGAAACTCCCATGACGGCTTATCACGAGCACAATAAATATGAAAAAGCGGACAAACTCGTGGAAAAACTGCTGTCCGGAGAAAACATCGCTCTTGTGACCGATGCAGGGACTCCCGGGATCTCGGATCCCGGAGAAGTGCTGGTAAAAAAATGCCGGGAGCAGGGGATTCCGGTCACTTCCCTTCCCGGATGCTGTGCCCTGATCAGCGCACTGATCCTTTCCGGACTTCCCACCAGACGATTCTGTTTTGAGGCTTTTCTGCCTGCGGATAAAAAGGAAAGAACAGCCATCCTTGAGGAACTGTCCGGTGAGACCAGAACCATTCTTCTGTATGAGGCACCTCATCATCTTACGGGAACGCTCAGGGAATTGTCGGAGGCACTCGGAGGCAGAAAGATCGTGCTCTGCCGGGAACTGACAAAGAAATTCGAGGAGGTCCGGGAATTTTCCACCATCAAAGAGGCCGCAGATCATTATACGGAAAATGTACCCAAGGGAGAATTCGTACTGGTTCTGCCCGGGATCTCACGCAGGGAGACCGAGGAAAGCGACCGGGAAAAATGGAAAGAACTTTCCATTGAGGAACATATGGAGTATTATATCGGGGAAGGGATGGACAAAAAAGAAGCCATGAAGTCGGTAGCCCGTGACCGGGGAGTCAGCCGGAGGGATGTGTACCGCGCATTGCTCGATAGTGTTAAAAAAGTGTGAAAAATAAAAATATCTTGCGCACATAGTTTTGAAAACAACGAAAAATCAAGATATTTTTTGAAAAAAATTTAAAAAAATTGCAAAAAACCCCTTGCCATCGATATAAAAAGACAGTATTATATACATAGAAAAGAAGCATTACGGTATGAATTCGTATGATGAAAGGAAGTGGTAAAGTGAAAAAGAAGATCAGTATTATCGCGAGTCTTGTTTTAGCTTTCGGACTTTTGATCGCGGCGGTTGCAACTAGCCCTGCTATGATGAAGGGTGAGTTGGACGACCAGGCTTCCAGAAGAAGCGATTCCGTGATCAATGACGGAGTTGTTGTGATCGAGCCCGAACTTACCGCTCTTGCCGGTGAGTTATCCGGTACAGCAGAGTCCAAGGTAGCAGCTAAGGCAGCTTTCGATAAGGTAAACGAGCAGAGAGCAGGCGCAGGCCTCGGAGCTCTGACATGGAGCAACGGTTTGGAACAGGCTTCCGCAGTACGTGCGGTTGAGGCTTCCCAGAAGTGGTCTCACGACCGTCCGGACGGAACGGAATACTGGACCGTTAACAGCAACCTGGTTTACGGTGAGAACCTTGCAAAGGGTTATTCTTCGGCAGACGAAGCGATCGTTGCCTGGATGAATTCTCCTTCCCACAAGGACAACATCTTATTCTCGGGATTTAAGACAGGTGCCATTGCCATCCACGTGATCAACGGACAGTGGTACTGGGCAAATGAATTCGGTTACTAAGTATTAGATACGAAATTCATACTTTGAGGAACGGAGCCACTCCAAAAGGGTGGCTTCGTATTTATGCTATCAGAGGGGAGAAACATGAGCAAAGAAAAGCTTCGTCTGATCTTAAAGATCCTGCTGGGTGTTTCGGCAGTCATGATCGTACTGTCGGCCTATGAGATCTTTGATCTGTCGGAACAGTACAAGAACAGTATCCGTACCTATGATCAACTGGAAGAATATGTAACGGTAGAGACCGTACCGGCAGAGGAAGTCAAGAAAGAAGAAACACCCGTGGAGACCACCCGGGAGATCGTGGTGGAGGAAGTCGAGGCTGTGCCGGAATATCCCCATGTGGATTTCGAAATGGATTTCCCGGCTTTAAAAGAGATCAATTCCGATCTCGTAGGCTGGATCTACTATGAACCCATCGAGATCAGTTATCCTGTCGTGATCGATAAAGGGAATGATTATTACGAGCATTATTCCTTTGATTTAAAGAGAAACGTTGCCGGGGCGATCTTTATGGATTACGCCTGCAGAGCCGATCTGAACAGTTTCAATACCATCATTTACGGTCACGGAATGAGGAACGGGACCATGTTCGGACGTCTGATCAATCTGATCGAGGATCCTTCCATTCCGACGGAACATCCGTATTTCTATGTATTTACGGAAAATGAGACCAGGGTGTACAAGATCTTTGCCGCATATCTTTCCAGGATCGATTCCCCGACTTACGATATCAAGATGGAATATACCATGGAAGACAAGCAGGCTTATATGGATTATATCAATGAGTGTGCGACCTACCGGGATGAAGAGTTTTTTGCCAACGGGATCACGGAAGATACGAAGATCGCGACGCTTTCCACCTGTCACGGCTACAGCGGAGACAGGACCGTCATCCATGGTGTATTAGTTGCCGAGGAGGAGCGTTAGAGACTGATCCATTTCCGGTTCATGAACGGTAACGATCTGCCATTTTAAGATGTGATAACTGTCCGCTTCCGGATCAAGAGATGCTTCTACCCGGAGTTCCTGGTTATCATTGATGGGATAAGAATATTGAAAAGGGTTTTCTTCGGAAAACTCTTTTTTTTCTGCATTGAGAGCCCTGTGTGCCTGAGAGCAGGCTTCATAATAATCGGATGTGCGGTTGGCCAGTTTCAGGCTCAGCTGGTAGTCCGCATTTGCCGATGCCACCGACAATCCCGCAAAACATACGAGACAGAGGATTACGACGATGACCAGTATGGAGGATGCACCTACGTTAAGTCCGAAGGTCGTTTTCTTTTTCATGGTCAGTCGGTCTCCTCCTTATTGACGTAGAGTTCCGGGGTGATCCGGTAGATCACCTTTTCCTTGTCACGGTAATCCACATAGGTGATATCCAGGATCCGCATATCATCTTCCTCACGGAGCACACCGGTAAGGATATAGCGGCATTCATGAGGAAAATCGCTGATGGAGATACGCTCGAAATTCTTATTATAGTATACGTGGATCGTCTTTGCGGAAGCGTTCAGATAAGAACCCTCCATGACACCGATGATCTCTTCGGGATCCCCGTTTGTACCGTAAAAACATTCCGCGAGGCTTTCCGAGGCAATGACGGCGTAGTTGAGTTTCAGAGACTGCTGGCTTAAGGCGTGGCTTTTCACAAACAGCTGTACGCATACAGCCGCGGAAAGAGAAAAGAACAGGATCGACATGATCAGCTCCATCAGGAAGAGGCTTGCTTTGGAATTGGAATTACTCATCTTCCGCACCTCCTTCGGACTGTCCGGAACGGATGTCGATATAGAATTCGTAGCTGTCTTTTTCTTCCATTACCACGGAGCACCGCACCAGGGAATCATTCACCGGTGTGATGTGAAAACTGTCCACGGCGATGATATCCTGTCCAGCGGATGGCGACAGCGTGATATCCGTCCGGACCATCAGTTCTTTGATGGCACCTTCATATTCATAAATATAGGTAATATAATCCTTGTCGTGAACGGTGGAAGTGATGACCAGGGCTTCGTTCCCGTCAAAATCTCCTACCGATACGGAGTCATGCACATCGGACTGACGTGCTTTTTCCATGATATAGGCTACTGCGGTACGGGAGTTGAAATTGGATGTCATGGTGGACATGGTCTTGGAATAGATCCCGGCGCCGATGGAGATCAGAAAGATCGCCGACAGCACAAAAATGCTGAACAGCGCAATGACAAACATGATATCTACGATATGTCTGTTCTGTTTATCTTTCATAGGGTCAGGGTTCTTTGCCGGTCATCAGGATCGTGACATCGGGACGCATGTTGGAAGCGATCGGCTGGTAATCGATCACAAAGGTTTCTTTATCGTATTTCAGGCCGTAATGATCTTCCAGGTATTCCAGGGAAGGCGGATAAAAGCCTTCCACCGCATAGCAGTGGAGGATATCACGGTTCAGGGCATCGCTTAAGCTCTCCTGCTGACGGGCCAGGGTGGAACTGTCAACGGAGTTGATCAGGTACCAGAAAAGCGCGATAAGCACCGGGAGCAGGATATAGGCGATCCTGATCCGGCTTTTCCGGTCGTCTTTTTTGGTTGCTTTTGTCGTAAATCGATGCATGCTTTAACCGATGGAGGACATAATGCCCATGAGCGGAAGTAAAACGGATAACAGTATCACGCCCACGATAAGGGACAGAATGATCACCAGAGTGGGCTCGATGATGGAGACAAGTTTACGGAGTCTTCGTTCCGTGGCGTTCTCGTAAGCTCCGGCGATCTGCTTCATAACGGTATCCACGTTACCGGAACGGAAACCTACGGTGATCATACGAGAATACAGATTTGAAAAGATCGCGGCTTTCGAGATGGCCTCCGCCATGTTATCGCCGTTGTTGATATCATTCCGGATCTGAACGATCTTTTTTTCCATGTCGTCGTTCTCAACCAGTTCTGCCACCATATCCAGTGTGTGGAAGGTATCCATACCGCTGGAATAAGCCAGATACATACTGGATGCGAAACGTCCCGCCGCGATGTTGTCATACAGATCTCTCGTAACCGGGATCTTGGAAAGAAAGGCGCGCATCCTGGTACGGATCGTAGGGATCTGGAAAAGTATGATGATGGCACAGACAACGGCGAACAGAACGATGGTGATGACGATGGCGTATCTGCTCAGGGAAGATCCCAGATTCATCAGCCGTTCCGCAAAGGGGGTCATCTCGGTACCCAGCTGAGTGAATACCTGACGGAAGATGGGCAGTACCTTTACGATCAGAACGATGATGATGATAAACATCATGGCGATCATGATCAGGGGGTAACTGATGGCGGACCGGATGTTGTAGGCGATCTCGGCTTCCCGTTCATAGTATTCCGCCAGTGAGATCAGTACCGTGTCCAGGGTACCGGATTCTTCTCCAAGGAGTACCAGACGGATCACGTAATCCGGAAAAACTCCGGATTCTTCCAATGCCTGGTGGAAATAATTCCCTTTCCGGCAGGAATCGGAGATGGTCTTAAGGAGTGCCTTGCCTTCCTCACTGATGGTGTCATGGATGATGATATCCATACCTTCCGCGGGAGTGATCCCCGCCTCCGTGATCAGTGCGGTCTGCCGGCAGAACGACGCGATCTCTTCATTTGTCAGCTTTTTTTGTTTTGCCATGTTTCTCTCCCGTCAATAGATGTATTTCGTCAGATAGTTGTCACCGTCTCCGATAAAGGACTGCAATGCTTCTTCTCCCTGATTCGCCGCAACGGTGGGATCCATCAAAGACCAGGTCTGGCCGTCAAATTCTACAAGCCCGTTGAGCCACCCGATATTTTCGGCATAAGCGCTGATCCAGGCATGATAGGCATCTCCGGCATATCCCACCTCCATACGGGTCGGGATCCGCTGAGACCGGAGCATGCTGGTCATCACTGCCGCATAATCCAGGCAGATGCCGGTCTTGATATCCCAGATCTCGTCAATGTCGGGTATGTATCCGCTCTCGATATTCTCCGCCTTTTCGAGATCGTAGGTGATATTGGAGATCATATAATTGTAGACATAGGTGATGGCTTCCAGATCGTCATGGGCATTTGCCACGATCTCCTCCGCCGCCACTACGGGTTTGCTGTTTTCGTCAAATTTCACGTACTGGTTCGGATACAGAAAAGCACCCCGTTCATTGGTGACGATAAATTCGCAATCCTGGGTGAAGATGGTCGCATACTGATTGCCGTCGACATTTTCATAGACACCGATACTGTAACCGCCGTTTCCGGCTGAGATCGGAAAGACTTCGGAATCGTTATTCCTGATATCGTAGGTATAGGTCATATAATCCGGCCCCGTGATCTGGAGCTTTACGGCATTGCTGTCACCCAGATAGGTTACCACCACATAGCCTTCGGAAGAGTTGGAGGCATCAACGACAACGAGGTCGTTCTCGTACACCACGTCTCCGGGTGCGGCGGGATGCAGGCAGACCGGGGTATTGTCACGGATTTCCGTGGAAGGAGAAACGTAGGCTTCATGCTTTTTCTGACAGCCTACCAGGACCAGGGCACAAAGCATACACAATATTAAAATAACAGACGATATTTTAGTCCTCACGTCTCTTTTTTCCTCACAAAAGACATTATAACCCATAATTGGCATTTTTGTTGATGAAATGATATTTTTTTGTCTATCAATGCTTACATATGTTATAATGTAATGCATGTTTGTGAAAATCGGAGGAATCCCATGTATCAAAAAGTATCAACCGATCTGAACTTCGTCGACAGAGAAAAAGAAACTCTGAAATTCTGGAAAGATCACGACATTTTCAATAAAAGCATGAAGATCCGTGAAGGCTCGCCCACCTACACCTTTTATGACGGGCCTCCCACGGCGAACGGAAAACCCCATATCGGGCACGTGTTGACGCGTTGTATCAAGGATATGATCCCCCGTTACCGGACCATGAAGGGTTATTTTGTGCCCCGTAAGGCCGGTTGGGATACCCATGGACTTCCGGTGGAACTGGAAGTCGAAAAGAAGCTGGGGATCGACGGGAAGGAACAGATCGAGGAATACGGTCTGGATCCCTTCATCGGTCAGTGCAAGGAGTCCGTATGGCAGTATAAGGGCATGTGGGAAGACTTCTCCGATACCGTCGGTTTCTGGGCGGATATGGAGAATCCTTACGTTACTTACCATGATGACTTTATCGAGTCGGAATGGTGGGCTTTAAAGCAGATCTGGGATAAGGGACTTTTATATAAAGGCTTTAAGATCGTACCCTACTGTCCCCGCTGCGGAACGCCTCTTTCTTCCCATGAGGTAGCCCAGGGATATAAGCTCGTCAAGGAGCGTTCGGCCATCGTTCGGTTCAAGGCAAAGGGCGAGGATGCCTATTTCCTGGCATGGACCACGACCCCATGGACCCTGCCCTCCAACCTCGGGCTCTGCGTTAATCCCGATGACACTTACGTCAGGGTAAAGGCCGCCGACGGATATACCTATTACATGGCGGAAGCCCTGCTTGATACCGTACTCGGTAAGATTGAGACGGAAGAAGGAAAGAAGCCCTATGAGGTTCTGGAATCCTTTAAGGGGAAGGATCTGGAATACAAAGAATACGAACCCCTCTTTTCCTGTACCGGCGATTTCGTTGCCAAGCAGGAGAAAAAAGCGTTTTTCGTGATCTGCGACAATTACGTTACCATGACGGACGGTACCGGGATCGTACATACCGCACCGGCTTTCGGTGAGGATGATGCCCGGGTATGCCGGAAATACGATATGCCCTTTGTCCAGTTTGTGGACACCAAGGGCCGCATGACGGAAGAGACGCCTTATGCAGGTAAATGGGTGAAGGATGCGGACGAGGACGTACTTGTGGATCTGAAAAAAGAAGGCAAGCTTTTCGATGCGCCCAAGTTCGAACATGATTATCCGCACTGCTGGAGATGCGATACGCCGCTTCTTTACTATGCCCGTGAATCCTGGTTCATTAAGATGACCGCAGTTCGTGACGATCTTGTTGCCAACAATAAGACCGTGAACTGGATCCCCGAATCCATCGGAGAGGGACGTTTCGGTAACTGGCTGGAGAACATCCAGGACTGGGGGATCTCCCGTAACCGTTACTGGGGTACTCCGCTGAACATCTGGGAGTGTGAGGAGTGCGGACATCAGGAAGCAGTCGGTTCCAGAGCGGAACTGGAAAAACTCTCCGGCAACGAAAAGGCTCATACCGTGGAACTCCACAGACCCTATATCGATGAGATCACCTGCACCTGCCCCAAATGCGGTAAGACCATGAAGCGTGTACCCGAGGTGATCGACTGCTGGTTTGACTCCGGTGCCATGCCTTTTGCGCAGCATCACTATCCTTTTGAAAACAAGGAACTGTTTGAAGCCCAGTTCCCGGCACAGTTTATTTCCGAAGCCGTGGATCAGACCCGGGGATGGTTCTATTCCCTGATGGCGGAATCTACCCTTCTGTTTAACCGTTCTCCCTACGAGAATGTGATCGTGCTGGGTCTGGTACAGGATAAGGACGGACAGAAGATGTCCAAATCCAAAGGCAATGCCGTGGATCCCTTTATCGCCCTGGATACTCTGGGGGCGGATGCCATCAGATGGTATTTTTATACGAATTCCGCACCCTGGCTTCCCAACCGCTTCCACGATGATATCGTAAAGGAAGGACAGCGGAAATTCCTGGGAACTTTGTGGAATACTTATGCATTCTTTATCCTTTATGCCAATATCGACGGATTCGATGCAACGAAATACTCCCTGGATTATGAGAAACTTCCGGTGATGGATAAGTGGCTCTTATCCAAGTTGAATACCGCTATCCGTGAGACGGACGATCACCTTGATCATTACAGGATCCCCGAGGCGGGACGCGTACTTGCGGAGTTCGTTGATGAGATGAGTAACTGGTATGTCCGCAGAGGACGGGAACGTTTCTGGGCCAAAGGCATGGAACAGGACAAGATCAATGCCTACATGACCCTGTATACGGCCCTCGTGGAGATCTGCAAGTGTGCGGCTCCCATGATCCCCTTCATGACGGAACAGATCTACCAGAACCTGGTCCGCACCAATGATAAGGAAGCTCCGGAGAGTATCCATCTTTGCGACTATCCGAAAGCAAAGGAAGAGTGGATCGACAAGGAACTGGAAGCCAACATGGACGAGGTACTGTCCGTTGTGGTACTGGGACGTGCCGCCCGGAATACCGCCGGTGTCAAGACCCGTCAGCCCATCCCCGTCATGTATGTCATGGCGGGCAAGGAACTTCCGGAATTCTTCACGGAGATCATCCGGGACGAATTAAATGTGAAAAAGATCGAGTTTTCCGATGATGTATCCGAATATCTGAGCTACAGTTTCAAGCCTCAGCTTAAGACCGTAGGACCCAGATACGGCAAGAGCCTGAACGGTATCAGGGAATATCTGTCCTATGTAAACGGCTCTGAAGCCATGAACACCTTAAAGAGCGAAGGTGCGCTGCGGTTTGCGGTGGGTGACCAACAGATCGAGCTTAGCGAAGATGATCTGCTCATAGAGACGGTTCAGAAGGAAGGATATGTCAGCGAGTCCGATTCCGGAACCACCGTAGTCCTTGATACGAACCTTACACCGGAACTGCTGGAGGAAGGGTTTGTTCTGGAAGTGATCTCGAAGATCCAGACCATGCGTAAGGATGCAGGTTTTGAGGTTATGGACAGGATCCGCGTCGGTATCGGGGACAATGAAAAGATCGCCGGCATCGTGCTTAAGAATCTGGATGCCATCTCCAAAAAGGTTCTGGCCGATGAGATCCGGAAGGATGCTACTTTTGCCGTTGCCAAAGAGTGGAATATCAACGGCGAGAAAACGACGATTTCCGTGGAACGGATCTGATAGAAAGATTATTCACCAAGGAGGCTATCATGGCAGGTAAAAAACAGACAGAAGTACAGACACCTACAGGATTTGCGTTTGACAAGGAATTGTTTAAGAGAAGCGTACTCTACAATATCAAGACCCTGTACCGCAAAACGCTGGAAGAAGCATCGCCTCAGCAGCTTTTTCAGGCGGTTGCTTACGCGATCAAGGATGCGGTGGTCGATAACTGGCTGGAGACCCAGAAGCAGTTTGACAAGCAGGATCCCAAGACCGTTTATTACATGTCAATGGAATTCCTGATGGGTCGGGCCCTGGGAAACAATATCATCAATCTGAAAGCTTTCGAACCCGTAAGTCAGGCGCTTGAGGAACTGGGCGTGGATCTGAACGTGGTGGAAGATCAGGAGCCGGATGCCGCTTTGGGTAACGGCGGTCTCGGAAGACTTGCAGCCTGCTTCCTGGATTCTCTTGCAACCCTGGGATATGCGGCATACGGATGCGGGATCCGTTATAAATACGGTATGTTCAAACAGGAGATCCGTGACGGTTATCAGATCGAAGCTCCCGATAACTGGCTTGAGAACGGCAATCCTTTTGAATTACGCCGTCCCGAATATGCCAAGATCGTTAAATTCGGCGGATGGGTGGACGTGACCCCCGATGAAAAGGGAAGAAATCATTTCCATCAGGAAGGTTACCAGTCCGTAAAGGCGATCCCTTATGATCTTCCGGTTGTGGGTTACGGCAACGGAGTGGTGAATACCCTCCGGATCTGGGATGCGGAGCCGGTGGAGTGCTTCCAGCTGGATTCCTTTGACAAGGGTGATTACCAGAAGGCCGTGGAGCAGGAGAACCTTGCCCGGAACATTGTGGAAGTTCTTTATCCCAATGACAACCATTATGCGGGAAAAGAGCTCCGCTTAAAGCAGCAGTACTTCTTCATCTCCGCTTCCGTGCAGGAAGCCATCGCAAAGTACCTGCGTAAGCATGATGATCTGCATAAATTCCATGAGAAAGTTACCTTCCAGCTTAACGATACCCATCCTACCGTAGCCACGGCAGAACTGATGCGTATCCTGATGGACGAATACTATATGACCTGGGACGAGGCCTGGGATGTGACCACCAAGACCTGTGCCTACACGAACCACACCATCATGTCGGAAGCATTGGAAAAATGGCCCATCGAGCTGTTCTCCAGACTTCTGCCCCGTGTATACCAGATCGTTGAAGAGATCAACCGCCGTTTCATCGCCCAGATCGAAGCCAGATATCCCGGCAATCAGGAAAAGATCCGGAAGATGGCCATCATCTACGACGGACAGGTTAAGATGGCGCACCTTGCCATTGCCTGCAGTTATTCCGTAAACGGTGTTGCACAGCTGCATACCGAGATCTTAAAGAAGCAGGAACTCAGAGACTTCTATGAGATGATGCCGGAGAAGTTCAACAACAAGACCAACGGTATCACCCAGAGAAGATTCCTTCTTCACGGTAATCCGCTGCTTGCCAACTGGGTAAGCGCCCATGTGGGGACCGACTGGATCACGAACCTGCCCAAGATCAATAAACTCAAGGTTTATGCCAACGATGAAAAAGCACAGCAGGAATTCATGAATATCAAGTACCAGAACAAGGTTCGTCTGGCAAAATATATTCTGGAGCATAACGGGATCGAAGTGGATCCCAGATCCATCTTCGATGTTCAGGTAAAGCGTCTCCATGAATACAAGCGTCAGCTGATGAACATCCTGCATGTCATGTATCTGTATAATCAGCTCAAAGACAATCCGGATATGGATTTCTATCCGAGAACCTTTATCTTCGGAGCCAAGGCGGCAGCAGGATACTACAACGCCAAGATGACCATCAAGCTCATCAACTCCGTGGCCGATGTGATCAATAACGATCCTTCCATCGGCGGCAAGATCAAAGTGGTATTTATCGAAAACTACCGGGTATCCAATGCGGAGCTCATTTTTGCCGCAGCCGATGTATCGGAACAGATCTCCACGGCTTCCAAGGAAGCATCCGGAACCAGTAACATGAAGTTCATGCTGAACGGTGCCATTACCCTGGGTACCATGGACGGCGCCAATGTAGAGATCGTGGAAGAAGTGGGACGCGAGAATGCGGTGATCTTCGGTCTTTCTTCGGACGAAGTCATCAATTACGAGAACAACGGCGGCTATGATCCTACGGAGATCTTCAATAATGATCCGGATATCCGCCGCGTACTGATGCAGCTGATCAACGGGACTTATGCCCCCGATGATCCGGACCGGTTCCGTACTCTTTACAATTCCCTTCTGAATACCATCAGTACTTCCAAGGCCGATACCTACTTTATCTTAAAGGATTTCAAGCCTTACGCGGAAGCACAGAAGAAGATCGAAGAGTATTACAAGGATGAAGCCGGCTGGGCAAAGAAGGCGATCCTGAACGTCGCCCACGTCGGAAAGTTTACTTCCGACCGTACTATCCAGCAGTATGTAGATGAGATCTGGCATCTGGACAAAGTAAAGATGCCGAAGAGATAAGGGGATCCATGCAGATCGGTTTTGACAACGAAAAATATCTGAAGATGCAGTCCGAGCATATCCGGGAGCGGATCGACAAATTCGGGGACAAGTTGTATCTGGAATTCGGAGGCAAGCTCTTCGATGACTATCATGCATCAAGAGTCCTGCCCGGATTCGAACCCGACAGTAAGCTCCGTATGCTGATGAAACTGTCGGACCGTGCGGAGATCCTCATTGTGATCAGTGCCGATGATATCGCCAAGAACAAGATCCGCGGGGATCTGGGGATCACCTATGACGAGGATGTGCTCCGGCTCAAGAAGGCTTTCGAAGATCGGGGACTCTATGTCAGTTCCGTCGTTCTGACCCATTACAGCGGGCAGACTGCGGCGGATGCCTTCCGCAAACGTCTGGAGAAGCACGGGATCACGGTATACAGACACTATATCATCGGAGGCTATCCCTCCAATGTTTCCCTCATCGTTTCTGATGAAGGATTCGGAAAGAACGATTACATCAAGACCACCCGGCCCCTTGTGGTGGTTACGGCTCCCGGACCGGGATCCGGTAAAATGGCCACCTGTCTGTCCCAGCTCTACCATGAGAACAAACGCGGGATCAAGGCCGGATACGCCAAATTCGAGACTTTCCCTATCTGGAACGTGCCGCTGAAGCATCCGATCAATCTGGCATACGAAGCGGCCACCGCCGACCTGGATGATGTCAACATGATCGATCCCTTCCATCTGGAAGCCTATAACGAGGTTACCGTAAATTATAACCGGGATATTGAGATCTTCCCGGTGTTGAATGCCATCTTCCGCCGGATCTACGGAGAAAGCCCTTACAAGTCACCTACCGACATGGGCGTCAATATGGTAGGGAACTGTATCGTGGATGACGAGGTCTGCAGTTATGCCTCCAAGATGGAGATCATCCGACGGTATTACACCACCCTGACCCGTGTTGTGGAAGATAAAGCCTCCGAGAACGAAGTTCATAAGATCGAAGCGCTTATGGAGCAGGCCAATATCACCACCGCAGATCGGAAGACTACGGTGGCTGCCAATGAGCGGGCCGAGAAACTGGGATGTCCCGCAGCCGCCATTGAACTGGAAGACGGCACCATCATCACATCGAAGACCACAGACCTTCTGGGACCTTCCGCGGCACTTCTGCTGAAGGCTTTAAAACATCTGGGAGGGATCGACCGGGAAGTCCATGTGATCTCGCCCAAGGCAATCGAGCCCATCCAGAAACTGAAAACGGAATATCTCGGGGGAAGAAATCCGAGGCTTCATACGGATGAAGTACTGATCGCACTGTCGATCTCCGCAAGCGAGGATGAAAATGCAAGGATCGCCCTGTCTCAGATCCCGAAACTCAAGGGCTGTCAGGTTCACACCTCCGTGATGCTGGCGGATGTGGATAAGAGGACCTTTAAACGGCTCGGGATCGACTGTACCAGCGAAGCTAAACGGAAGTAAGGATCAGATACCGACTGTTATTTAATAAGATCAGTCGGTATCTTTATGTTTTTTTTAGAAAAAGGCGGATTATTTAATCCTTTGATTATTGATTTTAAAAGAAGGACTCCATTATACTGAAAAAAATGTAAACCGGCATTTTACCTCAGCCAAAGAAAGAAAAATAACATGGACGATAAGAATTTACAGGAATATGACAATAACAGCCCTCAGGGAGGCGGGAACGGCTCCGGCGGTCAGGGAGGACCCGGCAAGGGAAGAGATCCGAAGAAACAGAACATCATCATGATGATCCTGGTAGCCGTGGTCTACATCGTGATCGTGAGCATCCTCATCAATTTTCTGAGCGGAAGCTCGGAGGAAGAGATCACCTACTCGGAATTCGTTTCCATGCTGGAAGAGAGTAAGGTCGCTTCCGTTGAGATCGACTCCGACCGGATCTATATCACGCCGAAGTCGGATGAGGGACAGGGGAAACCCCAGTCAAACTACCTGACCTATCTGTACGGGATCAGCAGCGGCAGTTCGGGTGTGACCTATTTTACAGGCAAAGTGGAAGAAGACGATACCTTAACCGCACGCCTTCTGGATGCGGGAGTGGAGGTACAGGGCAAGGTAGCCAATACCAGTTCCATGATCCTCAGTTTCTTCCTGTCCTACGTATTCCCGGTATTACTGATGTGGGGTGTTTTAAGCCTGCTCTTCCGCCGGATGAACCGGTCGGGCGGCGGGATCTTCGGTGTTGGAAAATCCACAGCCAAGGTATATGTACAGAAAGAGACGGGCGTGACCTTCAAGGATGTGGCCGGTGAGGATGAAGCAAAGGAATCCCTGGTGGAAGTGGTTGATTTCCTTCATCATCCGGGGAAATATTCTTCCATCGGCGCGCGTCTTCCCAAGGGTGCGCTTCTGGTGGGCCCTCCCGGAACAGGTAAGACGCTGCTTGCCAAAGCGGTTGCGGGGGAAGCTCATGTACCCTTCTTTTCCATGTCGGGATCTGACTTTATCGAGTTGTATGTGGGTGTGGGCGCAAGCCGTGTGCGGGATCTTTTTAAGGAAGCCACCAAGAACGCTCCCTGCATTATCTTTATCGATGAGATCGATGCCATCGGAAGAAGCCGTGATTCCAAATACGGCGGCGGCAACGAGGAAAGAGAACAGACTCTGAACCAGCTTCTTTCGGAAATGGACGGATTTGATACCTCAAAGGGTATTCTGGTTCTCGGAGCGACCAACAGACCCGAGATCCTGGATAAGGCCCTTCTGCGTCCCGGACGGTTTGACCGCCGGATCATCGTGGATAAGCCGGATCTGAAGGGACGGGTGGAGATCCTGAAGGTACATGCCAAGGAAGTGCATCTGGATGAGACGGTGGATCTGGACGAGATCGCCCTTGCAACCTCCGGTGCGGTAGGTGCGGATCTGGCCAATATGATCAACGAGGCCGCCATCATGGCAGTGCAGAACGGACGGACCGCAGTCTGCCAGAAGGATCTTTTTGCTGCGGTGGAACAGGTTCTGGTGGGCAAAGAAAAGAAAGATCGCATCATGTCGAAGAAAGAGCGTGAGATCGTATCCTACCATGAGGTGGGGCATGCGCTGATCTCCGCTTTGCAGAAAAATTCGGAACCGATCCAGAAGATCACCATTGTGCCCCGTACCATGGGAGCGCTCGGTTACGTCATGAACGTTCCCGAAGAAGAAAAATACCTGGAATCAAAGGATGAACTGCATGATCGGCTGGTAAGCCTTTTGGGCGGGCGGGCCGCAGAGGAGATCGTTTTCGGTAATGTGACCACCGGTGCGGCCAATGACATAGAAAAAGCCACATCCATTGCTCAGAATATGGTGACACGGTTCGGCATGTCGGACCGCTTCGGTCTCATGGGACTTGCCACGGTGGAGAGTCAGTATCTGGACGGCAGTGCCCGTTATACCTGCTCCGACAGGACGGTGGCGGATATCGATACTGAGATCATGAATATCCTGAAACAGTGTTATGAGGAAGCAAAGCAGCTCCTTTCCGATAATCGGGACGTCATGGATGAACTGGCTAAATTCCTGATCGCCAAAGAAACCATTTCCGGCAAGGAATTCATGCGCATCTTCCGTGAGATCAAGGGGATCCCGGAGCCGGAAGAGGAGGAAGACAAGGATAAGGACGGTAAAAAAGAAGAAAGTCCTACCATAGACAGATATGTAACGGATTCCACGGAAAATTCCGTGGAGGCGGAAAGACGGGAAAAGATCAGCGAAGCGATCAATGCACCCGATCACCAACCGGAGGATGAAGCGGACAGTCTGAAAGGGCAGAACGTGAATGTCACTGTGGATGATGACACAAACGGCAGGGATGAGGATCCGCCGCGATGGATGCCTCCGTCGCCGGGACCCGATCGAAACCCCGACGGAAGTCCCCGCGGAAGGTTTTCCAATACACCTTTATGACGGCTGTGAAAAGGAGCTGATGGCTCCTTTTCGTTTTTTTGGGTTTAAGGGGAGGAGAAAAGATGGCAAATCCGGCTACGGCTTTTGACCAGTATGTACAGGAAGAAGTCAATAAATACAAAGGGGTCCTTGTACCCGTAAAAGCAGGCATCCCAAGACGACTGCTCTTAAAGCATCTGCCCTGTTCGGTGCTGCATCCGAATCCGGCGGATGAATTCTGCATCCCCTCCGTGGGGCCCAGCGGCCGCATTATCAGTGAATATGTGAAACTCTACCAGAAGAGGATGAAGCATGGCCTTGCGCCCATCGAAGAACCGCTGATCGTGGAAAGAGTCTATCCCCATGGATATCTTCTTTTAAACGGCCATCACCGGTGGGCGGCTGCCATCAGGATCGGTATCGGTACGGTACCTGTCAAGATCGTGAATCTGACACAGGATACGGATATCGAAAAGGTCATTAAGAATTCAAAGCATAATAAACGGGTAACCTTTGATCTGGATGAAGTGATCCTGAGAGGCGATGAGGATGAAGCTACGGAGAATGCTCCGGGAATCCTTTTTCCCCGTCTCTATAAGGAACGGATCAAAAAGGGAGTTCCCGCCCTGTTCCATTTTCTGGCGCAGAACGGATATGATATCTGGCTCTATTCCGCAGACTATTATTCTTTTGATTATATCCGTCATCTGTTCAAACGGTATCATGCCCATGTGGATGCCATCGTGACCGGTGCCGGGAAAAAACTGGGAGACCCGGAAGAAGCCAAAAAGAAGATGGACAGGATCAAAGGCCTGATCGATGCAAATTATAAAGAGACCATCACCATAGACAACAATATGGTGGTAAGATCAAGGAAGGGAAGTAAAGAGTTCGATCAGTTTGATGTTTCGGGTGAGGATGAAACCTGGTCGGCGGAAGTGCTGGATATCGCAGGACAGATCGTAAAGGGTGATACACATGAGTGATCGGAGGATGCGGGTCTCTTTTGACCTTGACGAAGTACTTTTCGTACGTCCGGAAACCCATAAGACAGAGCCTCCTCTGAAGTTTCCGTTCAATAAGATCTTCAAGGAGAGATTAAGGCTCGGTACGCCGGAGTTGATCAATACGCTTCAGGATATGGGGTATGATGTGTGGGTCTACACCTCCTCTTTCCGTACGGAAAAATATATCAAAATGCTGTTTTTCTTTTACGGGATCAGATTTGACGGCATCGTGAACGGCACCAGACATCTGAAAGAGGTGCAGCGGGACAACGCCACTATACTGCCCCAGAAACTGCCGAACCGTTACAGGATCTCTCTTCATATCGATGATGAATCGGTGGTATGTAATCTCGGGCGGCAGTACGGATATAACGTGTACCAGCTGGAAGCCCAGGATGATGACTGGAAGGAAAAGATCATCGAACGGGCCGGAGAGATCAGAAAAAGGGAATTCGGATCACAGGAATGAAAGAAGGGAAACTGTCCTTAAAGGAAACGCTGAAAAATGCGTTCTATGCGCTGAAACTCGGTGCGGGTTTTTCACGGCGCATCTTTTTTAATATCATTTTTGTTGCCATACTCGGTTATTTCCAGTGGGTCTTTTTTTCCTCCGTTTTCATGAAGCATATCGTCGGGAGTCTGGACAGTGGAGAAGATTACAGGAGGATCCTTCTCTATATCGGAATATGCGGACTTGCCATTGGACTCATGAACCTGTATGAGCATTATTTCCAGAATGTCACGTTGCCCATTGAGCACACCCGTCTCTACGGGAAACTCTATCATATGCTTTTCGACAAGGCCCGGAATGTGGAACTTGCCTGCTACGAAGATGCGGATTTCTACAATAAGTACACCATGGCCATGGACGGGGCGGACGAAAAGATCGTGGATGTCATGAAACGCTTCTGGGGGATCATCTTCGGATCCGTGGCTACGGGATTTGTTTTTTATCTGATGTTCTCCATTGACCGGTTTGCGGTGATCTTTATCATCAGTCCCCTGCTGGGAAACTTTCTTTTCGGAAGCATCAAGAACAAGTTCGAATATAAGCGGTATCAGGAGCAGGTTACGGGCAACAAGATGATGAACTATGTGAGCCGGGCCATGTATCTTCCGGATTATGCCAAGGAAATGCGGCTTTTCAATGTTTATCATCTGCTGAAAAAACAGTATTCCGATGCCACCGACAATAATGTACGGGCTGCCGCCAGATACGCCTTCCCCAATGCATTTGTGAATTTCTGGAAGATCACCTTTACCTTTTCCGTGATCTTCGAGGGGGTCCTGTTCTACGCCATCTACCGGAATCTTGTTTCAAAGACCATCTCGCTGGCGGAGTTGACCATTATGACCAGCATGATGGTGTCCATGACATGGATCCTGATCGGACTGTTTGATGATATCGTGAATTTCATGAAAGACGGTGTGTTTATCAATAATCTGCGGGGATTCCTGGAATACCGGGAACAGATCCCGGAAGATTATGACGGTGACGCTCCGGAGGATTTTCAATCCCTGGAATTCGACCATGTTTCTTTTTCCTATGGGGAAGAAGAGACCATCAAAGATCTTTCCTTTACTCTGAAAAAGGGTGAGGTCGCGGCACTTGTGGGACATAACGGGGCCGGAAAGACCACCATCATCAAACTGATGCTCAGGTTATATGATCCCACAAGCGGGATCATCCGTCTGAACGGCAGGGATATCAAAGAATACAATCTTCATGCTTACAGAGAGCTGTTCGCCATCACCTTCCAGGATTTTGCGGTCATGGGCATGAGTGTGAAAGAGAATGTTCTCATGGGCCGTCATTATGATGCCGAAGATCAGATCGTCGAAAGTGCCCTTAAGAAAGCAGGGGTTTACGAGCGGATCTCAAAACTGGAGGGCGGTACTTCTGCCGTGATGACCAAAGAGTTTGATGAAAAAGGCGCGGTATTATCCGGGGGTGAAAGTCAGAAGCTGGCTGTATCCAGAACCTTTGCAAAGCCTGCACCCGTCAAGATCTTCGATGAACCTTCAAGTGCTCTTGATCCCATTGCGGAATTTGAACTGTTCAATAATATCGCAAAAGAAGGAAGCGATCACACGCTCCTGTTTATCTCCCACAGGCTTTCCAGCGTGAAGCATTGCGATAAGGTATTTATGCTGGAGAAAGGCCGGATCATAGAAGAAGGGTCTCATGAAGAACTGATGGCCATGAACGGAAGTTATGCCAAAATGTACCGCCGGCAGGCCAATAACTACCTTGCCATCGAAGATGAGGGGGAGGCAGCAGGATGAAAAAGCAACCCTTCAGGCAGGTCCTGTCCAACAATCTGTTTCTGATCAGACTGTGTTTCTCCGCATCCCCCGCATTTGTGATCTTTCCAGTGCTGGATGCCACAAGAAACCAGATTTCCATCTTTTTTGAGCATACCGTGGGGATCGGATATGTGCTGGAAGCGGCGGAATTTCATTATCCCTTTAAAAAGGTTGCCGCCATGATCCTTCTGCTGTTTGCCTGCATCAGTGTCGGCATGGTATTTACGGTGTGGGTAGGGGATTATGTTAGAGCCAAGGAAGGACCCAAGGTCAGCAGGAAGATCAAGCTGATGCTTTATGACAAGGCGAAGGAGCTGGATCTTGAATGCTATGATAATCCCGAATACTACAATGAGATGGTGCTTGCCATCGCGGAGGTGGATAAGCAGATCGATCGGTGTATCGAGTTCCTTTCCAATGTGTTTGCCGGACTTGCCACGTTTATCACCACCGGGATCTATTTTGTAAAGAAGGACGGGATCTCCATCTGTTTTGCCGTAGGTTCCTTCATTCTGACTTTTGTCTTCATGCAGGCATACAATAAACTCTCCTATAAGATCAGAGTATCGAGAAATCCCTTTGAGAGAAAACGGGAGTACGTAAAGAGGGTCTTTTACCTTCCGGACTGTGCCAAGGAAATGCGTCTGAATCCGGATGTGAGCGGATCACTTTACCGGGATTTTGATGAAGCCAATGAGGAGATCATAAAGATCGAAAAGCAGAATGCGAAGAAACATTTCCTCTTCAGTTTTGCCGCCAACTATATCGGCAACGATTTCTTCTGCGACGTGATCTATATCGCATATCTTGTGCTGAAAGCTACGGTCTGGGGTGCCCTTTCCTTTTCCACCGTCGCCATCCTTTACAATTCCTTCGGGAGAATGAAAAGAGGGTTACGGGTGTTTACGGATACTTATCCCTTTGCCTGCGAATCAAGCCTCTATGTGCAGAAGATCCGCAATTTCCTGGAGTATGAGACGGGGATCCTTTCGGAAGAGGGTCTGGTGCCGGATTCCCGGGCCAAGGATGTCCATGTAAAGGACCTGTCCTTTGCCTACAACAAATCCGGAGATCCCCTGCTTAAGGATCTGAATATTGATATCAAAGCCGGTGAAAAGATCGCTCTTGTGGGATATAATGGGGCAGGGAAGACCACGCTGGTTAAGCTTCTCATGAGACTCTACGATCCGGACAAAGGCAGCATCGAAATGTGCGGAAAGGACATCAAAGCCTACGATGTGGAGAAATTCCGGCGATCCATCGGTGTTGTGTTCCAGGATTTTAAGATCTTCGCCGGAACCGTAGCGGAAAACGTGGTGATGGACACCCTGAAGGGAGGAGAGGAAGACAGAGTCAGGGAAGCCCTTGCGGACAGCGGACTATTGAAACGGATCGACAGCCTGGACAAGGGACTCCACAGTTTTCTTACCACAGAGATCAGCAAGGACGGTATCAATCTCTCCGGCGGAGAATCCCAGAAACTGGCCATCTCCAGAGTGTTCTATCAGAATGCCGGACTGATGATCCTGGACGAGCCTTCCAGTGCTCTGGATCCCATCGCCGAGTATCAGCTTAACCATGCCATGCTCACCGCTACAAAAGACAAGACGGTCATTTTTATTTCCCACCGTCTCTCCACCACCCGTATCGCGGACCGCATCATCATGCTGGAAAACGGACGGATCGTGGAAGAAGGGACCCATGAGGAACTCCTTGCACGGGACGGCAAATATGCCGGCATGTGGAAGGTTCAGGCAGGAGCCTATATGTAAGCAGGATTCATGATAAGGAGGAGAGAAACATGTATTATGCTTTTATCGCTTTTTTGGGACTTATGATGCTGGGATTGGGACTTTTTATGGTGATCAGCCCCAGGAATGCCACCAAAGCAGAAGAACGGGATAATGAACAGGCCGTGGCAAGCGTTAAGAAAAGAGGCTTTATTATTGTCGCCTGCGGTATCGTGGTGGTGATCATCGGGATCATATCCATGTTCACGTTGAGATAGCCGGAAAAGGAAAGATAAGATCATGAGAGAGTTTTATATAGACAGTGACGGGATCCGTCTTCACGCAAAACTGGATTTTCCGGAAAATACGGAAAAAGGTCCTCTTTGCATCCTGATCCACGGATTTACGGGACATATGGAAGAGGATCATATCGTTGCCGCTCAAAAAGCAATGAATGAAGCCGGGATCATCGTTCTTCGTGTTGAAATGTACGGTCACGGCAAAAGTGACGGCGCATTTAAAGATCATACCCTGTATAAATGGGTGACCAACGCACTTTCGGTGATCGATTATGCAAAGAAACTGGACTTTGCCACCGACCTTTATCTGTGCGGACATTCCCAGGGGGGACTTCTGACCATGCTGATCGGCGGTATGTGTGCGGATGATCTGAAGGCGATCATCCCGCTTTCGCCAGCATGGATGATCCCGAAAGAAAACCGGGAAGGACATGCCCTGGGCGTATCCTTTGATCCCATACATATTCCGGATATGATCAGATCCGATGACTGGGAGCTTTCGGGAAACTACATCCGCATCTCACAGACCATCCATGCGGAGGATGAGATCGCCAGATATCACGGTCCTGTTTTGATCATTCACGGAGATGAGGATGAGATCGTTCCCTATGAATATGCTGAAAAAGCGGAAAAACTCTATGACAATGCGAAATTGATCCCGATCAGGAATGCCGACCACTGTTTTACCGGGCATCTTGAGGAACTGGCGGAAGCCGTCCGATCCGGATTCAGAGATCTTCTATGATTTCTGCTCCTCTTCTTTTTCTTCGGCTTTCTTCTTTTCCGCTTCTTCCGCCTTTTGGCGGATGATCCGGTATACAACATAGATCGCCGCAATGAGCCACCCGATGGCGATGGCCAGGATCAGGGTGGTTTTATTTCCGATCTTGGGGAAATAGGAGATCCCCACGAAGTAGAGGAAAGCCGAAGAGATAAGCCATAACAGATATGCGATCAACATAGTTATCTTTTACCGAAATCCTTTCGTCTGATCTTTGTTTCGCTACATCCCATTTTACACCATACTTCTTTTAAGGTCGATGCAAATAAATACTGTGATGAAGTCCTGCGTATCTGTTATACTTAATGGTATATCGTCGACGGGTATCGGCAGGACTTGACAGGAGGGTATCAATGGAAAAGGCAAAAGTATATTTTACGGATTTCAGGACGGTTCTGGGGGTGAGCCTGACTGCGAAGCTTCAGAAGCTGATCAGGATGGCCGGCATCGGATCCATCCATATGGACAACAAGTTTGTTGCCATTAAGATGCATTTCGGAGAGCTGGGAAATCTGGCTTATTTAAGACCCAATTATGCGAAAGCGGTAGCGGATATCGTGAAAGAACAGGGAGGACTTCCCTTTTTAACGGATTGTAACACGCTGTATCCGGGCAGCAGGAGACATGCCCTGGAGCATCTGGACTGCGCCAATATCAACGGATTCAATACCGTGACCACAGGATGTCAGATCATCATCGCCGACGGACTTCGGGGAACCGACGATATTACCGTTCCCGTTCCCAACGGGGAATACTGCAAGGAAGCCTATATCGGCCGGGCGGTGATGGATGCGGATATCGTGATCTCCCTGAATCACTTCAAGGGACATGAACAGGCCGGTTTCGGCGGCGCCATCAAGAATATCGGAATGGGCTGCGGAAGCCGTGCGGGCAAGATGCAGCAGCACAACAGCGGACATCCTCATGTGATCGAGGATCTGTGCAGAGGATGTAAAAGGTGTGCCCGGGAATGCGGTTCGGATGCCATCAGCTATGACAATAACAAGGCCTGGATCGACCCGGAGAAATGCAAAGGCTGCGGACGCTGCATCGGAGCCTGTGTCTTTGATGCCATCGAGAATGATAACTGGGATGCTCCCCAGATGCTGGGCAGAAGGATGGCGGAATATACGGCAGCCGTTTTAAACGGAAGACCGAATTTCCATATCAGCCTTATTACGGATGTTTCTCCGAACTGTGACTGTCACGGAGAAAACGATGCACCGATCCTGCCGGATATCGGTATGCTTGCTTCCTTTGATCCCGTTGCACTGGATCAGGCCTGTGTGGATCTGTGTGCCAAGGCGGAACCCATCAGGAACAGCCAGTTGGGTGACAACATGGCCAGTGAGCATTTCCATGATCACGGGGATGTATGGCATAACAGCAATCCCAACGTATCCTGGGCGGAGACTCTGGAGCATGCGCAGAAGATCGGGGTAGGTACCCGGGAATATGAACTGGTAACGATGAAATGAACATAGCCCTTACTTTTGATGACGGACCTTCGGATACCACAACCCTCAAGGTGCTGTCCAAACTGAAAAAATACGGTGTTACGGCAAGTTTTTTCCTGATCGGGGATCAGATGACGCCGGAGCGGGAATATATCATAAAGGAAGAGATCGCCTACGGATGCGATATCCAGAATCATTCCCTGACCCATTCGGACATGCGGGAATTTGATGCCGCCACCATAAAGGCGGAGATCGATGAGACCACCAGGCGGATCAAGGCCCTTACCGGGAAAGAGCCGGAATTCTTCCGGCCGCCCTACATCTATGTGAACGATCTGATGATGGATACGATCCCGCTGATCTTTATCAGCGGCTACGGTTGTGATGATTGGATCCCGGAAGCCGGAGCGGATGTACGGATCAGGAAAGCCCTGGAAGGAGCAAGAGACGGAGCCATCGTACTGCTTCACGATCTGGAAGGGAACGACGCCACCGTGGAAGCGCTGGATACCATCATTCCGGAGCTGCAGAAAAGAGGATACAATTTTGTGACCATCACCGAGTTGTTCCGGATCGCCGGGATCAACCGTGAGAATGCAAAGAGAGAGGTTTATTCCTATACGGATCAGTAGGGGAAAGGAGTTTGGAGATCATGGGGATCGAACGGGAAAAAGATGCTTCCGGGTTCGTGCTGCTTTCGGATCTTGTGCCCGGCATCCTGCAGGAGATCCGATATTTTTCCACCTATAATTTTGTGGGAGACCGGATCGACGGTTATGAAGAGCCCTGCGCCATCGCCACCGTGGAAGCCGCAAGAGCTCTGAAGAATGTGAGCAATATAGCCATGGTACAGGGTTATCGCCTGAAGATCTTTGATGCCTATCGTCCCGCTGCAGCAGTCCGGCATTTCGTGCTCTGGGGGATCGAGGATCTGGATCAGAAGATGAAGCCCTTCTTTTATCCGGACCTGGAGAAACAGGAGCTGTTCAAGGAAGGCTATATCGCAAGCCAGTCCAGTCACAGCCGGGGCAGCACCATTGATCTGACGCTGCTTGACATGAAGACGGGCAAGGAGCTGGATATGGGGAGTCCTTTCGACTTTTTCAGTGAGGTTTCCCATCCGGATTACCGTGGGATCACGGCGGAACAGTACGAGAACCGGATGCTCCTTCAGGATCTGATGGTAAAGAACGGATTTGTTCCCATCGATTGCGAGTGGTGGCATTTTACACTGAAGAATGAACCGTATTCGGACACATATTTTGATTTTCCGGTAACCCGGGAATCATTGAAAAAATGATCGGTAAAGGGGTATAACAGATGGATCGAACGATGATGGAACATATACGGAATAAAGATCTGTCACACAGAAAAGTACAAAAGAAGATCCGCGTAGTGGACAGGGAGGGCAGGCCCCTTTCCGGTCAGCAGCTTCACCTTATGCAGACGGAGCATGAATTTCTCTTCGGATGCGGTGCTTTTGAGGTGATGCCTTATGCGCTGAAGAATGAGAATAAGGAAGTAACGGACAAGTGGCTGGAGGTGTTCAATTACGGAACCCTTCCTTTTTACTGGGGACGCTATGAGCCGGAAGAAGGAAAACCCGACCGGGATCATCTCATGAAGGCGGCGGAATTCTTAAAGAGCAGGAAGGTCAAGGTCAAGGGACATCCCCTCTGCTGGCACACGGTGTGCGCAGACTGGCTGATGAAATATGACAACCGGACCATCCTTGAAAAACAGCTGAAACGGATCGAGCGTGAGGTCACGGGATTCGCGGGTGTTATCGATATGTGGGATGTGATCAACGAGGTTGTGATCATGCCCATCTTTGATAAATATGACAATGCTGTCACCAGGATCTGTAAAGATCTGGGAAGAGTCCGCCTGATCAAAGAGGTGTTTGAGGAGGCACACCGGGCAAATCCGGATGCGGTGCTGCTGTTGAACGATTTTAACACCTCCATCGACTACGAGATCCTGATTGACGGATGTTTAAATGCCGGTGTACCCATTACCGCCATCGGGATCCAGTCCCATCAGCATCAGGGATACTGGGGCGCAGAGAAACTGTATGAAGTACTGGAGAGATTCTCCCATTTCGGTCTGCCCCTTCACTTTACGGAGAATACGCTGATCTCCGGGCAGATTATGCCTGCCCATATCGAGGATCTGAACGATTATCAGGTGAGCGAGTGGCCCACCACACCCGAAGGGGAGGAGCGTCAGGCAAAAGAAGTAGAGGAAATGTACCGGATCCTGTTCTCTCATCCCCGGGTACAGGCCATCACCACCTGGGACTTCCGGGACGGCGCATGGTTGGGAGCACCCAGCGGCTTTCTCCGTAAGGACGGATCCGTAAAGCCTTCCTATGAGATGCTGCGGAAACTGATCCATGAGGAGTGGAAGACGGATATGACCCTGACCACCGATGAGAACGGTGTCGCGGTGGCGGATGCATTCCGGGGCCGGTATGAGATCGACCTGAAAGAAAGTACAACGGAAGCTTCCTTCACGGATGACAGTGAACTGGTGATCACAGTATAAATGGAGATCATACGCGACACAACGGAGTTTTCCTTCAAAGGCGGACGGACCGCCGTTGCCATCGGCAAGTTTGACGGCGTGCACAGCGGCCATCGCAGGATCCTTTCGGAACTGGTATCCTGCAGGGAAGCGGGACTTACACCTGCGGTCTTTACCTTTGATCCGGATCCCGAGATCCTCTTTGCCGGGAAAACCCTTCCGCGGCTGACAACGAGAGAGGAAAAGAGAGTTTTGCTTTCCGAACTGGGGGTTGAGCTTCTGGTGGAGTTTCCCATGACGAAGGAAACGGCCATGATCGAGCCGGAAGATTTTCTTACGGAGTATCTTTCGGGATCCCTCCACGCAGGCTGCGTGATCGCGGGAACGGATCTTTCCTTCGGATACCGGGGGAGAGGAAATGCGGACCTGCTGGTAAACATGTCGGAGCCTCTGGGGTATGAAGCCCGTATCGTGGATAAGATCCGGATGGGAGGTGCGGACTTAAGTTCCACCAGGATCCGGGAGGAACTCATTTCGGGACATATTGAAGAGGCCAATGAACTCCTCGGACGGAATTACGGAGTTTCCGGGATCGTACGCCACGGGCGTCATCTGGGGTCCAGGATCGGATTTCCCACGGTGAATCTCCTGCTTCCGGAAGAAAAGCTGATGCCCAGAGCAGGGGTTTATTTCTCCCGGGTGGAAGTGCTGAATGAATTTGCCACGGAGACGGTTTATCCCGCCGTTACCAACATCGGTTATAGTCCCACGGTATCGGATACCGGAGTCGTCAGCGTGGAATCACATCTCTATGATTTTGACGGTGA
>JAEEGL014466788.1_pt1 | contig 40544 bp, 32 predicted proteins | sample 9134231 | NCBI WGS metagenome assembly JAEEGL01 (sample SAMN16246548, study PRJNA631951) | gut metagenome | biome: gut microbiome; feature: rumen; material: fiber-attached | host: Bos | place: Iran: Karaj | collected 2018-10
CAGAAGGGTATCGAGATGGGCGCCGGCAACTCCATCCTCATCAAGGTCAACCAGATCGGCTCCCTGACCGAGACTCTGGACGCCATTGAGATGGCCCATCGTCACGGCTACACCACCGTTACTTCTCACCGCTCCGGCGAGACTGAGGACACCACCATCGCCGACATCGCCGTCGCTACCAACAGTGGCCAGATCAAGACCGGTTCCCTCAGCCGTACCGACCGTATCGCCAAGTACAACCGCCTTATGCGCATCGAGATCGAACTCGAGGACGAGGCCCGCTACGGCTACACCAAGCTTCGCTAAGGCCCTGCTTTGGTTTGAAATCAAAAAGCGTCGCAGTCTCTCTGCGGCGCTTTTTTCGTCAATCTTGCCGCAACTACCGCAAAAATTGCTATATTTACGCAATCAATAGGAAGATTACGTCAAACCAGCGATATTATGAAAAGATTGTCCATTATCCTCGCCGCAGCGCTGACGCTCCTTTCGCTGCAGCCTGCATCTGCCCAGCTCAATTCCGCCCTCCGTTCTCTCGGCAACAAAGCCAAGGGAGTGCTCCAGAACGAGGCGAACAAAGCCGTCCGTTCCGGCGGTGAAAGTTTCAAAGAGGCCCCGTCCAACAATTCCGGAGCCGCAAGCGCTTCCCGCGTCGCCCAGGGCAAGACCATCTATGTGAGCCAGACGATAGGTTCCGCCCGTGCCGACGGCCTGAGCCCGTCCACTGCGATGAAAGACCTTCAGAAAGCCATCGGAGCGGCTGAGGAAAATGATATGATCCTCGTCGCGGAAGGCAATTATCTCGGAAGTATGGACCGCGGCTATATCGAAATCGGCCGCTTCGGCAACGCAACCCACGAGCCGGGCAAGTTCATCAGCATCTACGGTGGTTACTCTCCGGACTTCAGCGAGAGGGACGTCATCAAGTATGTGACCAAGATCCAGCCCTACGACCAGTCTTTCATTGCTCCTCTTTTCAACTTCAACGCAAGGCGCCCTTACGGCTACAGCGGTCCCGTCGGCAATGTCGTAGTGGACGGCTTTGTCTTCGACCTCGGCGAGAACAACCGCTACTGCGTGGCCAACGTGGACCTGGAGATCACCGGCACCCCCAACAAGGGCGTACTGACCGGCCGTTTCATTGAACCCGACGCTAATCCCAACTGCCCCAAGGTTGGCTTCTCCAGCGGCGACGAATATGCCCTCCACATGGACGTGGAAGGCAATGTGCGCGTCTCCAACTGCATCTTCGTCAACTGCCGCGACTATGGCATTTCCGCCCTTATGGGCAAGGGCCATATGGAAATCTGCAACAATATCTTCATCTCCTGCCGCTATGCCGCCTGCCAGGTCAGGGGCAATGTCAAGGATGCCGATATCGACAAGGTTTCCCTCGATTTCCACCACAATACGGTCCTCTTCACCTGGACCCGTACCAAGGGCTTCGAAGATATGGGCCAGGGCTTCCGTTTTATGAATGGTATCCGCACGATAGATGTCCACAACAATATCTTCGGATGCAACAGCAACTGCGCTGTGGAGAGGGTCTATTACGAGTCCAACAAGGCTATGGAGGCCGCCAAGATCAGCAATCTCTACGACAACTACTTCTTCGCCAACCGCAGGGACCTTGAACTCGCCTCCGCCGGAGCCGCGACCATTTCCGTCCCTGCCGCCCGTATCGAGGAAGCCGAGCAGATCGGCCCGAAATACGAAGGCAACAAAGACCTGCCCGCAAGCGAGAAGGCCTTCATCGACGCCATTGACAAGTCTTATCTCGAGGGCTTTATGAACCTGAAGATCATCCGCTCGCAGAGCTACAACGCCAATTCCGCGGCCAACCAGGTCAACCGTCTCTTCGGCCTGAACCAGCAGGGTAGCGAGATTATCCGCCCGAGTATGTACTGCAACAAGTATCCTTGGGAAAAAGCCAAGGACCTCTTCGGAAAAGTCAAGGGCTACGGCGCCCAGAAGCCTGAATAATATGTCAGACACTGTCGGAAAGGTCGTCCAGGTCGTCGGACCGGTGGTCGATGTCCATTTCAATCTAACTGCGGGGAGCGCTGAAACGGAGCTTCCCCGCATTCACGATGCCCTTGTGGTCCGCCGCCCGGACGGACGCTCTCTTATAATCGAGGTGCAGCAGCATATCGGTGAAGATACCGTGCGCTGCGTCGCTATGGACTCGACCGACGGGCTTAGCCGGGGACTTGAAGTGGAGTGTACTTCCGGGCCGATCACTATGCCCGTGGGCGCCCAGATCCGGGGCCGGGTTATGAATGTCACCGGAGACGCCATCGACGGTATGGCCCAGATGGACAGGGAGGGGGCTCTTCCCATCCACCGGGAGCCGCCGAAGTTCGAGGACCTGACCACCTCGCAGGAGGTCCTTCTGACCGGCATCAAGGTCATAGACCTGCTGGAGCCGTACCTCAAGGGCGGCAAGATCGGCCTTTTCGGAGGCGCCGGAGTTGGCAAGACCGTCCTTATCAAGGAGCTGATCAACAATATCGCCAAGGCCCATAACGGCTTCTCGGTCTTTGCCGGAGTCGGGGAGCGTACCCGCGAGGGCAACGACCTCCTCAGGGAAATGATCGAATCCAATGTCATCCGTTACGGCGAGGCCTTCAACAAGGCGATGGAAGAGGGGAAATGGGACCTCTCGCTGGTGGACCCGGAGGAGCTCGCCAAGAGCCAGGTCTCTATGGTCTTCGGCCAGATGAACGAGCCGCCGGGAGCGCGTTCCAGCGTCGCCCTGAGCGGACTGACCCTCGCCGAGTCCTTCCGCGACAGCGACAGCGGCGACGGCCCCAGGGACATCCTTTTCTTCATAGACAATATCTTCCGTTTCACCCAGGCCGGCTCGGAGGTCTCGGCCCTTCTCGGTCGTATGCCCTCGGCCGTCGGTTACCAGCCTACCCTGGCCACGGAAATGGGCCAGATGCAGGAGCGCATCACATCGACCAGGAACGGGTCCATCACTTCTGTCCAGGCGGTCTATGTCCCCGCGGACGACCTTACCGACCCGGCTCCGGCCACGACCTTCTCGCATCTTGACGCGACCACGGTCCTGAGCCGAAAGATCGCCGAACTCGGAATCTATCCCGCCGTGGACCCGCTGGAATCCACTTCCCGCATCCTGGACCCGAACATCGTGGGCCAGGACCATTACGACACCGCCCAGAGGGTGAAGCAGATTCTCCAGCGCAACAAGGAACTGCAGGATATCATTGCCATCCTCGGTATGGACGAACTCTCCGACGAGGACAAGACTACGGTCAACCGCGCCAGAAGAGTCCAGCGTTTCCTTTCCCAGCCCTTCTTCGTCGCCGAACAGTTCACCGGCGTCAAGGGTGAGATGGTTTCCATAGAAGACACCGTCCGTGGCTTCAAGATGATCCTGGACGGCGAGGTGGACTATCTGCCGGAGCAGGCTTTCCTCAATGTCGGAACCATAGAACAGGCGATTGCCAAGGGCGAGGCCCTGCTCGCCGCCGCCAAATGAGCATAAAACTTCATATCATCACGCCCGAGGGTTCCCTTGCCGAGGCTGAGGTCAGTTCGGTGTCCATACCCGGGGCCGTCGCTCCTTTCGTGGTCCTGAAAGACCACGCTCCGCTGATTACGCCCCTCGTCGAAGGGGAAGTGGTCTATTCCGACGGGGAAGGGGAGCATAGGGTGAAGGTGAAATCCGGCTTTGCCAGGGTGCTTGACAATGTCGTAACAATCTGTGCCGAAGGATGATAGCCGCGCTGCTCATATCCCTGCTGCTCTCTGTCGCACCGACCGGAGCCGAGGCGCCTTCCATCGACGTCCCGGAGATAATCTTCGGCCATATCGGCGACGATTATGAGTGGCACATTACGGAGTGGAAAGGTCATCCGGTGGCCATCCCTCTGCCCGTAATCGTCAGAAGCAGCAGCGGCTGGCATATCTTCAGCAGCGAGCATCTCCAGCACGGCGGGAGTTATGAAGGCCTCCGCATAGTCGACGGAAAAATCATAGACGAAGCCACCGGGAAACGTCCCCTGGACATCTCCATCACGAAGAACGTGCTTTCGCTGATGTTTTCCAGCCTCCTTCTGCTTGTCATCATCCTGCTCACCGCACGCTGGTACCGTAGGCACGACGCCCTCGAGGAGGCTCCGACCGGTCTCGCCGCCCTTATGGAACCACTGGTGATGATGGTCCACGATATGGCCCGCGAGAACATAGGCGAAAGGGATTACCGCCGTTATTCGCCCTTCCTCTGTATGGCCTTCCTCTGGATTCTTTTCAATAATTTCCTGGGCATACTGCCCTTCTTCCCGGGAGGCGCAAACCTCACCGGCAATATCGCAATCACGCTGGTCCTTGCCCTCTGCACCTTCTTTACCGTCAACCTGACGGGCACGAAGCATTATTACAAGGAAATCTTCGCTCCGGACGTCCCCGGCTTCTTGAAGCCCATAATGCCGGTCATCGAAGTTTTCAGCGCTATGATGAAGCCGGTGTCCCTCACCATCCGTCTTTTCGCCAATATGCTGGCCGGCCATATAATGATACTGAGTATGGTCTGCATCATCTTCATAATGGCCAAGTACGGTCCGCTGCTGAGCGGGGGAATGACCATTGTGAGCGTGCTTTTCGGAGTGTTCCTGGATGCTCTGGAATGTCTTGTTGCCTTTATCCAGGCCTATGTTTTCACTATGCTGAGCTCGATCTATATCGGACTCGCCAGAGTACACGAAGAATAACCATAAACTATTTATACTATGTTACTTACATTTGCTTTACAAGCCGCTGCGGGTGCAGCTTTAGGAAAGGTCGGAGCCGCCATCGGAGCCGCAATCGCCGCCCTGGCCGGAGCCATCGGAATCGGTAAGATCGGCAAATCCACAATGGAGTCCATCGCCCGTCAGCCCGAGAGTGCCGGTAATCTCCGTACGGCAATGATCATCGCCGCCGGTATGGTCGAGGGCGCCGCCCTTTTCGCAATCATCGTCTGTCTGCTGGCAATCGTGCTTTAGACTATGAATCTTGTAACTCCTGATGCCGGCCTCCTTTTCTGGATGGTGCTCATTTTCGGCATTGTGTTTTTCCTGCTTGCCAAATTCGGCTTTCCGATAATTACCGGCAGTGTGGAAAAGCGCAACGCCAAGATCGAGAAGTCCCTTAAGGATGCCGACGAGTTGGAAAAGAGAATGGCGGAGTGGAAGCAGGAGCAGGACCGGATGATGGCTCAGACGCGCAAGGAGCAGTCTGCCATTCTCCGTGAGGCCTCCGAGGAGCGCAGCCGTATAATCTCCGAGGCGATGACCGAAGCCAGGGAAAAGTCCGAAAAGATGATCTCCGAGACCAAGGTCCAGATTGCCGCGGAAAAGGAGAGCGCCCTCAGGGATATCCGGAAGGAAGTCGCCCTGCTCAGTGTCCAGGTCGCCGAAAAGGTCCTCAGGAGGGAAATGGAATCCGATCCGGCCCGCTCCGCATTTGTCGACAAGATGGTTGAGGAAGCATCACAGGCCAGCCTTAAGTCGTGAACCGCAGCATCGTCATAAGCCGATACGCCACAGCCCTTGTCAAGTACGTTGGAGAGGAGGGCTGCGGGGAGGCTGTATGCTCTGAAGCCGAGCGTCTGCGCAGCGCCCTGCAGAATGCTCCCGGCCTTCAGGAAATGCTAGCTTCTTCGGATGACGTGGTAAGTGCCGAGGATAAGAAGAAACTGCTGGTCTCGGCCCTTGGAGGCAGTGTTTCAGAGCAGATGGACCGCTTTCTGGAACTTCTGGTCCGCAGTGGCCGCACGGATATGACAGCCGACATCCTCCGAAGTTTTACCGATGCTTACTATCGAGCACGTGGAGTGCGGAAAGCTCATCTGACGGCGGTAAATGAGCCTTCGGCGGAATTCCTTGAGAGCCTTAGGGAACTTGTGCGGCGCAAGACCGGGGACGATGTCAGGATTGAGGTCGATGTGGATCCCGGGCTTATCGGCGGCTTTGTTTTCGACATAGACGATTATCTTCTGGACGGGAGCGTCAGGCGACAGCTGGAACTCATCCGGGAGAAGTTCATAGAATGGAATAAGAGAATAATATAATGGCTACAACGCTTAAACCCAGCGAAGTGAGCGATATCCTGCTCGCCCAGCTGAGGGAAATGAACAATAATCTTCAGTTTGAGGAAATCGGCAAGGTCTTGCAGGTCTCCGACGGCGTGGCCCGTATATACGGTCTTCAGCACGCCGAGGCCGGAGAACTTCTGGACTGCGGAGGCGGAGTGATGGCCGTGGTGATGAACCTGGAGGCCGACAATGTGGGCGCGGTCCTTATGGGTCCGACTGACCAGGTCAAGGAGGGGGCGGTCGTCCGCCGGACTGGCAGGATTGCGTCGGTCGGCGTCAACGAGAATATGGTCGGAAGGGTGGTGGACCCTCTGGGCAATCCCCTGGACGGTCTCGGGGCCATCGACGGAGAGAAGATCGATATGCCGCTGGAGCGCAAGGCCCCTGGCGTCATTTTCCGCCAGCCGGTGAGCGAACCCCTGCAGACCGGTCTCAAGGCCATCGACGCGATGATTCCCATCGGCCGAGGCCAGAGAGAGCTGATAATCGGCGACCGCCAGACAGGGAAGACCGCCATAGCCATTGACACCATAATCAACCAGCGCAGCTGCTTCCTTGCCGGCAAACCCGTGTATTGCATCTATGTGGCCATCGGCCAGAAAGGATCGACCGTCGCGAGCATAGTCAAGACCCTGCGCGAGCACGGGGCTATGGACTATACCGTCGTGGTCGCCGCGACCGCCGCAGATCCCGCCGCGCTCCAGTACTATGCTCCTTTCGCGGGAGCGGCCATCGGCGAGTATTTCCGCGACACGGGACGCCACGCGCTGGTGGTCTATGACGACCTTTCCAAGCAGGCCGTGGCCTACAGGGAGGTATCACTTATCCTGAGGCGGCCATCAGGGCGTGAAGCCTATCCCGGAGACATCTTCTACCTGCATTCCCGCCTGCTGGAAAGGGCTGCGAAAATTATTGACCAGCAGGAGGTTGCCGCGTCGATGAATGATCTTCCGGAGGCCCTTGTCCCGCTTGTCAAGGGAGGCGGCTCGCTGACGGCCCTGCCTATTATCGAAACCCAGGCCGGCGATGTCTCGGCCTATATCCCGACCAATGTGATTTCCATCACCGACGGCCAGATTTACCTGGAATCCTCGCTTTTCAACCAGGGTCTCCGCCCGGCCATCAACGTGGGCATTTCGGTCTCGCGTGTCGGCGGCAGCGCCCAGGTAAAATCAATGAAAAAGGTCGCCGGTACCCTGAAAATCGACCAGGCCCAGTATGCCGAACTCGAGGCCTTCTCCAAGTTCTCCTCCGATATGGACAAGGTAACGGAAATGGCCCTGGACAAGGGCAGGAAAAATGCCCGCCTCCTGATCCAGGCCCAGTACAGCCCTATGCCGGTCGGAGAGCAGGTGGCCATACTTTATTGCGGCACCCACGCCCTGATGCGGGACATTCCTCTTTCGGAGGTCGGGCTTTTCCAGGAGCGCTTCCTCTCCAGGATGAGGGCGGAGCACTCTGAGCTGCTTGCTTCTCTCGGGGAGGGAAAAGTCCCTGACGGGGCTGTTGAGACTCTGGAGTCAGTCGCCGCCGCTGTCGTTGCTACAATTGTCGCCTGATGCCATCACTTAAGGAAATAAAAGGCCGCATCGCTTCGGTCAGGAGTACGCTGAAGATTACTTCGGCGATGAAACTCGTGTCCTCGGCCAAGCTTCGCAAGGCCCAGAAGGCCATAGAGGCAATGCGTCCCTATTCCGAAAGCCTCAGGGACATTATGGAAAGCCTTATCTCGGCCGGAGCCAGGCTGGAAGGCATTTCTTCCGGCGGTTCAGCTGTCGTGATTGTCGCGATTGCCTCCAACTCCTCCCTTTGCGGGGCATTCAACGCCAATGTGCTGCGCAAGGTCCGGGAACTGCAGCAGGAATACCCGGACGCCAGGATATATTGCATAGGCAGGAAGCTCTCTGATGCTATGAAAAGGGATGGCCGTCCTTCGGAAGAAGATCTTTCGATGCTGTCCGAAAGCCCCTCATACGCCGCTTCATCCGATTTTTCCGCACGCCTCAGGGAGGATTTCGCTTCGGGAAAAATCGGCAAGGTGCTTCTTGTCCATAATCATTTTGTCTCGACCTCCAAGCAGCTTACTACAGTCCAGACTCTTCTCCCTTCGGAGACTGAACACTCGGAAGCTTCTGTCTCTGAGGATTATATCTTCGAGCCCTCGGCCTCGGAGATTCTCTCGCAGCTGTATCCGAAAGTTATTGACCTCCGCTTCTTTACGGCGCTGCTGGACAGCGCCGCCGCGGAGCACGCCGCCCGCACCGTTGCGATGCAGATCGCGACAGACAACGGGGAAGACCTGCTGGGCGAACTCACCCTCCAGTACAACAAGTCCCGCCAGCAGAAGATCACATCCGAGATCCTGGACCTTGCCGGCGGAGCCGCCGCCGAAGTTTAGCTCCGGGAGGCTGCCCCGCTTCTGTGCTAAAAGAAATCCCCTCAGCGGATTTCCCAATCGGCCGAGGGGTATGTTGTAGGTATCATTATTTATGTCCGACAAGAGTTATATCCAACATCGTGCCAAACTCTTGTTAGCTTGCAGAAAATAATGTATATTTGAAAGAGAATTATTTGATATGACACAAATACCCGAATTGCAGTCCCTGCTTGCAGCCGTTGAGGAGACATTTCACGCTCCCGTCAGGACCACCACAGCTTTCGAGAGGCTTTCCGCCGCCATTGAATTTGCCCTTGGAGAGAGTCTCGGGGCATCCACCCTCAAGCGCCTGTGGGGCTATATCCCAAGCCGAACGACTCCGCGGCTCTCTACGCTAGACCTCCTGGCACGTTATGCCGGGCATAAGGACTTCAAGACTTTCTGCGACGCTCTCCACGCCGAGGACAGCTCCGACTATCTCGTGGACCGCAGTTATATCACCACCGACGAGCTGTCTCCCGGTGACAGGCTTCGTATCGGATGGGCTCCCAACCGCCTCGTGAGCCTTTCGTACCTTGGCGGTGGCCGCTTTGAAGTCTTGGACTCCGCCAATTCCAAACTCCTCCCCGGCGACATCTTTGAAGCCTCCTGCCTCCTCAAGGGCTGGCCCCTCTACGTCCCCGGCATCCGGCGCGGTGACCTTCTCACCCCGCCTTACATCGCGGGCAAGGCTCACGGACTCACGCTGATTGAGAAGATTTGAGGTTTTTTCAGTATGTCAGAGTATAACTTATGCTCTCGCCGTAGCTGACCATGGGGCCGATTTTGGTGTATGGGCGAAAGCATATGCTATTATGGAGCCCCATGAATGTTACGGTATAATCGTGATAAAGATTTGTCGAATTCAAATGGATTTTGCCGGTGCCATGCGGACCGTCAAGGTCGGGCACCGTTCCGTCCTGTTTGTAACAAACGCCGCACTCAAAAGCGTCTTTCCTTACAACGTCATCATAGCCATAAACATCGCAGTGTACGATAAATCCGACATTGATTTGTTCAAGAATTCCGAGTCTCGGCACGGGAGGAATCTCATCCTCTGTCCGCCAGAGCTTAATCTCTGAGACCACCTCCGCCGGGCCACTGTCAATAAAGGCCTTGTAACGGTACTCGGTGCAATAAGTGAGTCCCGTCACCGTAAGCGTGAACTCATTGTCTTGAATGGGGGAAGGGGACGCCATCTTGACCATCTCGCCCGGCCCGAAATAAAAGCCATAGTCTTTCTCACTCAGCCCGAAATAAAAGCCATAGTCTTTGATTCCATTCCCGGAACTAACCCGGCAGGTCAGTACGAGCTGGGAATAATCTTCCCCCTTCTCTGCGCTGATGTCCAGGATTTCCGGTGCCAGGAAGACGTCGGCCGCCGGGTCGGGCCCATTGCAGGCGCAAAGGACGGCGAGGAAAAAAATGAATGGAAACAGGCGTCGCATAGTGTAATTATACAAAGATAATAATTATTATCAGTTCTCGCCAACGCTGCTAATGTAAGATTTACTTCGATCCAAAGAAAAAGCAGTCCATCCTCGGGTTTGCCCCTTCTTCCTCCCTCTGTGTCGCCTCTGCGGCAAAATGTACTTGTGAATCAGTGACTTAGATGAAATGCTTTCTTTGTTTTAGCGACAAGCTAATTGCTTAAGTTATTGATAATCATACTACTTTCTGCCGCGGAGTGTTGAACCTGCGGATCTATTCAAGTAGTCAGAGATACCACAGCGCCAGGCATCGGCCAAAAATACTATTTTATAATTATCATTTTATAGTAACTATTTTATGGTAATTAAAATTTTATCCTTATTTTTGCTGCTGTAAAACTATTTGTGCCTTATGAACAATCCTTTTGTTACCAACGGATATGCAGGAAGCGAGTATTTTTGTGACCGTGTGGAAGAGACTGCCACAGTCCGGGAGTTGCTTCTGAATGAAAACAATGTCGCCCTTATTTCGCCCCGGAGAATCGGCAAGACCGACCTCATATGGCATGTGTTTGATGATCAGCAGATAAGGGAAAGCCATTATTGTTTCATTGTTGACATCTACGCAACAAAAAACCTCAGCGACCTGGTCAATTTGCTGGGAAAAGCTGTGATTGATGAGCTAAGGCCCAAAGGCAGGAAAGCGTGGGAGAAGTTCATCGCCATTGTATCATCCGTGAGATCAGAAATCTCGTTTGATATGAACGGAGTTCCCATCTGGAGCATGGGACTTGGATCAATCGATAATCCGGCAGTCACCCTTGACGAGATATTCAAGTATCTGAATGAAGCGGACAGACCTTGTCTTGTTGCCATTGATGAATTCCAGCAGATTACCAGGTATGGAGACGATACGGTTGAAGCGACCATCCGGACATATGTCCAGCGTTGTACCAATGCCCATTTTATCTTTTCTGGTTCGCAGCGTCATGTGATGAACGTGATTTTCACATCACCATCCCGTCCCTTCTATCAGGCCGTAACGATACTGAACCTCAAACCATTGGACCTGGACGTATATACGGCATTTTGCACGGAGAAATTCGAGGAGGCCGGAAAAAAACTCGATGCGGACGTGGTCGCGACGCTCTATCGGCGGTTTGAGGCGGTAACCAGCTATATGCACAGGATCCTGAATGTGTTATACTCGCGTACCGGTGCGGGCTCCATATGCGCGGCGTCGATGGTGGATGAAGCTATTGACTATATCCTCCGTATGTCGTCAGATTCGTATGAGTCACTGTTTTACCAGATGCCCGAAAAACAAAGAATGCTTTTCCTCGCTATAGGCCGGGAAGGGAAGGCGACATCCGTCACTGGTGGAAAATTCATCCGCCGGAACAGGTTGAATTCCGCCAGCAGCGTCTCATCAGCCTTGAAAGGACTTTTGGAAAAGGATTTCATTACGGAAGACAGGGGCGTTTACTGTATTTATGATCAGTTCTTTTCCCTGTGGTTGAAATATAAGGGAATGATTTGAACTCCCTGTTTGAAATCCAATTATTACCAGGCATCTCCAGGATAAATGCAAAGGGGATTCCGGAAATGTTGGTCTCGCGGAGTTCAAGGCCCGGTATAAGCCCTGTCTTTCAGGTTGTCGGCGACGGCGGGATGAGGCCGGAAGACTTCCTGAGTATTGAACCAGCAGATCTTTTCAAGTAGTCAGAGATACATAACTACAGGGCAACTTACGATGAAGCGGCCCTGGATGAATACATAAAGATTTTGGACACTAGTGTGAAGAACTGTAGTAATACTTTATCGTATCCCACCAAGGGCCGGAATAGCCATTCCTGTTGTCGCATCGAACAATATTTCCGTTGTTGTCATAATACCATTTATCTACATTGTAGGAATATATATCTTTACCTTTATACGTCGTTATAACTATCCCTTTTGAAATATCATTTTTATCCGGACTCGTCCAGTCCCACACCAACTGGCTTAGAACAAACTCATTTCTAGTAAGTTTATTAATGCGGTAATCCCAGAACGTATGTGTTAAGACGTCACCCATTATAGAATAGCCCCACGTCTCTATGATTTGGCCATTCAACCTTGCCCCCGTTAAATTACCCGAGTCAAAGTATATTTTTTCATAGCTATTATTATATAACCCGGGAGAATGTATGTCAGTCTCTACGACTTCACCATTAAAAATAAATTCTTTTTTTTCAGCATACCACCACTTCCCTTCAAGCTTTTTTTTATCAATGTTTCCCCCCTCCTTTTCACAGGAGCATACCATTGTACTCAAACATAGAATGAGCATAAAAACAGTGGACAGATTCTTCATTTTACGAATGTTTTTTTAGTGGACACTAATGCTTTGTGTTTTTGTAAAGTGATTTAGATGATGTTTTGATTAGCTTAAAACGAACACTGTTTTCCTGGTCGCCTATTTTTAAAATGAATCCTTAATCTTGTTGTAGCTATTAATTGCATCGTATAGTTGTTTCTCCTTCACTTGAGGCTTGCCTCTTCTCGTTTTTCACGTTTATTCTGTGACCGGACGGACAGACTGCCCGTCGTAACGGCTGATGCGGTACTTGCGTACACCGTTGGATTCGAAGTGGACGCACCACGCGCCGTACGGGTAGTCCGTATCGAGAGACGAAGACCAGTAGTAGCCGATGGAACCGGCATCGTAGAGACCCGTGCCGCCCCGGTAACCGGCGGCGGGAAGGAAGATGCTGTTGCCGTTTGTGGCGCTGACTATTCGTCCCGCTACTCCTGTACCGTTATAGTTATCTGTCCAAGTCCAAGTGCACTTGGTCCTTAATTCAGTCCACTCGGCATCCGTAGGCATACGCCACTTCCCGCCAAGCTTTACGCTGGCGACATCGTCCTCCGAGTCTAATATTGTCTTATTATCTACAGTATCATAAGAACCCTTGGTATTGTACTTTGTGAACGGACCAGATGAACTCGTGCCCCATTTGTAGGTGGACCAAGAATAATTCTCCTTTGGCGCCGTCTCGCCCCAGGCGAAATAATCACCGTACTCCTCCGGCTTGCCGGCGCCAAGATTGAATGAGGCCCATTTGACGGATAGACCAAGATCGACAGCCTGTGGGATAGGGTAAGGCTCTGTCGTGAAACTCTTAACTTCGCCCTCCTTGATTATCTTAACCACGCCGTCTTCATAAATAGCAAAGACAGCGCGATAGTAATACTTTGTCCCGGGCATCAGGGAAGTAATTGTCCTCTGGAACGAGCCGTCACTATTGCAGGAAGAACTTATTTTTCTCTTAACCTCGTCTGTCAATTCCACGCTGGTCGCATATTCAAATCCCACATCCATATAATTTGCCAGTGTGGGCACATCAAACCCATCAATGGAGAAAGACCCGCCAAGTGTCGCTTGTGCGTAGAGAATATCCGACGCATCTCCAGTTGTAAGCGAAATGTCATCCGGGCCTTTCGTAGTGAAACTCTTGATCTCTCCATAGAAGTAATTACTGAAGAAACCGAGTCCCGAGGGTCCCGACACCTCAGCAACAGCCTGATAATAATAAGTCGTATTGCTGCGAAGGCTATTCCCCATACTAGCCTTGCCATAGTTTGGAACGGGCAATGAAATACTAAAACTCCCGTCATTAGAAAGTGACGTTATCAGGTAAATACTTCCGTTATGATAAGTTTCATTAAGCGTTTCCGCTGATTCTCCGAAAAGGAACATCACCCTTTTGTTGAGTTCATCCTCGCTATCCACGTTGAGCGTGCCATTCAGAGTCGCTTCTTGGAAGCCGATATTTGAGGCATCTTCCGTTTTGAGAGTGACTTTGAGCTCGGCGGTCCTGAAACTCTTCACTTCTCCGTAAACCTTCAAGCCCTTGTAAAGAGTGTAAGCCCTGTAATAATAAAGCTCATCAGGCCGCAGTTCACCTACCTGGCAGCAATACTTGTTTTCGGCATCCTTCTCTTTTGCCGAGACCAATCTTCCAATGGACAAGTCTCTATGGTCCAATTCAATACCGAACTCCAACTCCTCTCCTTCGGTGCTGTCCTGATAACTCCATCCATAGAGTTTCGCCGTAGTCTGAGTAATATCGGAGCACTCACCGGTAATTGCAAGCTGAGAGCTCGCCTCCTGCCTGTAAATCGGGAAGTACTCCGAACTGCGCGTAACGCTGCCGTCCGAAATCCGAAGGCGGGCGCTGGCAGTCTTCGTGCCATCAATTATTGTATCCGGAAGGCCGGTTCCATCGACCGTCACGAGAACTGTCTTCCCGGTAAAAACAACTTCCGTAACCGGCAGATTCACAAACTCTTCGGAACTCTTTGTCTGGGTTTCGACATAATCCAGCGAAAGGATTGACGGACCTGTCTTCGCTATCGACTCTGCAGCCTCGAGAGGATAAAGTTCGAAACGCACTTTATTGTCAGCTGCCTTCGAAAGTTTTACCGACCCGTCGGAGTAGTCCGGGACCACTACGACCGACTGGACGGAAGAAACGATTGCCGCAATCTGCGCCTTGACCGTGTCCATATCGTCCTGCAGGGCTTTCAAGTCCTTCTTGATGCCCTCGATTTCACCCTCGCACTTTCCGAGCTTTTCGTTGAGTTCGGTCGAAAGGTCCCTCAGACCGTCGGATATCCTCTTTGTCTCAGAGTCGAGGCCGTCGAGACGGGAGAAGATAGTCTGGATATTCGTCTTTATGGTGGAGACCTCCTCCTGGAGTTCGCTGAATTTCGTCAGGGTTGTATAAGATTCTTCCACCCATTTCTTGACATCCTTTCCGCAATTGTCCACAGCCTTCGCAAGGTCGGCTATATCCTTCTCGAACTTGGCGTCCTGCTTCCCGAGATTGTCCACTTCAGTGTTGAGACTAGAGTAGTTCCCCTCCAGCGTGCCCACCGAAGTCTGCAAGTTCGTAACAAAGCCCGACAGCTGCGACTGGGTGGCCTGCAGATTACCGATAGTCGTGTTAATCTGTGACACTTGGTTTTGAAGGGAGGCTATGGAGACCTTCTCTACGGCATCAAGCCGTGCTTCAATGGCGCTGGTATCGGCCTTGTCGCAGGAAGCTATCGTCAAGGAAATAACAGCCCAAGCGAGGATAAACAATCTTTTCATACGTCGTCAATTATTACGCGAAAACCCCTAGTATAGCAATGAGCAGAGAAAGGAACCCTAATGCAATTGACAGGACGCTTGTTCTATATGAAAACAGGACGACCTCATTAGGGTGATTTCTATAATATTGGCAGGGACAACTTTTCTCAATTTGTACTTTCTCTCCCAAAATCGTCTCTCTGTCTTCCTTCAGAAACAATAATGAGTGATATGAAACCGCGACACAACCCTTAAATGCTTCGTTATCACAAGGACGGAATTTTCGGTATATAGAGTAATCGTTCCCGTTCTTATCAATGTATGTAATTTTGACTATAGAAAGCCTTTTAAGCCTGTTATCTGCTTTGTCTCTTGAGACATGAAACAACCGTTCGTAGTCACCTCTATACATAATGGCAAAATCCTCCAATTTCGCCAGACTGTCTGCATAATGATAATGAAAACTATCCTTATCCAAACCTCTTTTCTGTTTTGCTGAATCTATTGAAAACAGCGTAAATTCATTTTTTTTCATATCTTGTCAAATGAGAATAGTCATAAAGCTCGAATAGCACGCACAGAATAAGAGTTATCCTTATAGCTGTCGCTTGTAGTGCCATTATTGAAGTACACGTAGTACGCGCGGTAGCTATCGTCCTCGGTAGACGACCAATAAGTCCCAGTTCCTAACTGTGTGCCTCCGATTGATGATAATGTCGTATTAAGTGTTGATTTTTCGTTGTATATTGCCTTCAATTCTTCTCTGGCGGGGAGATACCAAGCACTTCCCTTTGCCCGACACCATTTTGCGGCTGATGAATTGGGAATTAAATTGGTGTTGGCCACTCCGTCGGTAGTACTCGTTGCACCAGTTTTTGTCCCGTAATAATCCCATTTCGTCTTAGTAGTCTCATCAATTGAGACGGTTTTAACTATTCCACCAGAGTTGTAGAACACAACACCAATTGATAAGTTATATCCGACTGGAACCGTTGTTTTAAAAGGAGTATTTGATATGTTTAAATCTTTAAGGGCTGTATTGTTGGACACGTCCAGCGTAGCGAGGGAAGTGGAGGAGACATCGAGGTCAACCAAGGCTGTATTGATCGCAAGGTCAATGATATGTATCCCGGCACAGCCGCTGAGATTGAGCGTTGTGAGTGCGGTATTGTTGGACAGGTCAATGTCTGTAAGGCCGGTATTGGCGGCATTGAGGTTCTCAAGAATCGTGTTATACCCCAGTGCGAGGGCCGTGATTCCGCTGTTGTCGGAAACATTCAGTGTCTTGAGCATGGTATTGTTGCGGACATTGATGTTTACTATGCTGTTCTCCGAGCAGTCGAGTGTTTCCAGTACGGTATTGTTAGTTACCCGCAGGCTGGAGAGGTTGTTCTCCGAGCAGTCGAAAGTGACAAGGAGCGTGTTGTTGCCGACGTTCAGCGAGGAGATGCTGTTGCCAGAGCAGTCGAAGTTGACAAGATTGATGTTCGTGTCGACATTGAGGGAAGTGAGGCCGCAGGCGTTGAGGTCAAGCTCCGTCAATGAAGTCAGGCTGGCCAGATTGACTGCCGTCACATTCTGGCTGCCGCTGGCGACAAGTTTTGTAAGCTGTATGTTTTCAGCGATGTCATACGAGGTGAGCACGCTGCTGTTGGTAAGGTTCAACTCGCTGTAAGCAGTTCCGGCAAATGCAAGAGACAAGCTTGCGGCCTGATCGTAGGCGTCAATCGTGAAAGTGTTCTTATTCAAGGCATTCGTGTTCACATCCTGAAGATAAAGGGATGTCAAGGCTGTGTCGTTGTTGACATTGATGCGTTCAATCGGATTGCCGTATGCGACGATGGTTTCAAGTTTAGACAAGTTCGGAAGCTCAACGGTAGTTACATTGTTACCATTGAAATTCAGATACTTCAGGTTCGGACAGTCCTGCAGGCCGGTGAGGTCGCTGACTCCGCGCCCGGAGCAGTTGACATTCTGGACATTCTCGGCTTCCAAGATGCTGATTTCTCCGTCTTCATCGTCATCAAAGAGGGCAAGCATATAGGACTTCAGTTTGGTATCTGGAATGTAGATTCCTCCATCGTTGTAGGCGATTTGCGTGAATGAATCCTTAGTTACGGAGAGAGCAGCAGCCTGCGCCGCGTTCTTGACCCACAGTTTTGCAAGTGACGGGTTCCCGGTGCAGACAACAGTTTCGAGTACCGGGTTCAAACTCACATCCAGGCGGATGAGTTGATTGCCTGCGCAGTTGAGTGTTTCGAGCAATGAATTCTTACTCACGTCAAGCGCGGTGATTGCATTGCCCTCGCAGTCGACGAAGGTCAGCTTCGTGTTCGCGTTGATGCCTAGGCTGCTCAGTTGGTTGGAGGCGCAGTAGAGAATCTCCAGGCCGGAATTCTGGTATAGATTCAGCGAGGCGAGTTTGTTCTGGGAGCAATCAAGCTCTTTCAGGGCATTGAGCTTCGTCACGTCAAGAACGTTGATTTCGTTCTTGCGGCAATAGAGCTTCTCAAGCAAGGTGTTGTTCTTCAAATTCAGCAACTGAATATGGTTGGAATTGCATTGCAGAGTCTTCAGAAGCTTGTTTTTCGTCAGATTCAAAGCGCCGATTTCGTTGCCGTTGCAGTTCAGTGTTTCAAGAGAGGGCGACTCGCTGACATCAAGTGAGGTCAACTTGTTGTTGGAGGCTTCCAGTGTCTCCAGTACGGCGAGTCCGTCAAGATTGAGGCTCTGGAGTTTGTTCCCGGCAACATCGATGGTCTTAAGCAGGGGAGAATGCGTCAGGTCCAGGGATTCCAACTTATTGAAACTTACATCGATGCTTTCCAAATTGCTGAAGTACTCTATCCCTACCAGTGAAGTTATATTGAGCATCGAAGCACTGATGGCCGTCACAGCCTCTGCTTCCTCCTCGGAAATTTCCCCGTCCTGGTTGGTGTCGAAGTTCTGGACGCAGTAGGCCTTGAAGGCATCGTCACCGAAACTGATGACATCTGTAGTCCAAGGGACAAGCTGGACATATTCGCTTGCAAGCTCGTTGTTGCCGTCGGAGACAACCAGGGCAGCATTGGCGCTGCAACGGCTCCGGAAGAAATCTTCTTTCAGTGCGGCGCCACTGACGGTAACAGTGAGATAACCATTCTCTGCAGTTGCCTGAGTGATGGTAAGTTGTACCGTTTCAGGGGCGGATTTCGTGAGGGTGTAAACGGTCTTCACTTTTAATGCGTTCTGCCAGACCTTTACAAGTTCCGTCGCCGTGGAGGCCGGCTGCAGTTCGAAATCCAGCGTCGCCGTTCCGGGAGTGAGGGTCCCGTTGTCGGTATAGCTTACGGGGACTTTTCCGTCGGAATATGCAGGGACGAAGGCAATGGACTGGATGCGCGCTAAAATGGCTGCCACCTGGTCCTGCAGGTTCTCTATCTCCTGCTGCATCGAATAGATTGTATTCTTGATGTTCTTGATATCTTTCTCACACTGAGTTACCCGCGCGGTCAGGGCCTCAATAGCTGTATTGATTGTGGCCACCTCCGAGTCAATACGTCCATTGATGGTGGACACTTCCGTCGCAATCTGTCCGCTCAGTTTGCCGTCGAGGGTACTGATGGCCGTACCGATTGCCTGCTGGTAAGCTGCGGTAATCTCCGTCCGGGCGGTGTTGAGGTCGGTGCGGAGCTGAACGATGTCGGCGGCATTGGCGCTGATTGCTTTAGCGTTATTGGTAATTGCCGTCGCATTGGCCGAAATCAGTGCGGCGTTGGCGGCGATGTCCTCCGCGTTCTTAGCGATGTTGGATGCATTGGTGGCGATGTTCCCTTCGTCTGTGGTCGCGCGCTGCTGCAACGTAGTGATGGCGGAAGCGTTTGTACTGATGCTCGTTTCATTCTCCTCAATCAGCCGTTTGTTGGCGGCAATGAGCCGTTCGCATTCGTCGATATCCGACGCATTCTGGGAGATGTTGCGGGCGTTCGCCGCAATGTCGGAGGCATTCTGGGAGATGTTACGGCTGTTCGTCGCTACTGTTGCTGCAAGGTCTGACAGGTCATTGCTAAGTCCGTCAATCTGCGATTGGAGTCCGTTGATCAGGGTTGTGTTGGCGGATATCTTATTGGTCAGAGATGTCTCAAGACTGGAAATCAGGCCCTGGAGGTAGGTCTTCTGGCTGTTGAGCTGGCCTTCGAGGGTGGTCTTTAAAGAGGACAGTTTGGCGTCGGTCTGGGAGATGGTGTAGTAACCGGCGAGTTGGTTGTTTACCCAGCTCTTTATGCTGCTCTCGCTGCTGGAAATGGCGTTCTTTATGGCCGTTGTATATGCAGAGGTGATTTCCTGTTTCGCGTTGCTAAGGGCTGTGTTACAATCGGATACGCTCTGAGAGATGATTCCCTGCAGTTTAGTGTCGAGGCCGGAAATGGCCGAGTTCAGTTCAGCCTGAGAAACGCCCGAGCCGCTGTTGCCTATATTGGCAAGAGCCGAATTGATTGCATCGATCTGTGTCTGGATGCCGGATATTATATCGGAAGTCTGGTTGAACTTCTCCAGGGTTACAAAAGTAGCCGAAACCCAGTCTTTTGCAGATTTGATTCCGCTGTCCACATAGGTCTTGAGGTTATTGATCTGGGTCTGGAGATTATCATCCTTGGACTGCAAGGCGGAAATGGCCTGGTTGATGGATTGAAGCTGGTTATTGATCGTAGTCTTATAGCTGTTGAGCTGGGCAAGAATCCGTGTTTCCGTTTCTGGAAGCTCAGTTTTCAGTTCGTTTATGCTCTTGCCGAGCTCTTCATCGGCCTTGGCCAAATTCCGGGCCTGGCCCTGCAGCGTAGTGATATACCCCTTCAGTTCGCTGTCCATCGCCGTAAGAAGGGCGATAGAGGTGTTGATTGAAGAAATTTGCGAGTCAATGGACGCGATTTTATCAGATTTCAATCCATCAATCTGCTTCTGGAGATTGTCAACGTCGTCTTGTTTCACGCAGGATGCTGCAGAAAAGGCCGCCAAGATTCCGGCCAAAGCATAGAGTAAAAGCTTTTTCATCATCTCGTTGTGTGTTAATCTGGGCAAAGTTCGTCAAGGGGCTTGGCGAAATCAAGTCCATTTAGGTCCATTTGTGTGGCTATTCAGTTCTATTGCCCGGGAATGACGCTGAAGGCCCTTACTCGAACAGGCCGGTGGCTTCGCGGAAGAGGGCGTCGATGTCGTCTTTGGAGGCGGCGGGGGAGGTGGTTTCTGAAGTTTTGGGGGTGCGGGGTTTCGTCGGCGCTGTGATTGTGTCAGCTTCGGCAGCTTCCTCTGATGAGAGCATCGTCGTGTCGGCTGCCATTACCGTCTCTGGCTCGGATGCGGGCTGACGCTTTTGGAGGGCTGCGGCGGCGACTACTGCCGCCACTGCAAGGGCGATGAGTACGATGGCCAAAGGGCGCAGACTGCGCCGGAGGAGGGCGTCTTTCAATTCTGAGATTTGCTGAAAGCGGTCCTCAGGGTCGGCGGCGCAGGCTTTGCGGAGTGCTCCAGCGTGCCGTCTGCTCCAAGCCCGACGGCGGACAGCCGTGCCCCCGCTGCCTGAAACCCCGCTCAGCTCCGATAGCACTTTTCCGACCGCCCATATATCCGTCCGCATATCGGCCTTGCCTCCCGAGAGGACTTCAGGAGCTATGTAGGCCTGCGTCCCGGCCGGCATTTTGAGGATAGCCGAGTCATCCGAGTCGGCCAGGCCGAAGTCAATGAGTTTCAGGTTGTTCCCGTTGTGGGTAATCAGAATGTTCGACGGCTTGATGTCGCGGTGGACAATCTGGTGGGAATGGAGATAGGCGATGGCATCGCAGAGTTCGATGGCAATCTTCAGAAACAGAGCTTCGTCCGCTTTCACGTCCCGGAAGCGCTCTGCGAGAGTCACTCCGTCCACCCACTCCATTTCTATACAGTTCCCCAAAAGGGGATGAGAGCGGAAGTGCCAGGTGCGGCATATCGACGGATGGTTCAGGCTATAGCCAATCTCGAATTCTTTTCTCAGAAGTGCCTCATACACAGGGTCTCCGCGATACTTCTCCTGCAGGGCTTTGAGCACGACGAACTGGCCGAATTTCTGCACTCGCCAGATTTCGGCAAAGCCCTTGAGACTTCGGTGCAGAAGTTGCGCGCCTTCAGCCTCGCCTTCCAACTGCGGATCAATGATGAAGCCTGATTCTTCCTCCATAGGGCACAAAGATAGCATTTTTTGAATTATCTTTGCAGGGTGCAGCGTTTGAGCTCATATCTGACCGTTCTTCTTCTGCTTGCCTGCGCGGTTACTTCAACGGCGCAGGAAAGGGTGTGGAATGCAGCTCTGGATCGCTACGAGTTCATCTGCAGGCGCTGTGCCGGCTGGCGTGAGAGTATAGAGCAAGGGAAGTCTGTCCCGAAAGACAGTCTGAGGGCACTGAGTGTGGAGCTTTCCGTCCTGAAGAATAATCTGCAGTATGCCCTTGGGGATATGACTCCTGGCCAGAAGCGCCGTTTCGAGGCTATCCGGGACTGGTTCACAAGCGGGAGCTGGCCGGAATACAGCATAGAACCAGTCAGTCTGTGCCGCATCGCGCCGGAGTGCAGTCCGCGTCCTCCTCGCGGCTGGGTTATGGAACCGTGCCCGCCGCCTTTTCTCTCTGAGCCGTTTTTTCGTCATTGGGAAAGCTCTTTTCGCTTGCCGGCCTGGCTTTCGCCCTTTGCCGGCGTGAGCATTGGCTTTTATCCCGACCTCTCGTTCGGCGCCTTCGCCGGCGTCCAGATAAAGCGCGTTGGCATCTTCCTGAAGGGGCGGAGCAATTTCCGCTCGCTGTCAACTGACTATGACTGCCTCTCTGACGGCACTGCTGACGGGGGCTTTTTCTGGAGCGGGGGAGAGCAGGCTGTCCTCAGGCATCAGCTTACACTCGATCTGTCGTACGCCATCTTCCGGCCCGTTTCGGTCTATGTCGGCGGTGGATATGGCGAAAGAAAACTTTGCTGGAAGGACTCCGTTGGGCAATGGGCCCGGGTGAGTGACCGCAGCTTCCGCGGGGTGGCACTTGATGCCGGACTTCTCATCCGTCCGGTACGGGAAGGGGCCGCACGGGGATTGACCTTGCTTCTCGGCTGCAGCTGGATGCCTGCCTCCTCCCCCAAACAAGGCTTCCTTGACCTCGAGGCAGGGGTAGCGTGGCGGTGGGGCCGTGACGTAATCCGCTGACGCCCAGCGGGTTGCGCGGGAGTCTCTGTCCCGAAAAGGCAAAGACTAAACGCTAAGCGGCTGATAATCAGGCATATACGCGCCGGTAAAAATCTTGCAAAAAATGAGTATCTTTGCAAAACGTAAAAAATATGTCGAGAAAGAAACACAGGAGCGTCAAAGTACGGAAGAAAAAGTTCATTCCGGAGTATGAGGGCATTGCGGCAATGTCGCGCGAGGGCTTCATCTTCGTAAGGATAGAAGGGCAGGAGGAAGATGTCTATGTGAAGGCGTCCAAGACGCGTGGGGCCCTTGACGGGGACAGGGTCCGGGTTGCCGTGACTCAGGAACACGTCGGGGCGGCGAAGCGCCGTGCCGGTGAGATTGTCGCCGTGTTGGAGCGCAGTACGAAGCCTTTCGTGGGCATTCTTCACCTTGTCGGGAAACAGGCCTGGGTGCTTATGCAGTCCAAGAATATGCCTTACGACATCTCTGTCCCCGTCCCCGAAGGAGCCCAGAAAGGAATGAAGGTCGCAGCGGTGGTGGACGGCTGGGAGAGAGGGGAGAGCCTGCCGCACGGACACGTGGTCGACATCCTCGGGATGCCGGGTGAGAACGACACGGAGATGCACGCGATCCTCGCCGAATTCGGCCTTCCATACCGCTTTACCAAGGAGGTCGAGCAGGCCGCCGACAAGATCCCGGCGACCATTACGGACAAGGACCGCGCCGGCAGGATGGACTTCCGCAAGGTCCTGACTTTCACCATAGATCCGGCCGACGCCAAGGACTTCGACGACGCCCTGTCGTTCCGCCTTCTCGACAACGGCAATTTCGAGGTCGGGGTCCATATCGCCGATGTCACATACTATGTCCGCCCCGGCTCGCCGGTGGACAAGGAGGCCCAGGCGAGGGGCACTTCGGTCTATCTCGTGGACCGTACTGTGCCTATGCTGCCCGAGGCGCTCTCGAACAAACTTTGTTCGCTCCGGCCAAATGAGGAGAAACTCTGCTTCTCGGCGGTTTTTGAAATAACGCCCAAGGCCAAAATCGAATCCCGGAGTTTCGGCCGCAGCATTATCTGCAGCGACTATCGCTTTGATTATGAGCTTGCCCAGAGCATCATCGATGCCGGTGCCGAAGCGATGAATTTCGACTTCGGCGAAGGCAGCGAATGCGGGCTCGTCCCATCTGAAATCAAGCAGGCCATACTGACGCTCAACTCCCTTGCCCTGATACTTCGCAAGAAGCGTTTCGCCGCCGGTGCGGTCAATTTCGACCGTCCCGAGATGAAGGTCACCGTGGACGAAAAAGGCAAGCCTACCGGCGTAGTGCAGAAGTTCTCCAAGGAGGCCAACTGGCTGATCGAAGAGTTTATGCTGCTGGCCAACCGCAGCGTCGCCGAGTGGGTCGCGACTGACGGAAAAATGGACGGAAAGGCCCGTAAGGCCCCCAAGACCTTTGTCTATCGTGTCCACGACGAACCGAATATGGAAAAGCTCGGCGGCCTGCGCGACTTCGCGGGGAACTTCGGCTATAAGATGGGCCCGATCGAAGATGGACGAGGAGTAGCCATCGCGCTCAACGGCCTGCTCAAGGATGCCAAGGACAAACCCGAGCTCGAGGCCATCCAGCTGCTGGCCCTGCGATCTATGGCAAAGGCCTGTTATTCAACCGACAATATCGGCCACTACGGCCTGGCTTTCCGCTTCTACACTCATTTTACTTCGCCCATACGCCGCTACCCGGATATGATGGTCCACCGCCTCCTGTCCCTGTATCTTGACGGTGCGCCGTCGCAGTCGCTGGATTTTTACTCCGAGCAGTGCAAGCACGCTTCGGAGAGGGAGGTGATAGCCGCCGAGGCCGAAAGGGACAGCGTGAAGTACAAGGTCATCGAATTTATGGAGGACAAGATCGGCCAGGAATTCGACGGCCACGTCTCGGGGGTTACCCAGTGGGGTATCTATGTCGAGATTGAGCCGACCAAGATCGAGGGAATGATTGCCTATAGGACGATAAAGGGCGATTATTACGACTTCGATGAGGACCATTACTGCGCCCGCGGCCGCCGCACCAGAAGGGTGATCCGTCTCGGCGACCCTCTCCGTATCCGAGTCAAGGGATCCAGCCTGGAGCAGCGTCTCCTGGACTACGAACTCGTAGAAGAGAATCTCCCCGAAGCCCCGGCCGAAAGGGAAGAACCCTATTTCAGACCAAGGAGATCAAAAGGTAGGCGAAGTGGGCGATGACTCCGGCGGCGAGGCCGGCGATGGTATGGGCACCGATGGCTTTGGAGATGGCCTTGCGGTAGCCAAGTGAATCCAGCATAGCGGTGTGGGTGGAGAGGAAACCGCTCCAGCACATTCCTATGGCCGTAAACACCGCTATGGCATTTCCGTCCAGTATGCCGGCGGCATTGAAGGTGGGCAGCAGGCCGAGGGCAGCTCCGACGGCGCCGAGGGCGGTCATCGGGAAGGCTATCAGTTTCATATCGCTGAAGCCGAAGAGCCATTCGAAGAGCCAGTGGATCTTCTCCGCGAGCCAGGGGAGGATGGGCACACCCTGCGAGGAACTGCCGTCATAGACCCCTCCGGGACCGGCGCCGAAAGTGATCATAATCACGGCGGTGGTTATTATAAGCACGCCGGGGATGATCTGCAGGCCGAGCTCCACGCCGTTCTTTCCGCCGTCGAGTATGGCGTTCAGAAAGCGCATAAAGATGCTTTTGTCCTTTTCCTCTTCTTCAAGTTCCATAGGTTCCGTATTCAATTCCCCGCTGGCCGGACTGTCCAGCTGTGGCCAGGCCTTGAGGCAGCTGCGCTGCATTATGCGTGTGGAAATAATGGATCCGCAGATGGCTCCGAAAAGGCCGACCAGGGCTCCTGAAACCTGGCCGTAGCCGAACATTGTGATCATCACCACGAAACCCATTCCGAAGGCCGTTCCGAAGTTGGTGAGCGAAATCAGCTGGTACTTTTTGAAATAGGAAGCGAAGGTCTTGTCCTTGGACAGGGCGATTATGGCCGGATTGTCGGAAAGGAAGGTCATTACGCCGCCGAGGGCCGCTACCCCGGGAAGATTGTACAGAGGCTTCATCAGAGGTCTCAGGACCTTTTCCAGAAGGGTGACGACACCGAACTCCGACATCAGTTTGGACAGGGCTCCGGTCAGCACGGTGATGCCCATCAGGTAGAAGACCGTGTTGAGGAGCAGGTCGTGGGCCGTATTCATCACCGTTTTCAGCATATTCCCTCCTCCCATACGGCTCCCGAGCAGGCCGAAAACCGTGAAAAGCAGGATGAGGAAAACTATGGCCTCGATTGTATAGCGCTTGATTTTCATATATTTGAGCTGTTTGGCTCCTCTCGGAAGAGTTCCCGCAGCACGGCGAGAGAACGGACGTTGAGAGAGGAATCCAGATGGTATTCGAGATATCGTATTATTTCTTCACAGAGGGCGTTGCGCTCTTCTCCGCGGAGAGGCAGGAGCAGACTTTGCTGCAGCGAACTTTCCAGAAGTGCCTGCATAGCCTTGAGATTGCTCCCGGCGAAAGGCGCTATGCTTTCGAAGCCGGGCCTGAAGCCCAGGGCTCCGGCGAATTCCAGCAGGAAGCGCAGAGGATAGTTGGGGAAATGCCCCTGCAGGGCGTCCAGGGTAAGGATGCTGCTTTCCGCCCATTCGAAAAGACCGTCTTCGTTCATCCCGTCGCGGACGGCCCTCATCAGGACTTCCGCCATAAAAAGGGTCATACTGTTTTTCTTCAGATCGCCCCTGATGCCGTAGAGCGGGGCGCGGGAGGCAAGTTTATGGGCGGACCAGAGCTCTGACTTGGGATTGGACACGATCTCCGCTTCGACAAGGCTGAGCGGCATCAGCAGCCCGAGCGGGGTCTTTTTGCCGACTCTTACGAGGAAGCCCCTCCTTCCGTACTCGCGGGACAGGGTATGGACCACGATGCCGTTCTCGGAGAACTTCGTCGTGCCAAGTACTATGAGCTGAAGGTTTTCTTTCACCGCTTCGAGAGGAACTCCGCCATAGCCCTTAGGGCCTTTCCGCGGTGTGAAATGGCATTTTTCTCTTCTTCGGAAAGCTCTGCGGCGGTGCAGGGACGGCCTTGGGGGATAAAGACCGGGTCATAGCCGAAGCCTCCCTTGCCGGAGCGCTCCGTGGCTATGGATCCTTCCATTATTCCTTCGAAGAAATGGTATTCTCCGCCGAGGATGAGGGTGACAGAGGTGCGGAAACGGGCTCTCCTGTCACCGGCTCCCTGCATCTCCCTGAGCAGTTTGTCTATGTTGGCATCGGGCTTTCTGTCCTCTCCTGCATAACGGGCGGTATGGACCCCGGGAGCGCCGCCGAGGCAGTCCACTTCCAGGCCGGTGTCGTCTGCAAAGCAGTCCAGACCGGTCTTTTCAAAGATATAGCGGGCCTTCTGGAGGGAATTCTCGTTCAGCGTACTGCCGTCTTCGGGGATGTCTTCCGTAATTCCGACTTCGGAAGGGGTCAGAAGTTCATAGCCTTCTCCGAGTATCTCGGAGGCCTCGCGGATTTTTCCGCGGTTGTTGCTTGCAAATACCAGTTTCATTACGGAGGGCAAAGATAACGCAAAAGCCCGGACTATGAAAAAGAATTTGTAAATTTGCACGATTTAAACCTGGATTGATGAAAAAAGTCCTGAGTATATTTGCGCGTATAATCGCCGCAATGCTGTTGATCCTGATTCTCGTCGTCGGGGTTACGAGTGTCAGTCCCATCTATGATTTCCGCCCTCCCAAGGCTTTCAGCGGCCCGGACATCTTCAATCCCTACCGCGACCTCGACAGTACGAAAAGCTGGAAACGCTCCCTTTTCCACACCCATACCCGCGTAAAGGGGCCTTTCCCGCCCAACGAGTGCCCGATGTGGCCGCAGGAGACCTATGACTCCCTGAAGAATTACGGCTACGACATCGTGACCTTTTCGAACCATAATGAGATAACCGTCCATCCTTTCGACAGCACTCTCCAGGTCAATGTCTATGAACACGGCTACAGCCCCTTCAAGTTCCATAAACTGGTCTTCGGGGCCGACAGGGTGAAGCATTTCGACCCGCTGCTGCCGCTTCTCGGCTCGCAGAAGCAGTTCGAGCTGGATTATCTCGGCAAGGGTTCCGATTTCATCCAGATGAACCATCCTTACAGGACCATAGGGACTTGCCGCGAGCATATGGAGGAACTTTCCGGCTACGAGATTATGGAACTGGACACCGGCGTCAGTACGGAGAACGAGTACTGGGACTGGGCCCTGAGTGCAGGACATTACAGTTTCGGCCTGGCCAACGACGACCTGCACCATCCCGAGAGGACCTGGTGCGTGGCCGTGCGCTGCAACTTCCTCAACACTCCTTCAGGGCGCTACGAGGATATAAAGCAGACGCTTCTCAGCGGCGATTACTACGCTATGAGAGTGCCGGATTACGGGGCGGGGGACTGGAAGGAAAAGCACCGGGGAAACAGTAATCTCCCGTATGTGAAGGACATAGGCCTGGACGGGGAGACCATCTATATGTCTCTTTCCGAAGCGGCCGACAGCATCCGCGTCACCGGCCAGGACCACCGGACTCTTTCCGTGAGCCGGGACTGTGATTCCATCCGCTACACTATGGCTCCGGATGACCCCTATGCACGCCTGACGGCGTATTTCCCCCAGGGGGAGGTGATCTATTCCAATCCTTTCGCACGTTATGATTCCTCCTTGACGGACAGCCCTATGGACAATGCTCCGCAGAAGATAAATGTTTTGCTCACAGTTCTTTACAACTTGCTGGTGCTGCTGATTTGCGGCGGAGCGCTGTGGGCTTTGGTTAAACTGTTCAAAAGAAGATGATCAAGGGAAAAGCAAAGCTGTCGCTATACTGTCTGGCACTCGCCGTGCTTACCGTCGCGGCTTTCCATATTCCGTTTTTCAACCACCTGCTGGGCTGCCTTGAGGGTGGGTTCAACGCTGTCGTACTGACTGTCAGCGCCGCAGTGCTTCTGCTCGCCCTGGATTTCCTGCTCTTTTATCTTCTTGTCGGCGGGCTGCGTTTCGTCGGCAGGATTCTCGCGTCCTTCCTCTTTTTCGGCAATGCCACGATGCTCTATTTCGTGAACACCTATGAGGTGCTGGTGACCGACGAGATGATGGGCAATGTGTTCAATACCCAGTACAGCGAAGCCTCGGGCTTCTTTTCCCTTGCCTATGTGCTTTACCTGCTGGGCTTTTTCGTGCTTCCTTCGGTCTATATCTTCGCGAGGAAGATAGAGTTTCCTTCCTTCCGGCGCGGCCTTGCCCATATCGGAATCAGTCTTGCCCTGGTTGCCGGAGTGGTTTTCGGCAATATGCCCAACTGGCCCTGGATAGACCGCAACGCCCCGGAACTCGGCAGCCTGCTCTGTCCGTGGTCCTGGATAGTCAATGCCTTCCGCTTCAAGGCTGCCGAGAAGGCGAAGAACCGGACGGAGATTCCTCTTCCCGACGCGACCATACTCAACGAGGACCGCGAAGTCTGCGTGCTGATGATAGGCGAGTCGGCCCGCAGGGACCATTTCTCCCTTTTCGGCTACCCTCGCGAGACCAATCCCTATACGCCCTCGGACGGTGTGAAGGTCATCCCGGCCCTCTCGTCGGCCACTTATACTACCGCCGGAGTCAAGGCCATACTGGAGCCCTTCGACAGCGGCGAACTTTATGAGATTCTCCCGAACTATCTTGACAGGACCGGGGTGGACGTAACCTGGCGGACCAGCAACTGGGGAGAGCCTCCTGTCCATATAGACAAGTATTTCAAGCCCCATCAGCTGAAAGAGATGTATCCCGAGGCCGACGAGCGCTACGACGGCCTGCTTATCGAGGGCCTCAGGGACGCCGTCCTTGCCTGCGACAAGGCCAAGCAGCTGATAATCCTGCATACCAGCACTTCCCACGGCCCGAATTACAATACTAAGTATCCCGCTGAATTCGAGGTGTTTACGCCTGTCTGCAATACCGTGGAGATGTCCAAGGCCAGCCAGGAAGAGCTCTTCAACGCCTACGACAATTCCATAGTCTATACCGACTATCTGATCCACAGCGTGATTTCCGTGCTCCGGGAGCTTCCGGGAATCCATTCGTCAGTGATTTTCATCTCTGACCACGGCGAATCCCTCGGAGAGAACAATCTCTATATGCACGGCGTGCCTATGGCAATGGCCCCGAAAGAACAGGTGGAGATCCCGCTTGTCGTGTGGGACTCCAAACCCGGCTTTGAGCTCAAACCCATTGAGATGGCCGGGCAGCATAATATTTTCCATACCGTCCTTCGTCTCCTCTCCGTCGGAAGTCCGGTGCTTGATGAGGAAAAAGTGTTAATGAAATGAAGAAGATACTGACCATATTTGCGCTGGCCTCGCTCCTGGCCGGTCAGCTCCACGCGCAGAGCAGCAGTTTCACCCTCGGCAAGTGGGTGGAAGTGAACAATGCCATCCTCAAGGAGCTCAGCCGCTCGTATGTGGATTCGCTTGAACTGGGGCGGATTGAGCGTGCCGGGGTGGACGCTATGCTTTCCGCCCTGGACCCTTATACGGTGTATGTCCCGGAGGAGGAGCAGGAGACCTTCCAGATGATGCTTTCCAATACTTATGGAGGTATCGGCGCCGTCATCCATAAGCCGGATGTCGACGGGAATGTCATAATCAATGAGCCCTATGTCGACTCTCCTTCCGCCAAGGCCGGACTTCGCTGCGGCGATGAAATCCTGTCCATAGATGGGCTTTCCACCCACGGGCTCAAGACCCAGGAGGCTACCGAAAAGATGCGGGGCAAACCGGGAACCACTGTCAAGTTCCAGGTCAAAAAGCTTCGCGGCGGGCCTTCCTGGAAGGCAGGTGATGTCATCGAAGTCCCCGTGGTCCGCGAAAGGATAGTTCTGCCTTCCGTCGAATTCGTGGGGATGGTTGAGGATACTACGGGCTATATCCTCGCGTCGAAATTTACGGACGGGGTCGCCCAGAGCGTCAAGGATGCGCTCGTCGCCTTGAAGAAGAGCGGGGCAAAGCGTATCTGTCTCGATCTCAGGGGCAATGGCGGCGGACTCCTCAGCGAGGCAGTGGAAATGGTCTCGCTCTTTGTCCCCAGGGGCAGCGTCGTCGTGACGGCAAAAGGCCGTGCTGCGGGGTCGAATGCCGTCTACAAGACCTCCCAGGCCCCTGTGGACACTGAGATCCCGCTGGTGGTTCTGGTCGATTCCGGCTCGGCTTCGGCGTCCGAAATAGTCTCGGGGGCCCTCCAGGACTATGACCGTGCCACCATAATCGGCACCAGGACCTTCGGAAAGGGCCTGGTCCAGAGCATACGCCCGCTTCCTTATGACGGACAGCTGAAGGTGACGACCGCCAAGTACTACACTCCCTCCGGCCGTTGTGTTCAGGCCATCGACTATTCCCACCGCAATGAGGACGGCTCCGTGGGCCATATCCCCGACAGCCTCACCCACGAGTTTACAACAGCCCACGGCCGGAAGGTGCGTGACGGCGGCGGTATCACTCCTGACTTCGAGGTCAAGGGCCGCAAGTATTCCAGGCTCACTTATTCCGTGGTCCTCAGTGGTATTGTTGAGCAGTACGCTATGAAGTATGTGCGTGAGCACGAGACGATTCCGCCGGTAGAGCAGTTCCATTTCAAGGACTATGAGGACTTCATCTCTTTTGCCGCCGACAAGACTTTCGACTATCGCAGCGCCGCCCACGCCGAATTCGACGAGATGCGGAAGATCCTCGAGGAGGATGGTCTTGCCGAGGCTATGAAGTCGCAGCTGGATGCTCTTGAAAAGTCTCTTGAGATGGACAAAGAGAGCTTCCTGCGGCTGAAGAAAAACGAGATACTTCCCTTCATTGAAGAGGAGATCGCTGTCCGCTACTATTTCCAGCAGGCCGGAATCCGTGTGCGTCTTCGCTATGACGACGCCCTCCGTGAGGCTCTTTCAAAACCTTCGATCAAGATATGATTGACTCCAGGACCATCGACCAGGCCGTCGCGCGGCTTTTTTCCGAGCTGAGCTTTCAGGAGCAGCCCGCCGGCCTTTACGACCCTCTGCGCTATACTGTAGCCCTCGGGGGCAAGCGCCTCAGGCCGAGGCTTTGCCTGCTCGCCTATTCTTTTTTCAAGGACGAACTGAATGACGGGATTCTCTCTCCGGCGGCCGGGCTGGAGGTCTATCACAGTTTTACGCTTATCCACGATGATGTGATGGACCGTTCCCCGCTTAGGCGCGGCAGCGAGACAGTGTGGAAAAAATGGTCCGAGACTACGGCCATACTCTCCGGGGACGTGATGTGCATAGATGCCTTTAAACGCATCGCCCAGGCACCGGTTGAGGTGCTTCCGGAGGCACTTTCGCTCTTTTCCCGCACGGCATCTGAGGTCTGCGACGGCCAGCAGCTGGATATGGATTTCGAATCCAGGGAGATGGTCGGGATGGACGAATATATGCAGATGATCGGGCTCAAGACTGGTGTCCTGCTGGCCTGCTCGGCCGGCCTCGGGGCACTCATCGGCGGGGCAGATGCGAGGAGTCGGGAGTGCCTCTATGACTATGGCTACAATCTCGGCCTGGCTTTCCAGCTGGCCGACGATTATCTGGATGCGTATGGCGATGAAAAGACTTTCGGCAAGCCCATCGGCGGGGACATCCTGAACGGGAAGAAGTCCTGGCTGAGCGTCCGGGCGGCGGAACTTCTTTCGGAGCGAGCTGCGGCCGGGCCCGGCAAGGCTGACTCTCTCGCGGCTGGCTCCGGCGAGGTTGGCACCTGCGCACCTGGGCCCGGCGCTGCTCCTGGCGAGCCCTGCCCTGCTACACACTCTGGCGTGCCCTGCCCTGGCGAGGCTTCCGCTGTGGCCCTGGCTGAGGCCCTTGCGGCGCCGGCCGTTTCGCAGGAGGAGAAGGCCGCCAAGATCGCCCGGGTTATGGCGCTATACGAGAGCGCCGGCGTCGCCCCGGCTGCTCTCTCCGCCATTTCGGAACTCACCGAACGTGCCGTTTCACGGGGCTGTGAGGCCGATATCTCCGACTCCGCCCGAGACTCCCTCCGCTCCTTTGCCCACTCCCTCGTCGGTCGCGTAAAATAGGCACTGCTGTGCTTCCATCCTGCGCCGGCACGTTTCCGGCCGTTTTCCTGCCGCCGACCGTGTTTTTTGTTTGCGCCGGCACGTTTGCAAGCGTTTTCCTGCCCGTGGACGTATTTTTCGCCTGCGCCGGCACGTTTTCACGCGTTTTCCTGCCGCCGGGAGATTATTGGACGGGGAGCTTAGGCGGGCACTCCTGCCAGATAAAAACTTTGTCGCCGCGGCGCGGATGGATGCGCTCCCCTGGACTCATTTCAGGATGGCGGTTGACCTGGTCCACGGGCATATCGCCGAGCGGAACGGCAATCGAGCAGCGTTCGCCCTGCGGACAGACGGCGGCGGGTTTCAAATCCACCCGCATATCCTCTATCTTCATTTCCAGGACACCCGTCGTATGGCCGATGAACATTATCTCATCTCCTTCGTGCAGCGGAGCGGCCTCGACGGCGACTTCAGCGACCCCTATGCGATCGAACCAGTTGGTAACTTTGCCGATATACTGTTTGCGGCGGCTTGCCTGGGAGCCATAAACCGCGCTCCACTCACCCATCTTCTGACCAAGGTAATAGCCGTCCCAGAAGCCCCTGTTGAAGACTTCGGAGAGCTGCATCTTCAACTTCGCCGCCAGTTCCGGGGTGTAGCTCCCGTCGGCGACCGCATCGGCGGCCTCCCTGTAACAGCGGCTGCAGCGCTTGACATACTCCGCGCTCCTGGCCCTTCCCTCAATCTTGAAAACCTTCACCCCGGCATCGATGATCTTGTCCATAAACTCGATGGTACATAGGTCTTTGGGGGACATTATGTATTTGTTGTCCACATCCAGTTCGAAGCCGGTCTCCATATCGGTGACCCGGTAACCCCGGCGGCAGACCTGCAGGCATTCGCCCCGGTTGGCGGAGGCGCCATAGGCGGCAAGGGAGAGGTAGCATTTCCCGGAAATGGCCATACAGAAAGCCCCGTGGGCAAACATCTCTATGCGTACCAGCTGCCCGGACGGGCCGGTAATATGCTCTGCGACAATGGTTTCGTGGATGGACTTTACCTGCTCCAGGCGAAGTTCCCGGGCCAGCACTACGACATCGGCCCACTGGGCGTAGAAACGCAGGGCTTCGACATTGGAAATGCTCAGTTGAGTGGAAATATGAACTTCCAGGCCGATTTGAGAGCAATACAGGATGGCCGCCATATCAGATGCAATGACGGCATCGACGCCCGCCGCCTTGGCCGCATCGAGAGTGTCGCGGGCCGCCTGGAGATCCTCTCCGTACAGGGTGATGTTAAGGGTCATATAGCTTTTGACCCCATACGAGCGGCAGATGCGAACGATCTCCGGCAGGTCCTCAGGGGCGAAATTGTTGGCCGAATGGGAACGCATATTCAGCCGGCCTATTCCAAAGTAGACGGAGTCAGCTCCGCCCTCTATCGCCGCGACGAGGCAGTCGAAACTCCCCGCGGGAGCCATTATTTCCAAATCCTTTTTCTGCATAGGCTGCAAAGTTACGGAATTGTTCCGAATCTGCAGCTCCATTTTTCTCCTACGGCCCCAAAAACACGGTCGCGGGCAGGGAAATGACTGGAAACGTGCCCGTGCAGGAGAAAGACGGCAGGTAGCAAGGAAGAGCCGGAAAAACTGCCCGGAACTTATGCTATATTGGTGCTTGCTGCCCGCCCCTTGGAGGAAGTGACTTTTTTTTGCACGGTGTTCATCAATGAAAAAACTGCAAAATTCACGAAAAAATAATATCGTTAGCGACACAAACGGGCGAATGAGCGGCGTAGAAACGGCTTTTTTCACTTATCCGTTTTGTTTGCTAATAAAACGGATAAGTTTTACAAAATTTGCAGCGACAACATAAATAGAATCGGTATGCAGGAAAAAAATTCTTATTGGTTAAGAGAGAAGGAGTGTGAACGTGTCTTTTCAGAGACGGGGCCATATTATATGGTTACGACAGCACATCAGGACTGGCTGTTGTACAAGTCGAGAGAAGAGTTCATTGCCGGAACAAACTTGGTCGCTGTATCTGCAGCTCATTCGGAGTTCACAGTCGTGGACGATGTACAAATGAACAATCATCACCATATTGTCGGTTGTGGAACCGGGCGGTCAGTACGTTCATTTGTAGATATATTTCGAGAAAAAAGTCGTAGACTTCAGTTAGCCTTAGGCAACAAGTCATTGAAAGACTGGGAAATCCGCATTGACGAAGTCGTTGACCTGCGTCAACTCAGAAACAGAATAGGATATGTGGACAGGAATGCGTTTGTCGCCAGACTGGACAGTATGCCGACAGGTTATCCGTGGGGTTCCGCATATCTGTTTTTCAATGGAAACTTATGGATGATGTCGGAAGGAGAGCCGTGGAAGGAACTCAGTATCGCCAGACAGCGTAGTATTTGTCATTCGCACGAGGTAAACTTGCCGGAGAAATACAGGGTTTTGGACTCAATGATTCTCCGCAGCAGTTTTGTGGATTATAAACTCACGGAGAGTCTCTTCAACAGCGCCAACCAGTATTTCTCTATGCTCACGCGTCGTGGCGAAGCTGACGTTGAAATCGCCCGTATGCTGGGAGAAGGAATACAATTGCCGAATGAGGAGGTATTTCAAATTGTCGGCGGGTGGTATCCGGACCAGAAAATCAGTATGATGGGCCTTGAGACGAAACTTGTTGCTGCGCAGAAAATGAAAAAGCAACTGGGCTGTACCAACAAGCAGATTGTGCAGATACTTCAGTTAGAGGCAAATATTGTTGAACAACTCTTTCCGATACCCCGATAGTCATCCGCGGGCGGGGAAATGGCTGTGAACGTGCCCGCGGAGGCAAAAATGATGGTCACGGGCAGGGAAACGCAAGAAAACGTGCCCGTGCAGGCAAAAAACACGCCCGCGGGCAGGAAAACAAGCGAAATTGTGCCGGAAGACGGTGAATTCCGGCCAAAGCAGATAAGAATATCCAATTTTTTCTTATCTTCGCGGGATAATAAAAACGAACGAGTATGTCTGATACAATCAAAAAGACTCTGCGCGACAGCGCTGCAATGAGATGGACGGCGCTTCTGCTGCTGGCCCTTGCGATGTTCTGTGCCTATATTTTTATGGATATCCTCTCTCCTATCAAGGATTTGATGCAGGAGACCAGGGGTTGGGATTCCACCGCCTTCGGCACTATGCAGGGCTCAGAGGTTTTCCTCAATGTCTTCGTCTTCTTCCTGATCTTCGCCGGAATCATCCTGGACAAGATGGGCGTCCGCTTCACTGCCGTGCTTTCCGCCGCGGTGATGCTCGTCGGCGCCTGCGTGAAGTGGTTCGCCGTGAGCGAAAGTTTCATCGGGAGCGGCCTGGAAGCGTGGTTCAACAATAATCTGAATTATATCCCGCTCTTCGACGAACTCGGCGTGTCACCCTTCTATCGCGGGATGCCGGCCTCGGCCAAGTTCGCCGCCTGCGGCTTTATGATCTTCGGCTGCGGCTGCGAGATGGCCGGTATCACGGTCAGCCGCGGAATCGTCAAGTGGTTCAAAGGCAGGGAGATGGCCCTGGCGATGGGCTCTGAAATGGCCCTTGCGCGTCTCGGAGTCGCGACCTGTATGATCTTTTCCCCGTTCTTTGCCAAACTTGGCGGCCAGGTGGACGTGTCCCGCTCTGTGGCCTTCGGCGTGGTCCTTATGTGCATTGCGCTGATTATGACCATAGTATACTTCTTTATGGACAAGAAACTGGACGAGCAGACCGGCGAGGCCGAGGAGAAGGACGACCCGTTCAAGGTCAGCGACATCGGCAAGATTCTCTCCGACGGCGGATTCTGGATCGTGGCCCTTCTCTGCGTCCTTTATTATTCCGCGATTTTCCCCTTCCAGAAGTATGCGGTCAATATGCTGCAGTGCAACCTGACGCTGACGGCACCCGGGGCCGGGAGTTTCTGGGCCGGTGAGAGCGTGACCATAGTCCAGTACCTTATAATGCTCGTAGTGGCCGCGACCGGCTTTGCCAGCAATTTCCAGAAGAAAAAGACCAACCAGTGGGTGCTGCTCGGTATCTCTGTGGCCTCCCTGATCGTCTATTGCTATATGGGTTATATGCGTCAGAGCGCCGAATCCATCTTCGCGGTCTTCCCCCTGCTGGCCGTGCTTATCACCCCGATCCTCGGCGGCTATCTTGACCATAAGGGCAAGGGTGCGTCGATGCTGGTCCTCGGCTCCATACTGCTGATCGCCTGCCATCTGACCTTCGCCTTCGTCCTCCCCGCCTTCAAGGGCAGCGCCGCCGGCATCATAGTGGCCTATACGACCATACTGGTCCTCGGTGCAAGCTTCTCCCTGGTCCCCGCCGCACTCTGGCCCTCTGTCCCCAAGCTCGTGGACGCCAAGGTCATAGGCTCGGCCTATGCTCTCATCTTCTGGATCCAGAATATCGGCCTCTGGCTCTTCCCCCTGCTTATCGGCAAGGTCCTGGACAAGACCAATCCCGGAGTCGAGGACCCGACCCAGTTCAATTACACCGCCCCTCTGGTGATGCTCGCCTGCCTCGGCGTAGCGGCGCTTGTGCTCGGGCTCATCCTGAAAGCCGTCGACAAGAAGAAGGGACTCGGACTGGAACTTCCCAATATCAAGCCGGAAGTGCCGGAACTTGTTGATGCCGAGACGCTTGCTGCGGACCTGGCAAAAGACGAATGCTCCCAGCAGTAATGGGCGGCTCAGGAAATAAGTTGCGCGGGTGGCTCCCTTGGGCCGCCCTCGCTTGTCTTGTAGTACCGATGTTCGCGTCGTACTACTTCGACGACATCTTCTCCAGCATATCCTTCATCTTTGATTCGGCCGAGGGGAATGCCCTGGGATGGGACCAGGCGAAATACGGAGTTTACACCAGCGCTTACAGTGTGCTCTGCATCTTCGGCGGACTGGTCCTCGGAGGCATCCTTCTGGACAAGTGGGGTGTCAGGATAGCGGGAAGCTTTTTCGTCGTTATGATGGCCGCAGGAGCCGCTCTTGTGCTATTTGCGCTCCTGACGGGCGGGAATCATTCTCTCGATCTCGCTTACGCGGGCGGAATGTTCTTCGGCCTCGGCAGCGAAATCGCCGGCACCGCGGTCAACCGCAGCATCGCCAAGTGGTTCAAGGGCGGACCCCTGGCCCTGGCGATGGGCCTCCAGCTCGCAATCGCACGCCTCGGAACGGCCTTTGCGATGGTCCTTGCACCGAAACTCGTAGCCCAGCAGACTGGCCACGTCTATAACCTCGTGGAATGCGCTCGTCCGGCCCTCGCCGGGATGGGGCTTATGGCCTTCGGCCTAATCCTCTGGGCCGTTTTCGTGGCAATCGACCGCAAGGCGGCAGAGGCTCCTTCCGGAGCATTTGCCCGTACAGGGTTGCGAAGCAACGCGGAGGAAGGAGCCTCTGCCGCCGATGGCAGCGCCCGTACTGGCTTGCGAAGCAACGCGGAGGATAAGGACAAATTCGTACTGAAAGACGTTCTCGGAGTCCTCGGCAACAAGAACTTCTGGCTCCTCGGCCTTCTCTGCGTGCTCTTCTACAGCGCAATCATCGCCTTCAAGAAATTCGCCGGCGCCATCCTTGTCCCACGCTTTGACATCCCCGCTCAGACAGCCGGATGGATGATTTCTATGCTGCCTTTCTCGACGGTCATCTTCGCCCCTCTCTTCGGCCTTATGGTAGACAGATTCGGGAACGGAACCCGCTGGATGATAGCCGGTTCGGTGCTTGCCCTGGCTGCGCACCTGCTGCTCGCCTTCGCCCCTCAGGGCGTCCCCGCCTTCGGCTATCTTGCGATGGTGCTCCTCGGCTTCGGCTATTCTCTGGTCCCGGCCGCTCTCTGGCCATCGGCGACCAAAATCGTCCCCGAAAAGGTGCTCGGGACCACTTTCGCCCTGCTTTTCTGGGTCCAGAATCTCGGACTGTTCAGCTTCAAAGTGCTCGCCGGCAAAATCCTTGCTGCGGGAGCCGGAGCGGGGGAATCCGCTGCTGCAGTCAGCGTCGAACAGATGTTCGTCGGCCTCTGCGTCGCCGCGGTGCTCCTGGCCTTCATCTTCGCCCGTACCTCCCGGCTGCATCCCGAACTCCGCCTGGACGCCCCAAGCCGTTCTTCTGAATAAATTTCGTATATTTGCAATCAATGTACGGACTCCTGGACAAGATAAATACGCCGGACGATCTTCGGAAACTGCCCCGCAAAGCCCTGAAACAGCTCTGCGCCGAGCTTCGCGACTATATGGTCAAGTGCTGTGCGGACAACCCGGGCCATCTCGGGTCCAGCCTCGGCGCCGTGGAACTGATAGTCGCCCTCCATTATGTCTTCGACACTCCGAAGGATAAGATAGTCTTCGACGTGGGCCATCAGGCCTATGCCCATAAAATCCTGACAGGCCGCAAGGAGGCCTTCAAGAGAAACCGCCGCGCCGACGGGATCAGCGGTTTCCCTTCAAGGAGCGAGAGCCCGTATGACGCTTTCGGCGCCGGCCATTCTTCAACCTCCATTTCCGCCGCCCTCGGTTTCGCCGAAGCGGCCAGGCTGAACGGGAGCGGGGAGAGGGCCGTGGCCGTGATCGGAGACGGGGCGATGACCGGCGGTCTGGCCTGGGAAGGCCTTAACAACGCAGGGGCCTCATCGGCCGACATCCTTGTCATCCTTAACGACAATAACATCTCGATAGACAAGAACATAGGCGGTCTCCACGACTATCTCCTGAGAATCACCACCTCCCATACCTATAATAAGATGAAGGGGAAGATCTGGGAAAGCCTCGGAGAGGGAAAGTTCCGCGACTGGATCCAGAAGAAGGTCACTGGCACGAAATCCAGCATCGTCCGGAGCAGCGGCGGTGATATTTTCGAAGCGCTTGGATTCCGCTATTTCGGACCGGTGGACGGGAATGACGTCAGGCAGATGGCCGATGTCCTGAACCGTCTTAAGGACCTGAAGGGCCCTCGTATCCTGCACGTTCTCACGCGCAAGGGCTTCGGCTACGCTCCGGCGGAGGCCGACCCTACGACCTGGCACGCCCCCGGCCGTTTCGACCCTGCTACCGGCGAGAGGCTGAAGTCGGTCTCATCGATTGACAGGTATCAGGACGTGTTCGGCCAGGTCCTTATGGATCTCGCAGAGAAGGATTCCCGCGTGGTCGGAGTCACTCCGGCAATGGCTTCGGGTTGCGGGATGAGCAGGTTCGCCGACCGTTTCCCGGACAGATTTTTCGATGTGGGCATAGAAGAAGAGCACGCGGTGACTTTTTCGGCCGGACTGGCGGCAGGGGGCCTTAGACCTTTCTGCAACATCTATTCGTCCTTTGCCCAGAGGGCCTATGACCAGATCATTCACGATGTCGCCCTGCAGAAACTGCCGGTCGTACTCTGTTTCGACAGGGCCGGCCTGGTAGGGGAGGACGGGGCCACTCACCAGGGCGCTTTCGACCTGGCCGCTTTCCGCAGCATTCCGGGGACGGTGATCGCCGCTCCGCGCAATGAACTGGAACTCAAGAATTTGATGCATACCGCCCTGGCTGCGAAGGAGGGACCGTTCATAATAAGGTATCCTCGCGGCTATGGCGAAGGAGTGGACTGGCGCGGAGCCGAGCCGTCCGTTCTAAGTGTCGGAAAAGGGGAAAAGCTGACGGACGGCCGCAGGGTTGCGGTGCTCGCTCTCGGACCTGTGGTGAACAGGGCCGTCGAGGCTGCCGCAAGGCACAAGGCGGACTACTGGGTGTCGCCGGCCGTCTACGATATGCGTTTCCTCAAGCCTCTGGACGAGTCCATACTCGAGGAGGTCGCGGGCTATGACGTGATCCTGACAATCGAGGACGCTTGCCTGAAAGGCGGCCTTTTCGGTGCGGTCAGCGAGTACTTCGCCGGGAAGAAAAACGCTCCTATAATCAAGGCCTTGGGCATTCCGGACCGCTTTATCGCACAGGATACCCAGGCGGGACAGAGGAAGTCGTGCTGCCTGGATGCTGATTCGATTTATTCGATTCTTTACGAAATGATGAAAAATTAGCAAATTATTTTGCAGATTCAGTTTTTATTTATACCTTTGCAGTCCCTTTCAGCGATGAGGGAGTCAATGAGTTGCCGATATAGCTCAGTTGGCCAGAGCACGGGATTTGTAATCTCGGGATCGCGAGTAAGAATCCCTCTATCGGCTCAAAGGGGCCTTCAAAAAAATAAAAAAG
>JAEEGL011213368.1_pt1 | contig 40542 bp, 43 predicted proteins | sample 9134231 | NCBI WGS metagenome assembly JAEEGL01 (sample SAMN16246548, study PRJNA631951) | gut metagenome | biome: gut microbiome; feature: rumen; material: fiber-attached | host: Bos | place: Iran: Karaj | collected 2018-10
ATAGCCCGCAAAACCTGGAAGGGGCAGCTGAACTGGGTATCACACCGATCTTGATCGCTGCAAATCCGGCATCGGATGTCGAGACGCCGTACCGAAAGATCCGGTCCCTTTCCGAGTTGATTTGAGATTCTGACAAATTCCCGTTTGTCGGGACAGTCGTTCGTCTGTCCCACGGCAGTCTTTTTTCCTGACGGGATCCGCGATATGCTCATACCGCACACGGACCAGCCGTGCTTGATATTGCATATACAGAACATATACAGAAAAGGAATTATGCTTTCATGATCGAAGTCAATGAGCTGACAAAGGTGTTCCGAAAACCGATCCGCGGGAACGGTCTGTCCGGGATGGTGAAAACGCTGTTCTCACGGAAATACGACGAGGTCCGGGCGGTGGACGGGATCAGCTTTACCGTTCCCGACGGGGAAATCGTAGGCTATATCGGCGCCAACGGCGCCGGGAAGTCGACTACGATCAAGATGATGTGCGGCATCCTCACGCCGACCTCCGGCAGCGTCCGCATCGACGGGACTGAGCCCTACCGCAGGCGGAGGCAGGTCGCCCAGCACATCGGCGTCGTCTTCGGCCAGAAGACTCAGCTCTGGTGGGACATCCCGCTCGTCGAATCCTTCAAGGTGCTCAAGGAGATCTACCGGATCTCCGACGCAGACTACGCGGAGCGCATGGACTTTCTCGGCGAGGTGCTTGACATCACGCGGTTCCTATCTCAGCCGGTGCGCACCCTCTCGCTGGGCGAGCGCATGAGGGCGGACCTCGCGGCGTCCATGCTCCACAACCCGCGCATCCTGTTCCTGGACGAGCCGACCATCGGCATGGACGTGCTGGTAAAAGAGAAGATCCGGTCGGCGATCCATGCGCTGAACAGGACCTACGGCACCACTGTCGTCCTGACGACCCACGATATGACCGACATCGAGGACCTCTGCTCACGCATCATACTGCTCGAAAAGGGGCGCATCATCTACGACGGGCCCCTCGGCAGCCTCAAGAACCGCTTCGGCAATATCAAGACCCTGACGCTGACCGTCCCGGCGGAGATCCGGGCAGAGTCCGGGCCCGTGCTTTCACCAGAGGTTTCCATCTCCGAGGAGGAGGGGCGCATGGTGCTGCGCTTCGACGCGGACAGCATCCCGCTGGAACAGGTGATCCAGTATGCGTTCCGCGATCTGAAAGCCATGGACATGAAGATCGCCGAGATCTCCATCGTCGATGTGGTCAGGACGATCCTGGAACAGCAGGAGGCGGAACATGCTGAAAAAATATAAGCCGTTTCTGCGGGCCGGCGCGATCGACACGACGGCATACCGCTTCAATATCCTGATCTGGGCGGCGATCACGGTGTGCGAGGTGGCCTGTCTGGTCTTCCTGTGGCTGGCGGTCTACCGCTCCTCTGAAGGCGGCATGGACTCCTCCATCCACGGCTTTACCTTCCGTGAGATGATCGCCTACGTAGTACTCACGACGATCTTCAATTTCGTCACCTTCAACAACGACACGCTCTGGAACATAAACAATGACATCAGGAAGGGCACCGTCGGCAACTATCTGATCAAACCCATCAGCTACCGCGGTAAATTCGCCGCCACAAGCCTGGGCAACCTGCTAACGATGACGCTGATGTTCGGACTGCCGTTCTACACCGCGGCGCTGGTGATCCTCGGCAGCCTCGGCTTTCTGCCGGACCTGAGCTTCCCGGCCTTCCTTGCCCATCTGGGGCTGTTCCTGCTGGCAGGACTGTGCGCTTCCCTGCTCAACGACACGATCTCCTACATATTCGGAGTCCTGTGCTTCTACACCTCCGCGGGCTGGGGCCTGAATTCGCTGAAGACCACGCTGATCTCCTTCCTCTCCGGCACGCTGCTGCCGCTGGCCTTCTTCCCGGCGGGGCTGCGGGAGGTCCTGAACTGGATGCCATTTGCCGGCATGAGTCAGAACCCTGTCCTGATCCTGATGATGAAATACGACCTTGCCGGATCCCTGCGCGCCGTCGGACTGACGGCGGCGTGGATCGTCGCGCTGGAACTGCTGGCGAAGCTCCTGTTCTCGCGCGCCGTACGAAAGGTCACGGTTCAGGGAGGCTGACATGAGATACTATATCCGTCTTTATTTCACATGCATCAAGCGCAGCATGATCTCCCGTCTGGAATATAAGAAGGACACGATCGTCGCTCTGTTTTCGTTCTTCTTCTCCAACCTCTGCTCCCTGGCCGCGGTATACTTCATCCTGCAGTCCATCCCGGCGCTGGCGGGATATTCACTGGCCGAGGTCGGATTCTTCTACGGCTTCTCGATGCTGCCGATCTCCCTCGACCACCTGTTCAGCGACGAATTCTGGCTGGTGGCCTACCGCCGGGTGAAGGACGGGGATATGGACATGCACTTCATGCGCCCGGTGCCGGTGCTGTTCCAGGTGTTCGCCGAGACCTTCCAGCCGGAGGGCTTCGGCGAGATGATCCTCGGCGTGGCGCTCATCACAGTGTGTGCCTTTCACCTCAAGACGACGGTCACGTTCGGCGCTGTCGCGGTGCTGGTCGTCGGCGCTGTCTTCGGTGCCGTGATCATCACCTCGCTCAAAGTCGCGATGGCGGCGCTGGCCTTCATCTTCAAGCGCAGCGGGCCGCTGCTCCAGGTCATCTACAACTTTTCCGCCTACGCGAAATATCCCCTGGCCATCTATCCTCTGGTCATCCGGGCGCTGCTTATCTTCGTGCTGCCCTTCGGACTGTTCATCTCCCTTCCGGTTGACACGCTGCTCTACGGTACATACAATCCCTGGCTGCTCAGCCTCGCGATAATCGGCACCGCCTCGGTATTTTTCGCCCTTGCGGTTCTGATCTGGACCCGCTGCGAGCGCCGGTACGAATCCACCGGAAGCTGAGGCAAAGCCTGCGGGAAAAGAGACTTATCATGCAGAAATCACAGATACATCTGGAAAAAAGCGACGGAAGACAATGTCGAAGATATCGTAAGTCTACGTATTGCAAAAGATCAGAAAGGATATGTTGCCCGCAATGACCGGAGCCTGATCGACGCATATCTCGCGCCGGCGGAGAGAAAACGCCTGTCGGGTTCATCATGATCAGCTATCAGAACAACTGGAAAGGTTATAAAAAAACGAAAAATGATCCTACATCCAATTCAACCTATTTTTGACGAATATTCCAGAGTCCTGATACTCGGCAGCTTTCCGTCCGTGAGATCGAGGGAGGAAGGCTTCTTCTACGGTCACCCTCAGAACCGTTTCTGGAAGGTCATATCCGCAGTGTTCGGTGAAATGACGCCGCGCACCGTCACGGAAAAGAAGGCATTTCTCCTCCGCAGCCATGTCGCGCTCTGGGACGTGATAGGCTCATGCGACATATGCGGTTCGGCGGATTCGAGCATCAGGAACGTATCGGCGAACGACCTGGGGATCATACTTGACCATGCCGATATAAGGCAGATATATGTGAACGGTCGGACTGCTTTCAGGTACTACCGTAAGCATTGTGAGTCTGAGACCGGCAGGCAGGCCGTCTGTCTGCCGTCCACCAGCCCCGCGAACGCCGCCTGGTCCTTGGAGCGCCTTACGGCCGCCTGGAGCTGCATTAAGCAGACGGCAGGAGGAGAATATATATGAGATCCGCGCCGCGAAACGGAAACCGGGACCGGCTGATCTACGCCGGCGTATCCGTGCTGCTGTTTGTCTCCGAGATCCTGATCGGGCTTTTCGCGCATGATTCCTTCATACGTCCGTATTTCGGAGACACGCTGGTCGTGATCCTGCTATGGGCGCTGATCCGGACGATCATCCCCAAAAAAGCCGTCTGGCTTTCGGGAGCGATATTCCTCTTCGCCGTGCTGGTGGAGCTTTCGCAGCTGATCCCGCTCGTGGATCTTCTGGGCATCGAGAACAGACTGATACGGACCCTGATGGGCACGTCATTCGCGATCGGGGACATAATCGCCTATGCCGCCGGATGCCTCATCACCTTCTGCATCGATCTTACCGTGTTCCGCCGCAGGAAAAACAAAGACCGGCAGCAGGACGGCTGAACCGCAGTCCCCCGCCCCGCCGGCACTAATATATCCCGTTCAAAATATTTTTACATACCACTCAGGAGGTAATTTCCATGTTCAACGCAAAGAAAAGAACCATCACCGGGATCGTTCTCGCGGTCCTGATCGTCGCCTGCATCGCCGGAGACGTGTTTGCTCTCATATCGGCCGACAAGGTCATACCGAAGATCGGCACGGTCATGAACCTCGCGGCCCTGGCCTGCGCCCTGCTCTACTGCCTCGGCGGCTACCGCAAGAAGGATTCGCTGCTGTACAAGGGATTCTTCATCTTCTACGCGCTCCATATCCTCGTGGGGATCTACGGCATGGTCACGGACTTCAGCGGTTCTGCAGTCGAAGCATCATGGACCCTGGCGTTCGCCATCACCTTCGCAAACGTGATGCTGCTCTTCATCCCTGAAAACCTCGGAAATAAGAAATCGACGCTCATCGCTGCGTTCAACGTCATCATCTGGATAGGCTTCCTCATCTATCACATCATCTCTGCGGGCATCGGCGTGTACACCACGGGCGTCGCCTCATATCTCATATCCGCCCTCATCGCGGCAGTGCTCGTATATGCGAAATATGCCGACAAGGCGGAACGCAAATCCGGCAAAAGCGGCAGGCTAGAATAAGGCACCCACCCGGCAAGCCGGGAAAACAATAAGGAGACAAATAATTATGAAATTTTCGGAAATGCCATATAAGAGACCGGATCCGGAAGCGGTGAAGGCCGAACTCAGAGAAGAGACGGCGAGGCTCAGGAACGCGAAGAGCTACGGGGAGGCCCGGGCAGTGTTCCTTGAGAACAACGAAAAGGCGAAAGCCGTGCAGACGGCTTCATCGCTGGTATACATACGCCAGTCCATAGACACCCGGGACGAATTCTACAACGGGGAGAAGGAATTCTGGGACGACTTCTTCCCCGAACTTGAGGAATACGAGCAGGAATGGCTGGACGCCATGCTCAGCTCCCCCTTCAGGAAGGACTTCGGCGACGAGTTCGGAGACCTGATGTTCGTGAACGCCGAGATCCAGCGGAAGACCTTCTCGCCGGAGATAATCGAAGACATGCAGAAGGAGAACGAGCTGACCAACGAGTACGATACCCTCATCGCCTCGGCACAGATACCCTTCGAAGGCGGGGTGTACACCCTCTCCCAGCTGGCTCCCTTCAGGACGGACGCCGACGACAGCAAGAGGCTAGCCGCCTGGAAGGCGGACGGCAAGTGGTACAAGGAGCACCAGGAACAGCTGGACAGGATATATGACGACCTGGTGAAACTGAGAGACGGCATGGGAAGGAAGCTGGGATACGGCGGTTACACGGAGCTTGGCTACTACCGCATGGAGCGCAACTGCTATACGAAGGAAGACATAGAAAAGTTCCGTGCCGCGGTCATAAAGTACCTTGTCCCCGTGGCGGACTCCGTCATGCGGGAGCAGGCGAAGAGGCTCGGGAAGAAATATCCCCTGTCCTTCGCGGATGCGGCCCTGGAATTCAGATCGGGCAACCCGCGTCCCGCGGGCACGGCGGACGACATACTGCAGCAGGGGATGAAGTTCTATGACTCGCTCTCCCCCGAGACCTCCGAATTTTTCCGCACCATGCTGGACGAGGAACTTCTGGACGTGCTTTCCACGGAAGGAAAGCAGGCCGGCGGCTACCAGACCGAGCTTGAGCTGTATGAGCGCCCGTTCATCTTCGCCAACTTCAACGGTACCCAGGGGGACGTGGAAGTCGTCACCCATGAGGCGGGGCATGCCTTCGCCTACTGGATGAACCGCAAGCGGGTGCCGACGGAGTATGCCTGCCCCTCTTCGGAAGCCTGCGAAGTCCACTCCATGAGCATGGAGTTCTTCGGATGGAAGAATGCGGAGGGGTTCTTCGGCCCGGATGCCGAAAAATTCAAGTACAGCCATCTGTCTGCAGCCCTGACGTTCATCCCCTACGGCACAATGGTGGACCACTTCCAGCATACGGTATACGAAAAACCGGAGATGACCCCCGCAGAGCGCCACGGGGAGTGGAAGCGCCTCATGGGCATCTACATGCCCTGGATCAGGCTCGACGGCGACATCCCCTTCTATTCGGAAGGCGAAGGCTGGCAGCGCCAGCTCCACATCTACGACATACCTTTCTATTACATAGACTACTGTCTCGCACAGACCGTGTCCCTCGAGTTCTGGGCCATGATCCGGAAGGATCCCGAAAACGCCTGGAAACACTACGTGGCCTACACGGAACAGGGCGGGACGCGCACCTTCACGGAACTGCTGAGAAACGCGGGTCTGGCCACTCCCTTCGACGAGGAATGCCTGAAGGGCGTATGCGAGGCGGCCGCCGCATGGCTGACGGAATTCGATCTCGCAAAGATCAGATAAGCGAAACGGAGAAATCACTTGATCACTCAGGTCAACAGCACAAATCTCTCCGCGGCGTCCCGGATCCACTCGGAATCCTGGAGATCCTCCCACCGTTCATTCTGCAGTGAGGATTTCATCGAGCGGCATACGCCGGAGCGCCAGCTGGAATATCTCAGGACCAAGATGGCCGGCGGGACCAGGGTATTCATGCTCACCGACGGAGAGCCGGCAGGCATCGTTTCCGTGACCGGAGACCTCATCGAAGACCTTTACGTGCTCCCCGGGAAACAGAACAGAGGGTACGGGACCAGGCTCCTCATGTATGCGGCCGAAAAATGCGCCGGCACACCGAGGCTCCGCATACTTGAGAACAACACGGGAGCGGAAAGACTGTACCGGAGGCTGGGGTTCCGCGAGAGCGGTATCCGGGAAAGCGTGATCCCCGGCGGCACAGGTGAGACCGAATTCACCTTCTGCGGCAGACGGGCGGGATTCATCACGGACGAGGCCGTCTTTGACGGACATAACAGAATGGAATATATCAGCTTCGGGAACGGAGAAAGGATCCTTGTGATCCTGCCGGGGCTGAGCCTCCAGAGCGTTATCCCGGCGGCGCCTGCAGTGGCGCGGCAGTACGGGATGTTCAGGAGGGAATTTACGGTATACCTCTTCGACAGAAGATCTGATCTCCCGGACCCGTATACCATCTCCGACATGGCCGGGGATACGGTAAAAGCCGTAACGGCCCTGGGCCTCGGGAAGCTGTGCCTGTTCGGCGCGTCCCAGGGAGGGATGATCGCCCAGGTCATGGCAGTCAGGTATCCGGAGCTGGTGGAAAGACTGGCCCTTGGCTCCTCCGCCTGCCGGACCGGCCCGGAAAGGTCAGACGTCATAGACGGATGGATCCGGCTGGCGGAAGCAGGAAAGGCGCGGGAACTGTGCCTGTCCTTCGGTGAGAAGGTATATCCGAAAGAGATCTTCGAAAAATACCGCGACGCCTTCGCGAAGATGTCGGAAAGCGTCACGGAGGCGGAGCTCCGCCGGTTCGTCATCCTGGCGAAGGGGGCCGGAGGATTCGATATACGCGGGGAGCTGGGGACCATACGCTGCCCGGTCTTCGCCGCAGGAAGCCGCGACGACGCGGTGCTGGGCGGGGACTCCACCCTGGAGATCGCCCGCATCCTCGGGGACAACCCCCTCTTCGAGATGCACATGTACGACTCCTGCGGGCACGCCGCCTACGACACCGCGCCGGACTTCACGGAACGGCTGTACGGATTTTTCACGAAAGACATCCCCGATCACATCTGACAAGGAGATGAGGACATGCAGGAAAACACAGCTGACATACTGCGTCCCGAGGGACGCATAGACTCGGTGAACGCTCCCGGGTTCGAAGCGCAGATAAGGGAATATCTTGACAGGAACCCGCGGGACACGCTCACCATCGATCTTGACCGCCTGACATATATCTCCAGCGCCGGCCTCAGGGTGCTTCTCGGCGCCTCCAAAAGGCTTCCGGGAGGCCTTACAGTGACCAATGTCTCCCCCGAGATATACGGGATACTCGACATGACGGGGTTCACGTCCATACTGAACGTGGAGCGCAGGCTCCGCACCATAGATGTCAAGGACTGCGAAATCATCGGACGGGGAGCCGTCGGCACCGTATACCGGATCGACCCTGACACCATAGTCAAGGTATACGAGTCCCCGGACGCCCTTGAGATGATAAAGAACGAGCAGCTCAGGGCAAAGCAGGCTTTCAAAAAGGGCATCCCCACCGCCATATCATACGATGCCGTGAAGGTCGGCGGATACTACGGATCCGTGTTCGAGCTCCTGGATGCCAGGACCTTCAGTTCGGTCCTGAGCTCCGATCCCGGAAGGTTCGAGGAGCTCGTCAGGAAGCATGTGGAGGTCATGAAGGCCATCCACGGCACCGAAGCGGAGCCGGGTGAGCTGCCTGACAGCAGGGACGTCTACCTGAAGTATCTCGAAGACATAGGAGCAGACATGCCCGCTGATCTCCGGGCCCGGCTGGAGGATCGTTTCAGGGCCATGCCGGCGGATCTTCATCTGATCCACGGCGACATACATATGAAAAACGTTATGCTTTGCGGGGACGAACCTGTGCTGATCGACATGGAGACCCTGTGCACCGGCAATCCAGTGTTCGACCTTGCGGACCTTTTCGTGGCCTACAAGGCCTTCAATGAAGACGAGGCCGGCAACAGCGAGGCAGTGATAGGCTTCTCCGACGAGATGTGCGACCGCGTCTATGACAGGACCATTGATCTGTATCTCGGATCGCACGGCAGCAAAGATCCGGAACTCATCCATAAGAAGATAATGACAGTCGGATATGTCAGGTTCCTCTACCTCATTTCCGTGTTCCGCTACGGAGGGGAGGATCTGGTGGAGAAACGGATCCGTCACACCCTGGAGCATCTGCGTGAACTGCTGGAGGAGCTTCCGGACATCCCCGGAGGATTCGCCATCTGACCCCCATGCCCCGCAGCCGTACCGAAATAACAGATTTCATAGAGGTGATTTTATGGACTGGATCGTAGTAGTGGATGACGACATCACCAACCTCAAGATGGCCGGGATGATACTGAGCAGGCACAACATGAGGGTGACCGCCCTGCGGTCCGGAGCTTCCCTGCTCTCCTACATACAGGGCAACAGACCGGACCTGATCCTGCTGGATATAAAGATGCCGGAGATGGACGGCTTCGAGACCATGGAGAAGCTCAGAGCCCTGACGCCCGGAGACCCCATCCCCGTCATTTTCCTGACGGCGGACGAGAACCAGGAATCCGAGGCCAGATGCCTGCAGCTGGGAGCCATGGACTTCATAAAGAAGCCCTTCGTGCCCGAGGTGCTGGTGCTGCGTGTGAAGCATACCGTCGAGCTCATTCGGCTCCAGAAGGATCTGGAATCCGAAGTGGAGCGCAAGACGAAGGAAAACGAGGAACTCTCGATCCACGTGGTCCAGACCCTGGCGGAGGCCATCGACGCCAAGGATCCCTATACCAACGGACATTCCGGCCGCGTGGCGGAATACTCCCGGGAGATCGCCCGCCGGTTCGGATACACGAAGAGACAGGCAGATGACATATACATGATGGGCCTGCTCCACGACGTGGGGAAGATCGGAGTCCCGGACGCAGTCATAAACAAGACCGGAAAGCTCAACGACGAGGAGTACGGGATCATAAAGAAACATCCCGAGATGGGAGACCGGATCCTGAATAGGATCAGGGAGATGCCCAAACTGTCGATAGGAGCCCGCTGGCACCACGAGCGGTACGACGGACGGGGATACCCGGACGGGCTTTCCGGAAAGGACATACTGGAAGAGGCCCGGATCATCGCCGTGGCCGACGCCTACGACGCCATGACCAGCCGCCGGTCATACCGTGACATACTGCCGCAGGACATCGTGCGGGAGGAGATCGAAAGGGGAAAGGGCTCCCAGTTCGACCCGGCCTTCGCGGACATAATGCTGTCGATCATGGCTGAGGACACGGAATACAGACTGAAACAGAACTAGACATACTGGGGAAGGGGGAAAACCCGTGGTCATCGACTACATAGAAAACATAGTGCAGCTGCTGGCGACCATCACGGCCCTGCTCATGTGCCTTTTCCGCTACATCAGCAGAAATGCGAGGGGCTGGATCTACGGCACGATCATTTTCCTGTCGAGCCTTCTGAGCTGCTACTACTGGACTTCATTCTTTCTCATCACGGGCGGCACGCCCGACATATCGAACCTTTTCTCCTACATAGGATGGGACGTGGCCTTCGCCTTCCTGCTGGTGCTGGTGATCCATGTGAAGACTAAGGAGGAGAGGAGATACTTCAATCCCCTGATGCTGCTGCCGGTACCTCTCAACATATGGCAGCTGACCCTCTACCTCCCCTACGGGGGAGTAGTCAACAGCATTTACCAGGTCGCCGTGATGACTGCAGTGGCCTGCTTCAGCATCCAGAGCCTCCTGTGGTACCTTAAAAAGAAAAACGAGGGGGCCCGCCGGCCGTACGTGGCCGGGGCCGCCCTGCTTTACGCGATATGCGAGTTCGGGATGTGGACCTGCTCATGCTTCTACAGTCCGGGGCCAGAGTTGTATTACGTGTTCTCGCTGCTCAACAGCGGGGTGTACCTGCTGCTGGTGCTGGCCCTGGCCGGGACTTACCACTCTCCCCAGCTGAGATCAAGGAGCCGCATGGACCGGAAGTACCAGATCATCCTCAAGGCCTCGTATTTCGCCTCCATCATAGTATGCTGCGCGGGGGGCGTCCTTCTGGGCATATGGCTGAAGAAGACCCTGGCGGAGGGAGTGGCGGAGCTGACGCCGGGCAGCGAGCTGAACAAGATCATCCCGGTGGTGCTTTTCCTCATCTCGATGTTCATGGCTGCCTTCGCCATAGTCATCATATTCATCGTGACATTCAGCGAGAAGGTCTCCGAGAACAACAGGCTGAGGGAGGCCAGGCTCATCGCGGAGCGTTCCAGCGACGCTAAGACCGATTTCCTCGCCAACATGTCCCACGAGATCCGCACTCCCATCAACGCGGTCCTAGGCATGAACGAGATGATACTGAGGGAGAGCGGCAGGGTCCGTGGCGCCTCAGATCCGGAGGAGCTCAGAAGAGGGATCGAAGACATATCCGGCTACGCTGCCGGTATCAGGAGCGCCGGCGGCAGCCTGCTCTCCATCATAAACGACGTACTCGACTTTTCAAAGATAGACGCAGGCATGATGGAGATCAACGAGTCTGAATACAGTCTCGGCTCCCTGCTCTGCGGCATAGACAGCATGATGGGCTTCAGGGCCCGGGAAAAGGGCCTGGGATTCAGGATCGAAGCCGACCCCTCCCTGCCCGACCGCCTCCGCGGCGACGAGGTGCGCGTGCGCCAGGTGCTCACGAACCTCCTGAACAACGCAATCAAGTATACGAAGGAGGGCAGCGTCTCGCTGGCAGTCTCCCGGGAGCCCCGGGACGGGCCGGAGGCGGACAGCACGGTCTTCCTCAGATTCACAGTGAAAGACACCGGCATAGGCATACGCCGGGAAGACATGGAGAAGCTGTTCCAGAAATTCCAGCGGGTGGATCTGGAACAGAACAGCAGCGTAGAGGGCACGGGCCTGGGGCTGGCGATCACCTACTGCCTGCTTGACATGATGGGCGGTACCATAGACGTGGACAGCGAGTACGGGAAAGGCTCCGTGTTCACGGTGACCATCCCTCAGGAGGCCGTATCGGAAGAACCCATTGGCAACTACCTTGACAGGCCGGCCGGCAGATCGGCGGGAGCGCCCGGGGAGCCGGCGGGAAATGCGGAACCGTTCACGGCGCCGGACGCCAGGATCCTCATAGTGGACGACACCAGGATGAACCTCGCGGTGCTGTCGGGCCTGCTGAAGAAGACCGGAGTCACCACCGACACGGCGTCCAGCGGCGCCGAGGCGGCGGGGATGTGCAGGTCGAGGAAATACGACCTCATACTCATGGACCAGAGGATGCCCCAGATGAGCGGCACCGAGGCCATGCGCTACATCAGGGCCCAGCAGACAGGAGCCAACCGTGACACGCCCTTCGTCTGCCTGACCGCCGACGCGGTCGCCGGGGCCAGGGAACGCTATCTGGCAGAAGGCTTCGCGGACTATCTTTCGAAGCCCGTGACGGGCAGCGCCCTGGAGCAGGTCCTCATAAAGCACCTCCCGAAGGACAAGATCATAAAGTGCGAGGCCGAACAGCCCCGGGAAAGGCCGGAGGAGAAAGAAAAAGAAGAGGAGTTCGGTTTCCTCCGGAACTACGGGGCGGATCCCGACCGGGGACTAATGTACTGCCAGGGAGACGCCGGCATATACAGGACCCTGCTCCTTGAGTACGCCGGGGATGCGGAAGCAAAGACCGGGGAACTGGAAAGATGCCTGAGCGAGGGCAACTGGAAGGAATACGCAGTCCACGTCCACGCGATAAAGAGCACCTCTAAGATGATAGGGGCCGGCATCCTGGCCGAAGAGGCTGCGGAGCTCGAAGCCGCGGCAGACGAAGGGAACGCCGGATACATAATGAACGAACACGGGAACATCATCTCCCGCTGCCTGAGGCTGGCAGACGCCATCACCGGCGCCCTGGGGACAGACACCCGGGATCAGGACGGTGACGGCGGCGAGATACTTGAATTCATGCCGGAAGGAGGCCCTGCCGATGGATAAGAAACCGAAGGAGACCCGCAGGCTGAACCTGCTGATACCCGTAGTCATAATCCTGTGCCTCATGGTGGTCATGGTGTTCTACACCTCCAAAGTCATCCAGGACGTATCCGTGGCCAACATACACGAAGTCGGCGACGACAGGATATCCGGGGCGGCGGCGGAGCTCGAGAACTACCTCGAGATGACCAAGAGCACCCTGTGGGTCACGGCGGACACCGTGGACCACATGATAAGGACAGGCGCCAGCACCCAGGACATACTTGACTACATCACGGAGGAATCCGCGAACCAGGTCCAGCATTTCGACGAGAACTATACCGGCATATACGGATACGTCAAGGGGGAATACCTGGACGGCATGGCATGGGTGCCGCCGGAGGGATACGATCCAAAGACACGGGACTGGTACCTGGCGGCTGTGGAGGCGAAAGGCGACACCACCATAGTCTCCCCTTACTTGGACGCACAGACCAACTCCGTGATCATATCCATATGCCGCCTGCTGTCCAACGGCACCGACGTGCTATCCCTGGACGTCATGATGACCCGGATACAGGATTCGGTATCGGACCTGCAGATCAAGGGCAAGGGCTACGGATACATACTAAACAGCGACGGCATGATCATCGCCCACCGGGACGAGAGCCAGAAGGGACGCTTCATAACTGACACGGAAGAGGGCCGCAGTTTCTTCTCGGAGGTGGAGAAAGTCAGGGACGGCAACTTCGAGACGGTCCTGGACGGTCAGAAGAGCACCGTGTTCGTCCATCCTGTCCTGGACCAGTGGTACCTGGTCATCACGGCCGGGAACCAGGAGCTGTTCGCTGAAGTCTGGCAGCAGATGGCGGTCAACATCCTCATATGCACCGTCATATTCGCCCTCATAGCATTCTTTTACCTCCTGGGCCACAGGAACGAGCAGAACTACTCACGCCGCATCGAGGAGATACGGACGGAGGAACAGAAGAAAGCCTATGAGGCAAAGGCTCTGAAGCTTGAGAAAGACGCAGCTGACCAGGCCAACAAGGCCAAGAGCGATTTTCTGGCCGACATGTCCCACGAGATCAGGACCCCTATCAACGCCGTGCTGGGCATGAACGAGATGATACTCAGGGAAAGCCTCGACTCCCGCAACTCAGGGGATCCGGCAGTCCGGGAATCCTTCAGCAACATCAGCGAATATTCAAGGAACATAGAGAGCGCGGGAAACAACCTGCTCTCCATAATCAACGACATACTCGACTTCTCGAAGATAGAAGCCGGCAAGCTGGATATCATGGAGGAACGGTACCAGATGAGTTCCGTCCTCAACGATCTGAGCAACATAATCTTCTTCAAGGCGAAGGAAAAGGGGCTCGACTTCACGATCGACGTGGACGAGACCCTTCCCGACGTGCTGTACGGGGACGAAGTAAGGATACGCCAGATCATAACCAACATCCTCAACAACGCAGTGAAATACACTGAGAAAGGCTCCATCAGGCTGACGCTCCGCGGCGACCTGCAGGGACCGGCGGTCCCGGGGCAGACCATAAGGCTCACCGCCGAGATAGAGGACACCGGAGTGGGGATCAGAAAGGAGGATCTGGATAAGCTGTTCACCAAGTTCCAGCGCCTCGACCTGAACCAGAACAGCACCGTGGAAGGCACGGGACTGGGGCTGGCGATCACCCACAGCCTGCTGAAGATGATGGGCGGCAGCATAGACGTGAAGAGCGAATACGGAAAAGGCTCCGTGTTCACAGTCACCGTTCCCCAGAAGGTTCTGTCAGCCGAGCCCGTGGGAGACTTCCATACCAGGTTCCGCAAGAAGGTACAGGAGACCAAGGCCTACACCGAGACCTTCAGGGCTCCCGGCGCCCGGATACTCATAGTCGACGACACGAAGATGAACCTGACCGTCGCCGTGGGCCTGCTGAAGAGCACCATGATCAGGATAGACACCGCAGGCGGAGGAGAGGAAGGCTGCAAAATGGCCCTGACCACCCCCTACGACCTGATCCTCATGGACCAGCGCATGCCCAAGATGGACGGCGTCGAAGCCCTGCATATCATCAGGTCACAGCCCGGCGGGAAGAACCATGACACTCCCGTCATCTGCCTGACGGCCGACGCGGTCAAGGGAGCCCGGGAGCGGTACATCGCGGAAGGGTTCACTGATTATCTGACCAAGCCCGTGGAGAGCGGGCCCCTGGAGGAGATGCTCGCGGCGTACCTGCCGCCGGAAAAGGTAATCAGGATGCAGGTGGAGACCCCGGAACCGGATGCCAGACAGTCTGCGGAAGACGGGAAATATGAACCTCTGCGCCGGGCCGGCATCGACACGAAGAGCGGGCTGGGCTACTGCCAGAACGACAGGGATCTGTACCGTTCCCTGCTGCTGGAATACGCCGGCAGCGCGCAGTCAAAGTCGGAAGAGATAGACCGGGCATATGAAGCAAAGGACTGGAGGAACTATTCGATCCCGGTCCACTCCCTGAAGAGCTCGTCCCGGATGATCGGCGCCACCATGCTTTCGGGAATGGCTGCAGAACTCGAATCTGCTGCTGACGACGGACGGGCGTACGATATATCCGAAGGGCACGTGAGAATGCTCAGGTGCTACGCGGAGACCGTTCAGGCGATCCGCGAAACATTCAGGAACGAAGAGGAAAACAGCCCCGACGGAGAAAACGAGGATGAGATACTGGAATTCCTCCCCGACGGAGACTGAAATTTCATTAAAGAAATGGACAACTATGCTGACGGCAGGGACTTTTCCCTGCTCCATGAAGACAGATTCACATTCAGCGTCCTGCGGCGCATAATCGAAGGCAGATGCAGTCTTCTGCTGACTGATCACGAAAAGCTGATCATCTGCTTCACATGCGACCCCTTCCCAGTGTGGGTATGGACCCGTGATGCCATGACGGACGGAGACATGGAAAGAGCATTCAGGCTCCTTTCAGAGAACGGGCTTCTCGACGGCAGGCACCGCTTCAACGTAAAGCACGGATTCGCCAGATTCTTCATTTCACGTGCGGGCAGGGATGGCATGAAGCTTTCCGTGTCGGAGAACCTCCTCGCGTACGAGTGCCCGGAGCCTTCCGAACCGCAGATAAAAGCGGACGGCGGGATCCGGCGCTGCACGGATGACGACCTCGACGAGGTAACGGCTTATCTGGATGCATTCACCGCGGAGATAGGCCATGACCGGAGAGATCCGGAGACCTGCCGGAAAGAAGCAAAGGACTACATCGACTCCGGCTGCATGTATTTCTGGACAGACACCTGCGGGAACAGCGCCGCCACATGCAAGTACGGCCCGGCCATCGACGGGATGGCCACCGTGAATTTCGTTTATACGAGGCCGGAGTGCAGAAGGCGCCACTATGCCCAGAACCTGGTATACAGGGTCACGGTGATGGTCAGGGAGGCCGGGCTCACGCCGGTGCTGTATACGAATGCCGATTATGCCCCGTCGAACGCCTGCTATTCAAAGATCGGATACAGGCTCAGAGGCGGGCTTTGCACCGTACAGGCCGAGGAAAAAAACGGATCATTGCGATGACGGGATACAGTCCCCGTCCGCGATACAGGCATCTTTCCCACAAGGAGACTTTTTATGGAAGATTATGTTCTCAAGATACTGGATGAAACTAAGCTCCAGCTGGATACGCCCAATCTCATACTGGTGGCAGTGATCGCGGCGGTCACTGTGGCGGTGGTCATCGCGCTGACGGTGATCAACCGGCGCCTGTCCGCGAAATTCATGGACAGCGGCGAGCTCAAGAAGGCACAGGTCTACAGGATCATGTTCCGCACGGCGACCTGGCTCGTCATAGCCACCGGCACCGTGGCGGTGCTGCAGGCCATAGGGATAAACCTCACGGGCATCTCCGCCATCCTCGGCATCGTCGTCGTGTTCATGCTGCTGGCGGCGAAGGACGCTCTCCAGGACGTGTTCTCCGGGATCGCCATAACGGCCGACAAGTACTTCATCGTAGGAGATGCCGTGGAATACGAGGGGCACCAGGGGATCGTGGTGGCCTTCACGCCGAGGACCACCAAGATAGAGTTACTTGACGACAGGACGGTGCTGTCCGTGGCGAACCGGAACATCTCGAAGATCAGGAAGCTGAACCACCTGGTGGACGTGGATCTTCCCCTGTCCTACGACCTCAGCGGCAGGGAGGCCCTTTCCCTGCTGGGAGGCATATGCGAAAAGATAAAGGCCCTGGACGGGATCGAGGACTGCGAGCTCAAAGGGACACAGGACTTCGGCGCCAGCGCCATCATGTACAAGATAAGGTTCTACTGCGAGCCCCACGACCGGCCGGACATACGCCGCTCGGTCATCATGACCATCCAGGACGGGCTGGAGGCCGCCGGCATCCGCATCCCGTACCAGCAGATCGACATACACGAGAAATAAGTGGAAATATCCCGCACAAAAAAGGCTTACAGATGAACGGATTTGGGATCTACGTGTTTTCCGGCACCGGGAACACGCTGATGTGCGCGAAAGCGCTCAAGGAAGCTCTGGACCGCACAGGCGCGGTCTCCGTGCTCCATGAGATACGGGACGGGACGGAGTTCGCCGGCGAGAAGGATCTGATCTTATGCTACCCGGTCCACGGGTTCAACGCGCCTAACATGATGCTGCGCTTCTGCCGGGGGATCCCGGAAGGCCGCGGGAACGTTTGGTTCCTCAAGACCTCGGGGGAGCCTCTCAGGCTGAACGGCAATTCCTCTGCGGAGCTCATGAAGCTGCTCCGAAAAAAAGGCTATTCCGTCATGGGAGAGTTCCACTACGTCATGCCCTACAACATGGTGTTCAGGCACAGCGACGAGATGGCGTCCCTGATGTGGAAGACCGCCCGGGAACGGATCCCGGAGGCTGCGGAGCAGATCGCGGCCGGGAAAGACAGGGCCATACGTCCGTCCGTTCCCGCGAAAACGATGTCCCTGCTCTGCCGCATAGAACACCGGTTCTATCCCGCAAACGGGCGTACGTACCGGGTCGATACGGACAGATGTGTGAAGTGCATGAAATGCGTTAAAAACTGTCCCGCCTCAAACATCACTTACGAGGACGGGAGATTCAGGTTCGGCAGAAACTGCTCCGGCTGCGTCCGGTGCTCCTTCGGCTGTCCTGAAGGGGCCATACACATCGGGCTTCTGGAATTCATGCGGGTCAACGGCACATATGACTTTTCCCGGGACCCGGAAAAAGCAGAAATAGGAAGATACTGCAGAAGATCATATATCAGGTACTTTGCGGGCAGGGACTGATGACCTGCCGCAGGCGCCGGCAAACTGCCGGCGAACAATACGGAAACCGCAAGGAGGAGGCTGCATGCCGATACTCGCCGCATTCATGGTCCCGCACCCGCCGATGATAGTACCGGAGATCGGCAACGGGAGCGAGGAGCAGATCACAGAAACGACAATGGCGTATGAGCGCGTGGCGGACGAAGTGGCCGCGCTCAGGCCGGAAACGATAATCATCACCAGTCCCCACTCCGTCATGTACTCGGACTACTTCCATATCTCCCCGGGCAGCGGGGCGGAGGGGTCCTTCAGCCGCTTCCGGGCTCCCGGAGTACGTTTTTCGGAAAAATACGACACAGAGCTGGTCGAACGCATCTGCGGGATCGCGGATTCCCTCGGCTTCCCTGCCGGGACCCTGGGTGAAAGGGATCCGGAGCTGGATCACGGCACCATGGTGCCGCTCCGGTTCATACGGAAAAGATACAGTGAAGGCAGGATCGTACGGATCGGTCTGTCGGGGCTCCCGCTGACCGACCATTACCGCCTCGGCCGGATCATCGCCCGGGCGGTCGGGGACACCGGGAGGCGGGCGGTCTTCATCGCGAGCGGCGACCTTTCACACAAGCTTAAGGAATACGGGCCCTACGGTTTCGCCCCGGAAGGACCCGAATACGACCGCAGGATAATGGACGTATGCGGAAGAGGCTCCTTCGGGGAACTGTTCGGTTTCGACGAAGACTTCTGCGAAAAGGCTGCCGAATGCGGCCACCGGTCCTTTGTGATCATGGCCGGGGCCCTTGACGGGCTCGGAGTGAAGGCTTCCGCGCTGTCCCACCAGGACGTCACCGGCGTGGGATACGGCATATGCACCTTCTATCCCTGCGGGGAAGATGAAAACAGACACTTTCTTGAAGAATATACGAAAAAGGCCGAGCGCGAATGCCGTGAAAAGGCGGAGAAGAGCGACAGCTACGTGAAGCTTGCCAGGGCATCAGTGGAAGCCTGGGTCAGGCGCCGGGAGCGGATCCCGGTGCCGGAAGGCCTTCCCGGGGAGATGCTCTCGCGCCGGGCCGGCGCATTCGTCTCGCTGCACAGGGACGGAAGGCTCCGGGGATGCATCGGCACCATCACGGCGACCCGGGACAGTGTCGCCGAAGAGATCATACAGAACGCAGTGAGCGCCTGCTCCAGGGATCCCCGTTTCTCACCGGTCGCCCCTGAGGAGCTCAGCACCCTCGAGATAAGCGTGGACGTCCTCGGAGACACGGAGCCCGTGCGTTCCCCCGACGAGCTCGACGTGAAAAGGTACGGGGTCGTGGTCAGCCGCGGGATGAAGCGGGGTCTGCTGCTCCCGGATCTTGACGGAGTCGACACCGTTGCGGACCAGATACGGATCGCCCGCCAGAAGGGCGGCATAGCCGCGGACGAGCCATATACCCTGGAACGGTTCGAAGTCGTAAGGCACCATTGACAGGAGAGTACAGGATGGCAGAATGCGGCGTCTGTTTCAGACATTGTGATATACCCGACGGGAAGCTCGGCTTCTGCGGCGGACGTATATCGAAAAACGGCCGGGTGGAGGCTTTCAACTACGGCAGGATCACCTCCCTGGCCCTGGATCCCATAGAGAAAAAACCGCTGGCCAGGTTCTTTCCCGGCAGCATGATCCTCTCCGCAGGCAGCTTCGGATGCAATCTCCGCTGCCCCTTCTGCCAGAACCATGACATATCGTGGTCTGAGCAGGCCAAAAGATATGCGGAGACGGCGGAGACCGTCACCCCGGAGGAGCTTGTCAGCCTGGCTCTCGGGACCCGCGCCAGGGGAAACATCGGCATAGCCTTCACATACAACGAGCCGCTGGTGGGCTATGAGTTCGTGCGGGACACCGCATGCCTTGCGAAAGCGGAAGGACTGAAGAACGTGATGGTCACGAACGGCACCGCGGAGACGGCGGTGCTGGAAGAGCTCAGGCCTTACATAGACGCCATGAACATCGATCTCAAGGGCTTCACCGACCGGTACTACGGCAAAGTCCTGGGCGGGGACCGCAGGCAGGTCATGGCTTTCATAGAGGAAGCCGTGAAGACCTGTCACGTGGAGCTCACCACCCTGATCGTGCCCGAAGAGAACGACAGAGAAGAGGAGATGCGGGAGCTGTCCCTGTGGGTAAGTTCCCTGAGGAACCCAGACGGGAAAAGCGTACCCCTGCACATCACACGGTTCTTCCCGAGGTTCCGCATGCTGGACCGGAAAGCCACCGACGTGCGGACGGTCTACCGTCTTGCGGAGACGGCAAGGGAGCACCTTGAATACGTATATACCGGCAACTGCTAGAAAAAGGAGCTCATGCCATGGTTTCATTGTGCGGGATCGACCTTCTTGGGATCGACCGCGTCCTCAGGCGCGGTACGGGAGAAATGGTCGCGGAGCGGGAAGGCGCCCTCCTCGTCCGCGACAGCGTCAGCGGGGCGTATCTTCTCGGATGCCCTGACCCTGATGCCGGACGCGAGCTGCTGGACCTCCACTCCGGCCCGGACTGCAGGCTCCTGATGGTATCCGACCATGCCCTCGGGATGGAGACTTTCACGGGATCCGGCTTTTCGGAAAAGCTCGAGTGCTACCAGACCGCGTATTACGGAGAAAAGCCTCAGGACGACGGCCTGATCTCCGTCAGGACGGCGGGCGCTGACGATCTTCCGGTGCTTGAGGAGACCTATGACCTCATATCCTCAGACGAACTTGAGAAAGTCGTTATGCGGGGATCCGTTCTTCTCGGATACAGCAGGGACCGGCTTGTGGGCTTCATCGGGGAGCACCTCGAGGGAAGCATGGGCCTTCTGTACGTATTTCCGGAATTCAGGCGGAAAGGCTTCGGGGCCGCGCTACAGCGGCGTCTCATAGCGAAGACCATGGAAGAAGGATATATCCCGTTCGGCCAGGTGGAGAAGAGCAACCGGGGATCCCTGCTCCTGCAAAAGAAGCTCGGCATGACGGTATCGGAAAACCTGATCGTCTGGATGTGGAGATAGAATACACCTATTGGAGGAGATGGATACATGATATGTTTCCTTACGAGCCTTCCCGTCACGGAGGGCACTGCCGGGCTGAATCCCGCCAACCGTTTCGCCGGGGAGATGCGCCGCTGTGTGAAGCCCCTCTGCCGCGGGCTGTTCATCTGCAGCGATCCGGACTATGACAACGACACCGAAGCCGGATACATGAGACAGGACTTCGAGGATTCCGGCCTCAGTTTCGAAAGCTTCTCAGTACTTGACGGCAGGAACGCCGAAGACGCGGCGGAACTGGTCGGAAACTCGGATCTCATCGTGCTCACGGGAGGACATGTCCCGACCCAGAACCGCTTCTTTCACAGGATCGGTCTCCGGGAGCTTCTGAAAGGCTATGGCGGGGTCATAATGGGCATCAGCGCCGGCAGCATGAACAGCGCGGACGTGGTATACGCCCAGCCGGAGCTGGAAGGGGAGGCATCGGATCAAGGCTACCGGAGGTTCCTTACTGGCCTGGGTCTTACGAAGACCATGCTCATCCCACACTATTACGGAATAAAGGACAACATACTGGACGGCTTGCGGGTCATGGAGGACATCACCCAGCCGGACAGCATGGGACGTACCTTCTATTACATCCCGGACGGCAGCTACCTGTACTCGGAGCCCGGACGCGAGGAGCTGCGTGGCGAGGCGTATCTCGTGAAAGACGGCTCCATCACCCGGATATCCGGCGAGGGGGAAACCGTACAGCTCTGACATGACATCACCACGGCCGGAATGACCGGACGCGGCATCACGGAAGCACAGGACAGGTTCAACATGAAAACAGCCATCGCATACTATTCGAAACACCACGGCAACACGAAGAAGCTGCTGGACGCCATCAGGGAAGCCGATCCCTCGGTGACCCTCATCGACGTCACGGAGGAGCCCGGCGCCGATCTGTCATCATTCGACCGGATAGGCTTTGCATCGGGCATATACTTCAGCTCCTTCGCGAAACAGGTCATATCCTTCGCCCGTGACCGTCTCCCGGAGAACAGAGACGTGTTCTACATATACACCCACGGGGCCCCCGTGGGAGGGTTCCTCAGGGAGATGCGTAAAGAGACGGAAAAGAAAAATTGCCGGGAGGCCGGCGTGTACCACTGTTACGGTTTCGACACCTTCGGGCCCTTCAGGGCGGTGGGAGGCATCGCAAAAGGCCACCCCAGCGAAAAGGAGATATCGGCCGCGGTGGATTTCTACCTGACGCTCTGAGATAATCTGAAAGGAAGCGTCCCCGGGATGCGAACTAAAAATACTATGAAAAGGATCATTGCTTCGCTGCTTATGCTTACCATTCTCACATCACTCGGCGCCTGCGCGGGCACAGGCTCCGCAGGCCGGAAGAAAGAATACGATTACGTTATAAAAAGGATCGACAACAGCTCCGGATGGGAAAGCATTCCCGTCGCGGAGATCGACAAGGTCCTGTGGACCGACGGCACCGACATCAGGGCCTTCGGCCAGCTGTGCTACGATGACGACAATCTTTATGTCCATCTGAGGGCGGTCGAAAAGGACATCCGGGCGGAGAACACCGAGCCCCTTTCGCCAGTATACGAGGACAGCTGTCTCGAGCTCTTCTTCATGCTGCCGGATGGGAACGGCTACTTTAACTTCGAGATGAACCTGAACGGATGCCTCTGCCTCCAGTTCGGCCCCGACAAAGCCGACCGGATAAATATCGTAAGGGACGACTCGAAGGACTATTTTAACATAAACACAGGTCTTACGGACGACGGCTGGGAGGTGTTCTACCGCATTCCCCTGAGATTCATAAGGCTGTTCTATCCGGACTACAGCTTCGGAGGGGAGCTCATGGTCGGCATGTACAAATGCGGCAACAAAACCGTGAAAAAACATTATATCTCCTGGATGGACATAGATCTGGAGAAACCCAATTTCCACTGTCCGGAGTTCTTCGGAAAGGCTGAATTCGAATGATTGGAAAAGAAACAACGATAAGAAGCGCCGTTCCTGATGATGCCGAACGTCTTCTGGAGATCTACTCATACTACGTCCTGAACACTGCTGTTTCCTTCGAATACGATGTACCGTCTGCTGATGAATTCCGGCACCGTATCGAAACCACCCTGAAGAAATACCCGTATCTGGTCATTGAGACCGGCGGGCGTATCACAGGCTACGCATATGCCGGGCCGTTCAAGGCCCGGGCTGCCTACTGCCATTCCTGCGAGGTCAGCATATATCTGGAGCACGGGACCGAACGTCATGGCAACGGGAAAAAGCTGTATGCCGCTCTGGAAAATGAGCTGAAAGGACTCGGGATCCTGAACATGTATGCATGCATAGGGATCCCGGAGACTGACGACGAATATCTGACCAGGAACAGCGAACTGTACCACAGCCACCTCGGTTTTACCAAAGTCGGGGAGTTCCGCAACTGCGCATATAAGTTCGGCAGATGGTACAGCATGATATGGATGGAAAAGATCATAGGAGACCATTCCGCATTCGGTCAGTAAAACTCGGAAAAAGCGCTGTAAGGTGTCTCAAAAATGATATATGAACTCAAAGATACTTCAAAAGCACAAGACCTTTTCAGATTCACGGAAGACAGCCTCGTCCTTTCATGCCTCCAGCATGTCATGGGCAGGATATATGTAACAGATCCATGTATGCCGAGATCAGCGATGGCGGTCCTCGCGGACTTCGTGTATTTTGCGGGGGAGCCGGACCGGGAACTCGCAGAAGGGGTGCCGGAGGACGGATGGATACTGGTCCCTCCGGACGAAAGATGGACCGGGCTCATAAAAGCCTGCTGGCCGGACGCGGAGGAGTACACCCGCTACGCCATAAGAAAGGACACAGAATTCGACATGGAGAATCTCCGCTCGATCGCCGCTTCCCTTCCCGCAGGATACGGGATAAGGAAGATCGACAGCGGGATATACGGCATGTGCCTGGAAGAGCCGCTGTTCGAAGACTGTGTGAAGCACTTCGGATCTGAGGAACGGTATTTCGAGCTGGGGCGCGGCATGGCCGTCATGAAGGACGGGAGGCCCGTTTCCGTATGCTCGTCATATACCAGCTTTCGGGATGGCATCGAGATCGAGGTGGACACCCTGGAAGAGGAACGGAGAAAAGGTCTGGCCGCCGCCGTGTCGGCGTCCCTGATCCTCTCATGTCTCGACGACGGACTGTATCCCAGCTGGGACGCGGCGAACCCGGCCTCGGTACATCTGGCCGAGAAACTGGGATATGAATTCAGCCACGAATACCACTGCTACGCCATATCGAGGTGACCGATGAAGAAAACGATACTCACCGTCCTGCTGGCCCTTTCCGCAGTCATCTGCCTGTGGGCCTGCGCGGGCGCAGGAAATATAGAGGAGACAGACATGAAGCTTGATACCGGCATACCCGAGATCGAGGTCATCAGACCCACCTGCGTCCTGGTGATCGAGGTGAACGGGAAGATACTCTACGGGCATCTTGAGGACAACCCCTCGGCAAAGGCCTTCATCGAAAAACTTAACTCCGGCGGGATAACCGTCGAGATGCACGATTACGGAAACTTCGAAAAAGTCGGGCCGCTCCCCTGGGAGCTGCCACGCACCGACTCCCGGATCACCGCCGGGCCCGGGGACATCATCCTGTATCAGGGGGACCAGATCACCCTGTATTATGGTGAGAACAGCTGGGACTTCACCCGCCTCGCAAGGATAGAGAGCGTCACGAAGGGCGAGCTTCTCGGGCTGCTTGGTGCGGGAGAGGTAAGCATCACCTTCTCCCTCGAATGGGGAGAATGAGACCGCCGTCACAACACAAGATTACCAGAAAGGAGATCCCGGAAAATGACTGACAGCATCCAGGTATTCAAACAGAACCACATAAGGATAGCCGCGGGAGACAAAGTGATACACATCGACCCTTTCATGATGGACTCGGCTCCGGAGGACGCGGACTATATCCTCATAACCCATGACCACTACGACCATTTCTCTCCGAAGGACATCGGGCGGACCGCAGGCAGGGACTGCGTGCTGGTGGTGCCCGAGACCATGAAGGAAAAGGCGAAGGAGGCCGCTCCCTTCGTGAGCGGAACCGTTACCGTGAGACCGGGCGAAAGCTACGATCTCGGAGGGATCCGGTTCGAGACGGTCCCCGCATACAACACCGCAAAGCCCTTCCATCCGAAGAAAGCCGGATGGGTGGGATACATAGTCCACGCGGACGGGAAGAGCGTATACGTGGCGGGCGATACTGACGCGACGGATGAGGCGAAGGCCGTGAAGTGCGACATCGCCCTGGTCCCCGTGGGGGGGACATATACGATGAACGCGAAGGAAGCCGCCGCGCTGGTCGGTCACATAAAGCCGGAAACGGCGATCCCGGTCCATTACGGCGGAGTTGTGGGATCGAAAAAGGACGGCCGGAAGTTCGCGGACGCCGTCAGCAGTGACATAAATGTTGAAATAAAGATCAGCTTCTGATCTTGACCATAAAGAAACCATAACAAGGAGACAGAAAAATGGGACTCATAGCTTTTCTCAAATCGAAATTCGGAAAGAACAAGGAAGAAAAAAAGACTGAGAACGACGTGGTCATGACGCTGAAGGCGGACCCGGCGGACATCGATCCCCCGGAGACCAGGTTCACGGAGGAATACAAGGACTTCCTCGAGTCGCAGGAAAACGTCGTGACGCTGACGAGAGAGATGCCTGCAGCAGAGGACCCGGAGAACGGACCTGCCGAGGAAGCTGTGCCTGAAGAGCCGGCCGGGGAAGTCACGGAACAGCCTGTCCCGGAGCAGACAGCGCCGGAACTGGATCCCTTCCCTTTCGGAGACGAGCCGAAGGAATAACGGGCGCGACGGAAAACAGCATGCATATATACGAAGACTGGATCAGATCCCGTCTCCCGCCGGAGCTTGCGGACGAGCCCATCGACCTCTTCAGAGGCGATTATCTTGACGGTCTGACCGTCATGCAGAAAGGCGAACGGGGCGGTCCGGACGTAGTCGTGTACAGGGCGGAAAGCGAGGAAGACCTCCGCTACTGGCAGCTTGAGATGGTATGCCGCTTCATACACGAGAAAGACCCGCCTCCGAAAAAGACCTGGCGCTGGTACAGGCATCACGCGGAAGACGGGCGGTGGCTGTACACGGAGCACTGGAACTACGACTACAACGCCATAGACGACCCGAGACTGTACGGCTTCGAGTGTTTTCTCCGCGTACTCAGGCACGCCTTCCCGGACGACCGCTGGGAAAAAGCGGTCAGGGAGCATGTGGACCTGATGAACTACTGGTATAAGGTGCCTCACTGGGATTACGACAGGGAGAAGCTCTGTTTCACAGAGATCAGCGATTCAAGGGAACACGACGGCGGGCCGGATATGACCGAAGAGCCGAGGCCCGGGTCCGTCATCGAGACCGTGGACTGATGTGCCATCACCCAGAAAGGAGCAATAATCATGAGTCTGCTTCATAAAAACCCGAACGGGGAATATGAGCTGAGCCTTTCCGCCTGGGGCCGGGGAGTCCTCTGCGAAGACGACCTCCTCGATTTCCAGAAGCCGGACGCCATCCTGGCCGGGTTCAGGGAGGAGTACGGGCGTTCCCCTCTCGATATATCCCTTTTCATCGAAGACTCCTTTGCCTGCGGGTACGACTACGGATTCACGGGAGTGGACTCTGCCCTGCTTGAAAAATTCGAGACCCTCCGTGAGCTGATACTGCCTGATTCCGTAACGGAGCTGGACCTGACACCGGGACTTTTGAAGATACTCAGGGAAAACAATACCCTCATACGGGGCACCTTCGATTCCTTTGCGGAGAGGTTCGCCGCGGAGAACGGGCTCAGGTTCAGGCCTTCCGACTATCAGTTCGCCATATACTTCTTTGAGCCTGCCCATGAAGCCACGGTCATGACCCTCGTGTTCCTCAAGAACGGAAAAGTCAGGATCAGGGAGGACATCAGTTCTCCGGGCTCCTCCGCCGGCAACACCTTCGGCGGGACCTTCTGGTACGACATCAGCAGGGACTTCTTCAGGACTAAGACCGCAGAGCAGATAGCGGAGCAGTTCCGGAACGTCATATATGATGCGACCGTTGAAGACGGCAGACTGGCCTCGTTCATCGAAAAGGCAAAAACGCACAGATACTTCATGGGAAAAAACTGATGATACGGCTGAGATACGGAAACACGAACACTTTCTTCATACCGGCGCCGGGAGGCGGTCTCCTCATAGACACGGATTACGCCGGGACCTTGCCCGGGCTCAGAAGGGCCCTCAGGTACAATAGTCTCAGTCTGAGAGACATCCGGTACGTGCTTGCCACCCACTATCATCCGGATCATTCCGGACTCACGGGACTGCTCACGGAACAGGGCGTGAAGCTGCTGCTACCTGATATCCAGAAGGGATACGTCCATTTTTCAGACAGCATCTTTTCGAAGGACGGTCTGGACTTCATACCCGTGAATGAAGAGAAAGCGGCCGTGATCACATGCGCGGAAAGCAGGGCGTTTCTCGGAAGGCTGGGGATATACGGCGAGATCATCAGCACTCCCAGCCACAGTCCCGACAGCATTTCTGTCATCCTTGATGACGGGGACTGCTTCGTAGGGGACCTTGAACCTATGGAACATATCGAAGGATATGATCATAACGAGGCCCTCGAAAATGACTGGAAGCATATAATGTCATTCGGTCCGAAAAGGATATTCTATTCACATTACAAGGAAAAAACCATCTGACTCCGGCAAAGGAAAACTCATCTATGAAAAAACTACCGGTGACCATCATAACAGCCGTCATCACGGCGGCCCTCGCTGCGGCAGCCGTTATCCTGAGTGAAAAGACTCTGTCCATGGTACAGTTCGATACCATGAAGATACTGCTCATCATATGCGGATGTAGCGCGGCATACTGTTTCACCGCCGGCGAGATATCCGGCAACTTCTCCCAGATGGACAAACTCTGGAGCATCCTCCCTCCGGTCTACGTCTGGGTTGTGGCTGCAAAAGGCGGCTTCAGCGCCCGTCTCGTCATATACGCCCTCATAGTCACCGCATGGGGCATCAGGCTCACCGTCAATTTCGCGAGAAAAGGGGCATACAGTCTGAGATTCTGGTCGGGCAAAGAGGATTACCGGTGGTCCGTAGTCAGGCAGTTCCCGGTCTTCCGGCACAGGATCGCATGGTCCCTGTTCGATCTTCTCTTCATCTCAATTTATCAGAACGCGCTGGTCCTCGCCATATGCCTCCCTTCTCTTGCTATCATGGGATCAGATGTTCCTCTCGGTTTCCCGGACATCCTTGCGGCGGTCCTTTCCATAGGGTTTCTCATCCTCGAGACCGTCGCCGATGAGTACCAGTGGAAGTTCCATCAGACGAAAAAGAAACTCCTGGCCGGGGGCGGCTCACTTGAAGATCTCCCGGATCCGTATGACCTGGGCTTCAACACTACGGGTCCCTGGCGCCGCATGCGCCATCCCAATTATCTCGGGGAACAGGGATTCTGGCTGGCGATGTACATATTCACTGTCGGAGCCGGCGTCACAAGATGCGGCATATTCCACTGGTCCCTGGCCGGGCCTCTCCTTCTAGTTCTCCTGTTCATGGGCAGCTCCGCCCTCGGCGAAAAGATATCATCCGGGAAATACCCGGCTTATGCGGAATATATAAGGCAGGTATTCAAATACGTCCCGCTCCGCAGATTCGAACGCGGCAGATGACACACAGGCCGTACAGAAGGCTCTCAGAATAACCGGAATAAAAAAGTCAAGGAAATGGGGGAAAACCGATGAAAAAAGCCGTACTGGTCCTGCTCGCGTTTCTCATTGCCGTACCGGCAGCAGCAGTATCATTAGCGGGACCGGCTGCAGCAGGATTGGACAACTTCACTGAACGGACCGTGTACACCGAAGAAACGTTCAGCGATGTGAGCCCGTCAGACTGGTTCAGCGGCAGCGTTGCCGCCGTCTATGAGCTCGGGCTCATGAACGGTAAAAAAGCCGGGAGATTCGATCCTTCCGGCAATATCACCGTAGCGGAGGCCTGTACCGTGGCCGCAAGGCTGCACAGCATCTATACAGACGGGACGGAAATATGCGGGAAGACCTCCCCGTGGTATGCGGCATACGTGGATTACTGCGCGGGAAAAGGCATCATCTCAGGGCCCTGCGAGCTGCCTGAGGACCTTAACTCCCCGGCATCCAGGAGACTTTTTGCAGCCATACTCGGCAATGCTCTTCCCGAAGAGGCCCTTGCCGAGATCAACTACGTGCCGGACGGTTCCGTCCCCGACGTCGGCACCGCAGACGCATACGGCAGCCGGATCTACGCCCTGTACAGGGCCGGGATCCTGACCGGATCCGACTCTCACGGCACCTTCAGTCCCGACGACCCGGTCAGAAGATCCGAAGCCGCTGCAGTCATCACAAGGATGGCGGATCCGTCGCTGAGACGGCACGTGTTCCTGCACGGTCTCACAGACGAAGACGTGGACGCCCTTCTGGGCATGCCCGAGGAAATTCGGTACAGCGAGGCCCTGAACGCACTCGGCAGCGGCAGGCTGAGGGAAGCGAAGAAGCTGTTCGGATCGATGCCGGGATACAGGGACTCCGGAGAGTATTACGACCTCATAAAAGCATCGCCCCGGAAGACCGTTTTTACGTCAGAAGACGGAGAAGTGACGGAAACGGACGACATATATGAGACAGACGGCACCGGACACCTTCTCAGGCAGGTCGTCATGACCCGGGACGGGTCGGGATATTCCCTTGATTTCACATATGACGATGCAGGAAGGCCGCTCACTATGCTGTACATCTACCGCGGCACCACCGTGCAGTACACAGAGTATACATACAATACAAAAGGAGACCTGGCGCGGGAAACAGACACTTATCCCGATGGCACGACCGTAACGAACGAGTACATATATAACGGAAATGGACAGCTGGTCGAATGGAAAATAGTCACGGAAAGACAGGGCAGCGGGACAACGGATCCAAGTGAGGAAACTGTAGTCTACAGGAACACGTATGACAGTTCCGGCCGGATCATCGCTGAAGCCAGGAACGGAGCCGAAACGATCCGGCTCGCCTATGACGAGCACGGCCGGCTCATCAGGAGAAATCTGACAAGCTACGTATACGATGAAAACGGGAGACTCATCAGGCGTGAATTCAACAATCCCGAAGAATACGGCGGATTCCGGTTCGCAGAACTGACCTATGACAGCGACGGGAACCTTCTGAGCGACAAGATCGACGGAAACGGATATGAGTATACTTATGACGGCAACGGAAACATGCTCACCCGGACCATGACGGATTCCTCCGGAGAGCAGCTATATACAAACGAGTACGAATATGACGGGTCGGGCCGACGCATAAAGGCGACCGAGACCCATCAGGACGGGACAGTATACATAAATGAAACGTCATACGATGAAGACGGCAACTTTCTGACCTTCACCTGCATCGACTGCGGCCGCGTTTCAAGCTATGAATACTCCGACTATGTATGGTATCTGGATCCTAACGAGATGATAATGAGAATAAAGCCGGCGCTCGCGTCTGACATCGGGCCCGGATAACGGCAGAAGGAGACCGCAAAGCGTTCGCCGGGCATGCACATGTCACGGAAAAAGATTAGACAGGAGGCCCGAATGAAAAAGCACAAAAAACTGAAGACCGTCCTTATCTGCGCGGGATGCGTGCTGATCCTGGTCATTCTGGCGGCCGCCGCGGCCCTGGTGGCGCTGCGGATCCGGACTGACAGTATAAATGACGACTTTTCCGGGGTCTTCACGGACCCGAAATACTCGGAACCTGTCAGCGTGGACGGCATCGAGACGGTCACACAGGACGTCTCATGCGGATACGCGGTGATCGAGATGTTCGGGGCCTGGTGCGGGAAGGATGTAACCGATGAAAGCCTTTACGGCGAATACGGGAGGGTCGTCACCTCGACCGGCGGTGCGTTCCGGGACGAGATGAACAGACAGTTCCCAGGGTTCAGCACCGAAATGCACAAATATCTCAAGAACACTGAACTTATCGATACGGTATACTCGAGCCTCAGGAACGGAGTGCCCGTTCCGTTCGAATGGGCCGCAAAGTACGGAGATGAGTGGACACTGCACTATTCACTGATCACGGGCATGGACATCCCCGGCGACAGGGTGACGGTGGCCAACCCGTACGGATATACCGAGAAAATCACGCTGCAGGAGCTGCTGGACAGGACGAGCTTCCGGGCCTACAGCGGCATGCCCCTGTTCCTGAAGCTGGGATTCGCTTTCGGGATCTTCGAGAAGAACACGGTGTTCACAGCGACACCGGACAGGGATATCACGGATACGGATGAGAAAAACGGGACTGACGTGATGCCTGCGGATTTTTCCCTTTTCTTCTCCTGCTGTATCATACCGGACAGGAAGAACATCCTGGACACGGAGAACGGGATCATACAGAAAGATCTGGTCCTTGACGGAACGGCGTCCTCCGCATGGGTTCCGGACGAAGAAACTCTCCGTGAGCTTTACTGCATCGTACGCGAAAACGGTCTTGCTTCGATCACGCGGACGATGACCTCTTCATCGCTCACGACGGACGGCACCGCGATCGGTGTCGATCCGAATACATATTACGAGATATCGTTCGTGATGAACGGCGAAAGGCACACGGTGATCGGAGACGCCACAGCCGAATGTTATATCCAGCAGGACGAAGAAGCGCGGCGCTTCATGGACGCAGTGAGGGAGATCAGGCAGATCATGAAAAAGCTTCCGGAATGGTCTTCCCTGCCGGAAGCGAACGGTGCGTATCAATGACACCTCCTTCGCCTGTGCGGGCTTCACTTCGTTCAGTACTCCGCCGGCCTTTTCCTCAGACGCAGTTTCCATGAGGAATGCCAACAGACCATGATGCTCCAGAAAAAATAATGCAACCCCAAACAACCCCAAAAATATAAAACTATCAGGAAAGGTTTTAAAATTGGAAACAGTTTATCAAGTCATTTGTCTAGTATTCATAGCAGCCGCAGCCATTTTCTTCATTACCAAGAACAAAAAATCAGAGACCGGAGCATCGACGTTACAGGTGATCATGGCCGTGTTCCAGCTCGTTCTGTGCGGCGGATTCTTCGCCCTCTGCATATCGGATGTATTAGACATAGGAGTGAATTTCTCGTATGAACGTCTGGTGCTTGACTTTTTCTATGCTGCAGCATTTCTTGCGATCAGCATATATACGCTAGCCACAAAGCACAAGGAAGACAGCAGGTACTTCAAGGGGATCATTTGGACGTTCATCGCCCTTATAGCGGTCCAGTGCTTCGTCTTCCCCTACGGAACGGAAAACATTTTCCTCAGGATCTTTGAATCGCTGGAAGGAGCCGTCGTTTTCGGCCTGCTCATAGCCCTTCTCTTCAATCTGGAAAAAGAAAGGTTCTCCCAGAACTGCCTGCTCGCCGCTGTGGCCCTGGAACTGATCGTGGCCGTCGAAAACACGATCATCCCCTTCGCAGCGGTCACGGAAGATTTCCAGCTGATCGACATTCCTCTGAACTACGCGTCGCTGTTCATGCGGCCGGTGCTGTTCGCGTCCCTTGCCCTCTCATACCGCGTATGGCTCAACATGAGAGGAAAGGCGATAGGGATCAGAAAGATCGGAAAAAAAGCGAAGGCCGACTGATACTGCCATCAATATCATTTATGACACACACCCGACTACGACCCACGGAAGGAGAGTAACATGAGCATAGCATTTCTCGTTCTCGGAGCCATAGCTCTGGCATTTTACATCCCGGAAAAGATCCGGGGATACACCGTCAAGGCGGTGTTCCTGAAAAGCGCGGTCTCGGTGCTGTTCATCGCCGTGGCCGTAACTGCCTGCTCGCGGGCCGTCATTTCCCCGTTTGTCATCATGGGGCTGCTGTTCGGGCTCCTCGGGGACATATGGCTGGATCTGAAATACGTTTTCAGGGAATGTGACACCCCCTTCACCTATGCGGGCTTCATTTCCTTCGGCATAGGGCACATCATATATGTGACAGGCCTTGTGATCCAGTACGGGCCGGGGCTCTACCTGCTGGCGGCCTTCGGGCTGGCGGCCGCCGGGGCGGCTCTCGTGGTGCTTCTTGAAAAGCCCATGAAGCTGTCGTACGGCAGTTTCAAGCCTACGGTCCTCATATATGTGTTCCTTTTGCTGTCCACCATGTTCACGTCAGGCGCCCTGTTCATACTTCAGGGCGGCACCGCCCTCCTCATATTCTTCATAGGAAGCATCCTTTTCACTCTCTCGGACCTGGTGCTGAGCGGCACGTACTTCGGTGCGGGAAAGGAAGGCCCCGTGTATCTGATCCTGAACTATATACTGTACTACGGGGGACAGTTCCTCATCGCGTTCTCACTCACATTCCTAAAGTAGATCTCAGAAAGGCAGGCAGCACTGTGAACGAATACATAGCATACTGCGGCCTCGACTGCGAGGCCTGCGAGGCAAGGACAGCCACCGTAAACAACGACGACGTACTGCGTAAAAAAGTCGCCGCCCTCTGGTCGGAGCTGAACGGCATCGAGATAACGCCGGAGATGATAAACTGCGCCGGGTGCAAGATAGAGGGAGCAAAATGCGTATTCTGTGATTCCCTCTGCAGGATAAGGAAATGCGCCGTGGAAAAGGGATACGCGACATGCGGCGAGTGCCGGGTGTTCGAGACCTGCGAAAAGGCAGCCATGATACTCGGGGACAACGCGGAAGCCCTCGAAAGGCTCAGGCGCATCTCTGCGGAAAAAAACAAATGAAAACGATCGATATATACGGAGACAATTTCACCGGCTCAGTGGCAGGCGTCAGGCAGGCCTGCCGGGCTGCGGTGCTGCGTGACGGGAGGCTCCTGCTCTCCTACGCGAAGGAGACGGACATCTACATGCTTCCGGGTGGAGGCCTGGAGGCCGGTGAAACCGACGCGGAATGCTGCGTTCGGGAAGCGGCGGAGGAGACCGGCCTCGTCATAGAAGTACAGTCCTGCGCCCTTGAGATCAACGAGTATTACGGGGACCTGAGATTCACCAGCAGATATTTCGCGGGGACCGTGACGGGACAGTGCGAAATGAAACTGACAGTGCAGGAAAAGGAGATAGGGCTGACACCCGTCTGGCTCCCCCTCAGTGAAGCCGCGGAGATCTTTTCGGAGCACAGGAAACTCACAGCGGAGGACGAGGAAAAGCGCGGTATATATCTCAGGGAGCTGACCGCGCTCCTGGAACTGTTCCCCGGCATGATACAGGAAGGAGAAAACACATGAGGACTATAGAAACAGAAACCCGTTATGAATACAGGAAGCTGTTCGACGTGACAGTGGACAGGGAAAAACTGTACAGCGAGACCGTCGGAAAGGACGACTCCGGTAATCTCATATTCCACAAATCATCCACATACAACATGGGAAACGCATATTCCACATCTGACGAGTTCTTCTTCATAGATCCCGATGAATACAGGGAATATCTGGACGAGGCAAAAGAAAACAGACTGGTCTCCCCGTGGAAATACAGAAAGCTGCTGAAGGAGGCTGGCGGTCCCGAAAAGTCCCCCGGCAGGATCCGGTCATTTGAGACCGTGACTCTCCACATAAGCGGCATGCGGCACACCGGAGAGACAGAGATCACCATGAAAGGTCCGGAGGCTGAAGTGGCGGAATACCACATACAGTATTCCGGTCACGAAGACCGCCGGGTGCTTGACAGAAGTGCGCTGTGTCCCGAAAGTGACATACTGAAGCTGATGAACGACTGCAGGCTGCTCTCCTGGGACGGGTTCCGCGGTTCCCATCCGAAGGGGGTCAGGGACGGCATCATGTTCACGCTGAAAGCCAGTGTAAACTGCGGGAAAAGCATATATGCCTCGGGCTCCGAGAATTTCCCTAAGCATTTCCGTGAATTCAGGCAGGGGCTCCACGATATCCTCAGCAGCGGCGGGCAGGACTGACTCATCCATTCATAGTGCGGAGGTAAAATATATGATACTCAAGAAAACAAACGCGGTGCTCTCGCTGATCTCGGCGGCAGCGCTGCTGCTACATATGGGATACAACGCGTTCGCCTATATAGCCATGTACTACAATCCCACCCTGAAGGTCCTCACGGCCGTTCCTTTCATCACAGCCGCATGTCTGCATGCAGTGTGCGGAATGTGTGCGGTCTTCCTTCTGAGCGACGGAACGCGCCTCGACATCTATCCCCGGAAAAATGCGGGCACCGTCATACAGCGGGTCTCGGCCGCGGCCATATTCCCTCTTCTGATCCTCCATCTCAGGACTTTTGAGCTTCTGACGGAGACCTCCGGAAAGGGCGAGTGGGTCGTCTTCGGCCTCCTTATACTTGCCCAGATCATTTTCTATGCCGTCGTAGTTCTTCATACCGCGGTATCGTTCTCTAAAGCTTTCGTGACGCTGGGATTGCTGACAGACGTAAATAAGAAGAAAAAGACCGACATTGCGGTCTATATCATATCCGGAGCCGTGCTCCTCATATCCGTCATCGCTGTGGTCAGGGGAGACCTGATCATGTTCCTCCCCAAATGAGGTGATCTCATGAAAGATGTCATTATAATCGGGGGCGGGATCTCCGGCATGAGCTGCGCGATCCGCTGCGCCGGTCACGGGATCCGTGCGCTCCTGGTCTCACCCGCACCCTCGGAGCGGTCCCAGTCCGTCATGGCGGCGGGAGGCATAAACGCGGTGACCGCGGAATGCGAGGAAGGCGATTCCGTGGCCTGTCACATAGAAGACACTCTCAGTGGCGGATGCTTCCTCGGCGGCAGGAATGCCGTCACGGGACTGTGTTCCCACGGTGAGGAGATTGTCCGGTATCTGGAACGCATAGGAACGGTATTCACCGTCAGCAGTTCCGGCCGCCCGGCCCTCAGGGCCTTCGGCGGACAGTCTCACAAAAGGACCCACTACTGCGGGTCTTCAACCGGAAAGCAGATCGTCTCTGCCCTGGTCATGGAGACCAGACGGTACGAGGCCCGGGGACTCATAGTCAGGATCATGAACCGGCATTTCCATTCGGCGCTCATAGATGACGGAGTCTGCTTCGGTGCCCTTCTTTACGATGAAAGGGCCAGGGCCCTGGAGCCTGTGTTCGCGGATGCCGTTGTGATGGCCACGGGAGGCCAGAACTCCCTGTTCGGAAAGACCACCGGATCGTCTGCGTGCGACGGCTACGCGGCCGGCAGGCTCTTCATGCAGGGCGCGGTTCTGAAGAACCTGGAATTCATACAGTACCACCCAACGACCATGGTGACTCCCCAGAAGAAGATCCTCATCTCGGAAGCTGTCCGGGGAGAGGGCGGAAGACTGTTCTATAACGACGGAGACAGACGCGTATATTTCATGGAAGACAGGTACGGCCCACGCGGGAACCTCATGACGCGGGACGTCGTTGCAAGGGAGATCAGTTTCCTGGAATCCGGTCCGGAGAAACGGGACGTTTACCTTGACATCTCCTTCGCGGACAGCGGGCTCATCTCAGAGAAGCTTCCGGAAGTACGGGATCTCTGCCGGAAATACAGAAGCATCGACATAACAAAGGATCCCATCCCCGTCACGCCTTCAGTCCATTTCTTCATGGGAGGGCTGGCGGTGCATCTCAGCCACGAGACTAATATCAGCGGCCTTTACGCCGTGGGAGAATGCGCGTCGATGTACCACGGCGCCAACAGGCTGGGAGGCAATTCCCTGCTGGCGGCCGTATACAGCGGCAATACGGCAGCGGACGACATATCCTCGAAGACCTCGCCCGGGCGGCGTCCCTCCTTCGAGGAGTTCGTCAGTGACGAGAGAGACAGCTTCTCCGGGATGCTGGCTTCCGGCAGCCCGTTCTCCTCTACCCATGTCCGTGATCTGCTGGCTGACACCATGAGAGATCATATGGGGATCGTCCGTGACGGCGGTAGTCTCGAGAAAGGCATCGGAGACGCCGACTACTATCTGTCGGTCATCGACCGCATCCATTATGACCCAAGCGTATCGGCATATACCAACTACAGTCTGACCGGGATACTGACGCTTGCCCGCGCAGTCCTGACCTGCGCCGCATCCAGGAAAGAGAGCATAGGCGCTCATTTCAGGAGCGACTTTCCCGGAAGCGGCAGCGGCCGGCCGGCCGCGACTCTGATCACATACGACGGAGGCGCCTACAGGGTAACAAGGGACGAGGAGAGGATATATGAAAATTAAGATTCTGAGACAGAAGAGGCCGGACTCCGAGCCCTACTGGGAATCCTTCGCGTATGAAGGCGCAAAGGACATATCCGTTGCGGCCCTTCTCGACACGCTGAACTTCAGCGACGACATCATAAACGATTCCGGTGAGATAACGGAAAGGATCGGATGGGAATGCTCGTGCCTGCAGGGAGTCTGCGGCGCATGCGCCATGGTGATCAACGAAACCCCTGCTCTGGCCTGCGAGACGTTCCTCCGGGATCTTGACGGGGATGAGGCGGTCATCAGGCCTCTGCGGAAATTTCCCGTCATACACGACCTCATAGTCGACAGGAGCTCCATACACGAGAACCTGAAAAATACAGACATGTTCATCGGGGAATACAGGCCCGGCGGAGGCGACCATGCCCGGCAGTACGATGCCGCGAAATGCCTCAAGTGCGGACTGTGCCTGGAAGTATGCCCCAATTACACGGACGGGGGATCGTTTTACGGAGCCGTGTTCGCGAACGACTGCTTTCTCGTCGCTTCCAGAAACCGCGACAAGGCCGGAGAAGTCCGGAAAAGCTACGGAAGCCACTTCGGGAACGGATGCTCGAAATCCCTTTCCTGCGCGGACGTCTGCCCGGCTAAGATCGATACTGTCGCTTTAATGGCAAAACTCAACAGAAAAAGGGGATGACCGGGATGAAACTCATCGAACCCTCGCCGGAATACCGGGAACAGATAATGAGGTACCGCAGGGATACTCTCGAAAAGGAAGATACTATCAACGGCTCCTGCGGGCTGGCCAGGTTCGCGGACCCGGACAAATGGATCAGGTACACAGCCGCCTGCAAAGATCCGGGAACTGTGCCCGAGGGACGGACGGAGGCGACCCAGTATCTGTTCGTGAGGGAGAATGACAGAAAAATAGTAGGCATGATCCAGGTCCGGCACCGTCTCAACGATTATCTCGAAAAATACGCCGGTCATATCGGCTTCTCCGTCGCGCCGGATGAAAGACGGAAGGGATACGGATCCAGCATGCTGGCGGAAGCCCTCGGGAAATGCAGGGAGCTCGGACTGGACCGTGTGCTGGTGACATGCTCTACAGACAACGAAGGCAGCAGGAAGACCATCCTCAGAAACGGCGGAATATACGAGTCAACGGTATACGAACCGGGTGACCGGGAATATCTTGAGAGATACTGGATCGAGATCAGATAGACTTCCGGAGGCCTTATGGAGACCTTTTACACAGCTGACCGCCGTGAGTGGCGGAAATACCTGAAGGAGCACTTCAGGACCTCGAAGGAGATTTGGCTGATCTACCCGATGAAGGAATCGGGGGAGGAGAGCCTCTTATACAATGACGCGGTGGAGGAGGCCCTCTGTTTCGGATGGATCGACAGCACCATCAGACATACCGACCCTCTGCACCGGGCCCAGCGCTTCACGCCCAGAAGAAAAGGCAGCGCCTATTCAAGGCCCAACATCGAAAGGCTCATCTGGCTCGACGGGCAAAACATGATCCATCCGGACGTGAGGGAAAGCGTTCTCCCCGTCATCAATGAACCATTCATTTTCCCCGAAGACATAATCGGTGAACTCAGGGCAGATGAGACCGTATGGAAGAACTATACGGGATTTTCGGAGCCCTACAAACGGATAAGGGTCGCATATATCGACGCGGCAAGGAAGCGACCCGGTGAATTCAGGAAGCGTCTCGACAGCTTCATCGAAAAGACCCGCCAAAACAGGCTCATAACGGGCTACGGCGGGGTAGACAAGTATTACAAATGATCGCAGGAAGGCAAATCACAGGTTCCTCTGCCGTTTCGCCGTGATCACGGCTCCGGCACCGGACTGATATATATTATGGAAAACGAAAGAAAATGCGAATACAGGAGAAAATGCGGGGCATGCCAGACTCTCAATCTCTCCTATGAAGAGGAGTTATCCCTGAAAATGAAGCGGGAGATAGCACTGCTCGGCAGGTTCGGACATGTGAGCGAGATCATCCCTTCCAGCCCGTCCGGGCATTATCGAAACAAGGCACAGTATCTGTTCCGCTTCGAGTCGGGAAGGATAAGGTCCGGACTGTACCGTTCATCTGATAACGGCATCGCGGATATAGACAGCTGTCTCATGGAAGACGAGGAGATCACAGCGATATACAGCCGGGTCAGAAAGCTCGTCAGAAAATACGGAGTCAAAGTCTTCGACGGGCGCCGCGGTGACCTGAGGCACGTGATGATCAGAAAAGCGGTCAGGACAGGTGAGATATCCGTCACCTTCGTGACGTTCGGCGGTCATTTCGCCGGCGAGGCAAAACTGGCGGACGAGCTGATCAGCGCGCACCCCGGCATCGTCACGGTAACAGAGGTGAAAAACGACACCGGCATCCCGCTCTGGATGGAAGGCGAAGAACACATCATCCGGGGCCCGGGGTACATCACCGACATGCTGTGCGGCAGATCCTTCCGGATCCCTCCGAAAGCTTTCTACCAGATCAACCCGTATTCGACCGAGAAGTTATATGAAAAAGCCGCCGAATTCGCAGCAGTCAGGGAAAGCGACCGTGTACTGGATGCCTACTGCGGCATCGGGACCGTGGGCATAACCGCGGTATCAAAGAACGGATGCGCCGGTATCGAGGGGTTCGACGTGAACCGGGACGCCGTTGAAACGGCAAGGATCAACGCCGAATCGAACGGGATCGGAAATTCCGGGTACAGATGCGTCTCCGATTCACGTTATGTTCTCAAGCAGGCCGAAAAGTTCGATGTGGTCCTTACCGACCCGCCGAGGTCAGGATGCGACAGGAACTTCATCAATACTCTGCTCCGTCTGGAACCGGAACGGATCGTGTATATTTCCTGCGATCCGGAATCTTTGGCAAGGGATCTTAACATACTGAAGAAGCGGTATGAAGTCAGAAAGATCCAGCCAATGGACATGTTCCCGGGCACCAATCATGTGGAGACAGTCACGTTGATTGCTCGAGCAGAGTAGAGGCTACAAAATAGATGTAAAAAGGAGGTTGAGAACAGTGCTTGTACTCAGAGCCGGATGCAGAGTTCCTTTTCCTGAGGAACTTTTCGAGGAATATATGCTGATGGAGAATCAAATCATCGCAAACATATCAGCGGACAAAATCAGGACAGTAATGGAACATTTTATCTGCATTCATGAAGAGCCGCTCTTCTTTATTCTTGAGTTGCCCTCTAAACAGTCCGATGAAAAGGAGATTCGACCTGGTGTCGTAGAAAAACTGCATAAGGACGTTTATTATATTGACGGCTGTTCAAATGAAGAAGCATTGACAATTCTTCTTCGTATCGGAGATTTGATGATAAATGACGGGTTATGTTC